>Ga0268356_11177_pt1 | contig 108777 bp, 136 predicted proteins | sample BioMet10_FD_194415 | JGI IMG/M metagenome (GOLD analysis project Ga0268356, IMG submission 194415) | Sewage microbial communities from Oakland, California, United States - Biofuel 10 (PacBio Assembly) | ecosystem: Engineered > Wastewater > Sewage > Unclassified | place: USA: California...
CGACTGTTCCTGCAAAAAGGGCTGCCGTGCCTGCCATCCTACTCTCCCAAGTGCGGAACGACAATTGTCACGCTCGATAAGGAAGAGAACGGTCATGCTCCTTGCCCGGCCTTGGCTGCGGCGGTGCCAGCAATATCGCAGCGCCTAAACCCGGCCGGGTGCATTCCTGGACAGCGGGCCGGTGGCTACCATAGGATCGAATGAAAAAAAAGGTTAGTCTACGAGCACGACGCGACTTTCCGGCCCGGGGGCTCGTCGTCCCTCAAAGGTAAAAAGTTCGTCGATGGTCGTATGCAGGGCTTTTGCAACATAGGCGCGAGCTTGAGCGACGGGTTGTACTTTCCCTGTTCCAAAAGACGATTCGTCTCGCGCGCACTGCCACGATTTTCGCGATTTCCTCCTGGGTGAGGAGTACCGGGCCCGGTATTCCTTGATTCGGGTGATCATCTTGTAACTCCGGGAGTTCTAATTTTTATTAATATCACCCTGTCGGTAGTAATACCAGAACAAAAGTGACGAACTCAGTCCCATAGTAAGGAAAACTATCAGGAGCGCCATACCGGCATCTATCACCAGCAGTTTTAGCCAGACAAGGATGAAAAGGATACATGCCACCAACAGGGAAAAGGAAAAGGCCTTCATGTACGTATGAGCCCGGATTTTCAGGGTCCGTTCATCTTCCATAAACTCGGTTTTTTTCCCATACCGTGTGGTTATGAGCGAGAGCACAATTACCACAAGACCCATGGGAATAAGAACCCCGGAGAGGAGCACAATTTTCCGGAACTGGGGCAGCCAGGTACAGATCAGGAGGAGAACCACCCCGAGGGTTATCATACAACTACCGGTTAAGAGTTTCCAGCGAACTGTTGTCATCATATCCCGACATCCCCTTTGCGGAAGAGCCATGCCTGGTACACCACTGCGGAGAGTGCGAGGACAAGGACGGATGCCGCAAGTGCATTCTGCGTCCCGAGAATCAGTACCCCTGCATAGTCAAGCCAGAAAAGTGCTGTCATGAAAATGAGGCCGGTCAGCCATGCGTACGTGATGCCATAAGCCCCGATCTTCTTTGAACGTTCATCAGATTCGGGCTCGTCGCCATACTTCAGGTGACGGATGGTACCGGTTATGAAAAATGCGAGACCGGCGCAGACAAAGACCGTCCCCACAATGGTGTCGTGATTGGTAGTCAGGGCAAAGGCAAGTCCGTAGACCATCATCACGATCCCAATGACAATACGGTACATGTTTCTTGTTTTCATGCGAATTACCTCACTTTTTGTTATTTATTTCTAACACTTGTGGGTTATTAATGTTATCTTTTTCTAACAATCACTACGTATCGCCGGTTCCTGCACCCTTATGTGGGATGGCGTATCAGGTACGGGTACATGCCCCGGACCCCCCCGTTCCAAGAGATCATCGCCCGCTCACCGCTCGTCTTTATCATCGGTGTTGCCGGTGACAGCGGTTCGGGAAAGACAACGTTCACGAATGCCATCCGCCAGATCTTCGGGCCGGACCTCGTTGCCACGATCACGCTCGACGACTACCACAAGTACGACCGGGAGCAGCGGAAAACGATTGGGATCACCCCGCTCAACCCGGACGCAAACAACCTCGTGCAGCTCGAAACCGATGTGGCCCGGTTAAAACAGGGTTATGCGATCCAGAAACCGGTATACAACCACACAACCGGAACCTTCGACCCGCCGATTCCGTTTGTCTCAAAAAAGATCATCATCCTCGAAGGGCTCCACACGTTATTTACCCCGAAACTCCGGGAACTGCTCGACTTTTCCGTTTATGTCGACCCGGACCGGGAGATCAAGTACGCGTGGAAACAGAAGCGCGACACGAAAAACCGCGGATATACCCCTACCGAAGTTACCGAAGAAATCCGGCGGCGCGAAAGGGACTATGAGGAGTTCATCGCGCCGCAGCGCTGTCTTGCCGATGCCGTGATCCGGATTAGTGCGTCACGGTACGGGAAGGAGAAGGGCGCATCGGAAAATATCTACCGGAATCTCGCTCTTGCAGCACCGGATGGACCGGGCGATTGCCGGCGCTGCCGAACTCACGATCGACATAAACTCCCTCCTCCTCTTCCACGACCGGGACTTTTCCATCGAGTTCTCGACCGAGAATGTGGCCTGCGAGCGGATGCGGGCGCTCACCTTTGACGGCGAGATGAATTACGAGACCGTAAGAAAACTCGAAGCAGGCATCGAGCAGCAGACCGGTGTCCACCCGATCGCACTCTTTGAGAACCGCACGACCGTCACCGCGACCGATCTCGTCCAGCTCGTCCTCTCGTGGCGAATCATCCACCGCCGGATCTTTTTGCAGGAACGCCGTTGAGTTTTCGGTTTATATAATGAGTACATGTTTGCCGACCATTCCGACAAGTATGTGTTGGAGGAGCGCCCTAGTTTCAGGCACATTTATGATCTCCGTTCTATACGTGGACGCCGATGCCGGTCTCCGCAGGGAAGCCGCAGCATTCCTGGGCAGTGACCCGGAGATCCGGGTCGTTACCCTGGCGTCCGCGTACGAGGCGCTCGACCTGCTCCGCGAGAGGCGGTTTGACGTTATCGTTTCCGAGTCCAGCCTCGCGGTCACCACGGGCGTCACGTTCCTCGAAGTCCTGCGCCGGGTACGCAGGGATTCAACCCCGTTCATTTTCTTTGCAAAAAAGTCCACCCACGCAGACGCGATAGAAGCCCTCAACATGGGGGCTACGTTCTATCTTCTGAAGGGAAACGATCCCCGTCAGCGCTTTTCGATCCTCCGTCACTACATCCGCCAGGCCTGCGAACAGCACCGGATCAAGGAGGCGCTCGTGCAGAGCGAGAAACGTTACCGGAGCGTTGTCGGGGACCAGTCGGAGTTCATCATCCGGTTCAAGGCTGACGGGACGCTCGTTTTTGCAAACGATGCGTATTGCCGGTACTTCTCGCTTGCCGGAGAAACGCTCCCGACCGGCCGGGTGACCCTCCCGCCATTCGGGAAAGACGACACCTTCCTCTCCTCCGTTCGCGCCCTTACCCCGGACAAGCCGACGGATTCCAGCGAGTACCTGTGGGAGCTTCCCGACGGGAGGGAAGCCTGGCAGTTCTGGAACACCCGCGCTATTTTCGATGACGAGACCGGGGAGGTCGAGTACCAGTCGGTGGGCCGTGATGTCACCGGCCAGAAGATGGCAGAGCAGGCGCTCCGCGGGGCGCTCAAAAACCTCGGGATCATGAACTCCATTACCCGGCACGATATCATCAACCAGCTGACCGGGATCTTCGGGTACCTGCAGTATTCCCTTGAGCTCAGCACGAACCCTGCCGTCAAATCCGCCATTGTTAAGGCGATATCCGCTGCCGAGACGATCCAGGCCCAGATCCTCTTTACCCGGGACTACCAGGAGATTCGGGTGCGCGGAGCCCCGGTGGCAGAACCTCGATGCGGTTGTTGCAAAAGCCGCAGCGGGCCTCGATCACCCCGGGGTAACAATCGACTGCACCTTAAACGATCTCTGGGTCTGCGCAGATCCCCTTATCGAGAAGGTTTACTATAATCTCATCGATAATTCCCTGCGCCATGGCCAAAAGGTCACGGCTGTGCGGATCTCGTCACAGGAAACCGGCGATGGTCTTGTTATCGTGTACGAGGACAACGGCGTGGGCATCCCCGATGGCGTGAAAGAAAAGATCTTCCGGCGCGAATATTTCCACAACACCGGCCTCGGGCTGTACTTAAGCCGGGAGATCCTCGCAAACAGCCGGATGCAGATCCGCGAGACCGGGACGGAGGGATGTGGCGTCCGGTTCGAGATCTTTGTTCCCAAGGGCATGTACGGGAAGCGGGTCGCCGATGCGCCCGCACAGGAAGCTTAAAAAAAAGTTATTCTTCGGCAACCGATTTTACGGCCAGAAACACCGGGCCGCGGACATCGATCTTCTTCTTGTTGTCCGTTATTGCCCGAACCGCGTATTCCTCGATTTTTAGGTTGATGTCGCTCGGGTGTTTTGCCATCTTGACCTGCACGAGCGTGCCCTTTTTGCACCGTGCCGCCTGCTCGATCTCGGCCGCCGCAAGTGCCGAGGCTGCGGAAAGGTAGGTGATGCCGGTGTGGACGCCGTTTGTCCGCACGTCCTTCCATTTCTCGGCATCCGGGACGCCTAGGATATTCCCGTCATGTGCGAAGATCTCGTTTGCGCAGGCCGGCCCGCAGAGTTTTGCGTTTGCCTCGGTCTCCTCGACCGTAACCGTTACCTGCGTGCCAAGGAGTTGCCCTTTGTATGCCTCAAAGGAGCAGGGGCCCTGTGCCTGTTGCATTCGCGGCGGCGACCTGTGCAATTGCACGGGCGATTGCTTTTCCTTCGGGTGTCACGGGCTCGGATCTGAGGTGCACGGCCCGTGCAAGCTCGCGGTCGCTTACCGCCCGGGGGAAGAACTGGGGATACGAGAGCTGGCGGATATCGGCTGCGTTGTACGCGATCATGGCGAGCCGTTCCACTCCGAGGCCGAGGTTCATGACCGGGATCCCGACGCCGTACTCGCCGAGCGCTGATGGCGAGTACATGCCAAACGTTGCGACCTCCACCCAGCCGTGGACCGGGTGCTTTGCATACACCTCGGTCTGCGAATCGGGCATGTAATACTTGGAGCGCTTCTCGTCGGGCTGGAACCGGAAGTCCTCGTACCCGAACTGCGGAGAGGAGCGCCTCGCTGATGGCCTTGCCGTCTTCGAGCGTAACATCGTCGCCCGCAACAACGCAGGACGCGGAGTGGTAGGCCATGAGCCGGGTCGGCCCCTCGGCCTGCTCGCGCCGGAAACAGCGGTCTACCGAGAAGAGTCTGATGGGGAGCGGCGTCTTTTCCCAGATCGAGCCGAGCGTCATGAACCAGCCGCTCGTCATGTGGCTCCGAGAGTGCTCCGCGAGGATTCGGGAGCGAGCGCCTTGAACTCGGGGAAGACTTTATCGAGGATATGGACCACGTTTCCGTCATCGGTGTCGAGCACTTTTGCGAGCTCGTGGGTCAGTTCGTCGCCAGTCGATCTCCGACTTCTTGTATGCGTGGAGCGTTTCTCTGAGCTTCTCCTCGGTCGGGGCCGGCATGGGCTTTTTGAGGATCTCATTGATCGCATCGAGCTGCGTCCCGCGCAATCCCTACGTTCGGGCGCGGGAGGCCGCCGACATAGAAGACCCGGTCGAGGACCGCCATTGCCTCGGGGCCGAACTGCCGGTAGATCTCGTTTTCCTCAACGATTCACCGGATTCTCGATCTCGTCAAAACCCATCGAGAGGTAGATCTCGCGCAGCCGGTTGATCGTCTCGAAGATCGGGTGCGCAGTGTGCCCGGGTGTACCGGAGCCGGGGGTATTTTTTGTCTTCGCCCGGCGGGGTGATGACCGACGGGCCCTCGTGCCATGTCCCTTCGAAGTTATTGTGGGATTTCTCTTTCCATTCCTGCGGATTGAATCTCATAGCCTTTCAGCGCTCCATGCAGATGACCCTGCTTAGGGGATTTTCATCCCGGATGGTATAATCGCACGATGCGGCAATTTTTTCCGCGAACTCCCGCACCTGCGCATGCTCCGGCATGTTCGTACGTTGCAAACGGTTTCTACTGTATCCCAGATACATGTATCCTTTCACCTCGACAAACGTTGCCCCGGAGTCCTGGAGGATCCGGGCATAACCGGCGGGGTCGAAATCATTGTGGCCGGCAACGAGCGTGATCCGGACCGCCGAGCGTTTGCTTTTGAGCTCCTCCAAGGCTCTCATGGATCCGCTCCCAGAACGCCTCCGGGTCACCGAGCGGCCGGCAGATTTTTGCGTAGGTTGCAAGGTCGGGCGCGTCGAGCGAGACGTACTGCTGGAAGGGCCGGCACCGTGCGAGCACGTCCGGGTTCGTGCCGTTGCTCACGACAAAGGTGGTGTAGCCGTTTGCGTTAAAGAGGTCCACGAGCTCGTAGGAGTTTTGAGTACAGCGTGGGTTCGCCCGAGAGCGAGATCGCCACGTGTTTTGGGTTAAGCGCCTCTTTCCACTTTTCCTCGGTTACGGTGTTGTCGAGCACCGCGTTATAGCCGGCAGAGCGCCTGCTTCTGGAGCTTGTGCACGCCCGCGAGGATCGTTTCGGGCGGGCACTCCCTCACCTCAACGGCCTCGTGCTCGAACGACCGCCAGCAGAAGAGGCAGCGCTGGTTGCACTTCAGCGTGGGGGTGAGCTGGACGCAGCGGTGGCTGTCGATCCCGTAGAACTGGTGCTTGTAGCACATATCGCCGCCGGCGAGCGCCCGCTTGCACCAGAGGCACGGCTTGAGCGCTGCTGAAGATTCCGGCGAAAAAAAGAGGTATCCCTGTTTGTTCAGGGCATCACATGGTCCGGATGGCATCGATCCCGAGCGTTTCGAGCGCTTCCTTAAGGGTGTTCTGCACTGCCTAGAACGAGCGTCAGCCGACGGTCGCGGACTTTTCCCTCGCTCTTTAAGACCGGCTCGTAATGGTAGAAGGTGTTGAATGTGTCCGCGAGCTCGTGGGCATAGGTGGCGAGCAGGTGCGGGCGGAGCTCGGCAACGACTTTTTCTATGACCTCGGGGAACTTTGCGATCTTCTTTGCAAGAACGATCTCCTGTTCGCTTTCGAGATCGTAGCAGGGGGTAAAGTCCCCGGCTTTTTCGAGGATGCTGCACGCCCGGGCGTGGGCGTACTGGATGTAGGGGCCGCTCTGGCGCTCGAAGTCAAGGGCCTCCTTCCAGTCAAAGACCGTGCTCTTCTCCGGCGAGATCTTTACGATATCGTACCGGATCCCGGCCAGGGCAACGGACTCTGCAATGCTCTTCCGTGTTGCCTCGTCGAGTTCGGGCCTGCGGGTGGTGACCTCTTCAAAGGCGCGCTTTGTTACCTCTTCGATCAGGTCGTCGGCCGAGACAAATTTTCCCGCCCGGGTGCTCATGGAGCCTTCGGGCAGCGAGACAAACTCGAAGTGGACGATCTCCGGGGGCTTGACACCGAGGAGTTTTAACGTGCACTGGAGCTGCGCCCCGATCAGCTTGTGGTCGGCACCGAGCACATCGATGGCACGGTCGAAGTTCACGCTCTTCCAGGTGTGGAATGCAAGGTCCCGTGCAGCGTACACGGAAGTGCCGTCGCTCCGGCGCATCACGTACTTGTTGGCGAACCCGAATTCAGCGAGGTCGAGCGCGAGGAGCGTGCCTTCGTGCGTTGCCTGCGGGAGCTTCTCGATCTTCCCGATCACGCGCTTTGTGTCGCCGTTTCTGACAAAGTCGCTCTCCCAGACAAACCGGTCGTGCTTAACGTTGAGGTTCTTTAAGGTCACCGCAAAGCCGTCGAGGCAGCGGGAGACTTCGTGCCGGAATTTCTTTACCGTTGCCGGGTCTCCGCCTTCTACGAGCTCCATGAGCCCGTCGACCTCTTTTGTGATCCTTTCCTTGTCCTTGTCGATCTCGCGGTTCGCCGCGATGTAGACCCGGGCAATGTGGGCGTCTTCCTTTTCGCCCGGCAGCGGCTCGTGTTCGAGGTGGTCAAAGCCCCAGGTCACGATCGCGATCTGCCGGCCCATGTCGTTTACATAGTACTGGACTTCGAGCCGGTAGCCGGCTTTACGGAACGCCCGGGCGAGCGTGTCGCCGATAATGGAATTCCGGATGTGGCCCACGTGCAAGGGGCCGTTGGGGTTTGCGCTCGTGTGTTCGAGCACGATCCGGGTCTCCTTTGGCGGGAAGTTCCCGTAGCCGGGCTGTGTTGCCGCTTTTACGGCTGCGCTCACGTACGCCTTCCCGAAGACAAAGTTCACGTACGGGCCTTTTGCCTCGATGGTCACACCAAGGTCCGCAAGCTCCCTGTTCTTCCTGAGCGCTTCGACAATATCCTGCGCTATCTTTACCGGCGCCTGTTTTTTGCCTTTGCAAGGGAAAATGCAACGGTTGTTGCAAGGTCCGCGTGCTCGCCGCCATCGGCAAGCGGGATTTCGTCAAGGCCCGTGCATTCAATAAGCGCCTTTTTTATTGCTGCTGTTGTGTCAAAAACCATCTAGTATCCCGTCCTGTACCGCAGGATGGCGGCAATCCCGCCAAATGCCGTAAAGAGAATCGAACCTTCCTCGAAATCATCGGAGATGATCTCGACTTTTGCGCTCGAAAGATCGGCAAGCTTCGCAAGCTCGTCGATGATATCGATCTCCTCGTCAAGCACGAGCGGCGCCGTGCACTTCGGGCACGAACCGAGATCGATGTCCCGTGCGGTCTTCCCGACCGGCATGCTCACCGTCCGCTCCTCGGTATGGTCGCAGCTCTGGCATTTTATCTTGAGCCGCGACTTCCTTAGGTTTCCCGACAACAGGAGCGTGTCCACCGCACCGAGTTCGAGATTTTTCCGGATGCTCTCCTCACCATATGCGGCAAGGCCGTTATCCTTGACGAGTTCCTTTAGGAACCGGTCCATGAAGGTCTTCTCTTTGACGACCTCCATTCCCGAGAGCGCGTCCTTTGCCGCGTCCACGAGCTCGGGCAGGCCGTCTTCGTTTGTATACGCGACATCGAAGAGGCCGATGATCCTTTTTTGGACCTCGTGGTGGAGGTAGTTCCCCGCCTCGAACTCTTCCTTTGTGGGGCTCGGGCCGCCAATCAAAAGGCCCTTGAACCGGGCAAAGAAGTCTTTCTCCGCCAGGTAGATCGCGCTCGAACGTTCGCCGACTTTTGTGTAGAACTCGTTGATTGCGATCTCACGGAGCCGGCCGAACCGGGCTGCCGACTGGCCGCCTTTCCTCATCTTGCCGGGCACCGTAGAGTTCGCGCCGCCGATCGGCTCGATCCGGTTGCCGCGCAAAAAGCCCCAGTAGGCCTCGCGGCGGTCCAGCACGAGAAGGCCGTACACGTACTTCTCTTCGAGCATCTGCTTTAGCGGTTCGAGCTCGAAGCCCGAACTGCAGCGGTACATGTAGGTGTTGAGGGGCTCGGGCGGCTCGATGATCGTGCACTGGAGGTCGGTGCGGTCGCCGTAGAGTTTCACGGTCCCGCAGAAGACCGCCATGCCTTTTTCCGGCGGGTGCTTGTAGTACTTGAGCCGGGAGAGGATCGAGGAGATTGCGCTCTGGACGTTCGTTCTCGTCTGTTTGCTCTTGATGTTCGCGCACTGGCCGTACTCGTCTTTTAACTGGCCGGTTACATCGAAGATCTGCTTGTCGGGCGGGATGTAGAGCGTGATGAGCTCCGTGCCGTCCCCCTGCTGGGCCTCGAGTTTTTCAAGCGTCTTTTTGAACTCGTAGCGCTTGCGCGCGTCGTCCATCTCCACGGGTTCTGTCATGAGCGGATGTCAGCCTCTCCTTTAAAGCCTGTACTTATTCACGCTTGCGTACCATAAATTTGCGTAAGGTGGGCTATGATTTTGTTGTCAACGTTCCCATTTATCCCGTGTTCCCCGTTAAATTCGGTAAACACCTTTGGCTCCCCTGCCGCTGCATAGAGCGCTTCGCCCTGTGTATACGGGATGATGGGATCGGTTGCATTGTGGTACATCCAGACCGGGCGCGGCGCGATCTTCGGGAGGTAGGTGCTCGGTTCGAGCGATTCGGCAAACCGGAGCACATCGCCGCTCCCGCCCTGCGCAAGAACGGCATCCTTTATGCCCCAGTCCGCGGTCGAGATTCCGATAAACCCGGCAAAGTTCTTGTCTACTCCTGCCGCTACTGCCGCGTACCTGCCGCCGTTGCTGCCCCCGACTGCGTACACGGGAACACCGAACTTTTCAGCGAGCAGGGCTTGGGCGGATGAGATATCGCAGATGGTCAGGTAATACTCGGGCCAGTCAGACTGGCTGCCGGCTTTGAATTTTGCATAATCCTCCTGCGGGGAAAATGCATAGCCGTCCGTCTCGCCGCCCCGGCCCCGGGTGTCCACGAACATGAACGCGTACCCGGCCTGTGCGAACTGCCGCATCCGGTCCGCATGGCCCGAGACCTTCTCGCCCGCGCCCGGGATGTACACGAGTACGGCCTTTGGCTGTGCCGGGTAGGAAAGATAGGTCACCACATTGCCGGTCGGGGTGGTAATGACATAGCGCGAGATCGTGTACGTGCTGTTGGATACAAGCACGGTCTCGTTTGCCGTAACCTGCGGGCAGGTGACCGAGAGGACGCCGCTGCTGTCCACGGAGTATGCGGGTGCCGTACTACTGGTACAGCCGGCAAAAACTGCGAGCACAAAAAGCAGCGCGAGTACGGCGGCGATGAGGTATCCCCTCATCAGTTCTCCCCCCGGCAGCGGTGGAGCAGGCAGATCGTCTTTGCATCGCAGATGGTGCCGTTTTCCACCATCGCGTCGGTTTCTTCCCGCGTTACGCTTTTCACTTCGATCACTTCGTCCGCATCCTTCTCGTACTCGTGCGAGGGTGTGAGGCCCCGGGCTTCAAAGAGCCAGATCTTTTCGTCCGTGAAACCGGGCGTCGTGTAGATGAAACCTTTGGGGATGAATGTCTTTGCCGCCATTCCCGCCTCCTCGATGAGCTCGCGCCGCGCAGTTTCTGCTGGTTCCTCGCCGTCCTCCATTGTCCCGGCCGGCGCCTCGTAAATGTACTGGCCGATGGCGTACCGGTACTGGCGCAGGAGCAGGTAACCGGTCTCCGTTACCGGCAGGATCGCGACTGCGCCTTTCGGGTGGACGATCACCGCGTCCCTCTCGACACCGTTTGGGAGCACGAGTCTTTTATTCTCGATCCACAGGCGCCGGCCCCGGAAGATCTCCATTTAATCGCCCTCGTACGGGATCGGGTCGCGCATGCCGAGAGCGGCAAAGGCCTCGCGCCGGAAGTGGCACGAGCCGCAGGTCCCGCAGGCCCGGTCCCCGTTTTTGTAACAGGACCAGGTGTGCTCGTACGGCACGCCGAGCCCTGTTCCGATCTTTAAGATATCGGTCTTGGTCATCCGGATAAAGGGCGTTTTGAGTTCGATATGGGTGGACTCTTTTGTCCCGAGCTCGATCACGCGTCGGAACGCATCGATGAAGTCCGGCCGGCAGTCCGGGTAGCCCGAGTAATCGAGCGCCTGGACCCCGATGAAGATCGCGTCCGCCCCTTTTGCTTCCGCGTAGCTCGTTGCTATCGCAAGGAGGTTTGCGTTCCGGAAGGGCACGTAAGGTGTTCGGGACACCCTTACGAGCCGGGTCGAACCGGTCGACCGGCATTTCCTTATCGGTCAGGCTGCTTGCGCCGAACTTCTCGAAGTACCGGAGATCGATCTCGGTAAAGTCCCGCGCATCAAGAAGCGCAGCGATCTTTTGTGCGCAGGCCCGCTCCTTTGCCTCCGTGCGCTGGCCGTAATTCGCGTGGAGCGCGAGGATATCGTAGCCTTCGTTTTTTCGCATAATACGCGAGGGTGGACGAGTCCATCCCGCCCGAAATAAGGCAGGCAGCTTTCATCATTTCACCCCGAGGACCTTGTGGAGCTGGACCTGGAACCGGACCGGCAGGTTATTGACGAGAATGTAGCGGACGAGCGGCGCCGTGTCCGCGCCAAAGACCGGGGAAAAAAAGACCGGTCCTGCGATCGGGAACTTGTCCATGACCCCGTGGGCGTATTGGCAGTCCTCCTCGTCTGCCACGACAAACTTCACGGAGTCTTCGGTGCGGATCTTAGCAAGCAGCGAGAGGTCGCTTTTTTCTCCCGAAGACGGGCACTTGACGTCCATGCAGACCGAGGCGTACTGCTGGACGGGAGTAAAATCGATCGTGCCGTTTGTCTCGATGTCGATCACCGTGCCGCGCTTTGCAAGCGAGGCAAGGAGCGGGAGGAGCGCATCGGTCTGGAGCAGTGGCTCGCCACCTGTGATGCAGACATAGCGCGGGTTCTGGCGCCAGCACTGTTCGAGGATATAGTCCTCGCTCATGGCGATACCGGCGCCGAGTGCTTCTTTTGTATCGCACCAGCGGCAGGAAAGGTTGCAGCCGCTAAGCCGGACAAAAAGGCAGGGAGCGCCCTGCCGCACGCCCTCACCCTGGAGGCTTTTAAAAATCTCGGCGATCTTCATTTATGAAATCTCGGCACAGGAGGTCGGGGATTCCCACACGCGGATTTTCTTGACGGTCGCGCGCAGCCCCTGTTCACGACAGGCCGCAGTAAGATCGTCCCGGATTAACATGGCGATGAGCTCGCTTGTCGGATCGCCCGGAGTAGTAATCACCGGGTGGAACTCTGCGATCCGGGGCACCATCGGGTCTTCGGCATTGAGAATAATCTGGTGGTCGTATTTCTCCACGATCTTTTTTATTACGGAATAATCGATCACGATCTGGGTTTTTGGGCCCGGTTCGCCTTCCATCCAGACCTCGATCTTCCAGCGGTGCCCGTGGAGGTTCGCGCACTTGCCCTGGTAGTGGAGGAGCCGGTGGCTGGTGTCGATCTGCACCTCTTTATAGATCCCGACTTTCATTGATGCTATCATTGGCCGGGCGGGGATATAATATTATGAGCAGTGAGGGATAATAGTACAAGACAGGCAGGTGGGATGCCACAATTTATAAATCGGTTCCCCGCGCTAGTATATATCTCAGCGTGGGGTTTCGGTATCCACGATAGAAAAACGAAATGAGGCTCTTTAATGGGACAGGGTAAATTCGCAGCCAGAAAACTGGTTCGGGACGCAAATAAGTTCCGGTGGAGCGACAAGAACTACGCTCGCCGGGTACTCAACCTTGATGAGAAGTCGGATCCGCTCGAGGGCGCTCCGCAGGCAAGGGGTATCGTGCTTGAGAAAGTCGGTGTCGAGGCCAAACAGCCCAACTCGGCGATCCGGAAATGCGTGCGTGTCCAGCTGATCAAGAACGGCCGGCAGGTCACGGCCTTTGCGGTCGGCGACGGCGCAATCAACTTCATCGACGAACACGATGAAGTCGAGATCGAGGGCATCGGCGGCCGTCTCGGCCGGTCCATGGGAGATATCCCCGGGGTCCGGTATGTCGTGACGAGCGTCAACAATGTCTGCCTCCACGAAATGGTCATTGGCAGGAAGGAGAAACCGCGCAGGTGATCATGATGGCAGAAACAGAAGTTCCGGCAGCCGCCCCGGCCGCGGCAGCACCGCAGTCAAAGGCGCTGCTCTTTAACAAGTGGGACGTATCCGAAGTCAAAGTCACGGACCCGAGCCTGGTGCGGTACGTCAATCTCACCCCCCAGATCATCCCCCATTCCTGCGGCAAGTTCTCCCGCCAGGAGTTCAATAAGGCAAATATGATGATTGTCGAGAGGCTGATCAACAGCCTGATGCAGACCGAGAATAACACCGGCAAGAAGCAGCTGGCAATAGGGATTGTGCGGGATGCATTCGAGATCATCAACAAGAAAACCAAGAGAAACCCGGTCGAGGTTCTTGTCGAGGCAATCGGGAACACCGGGCCCCGCGAAGAAACGGTGCGGTTAAAATACGGCGGCATCAATGTCCCCAAGTCGGTCGATACCGCGCCGATGCGCCGGGTCGACTCCGCAATCGGGTTTATCGCCGAGGCAGTCGAGAAGTCTTCGGGCAAGGCAAAAAAACCGGTCAGCGCCATCCTTGCCGACGAACTTATCGCAGCCGCAAAAGGCGATGCGAAGTGCTACTCGGTCAGTAAAAAGGAAGAAAAAGAGCGGATCGCAAAGTCCGCCCGGTAAACATCTTTTTTCGAGGTTATTTTCATGTCACGCGGCAAAAAAACGGTAGAGCGCGTAGTAGAGCTCATGAAGGACCCCAAGCACATCCGGAACATTGGTATCGTGGCGCACATCGACCACGGCAAGACCACCCTGTCCGATAACCTGCTTGCGGGTGCCGGTATTATTTCGGAAGAACTCGCGGGCAGGCAGCTCTTCATGGATTCGGATGCGGAAGAGCAGGCCCGTGGTATCACGATCGATGCGTCGAACGTCTCGATGGTGCACGAAGTCGAAGGCCAGGACTACCTCATCAACATGATCGATACGCCGGGCCACGTAGACTTCGGCGGCGACGTTACCCGTGCAATGCGTGCGGTGGACGGCGCAGTCGTTCTCGTGGACGCGGTCGAAGGCACGATGCCCCAGACCGAGACCGTGCTCCGGCAGGCATTAAAGGAGCAGGTCGTCCCGGTCCTTTTCATCAACAAGGTGGATAGGCTGGTTAACGAGCTCAAAGTTGACGAGACCGAGATGCAGATCCGGCTCGGCAAAGTGATCGACAAGGTCAACAAGCTCATCAAGGGCATGAACGAGGAGGCCTACAACAACGGCTGGAAACTCGACGCTGCAAAAGGCACCGTTGCGTTCGGTTCCGCGCTCTACAACTGGGCCATCTCGGTCCCGTACATGAAAAAGAGCGGCGTCTCCTTTAAGGACGTCTTCGAGAAGTGCCGGGCCGGCGACATGAAGTATCTCGCCAAGCACTCCCCGCTCTACGAAGTCGTGCTCGACATGGTCGTTCACCACCTGCCAAACCCGCTCGAGGCCCAGCCCCGGCGTGTGAACGTCATCTGGCACGGAGACCACGCCACCACGGAAGGAAAGGCCATGCTCGCCTGCGACCCGAACGGTCCGGCAACGATGATGGTTACCGATATCTCGTTTGACCCGCACGCAGGCGAGGTCGCCACGGGCCGTCTCTTCTCCGGGACGCTCAGGCGCGGCGACGGGCTCTATGTGATGGGCTCGGCGAAAAAGGAGAACCGCCTCCAGCAGGTCAGGTATCTTCATGGGCCCGAAGCGTGTCGAGGTCGAGGAGATTGTCGCAGGAAACATTGCGGCAGTCACGGGCTTAAAGACGCAATCGTCGGCTCGACCGTCACTTCCCTCCATGGAGATGTCTCCGTTTGAGTCGCTCAAGCACTACTCCGAACCCGTCATGACCGTTGCCGTCGAGGCAAAGAACATGAAGGACCTGCCAAAGCTCGTCGAAGTGCTCCGGCAGGTGGCAAAGGAAGACCCGACCCTCGTTATCGCCATCAACGAAGAGACCGGCGAGCACCTGATTGCAGGTATGGGCGAGCTGCACCTCGAGATCATCACCGGCCGTATCAAGCGCGACAAGGGTGTCGAGATCGTCACCTCCCCGCCGATTGTGGTGTACCGTGAGACGGTCACCGGCAAGGTGGAGAACGTCGGAAGGCAAGTCCCCGAACCGCCACAACCGGTTCTACTTCACGCTCGAACCGCTGCCCGATGCGATCGTCGACCTGATAAAATCCGGCGATGTCTCGATGAACCAGCAGAACATCGAGCGCCGTGATGTCTTAATCAAGGCCGGCATGGACAAGGACGAGGCAAAGAACGTCAAGCATATCAAGGGCACGAACATGCTCATCGATATGACCAAGGGTATCCAGTACCTCAACGAAACGATGGAACTCATCATCGAAGGTATCAACGAAGCCCTTGCCGGCGGCCCGCTCGCTGACGAGCCGGTCCAGAACCTCAAGATGACCTTAACCGATGTCAAGCTCCACGAAGATGCAATCCACCGTGGCCGGCACAGGTCATCCCGGCCGTCCGTGGCGCAATCAAGGGCGGTATGCTGATTGCCGGCGACTCGCTCCTCGAACCTATCCAGCGCATCCAGATCTCGGTCCCGATGGAACAGATGGGCGCCGCAACCTCCCAGATCCAGGGACGGCGCGGCCAGGTCTTCGACATGCAGAGCGAGGGCGACACGATCACCGTTGTCGGCAAAGCACCGGTCGCCGAACTCTTCGGGTTTGCGGGCGACATCCGGTCCGCAACCGAAGGACGTGCAATGTGGAACACCGAGTTTGCCGGCTTCGAGCTCGTGCCAAACAACCTCGTAAAAGACGTAGTGATCAGCATCCGGAAGAGAAAAGGCCTCAAGGACCAGATGCCGACCCCGAGCGACTACCTCGGATAATTTTTTTAAATTTTTTCCCAGTCCCATTTTTTTTTGCCGGTGCCTGCCCGGATACGGCTAACCGCCCGGTTCTGTGATCCTACCAGCGCTATTCTGGTAATATATCTCTTCCCGGGAAAGACGCGGTAAACAGGCCTTTGTACCTGCTGCCCGTTTACTAAGGGAACCGGGGCGGCACCCGCGGGGCCGGGAGTGTTACCCTTTAGTATGACCAATCTTGGCGATGTTATCCGACAGGTTGAAACAGCCCTCTGCGATCCCTGCGAGCCCCCGACCAGCCACGAGCAGGAAATCTATGCCGCAATCCTTCGCGAGGTCTGCACCGGCACCGTGGATGCCAAAGGAAGCCGGTAAATTTTCCCGACCGTAGCTTTCTTGTGCGCCAAACCTGTGGATTTATTATGGTCCGGCGCCGGAAATACCCCGGGTAGAGATTATGCCGGAGACCGCGAGGGAAACCACGACTGCCGGGCGGCCGGACTTCCAGGACCTAAAGGACCCCGGGTACGAGCTCTTCATCATCGGGGTCTCGGTTCTTTCGGTCATAAACCTTGTACTGGTGTATATCCCGGGCCTCGACCCGGATGCGGTCAACGTAATCCGTGTCTTCAACTTCTTTCTGACCATCATTTTCCTTGCCGATTTTGTCTTCCGCCTTCTCTCGGCGCAATCCAAAACCCACTATTTCTTCCGTGACTGGGGATGGGCCGATCTTCTTGCGAGCATTCCCTCGCTGCGTATCTTACGGATCTTTCGGATCTTCAAGGCCTACCGGCTCATGAGCAGGTACGGTGCAAAGAACATCTGGGACCAGCTCAAGAAACACCGGGCCGAGAGCATGCTCTATATCGTGCTCTTCTGCGTGATGCTTGTTATTGAGTGCGGCTCCGTGCTCGTCCTCATGGCCGAGCGTTCGGCCCCGAACGCGAACATCCAGACCGCATCCGATGCCATGTGGTGGGTGTACGTTACGATCACGACCGTGGGCTATGGCGACCGGTACCCGGTGACGAACGCGGGCCGGATCGTTGGCGTGCTCGTGATGACGACGGGTGTGGGCCTCTTTGGGACCCTTGCCGGGTATATCGCAAACAAGTTGCTCGCACCCGAAAGCGACGATACCGCGGCTGCCCCGGAGGACGGGAAAACGGCCGGGGCAGTCCCGGCCGGGGAACGCGGGGAGGAGATCCTTGCCCGGCTCGACCGGATCGAAGCGGAACTTAAAAACCGGCCGCGGTGAACCCGAGCCTCCCATATACATAAACGGACGCGAAGGGAACCACTATACCACAAAAAGGGGGCCGGTGGATGGATAACGAACAGACTGCTGCGGATCTTGCGGCACGGGCCCACGCCATGATGCCCGGTGTTGTTTTGGATCTTGCGGACCTGGTACGCCACCCGTCCGTTGCGTTTCCCGGGTACCCGGAAGAACCGGTCCGGGCAACAGCGGAAGCCACGCTCGCGCTCTTAAAAAAATACCGGATACCCGGCGTACGGCTCATGGAGATCCCCGGGGGATACCCGGCGGTTTATGCGGAGATCCCGGCACCGGCCGGCGCCCCGACCGTTCTTTTGTATGCCCACTACGATGTCCAGCCGGCAAAACGAGAGGACGGGTGGGAGACCGATCCGTTCGGGGCGGTGGAAAAGGATGGCCGTTTGTTCGGGCGCGGGACTGCGGACGACAAGTCGGGGATCGTAACGATCGCGGCAGCTCTCTCGCTTTTTGGCGGCCGGCCTCCCGTGGGCGTGAAGATCGTGATCGAAGGCGAGGAAGAGACCGAGAGCCATCTCGACGCGTACGTGCCGGCGCACCCGGAGTTCTTTGCCTGCGATGCGTTTGTGATCCTCGACAACGGCAACCTTTCCGCGGGAGAGCCGGCGCTTACGACCAGCCTGCGGGGCGTGGTCTCCTGCACGGTGGAGGTCACCACTCTCGACCACCCGGTCCACTCCGGGATGTTCGGCGGTGCAGCGCCGGACGCGCTCGCGGCTCTCGTACGGATCCTTGCATCGCTCTACGATGCGGACGGCCGCGTGGCGGTTCCGGGTCTTGCATCTGCAGCCCCGCCGGATGCGGAGTATCCTCTTACCGCATTCCGGGAAGGGGCGGGCATTCTCGATGGCGTGGATCTGACCGGCACCGGCCCGCTCGGAGCCCGCCTCTGGTCGGGGCCGGCGGTAACGGTGATCGGGATCGATGCGCCGCCCGTTGCCGGTGCGGCTAACATCCTCGTCCCCACGGCACGGGCAAAGGTCAGCCTCCGCATTGCGCCGGACGCGGACCCGGGCCGGGAGGTAGCAATTCTCATGGAGCACCTCCGCAGGGCCGCCCCGTGGGGTGCGAAGGTCGAGGTAAAAGAGACCGCCCGTTCGGCGGGTTTTGTCTGCCCGGCCGGCCACCCGGCAACGGCTGCGGCAAAAGGGGCGCTTGCCGCTGCGTTCGGGAGACCCGTACGGGAGAAAGGGAGCGGCGGCTCGATCCCGCTCCTTTCGCTCCTGCACGCGGCAGCGCCAAAGGCCGGCTTTGTCCTCATGGGCGCAGAAGACACTGCCCGTTCCCGCATCCACGGGACAAACGAGAGCGTGGACCTTGCCGATCTCGAACGGACGATCGTGGCGCTGGCGCTCTTTTTTATGCGGGTTGCTCAGGAGTAATGTCCGGGCCCCGCTCCCCTAAAAACAACCTGGCCCTTAACTGGTTCCCGCACCCGGCAAGCACGGCCCGCACCGCGGCAAGCCCGTTTTTCCCGTGGCGCTCGGCATCGACAAAGACGGCGCCGATCACGGCCTCGGTCACCATGTCCGGCGGCCGTTTTCCGGTCCGCCAGATATCTTCGAGGCTCTGCTCCCGCAGGCTCCTGATGTAGCGCGAAATCTGGTTCTGTTCCGCAAACAACCGGACCCATTCCTGCTTGACCGTATCGCCCGGAGGGACCGGTCCGCTGTCCTGCCACTCCTCGTACAGCCGGCAGGCAACCACCGCATCGATCACCGCGTCCCCCACGGCGGCGAGCGGCACGGTGCAGGCAATCGTCTGCGAAGGGTTGCCGGCATGTGCGGCCCGGCTCGCAAGCGCCGATTCGAGGATTACGGCGTCGTGGAACCGGTACCCGATCCGGTCTTCGAGATTTTTAAATACTGCATGGTCGTCCATTGCACCCGCGTCCATCCAGCCCGTGCTGGTAACGCGTATATTATTTTTTCCGGAATATGAATGTTTTTTAATAATTTTTATATCTCGGAATCCGGCAGGCATTCAGCCAAAAAAGTGAATCCGTTCGAGCAGGTTTCCGACAACCGCAAGGCCGTCTTTTCCGCTCCTTTTCGCGTCTAGGAATACCGCCCCGATGAGCGCCTCAAAAGCGGTATCGAATGCCTGGTTTCCCTGGAGCCAGACCCGGTTTTTTTCCTCGCCCTTTCCCCAGCGGATGTACTCTTCGAGCCGGAATGCCGTGGCAAACGCCCGGGTCCGGTCCCGGTTGACGCCGAGGATCTTCCCCTGGGTAAGCGTACCCTTGTCCCGGGTCCCGTTCTCGTAGAGGCGGCTGACAACCACGGTCCCGAGCACGGCATCGCCCACGGTGGCAAGCGCGTCCATGCTCCCTCCCACCGTACCGTTGTGTTCGTTTGCGTACATCGTGCGGGTCAGTGCCGTCACAAGGAGGTCTTTGTCGGAAAACGGGTAGCCGATCGCGGCTTCGAGCTCGTTTGGGGATCTGGTGTCGGGCATGGTGGTATCTCCGGCTTAGCGGTACGGATACTGGTGTTTTTCGGCCTCTTGAATGTTTTTTTAGTTTTGGCGAGGGGCGGTTGTCCGGGAAAAAAAGTTTTAGAGGATCTTCGATCCCGCGCCGGGCCCGGGCTTGACCTGGTAGGCGCTGTCGATCTTCAAAACAATTGCGGACTTTGCGATAAGCGTGGCCTTGATCCCTTTTACCCAGGCCGCGTCCTCTTTAAAGATCTCGTCGCTGGTGTGGATGGTTGTCGTTCCCTTGACCTGGAAGCCGCCCTTCTCGCCCCACCAGGTGATGCCGGCGTGCGGGTTTTCTTTTAGGTTTGCGAGCGTCTTGTTGAAGTACTGGTCCGAGATGAGCAGGGTCTCGTCGTCTAAGAGCTTGAACGCCCCGATGGGGACGGTGTTTGGGACGCCGGACTTCGAGGCGGTTGCAAAGTACACGAGTTTTGTCCCGGCAAGGGACTCTTTGATCTCAGCGTTGAGTTTTACCATGTGCAGGTTCCTCCAAGAGAGAATATTTACGGCCAGGTATGTTTAAGTGTTTGGCAGATCGGTATCAAACTCCGGGGGTAGCCGGCAGGAGCCCGCATAAGCAGCCAAACCGGCAGAACCCGTTGGTAACGGGATATCCGAAAAGCGGGATGCCGGGTGTTGCATTGATCCAGGCATGCCGTACACGAGTTGTCACCGGTCACTGGACCGGCCATAACTTCCGGCGGGAATACGGCCCCGTCCGGGACTGCCGCGCAAGGATCCCGCACCTGAAATGGTGCCGGCGAGCGCCAGCAGGACCATGCACGATACTTGTGTTTTGTAAGATCCTTTTCATGGAATTTCACGGGGAAGTACTTGCTTACGGGGCCAATAAAAAAAGCGTTGAGAAAAAAATATTTTCCGTGACGTGATCCTGCGGGAAATGACCGTGGCTTTATCCCGGCGTTTATTGCTTTTCGGGAAAACGAATGCAAAAAAGAATCCGGGACCGCAACCACAATAACCAAAAAGAACAAGGATAAACCAGAGATATACTGGTGCGGTTATGAAGAAGTCCCCGGCATTTTCCCCGGTCTTTTCCTACACCCACGCGATGGTGGGCCGGCTTGCAGCGATTGCAGCAGCCCGGGAGGTTATCCTCCATGCCCGCCTTGTCCCGAAGTGGGAGGTCTCCATTCGCCGGGAGCAGCTGGTCCGTGCTGCCCATGCATCAACGGCAATCGAGGGAAATCCGCTCTCGCTTGAGGAAGTGAGCCGGCTTGCCGAGGGCCGGGAAGTGATGGCTGCCCGGCGGGCAAAGGCGGAGGTGCTCAACTATCTTTTTGTGCTGGAGCATATCGCCCGCTATCAGCACAGCGGTGCGGTCAGCCCAAAAGACCTCCTTTTGCTTCACCGGGATATTACGCGGGATACTCTTGACGACCCGGCAGCGGAAGGGGCGTTCCGGAAGGTAAAGGTGGTGGTCGGGAACCGGATCACAAAAGAAGTCGTGTACACCCCTCCGCCGGTAAAAGAGGTTGTCCCGCAGGTCGGGGCGCTGCTTGGGTGGCTGGCCTCTGATGCGTCCCACGGGCTGCACCCGGTGATTGCGGCAGGGATCGCCCATTACGAACTGGTGCGGATCCACCCGTTTGTCGACGGGAACGGCCGGACTGCCCGGGCGCTTGCAACGCTTGTCCTCGCCCGGCGTGAGTTCGATATCAAGCGTTTTTTTACGCTGGACGATTTCTATGACAGCGACCGGCCTGCCTATTACCGGGTGCTTAAGGAGGAGAACCGGGTGTACCCGGATCTCACGGTATGGCTGGAATATTTCCTTGAAGGCGTGGAGATCTCGCTTGGGCGGGTAAAAGAGAGAGTCATTTTGCTCTCTTCCGATGAGCACCGGAAGGAAAAGGGCGGCCAGGTTGCACTGTCCGAACGCCAGATGAAAATTGTCGAGTTCATCCACGCGAACGGTTCGGTAAAAAGCGGGGATCTGATGCGCATATACGGTATTTCCCGCCAGGCTGCCGGCAAAGAACTTCGTGCGATGGTGGGACAGAACCTGATCCGTCCGGAAGGAAAAGGACGGGCGACCCGGTACGTGATGGTGTGAATCTGGTTGTCGATTCGGTTGTCGATTCGGTTGTCGATTTCATCCGGGGGAATGAACCGTTGATTTTTTAGTGAGGGAAGGATGAAGCAGGCATTACTTGTCATCGATGTGCAAAAACGAGTATTTCACCGGGGCGATGCCGGTGACGTACCCGAAAGGGAGCCTTGAAAATATTACCCGGGCCATGGACCATGCGCACACTGTCGGGATCCCGGTCGCGGCGATCCGGCACACGAACCCGGCCCCGGATGCCCCGGCATTCCGGAAAGGCTCGCACGGCTGGGAGCTGCACGATGAGATCAAAAAGCGGCACGCGGATATCGTGATCGAAAAGGCTCATGCCCCGGCAGTTTTACCGGTACGGGTCTTGAGGCCTGGCTCACAGAGAACGGGATAGGGACCGTCACGATCGCGGGCTACATGACCCGGATGTCGCCAGCGACACGACCGCCCGCCAGGCATTCCACCGGGGCTATGCGGTGAATTTCCTGTCCGATGCAACGGGGACGCTTGCCGTTACGAATGCGGCCGGGTCGGTGACGGCCGGGGAATTGCACCGGGCGATTCTTGGTACGCGAGCAGGATGCGGTTTGCCCGGGTGATGGGGACGGAGGAGTGGATTAACGGGGTGTGAGGGGAGAGGAGGTACCGGGATTTTGTCCTTATTCGTTTTTTAGGATCCGCCGGATTTCTTCTCCCAGCCGGGGGATATCATGGTGTGCCGTGCTCCAGACTTCGTCAATGTCGATACCGAAATACTGGTGCACAAGGAGATGACGCATGGCTACGATATCTTTCCACGGAATGGCCGGGTGCGATTCTTGGAATGCAGGAGAGATCCCGTTTGCTGCTTCGCCAATGATCTGGATATGATACAGGGTCCAGACGACCAGCATTTCGGACCGGGTAAATTCGTCCCGTGATGAAGGAAGCCTGTCTTCGATCTTTTTGACCGCTTCAAGCATATCCCGGAGCCGATCCTTATCGGATCTCATAAGGGCACGGCTTCCTGCAGCACGGTTTTTTTGAAGTTTTCATGGATGCCATTCTCCGATGCAACATCCACATCCTTTTCCAGAAGTTGTGAGAGCTCACGCTGGAACGCTGCATGGGTAAAGAGCGATGTACCTTGCGGGAATTCGACTAAAAAATCGATATCGCTCTTTTTTGTGGCTTCGCGCCGGGCGACCGAGCCGAAGATCCGGATATTTTTTATGGCATACTTATCGGCAAGTGCGAGGATCTCCGGTCTCTTTTCTGCGATAAGTTCGTAAATGTCCATGGCGGCCTCCCGTTTTCTTGTAAGGAACAGATAGGCAAAAAGGGATTATTAATGCATTGGCCCTGCGGGATGAAACGGCGATTGTCGCAGACTGGTTCCAGAAAAGGGAGCTCATTATATGCATCACGATTTGCCGTACCGGCCCTGGCTTTATTTTACCTCACCCGGCATAATGATATATTACCATGACCGATGAGGTCAAAGTTCCAAAAGAGCACCGGCAGGAAAACACGGTACTGACACCTGCACGGAAGAAAAATCTGGATGAGACCAAGCACAAGTACCACAGGGCACTTGAGCAGCTGAGCCGGTTATAAGCCGGCTTAACCGTTTTTATTTTTTTCTTGTGGATCTTTTTTAGTGCAGCGTTCCGCCGGCACGGCTGTTGTTAAAATAATGGCGGGGAATATTCAGGTCCGTTTACTGCAGCCTGTCCCGTCCTTTTACCGCGAGCCAGCCATTCAGCCACCCGGGCAGTTCACGGGAGCCGGCGATTCTCATGAGAATATAGACAATGCAGACGATTGCCGATGAGGCAAGGAAGACGGCAAGGTAGATGAGGGAAATGCCCATGGGGATCCCGTCCGCGGCATTGAGAAGCAGAGAGAAGAGAGACAAGATCAGCGCTGACGGAATGAAGGCAGCCGGTACCTGGCAGATCAACATCCAGGCGATAAAGGTCGTCACTGCGCACAGGAGGGTTGTCTTTACGATCTCGGATCTCCTGCCGGTCCAGAACCACAATACTCCCGGGATGATGGCGGAGAGGGGAATGAGCGATAAGGCGGAAAGCGCGGCGAGCAGGGATTCAAGCCCGCTAAAAATTTCCGGAACTGATAAAGGAGACGCGAAAAACAGGAGCATTGCAACAAGGAGGAGGGCTGCCGCAATGCCCTGCTTTTTCCTGTCGCTGTCAAGGGTCAGGATAACCGTATAGAGCAGGGTGAGGCCGACGATAAAAAGTCCCAGAAGAAGCAGCACCGGGAGGATGGCCAGGAGATCAACGGTTTTTGTCGCAACAATCGTTTGCATTAAAGGAAATGTACGGCAAGTGCTGGATAATCCCGTCGATGAGTGAAAATATTTTTGCATAAGAATGGATGAGGGGGTCAGAGGGTTTTGGGGATGTCCTGACCCGATACTCCCCGGGGTCCCGGGTCACTCTGCCAGCATGCAGGCCGGGCGCTGCCCGGCCGGTTGTCCGTCGGAGCATTTTTAAAAGTCAAAGAATTGGGTCTATTTCCCTGAAATAAGCCTGAATTGCGTTTTTCCAGAAAACGCCCCACAACGCCTTTTCTGCGGCTGATCGGGGCCTCAGATGACCCCCCCTACCTCCCCTTTTTCGCGCCTGCAGAAAGGCCGCTATTTCGCAGGGCCAATCTGCCCCAAAATCGCGTATTTTCTGAAAATAACCGATTAAAACGATATTCTCTATGTGCGTGGACACGGTTTCCTGTGGAGAGAGGGGTCCGGTCCGGGAAGTGGGGAATCCGGGGCTGCAGCGGGCCCGGATTGGGGTGGAAAAGGGTAGGTCCGGAGGGTGGGGGGGATCTCGGGTATTTCAGGAGATTCTGGTCTGACGCTCATCGGGGCTTGCGCCCCTCTGCCTGAGTGGGTTAGCCCCGGAAGCACTCTTACAAATGAAATGAAGTGGAAAATTTAGCGGATCAATTTTATAATCAATTCAAAAAAATTATCGCTTATTAGAACTTTCTCAATCTTGTACATGGCCCGGAAAATAACAGAATACGATCATTCTTTTCAGCAGACATTCGGTACAATTGGCGTTTGCGACTCGAATAACTCCACATTTCAGAAAGTTGTGGATTTGTGCGAAAAACATCCGTTTCTCTACAAATTTATTTCAGCAAATGATGCGGGATCTACGGGATCCCACCAAGCCGGGATATATCTTCCTAATTCCTCATGGCCGTTCTATTTTGAATCAAAAGGGATCAAGGGGAAAACCAAAGACCGGTTTGTCACGATAACCTGGGAGGAAGAAGGGATTGAAACCGAGAGTCGTTTTATCTGGTATGGAGAAAAAACCCGACAGGAATACCGGTTGACACGGTTTGGGAAGGAATTTCCGTACCTTAAAGATGACTATATCGGTTCTTTGATGATTCTGGTAAAAACCGATGAGAATGAAATTTGTGGATGGGTGTTTGATAAAGACGAGGATATTGAGAATTTCCTTTCAAAATTTAATATCTCGCATCTTGACAGGGGAAACATACGTTTCCCGAACAAAAAACCGGATTCAGACGAATTTTCAATAAGTCAGAATCCTCTTGTTGATCAGTTTCTCCAGAATCTTAAAGATACTCCTCCGAAGGGAACAGAACTTTCAGATTTTGCAAGGAAAATTTGTCAGGCCTCACAGAGATCCGCCGATGTGGATGAAAAACTGATAAAATGGGTAACTACTGAATATGAAATTTATCGTCTTGTTGAAAACCATATTTACCAGCCTTTTATACGGGAAGGTACGCATTCCCTTGATGAAATTCTTAAATTTTCTTTATCTGTCCTGAACAGCAGAAAGAGCCGGGCCGGAAAATCCCTTGAGTATCATCTTAAGGCAATATTCGATGAAGAGCAGCTTCGCTATTCATATGGTGAGATTACGGAAGGCCGCTCCCGGCCGGATTTTATTTTCCCAAGTATGTCCTCATATCATAATTCCCGGTTCGACAGTGGACACCTTGTTTTTCTGGGATCCAAAACAACCTGCAAGGATCGATGGCGACAGATCCTGGCCGAAGCAAACAGAATTCAGCGAAAGCATCTTTTCACACTTCAGCAGGGGATATCCTCACATCAGCTGGAGGAGATGGATCAGCAGAAAGTTACCCTGGTGGTACCCCGGATGAATCTGAAAAGTTTCCCGACCGTCTGGCGACCAAAACTTATGACGCTTGGTTCTTTTGTCGATTATGTCCGGGTGACAACCGGTTAATCTTCATACTGTTACTTTTCACTTTCGCAGGCCGCACCAGGAAGTGATTTAAGAGGATATGCAAATTATAATACAGTCTGTTTCTGCTGAGAATCATGTCTGCCCGAAAGAAAAAAACCGGCGATCCATTAAGATTCATCGATTTATTTGCAGGAATCGGCGGAATCCGTATTGCCTTTGAACGGGCCGGCGCTGAGTGCGTTTTTTCCTCCGAATGGAACAAGTTTGCGCAACAAACGTACGAGACAAACTTCGGGGAAACCCCGAAGGGAGATATACGGGAAGTGCGGGCTGCAGATATTCCGGACTTTGATATCCTGTGCGCAGGATTCCCCTGCCAGCCGTTCTCCATTGCCGGTGTCTCCAAAAAGAACAGCCTGCAGAAACCACATGGCTTTAATGATAAAACGCAGGGAACGCTGTTCTATGAAATCCTCCGTATCCTGAACGAGAAAAAACCTGCAGCATTTTTCCTCGAAAATGTGAAGAATCTGGAGAAACACGACAAAGGGAAAACATTCTCGGTGATCCGTGAATCCCTGCTGGATGCCGGATATTCGTTCAGTTATAAAGTGATTAATGCAAAATCCGTCGTTCCCCAGAACCGTGAAAGAATATTTATGGTCGGGTTCCTGGATCCTGAAATCGGTTTTGCATTCCCGGAAATTCCGGATCTTAAACCACGGGTCATCGAGATACTTGAGGAAAATGTTCCTGAAAAGTATACTCTCACCGATCATCTCTGGGAGTATCTTCGGAATTATGCTGAAAAACACCGACAGAAAGGTAATGGTTTTGGTTACGGTCTGGTTGATGTAAACAACCACTGCCGTACACTTTCAGCCCGGTACTTTAAGGATGGCAGCGAGATTCTGATTCCTCAGGCCGGGAAAAATCCCCGCAGGCTCACACCCCGCGAATGTGCCCGGCTTCAGGGGTATCCGGAGTCATTCATTATTCCGGTATCCGATACCCAGGCATACAAACAGTTCGGTAATTCTGTCGCAGTCCCTCTTGTCGAACTTCTGGCAAAACAGGTGGTTCATACAATGAAAGAAAAGCCCCCTGCACTGCTGGCATATTCTGTAAAAACAAAAGTACGGCGGGTCTGTGCATCATAATGCATCAATAATTTTCTGTACTGCTTTTTCCGGCTCTTTTCTGATCTCGTGCTCCCAGATCCGGATCACTGTCCAGCCATCCTCTCTTAACTGTTCATTTACCTTTGCAGCTCTGTCTACATTGGACTGGATTTTTTTCATCCAGAACTCTTTCCGTGTTTCCGGTTCCTGAAAGCAGATCGGGCATTTATGCCAGAAACAGCCATCTACAAAAACAGCAACCTTCTTTTTTGTGAAGACAATATCCGGTTTTCCTGGCAGCTTATAGTAAATTCGGTAGCCTCTCACTCCCTCAGCAAACAGCATTTTTCGTAACTTTACCTCAGGTCCGGTGTTTTTTGCCCGGATGTGGGACATGTTATATTTCCGCTGGGCCTGAGTGAGGACATCGGTCATTAGATTTTTATTTGAATTAAAAAAGATAAACCAATACATCTGGATTGGTGGTGATTAACATACAAAAGCAATTGCAAATAATTATCGTATCGATCTGAGGATAATCTATAGAGAACGATTTCTAATGTCCGAAGGTAATTGGGTAATAGATGGCAACATCTTAAAAATAACACTACCCGAAGGTATCCTTACACCGACATCAGATTTGATATTTAGTATTGAATTCGGTAATGTAACAAGTATTAATGGGATCCCCATAAGAAAACCCTCTCTTGCTTTCGATCAGTTAAAGTTTTCAAAGTACCCGTTAATGCCTGAAATATGGATTATTGGAGGGTACGATAAACAAAGGACAAACTGCAGTTATTCCTGTCATATAATTGTAAAAAGCGAACATACCGATCATGAAATATTAACGTCGGGCACTGATTTCATAGATCATCTGATAATCGACAACACCTGGTTTCCGATTGTCCGGGGCTCTCTTGAGGAAATAAGAAAAATTCTCGATAACGGACTAATCAGAAAACCCGGGAAAATATCGTTAAAACAATTCTTTTTTCTTCTCGGAAAACCGTCAGATCTGATTAATGTTCGTCTAAACCCTTCCAGCGAATTAAAAATATCTGGTGATGTGGAGAAAATTGAGCCTTTTGAAGATTCAGTTCCTGGTTTTCAGGGAGCCCTTTATCCTTACCAGATTATCGGTTATAACTGGCTGAAATTGATAGCAAAAGAAGATCTTGGATGTATCCTCGCTGATGAAATGGGATTAGGAAAAACCATCCAGATTATTTGTCTGATTTTATCCGAATCTTCAGATCATTATGGCCCCGTACTGATCGTTTGTCCTGCCACAGTTCTTGAGAATTGGAGAAGGGAATTGAAGAGATTTGCACCAGGATTATCAACAATAGTCCATCAGGTAGTTTCAGATGAAGCCCAGTCTCTGAAAAATCCCGATGCAATGCGGACAAAAAAGATCAAATCGCTCAACAGAAGGATATCGATCGCAGTTACAGGTACACCGGTTGAAAATACTTTGACCGATTTATGGTCGTTATTCGATTTTGTTATACCCGGTTTTCTTGGAACACAGCAGGCTTTCGAACAACGATTCCAGAATAACCCCCGCTGTGCATCGGACCTTGAACCTCTTGTATCACCAATTATTCTGAGACGGACCGTCAGCGAAGTTGCCAAGGATCTTCCCGAACGGATAGACACCCCTCAGGCACTTGAGTTATCGCTGGAATCAGCAAGAGATTATGAGACTATCCGACAGTCAGTATACAAAGGATATGGTGTGTCAGCGGGGCTTGTCTCCCTCCAGAAATTAAGGATGTTTTGCACACACCCTTCACTCATCGCTCATGGAACATCTGATCCGGCAATAATCAGTCCGAAGTACCAGAGATTAACGGAACTTCTGGAAGAAATTTTCATGAACGGGGATAAAGTGTTAATTTTCACTTCTTTTTCAGAGATGATCGACCTTTTTTTGAAAGACCTACCGACCCGAATCCCGGGAATCTATATTGATTATATCGATGGCCGTGTTGACGTTACGAAAAGACAAAATAAAGTTGACGATTTTAATATTCACGATGGGCCTGGTGTCATCTTACTTAACCCAAGAGCTGCCGGTACTGGCTTGAATCTCACAGGTGCAAATCATGTTATTCATTATAATCCGGAATGGAATCCTGCTATTGAGGATCAGGCATCGGCAAGGGCATATCGGAGAGGTCAGAAAAAACCCGTTACAATTCACAGATTGTTTTACCTTGGGACCGTTGAAGAGATTATCTGTAACAGACTCGATTATAAACGCGAGTTGCAGGATGAAGCGGTTGTTGGAACAACAGGTGGAGATGAAGAGCTGTTGACTATATCAAGAGCACTAGAAATAACTCCATTTTATGGGGAAATCTAATGGACATTGATTTTGAAATTTTAAAAGTCCTAAGTCCTACGGATACTGGTGAGAATGGATGCCATCAGGCCGGGATTCTGATTCCGAAAGAAGACGAAATTCTGAGTTTTTTTCCGGTTCTGGATAATGATACCAAAAATCCTAGAGCAGTTATGTTCTTCAAAGAAAATTCCGGTAAAATGTGGAAATTAAATTTTATTTATTATAACAACAAATTTTTTGGGGGAACACGAAATGAATACCGGCTGACTGGTACAACCGGCTATATGAAACAATACAAGCTCAAATCAGGGGATGAAATGATTTTGACAAAAAATTCTGCCGGTCAATATCTGATATCTTTTAAAAGAAATTCAAACGCGATAGATCCCAAAAAAAGTGATGATAAAGTATTAAGATTGGGGAATAAATGGAGAATTGTATCATTTTAAAAAGGGGGAAAATGGATGGTTAACGAGATTACAGAAACAGAAGTTCAACCGGATCCGGAAAGAGTGATTCAAGGTCTCCGCGATACCGGATATTCTCTTGAGACCGCGATCGAAGATATTATTGATAATTCCATATCGGCAGAGGCAACAAAAATTGCCATTGATTTGAAAATGGATCATTCCGGTAATGTTGAAGTTTTCATTGCGGACAATGGTTATGGGATGACCCATGCAGATTTAAAAAATGCAATGAAATATGGGTCCAAAGTAAGGTTAAATCCTAAAAGCTTGGGTAAATTCGGACTTGGTCTGAAAACGGCATCAACTGCATTTTGTCGGAGATTATCCGTTATATCACGAGCATCAGGATCGACAGAATATCATAAAGCAACTTGGGACCTTGATCATGTCGCACAGAAAATAAATGGCTATTGCAGGAAAGTATTCCTGAAGCTGATGAAATTGAGTTCCTGAAAAAAATTACAGGCGACTGTTCAGGGACACTTGTCATCTGGCAAAAAGTGGACAGATTGTTACAAAATTACAACACACCGGGGGGTACTCATGCAAAAAAAGCTCTTGAAAAAAAGCTGAAATTTTAAGAGATCATGTTGCATTGGTATATCAAAGATTTTTAGATATATCTGATGATAGGGAAGACAATATTGAAATAACAATTAATAATGAAAAAGTCGCTCCGTTCGATCCGTTTTGTAAGGATGAATCAGAACTCGCAGCAAAGGAAACGGTGCCCGTTGAAATAAATGGAGTGATAAAAGGAGAATTTATTATCCGGGCATACATTCTGCCCAATAAATGGGAATTTAGTTCAAAAACTGCATATCAGAATTCAAGACCCGGCAACGAAAATCAAGGGATATATGTATATCGAGAAAACCGTCTTATCCATGGACCCGCTTGGATGCGAATGTACCAAAAAGAACCTCATTTAAGTTTGATACGTGTGGAATTTTCTTTTAATCATAATCTTGATGATGTTTTCAATATTGATATTAAAAAGTCTCGAATTCTCCTGAATGATGATTTATACAAATGGATGAAGGACACATTTCTTCCGCCCCCAAGACGTGCGGCAGAACAACGATCTCGTAGCGGTAAAAAACAAACCGATTCAGAAACTGCAAAGAACCTACACGATGGTTCAAATGTTAATATCAGTGAAAAAGAAGAAGATGTTAGCGGATCGATTGTTAAAATAATAGATTCGGCAAAAAACGAAGTTCAAATAACGAACAAATATGGTACAACTCGCAGTATAATTAGAATTGTTGCGCCAAATAAACCTGGAGAAGTTCATGTTCAACCGGTGCCAACCATAGAAGGAAATCTTTTATGGGCACCAGCTCTGATCGAGGGGCATAAGGCTGTAAATATTAATACAGGACATGCCTATTATTCAAAAGTGTATTTGCCAAATAAAAATTCAGATGTTACTATTCAAGGATTGGACTCCTTATTATGGGCATTGTGTGAAGCGGAATATTCGACGATTAATGATAAAACCAAACGATTTTTCGAAGAAATGCGAATTGAAGTTTCAAGAATTTTAAGAACATTAGTTGAGGATCTGCCGGAATCTACGTATGACGATAAAGAAGAGTGACGCGGAAAGAATCGTCCAATCACTTTCGGATATTTCCGGAATTGAACTGGCCGGAGCTGTTGGGCAAAACGAAGGATATCCCATTATCGATATTCATACAGTGCATCCCCCGTCACCCCATGGATTTAAAATAAGGATTCAGTTTTTTTGGAGAAGTTTTAAAATAATATTTATTCCAGATAACTTTGCTTTAGATCTAATCAAAACGATGGAAGGGTCTACTGAAGGCAAAAAATTATTTTCATCGCTTGCAAATTCCATCATAAATGATTCTGGAAAAATTGAATATAAAATTAATGAAAAAAAATCCAATCCTATTCAAACTGAAACATGGGAAAAAAACTGGAACAGTATCGAACTATCTGTTTCGAAAAACACTGACGGTATCGATCCCGCCAATCTTAATGATTCGGAGAAGGTAATTACCGAATTGGCCAGTCGTTTTTTAAGTATGGTTTTAGGTTTGCTACCTGTTGAAAATAAAGAAGAAAATTCATCAGATGTCGTTGGCTATCCTGAAGGGGCCCTTATGCAAGTTAAAATAAATAAATATGAAAGAAATCAAATCAATCGTGCTGCATGTCTTTCAATTCACGGATATTCCTGTAGCGTTTGTGGGTTGTTACTTGAAGATAAATATGGTGAAATTGGTCGTAATTGCATCCAGGTTCATCATATTATCCCTGTATCCGAACTTGGAGCTGATTATATAATCGATCCGAAGACAGATTTGATTCCCGTTTGTCCAAATTGTCACATGATCCTTCATAAAAAAAATCCCCCCTATACAATTGATGAGTTGAAAAAATTAATAAAAAAAAATTAACCTGAAAAATCCCTGTGAGTTCAGATCGAGTTATAGGATTCTTTTTTATTTTCGAGCATAGCCCACGCTGGCGTCCCGAGCGTCCTCTAAAACACCCCCTCCCGGACATACATCAGATCCCCCCACCCAGACCTGCCCCCATCCGGCCTCAAATCACGCCCCGGATTACCACTTCCCGGATCCAATCCGGGCCCGATACGGCCTCCGTTTAAAACCAAGCCCGAATCAGCCGTATTTTGGCAATCGGGCAAAATAAAACGGACAAATAGCGACGTTTTAAGGCCCGCTTTTTTGCCCGGTGCTGGTATGTCCCGGAAAAAAGGCTCCCTGTAATGCGGCTATGGGCCGTTTGCGGGCATTATATGGGGCTCAGATTGGGCGTATTTTGGCGAACCGGGTGCTATTTGTGCTCTGATTTTGCGGGGCCGGAAAAGGGCGGTACCCGGGGCGTATTTCCCCGTTAAAACCGGCAAAAATCCCCGGGCTTATTCCCGGGTTTACCCCCGGGTTTTCCCGGGGAAAAAGGTGAGACGGGATTAAAGACCGGTTTCATCCCTTCTTCGCTGCCTTACCCGGAAACGAAGCGGTCGTAAAAAACATCCTCGCCCGATATCCCGAGGTACTCTCCCGGTTTTGCGTGAGCCAGCCCGCGTTTTGCCAGGTGTTCATGGATCTTTATCCGGTAATATACCCTGCCGTCGTCATCCCTTACCCTCTTGAGGATTAATCCCCCGGAATCTACATCGTACGTGTCAACGCACCCGTATGCATAGATTGCAGGTTCCCTGCCCGGGTATTCCCTCCGGAGCATGTCGATATAGTCCCGGGTGATCGTCAGTTTCGTATCCGGTCCCCACGTCACATCGAACTGCACATCAACATGGTCACGAGAGGCCGGGACATGGACGCTCTGGAGATTCCACGCGTCGCGGTCGCCGTGTCCGTTGATCTTCACATCGGTCCTGGCAGAGATATCGTCCAGGATATAAAAACTCCAGTTTCCCTCGTTCTGCAGTTCTGCTGCCACCGGGGCGCAGAGCATCCCGGCAATCACCAGCACCAGGACGCACAGGGTCGTCTTTTGTGTCATGCGAGGCACTCCTGTAATGGGTTTCCCCTCATTTTTTTACCAAAAGGCAAGGGTATGTTTTCCTTTTTTTCCGGGACTGGCTTAAACCGGACGTTGAGTGAAAAAAAATCTGCAGTCACTGCTGGTAAGTAAAAAAATCATCTAACAAAATAGCCGCCCGGTTCCCGCGTCCCGGCACGACCCCCGTCCCGTCCTGCCGGGCGACAACGGGCATATTGCATCGCGGCAGGGTGCGGCGGCACGGCTCCGGGAACCACAAAGGTTCCCTGCCGGTCCTTGTGCGTCCCCCCTCACTTCGCGTGCTCGTCGTACCAGGCCTGGAGCTGGCCCTGGAGCGCTGTGTTCTGCGCTTCGAGGTCCGCATAGACTTTCTTTATCGCGTCTGTTACCTGCGGTGGCAGCTGCGCAAAGACGGCATCACGGGAAAGGTCCGTGTGTACGTGGAGTTTTCCGTCCTTGTCCATCGTGACGCTGACTTCGAGCGTGCAGACCCGGTCGAGCGCATCCCCGGGCTTGTCCGGAGCGCTCTCGGTGATCTTGAGCGCCACCTTCGATCTTCTCCTTGTTCTTGTCATTGTCCACCTTTAACCGGACAATGGGGAAATGGGGTACGGCATTGACGTAAAACGTGTCCTTTTCCTTGTTTACGAAGATCGAATAGTTGAACACGTCGAGTTTCTGCGACTCGACAAGGTACTTCACAAAACTCCTGATAAGATCCGACTGCGCAGTATCGCTCATGGGTATCTCCCCTGGTAACGGGCACTCCTGCCCTTACGTTCTTTGTTGGTCGTAACCTGCATTAAAGTCCCGGGTATTCTTCCTGCACCGCTTTCCGGAAGATTGTACCGGTCGGGCTCGTTGTGCCGGCCCGCCCCCAGGACTCTCCCGGTGAACCGTCCTTTACCCGGCCCCGCTGGGTTCAGATGTTATATATAGTTATATAACAAAATTCCGGTGATGACATCCGGAAAAACCCTCATTCTCCCCAGCTCGATACCGTAATGATGGTGGAATCCTTCATCAGGGAGCACAGCGGGGAATACAAAAAGCGGGCATTGTGGGAGAACCTCCCCAAAAAGATGATGTACCAGACCTATTCCGTGATCATCGCATATCTTCTCGACTCCGGGAAGATTGCCGCCGACTAAAGAGGGAAAAATCTGCTGGATTCTACAATCCGCAACTGATAAAACGCCTGCTCGAAAACAGTGATCTGAAGATCCGATGAGAGCGTCCGTTTTTTTTCGCCGAAGATCGGATCAAAGAATCGTTTCTTGCCCTTGCCTCCTCTAAATCAGAAGATGCTGAACTCTGCCGCTCTTTAAACGAAGTCTTCGATGCGCTTGCTCTCGATGCATTTTGTGGGATCCAGGTCCCAAAGCGCCAGATCCCCAAATCCTATATCCCCAGGTACGGGATCGATAATCTCTGGAAATACAATTTCTTTAAAAGCTGGCGGCTGATGTATTCGGTTGCCGGTGACGGGGAAAGGGTTGTTGTCGTTATCCTTGAATGGCTGTCCCACAAGGAATACGAACGAAGGTTCGGGTATTAGTGGCAGATACCGGGGGAAAGACACCCTCTCATTGGCAGGTATTCCGGGACAAATAATCCCGTTACGGGCTCCGGTAACCCCTTTTCCCGGAAAGGGAGGCAATAATTCCCGGAAAAATGCGGACCGTTGTTTTCCGCGCTCTTCATATTGCCCGCGGATTGCCGTTCCGGGTGAAAATGCCGGGAATTTTGAGGTAACATTTGGCAGCATTCGGGAGATAAAAAACGAAGGGGGTGGCCTGTTGGCCGGGCAGTCCCTTTACCGGGTCCGCCCGGGTTTTTGCCCCTCGCGGCAAGGGAGCCGGACCTGCCCGCAGCAAAATCCCGCCCGGATCCGGCCGGCCCGCCAAAAAACACCGGATCCGTCCTGGTTCATCTTTCAGGCGAAGCGTCCCTCGCAGGGCATCGCAGGGAAAACGGTCCCGTCAGGTTAATATGAACTATTTACAAAGTATCGCCGTTTCCTTCGGATGCGATATTTTGAACAGGTTGACAAATCCGTACCGAAAAGACCAGAATTGGCACGGTTTGGGCGCGCGAACGTCGGAGGGAAAATTCGGAAAAATCAACTGTATAAAATTAACCTCTTAACTTTTTTCAAATGCTCATTATTTTGGATTTACCCGCCAAAACCCCCAAACCCACTAAAATCCATCAAATTTCACCTTTTTTTCATCACGTTTAAATAGGGCTCCAAAGACGGTTTGTTTATCAGAGGTGAATGGATGGAATTCAAATATGTACCCACAACCTGCCCTTACTGCGGGACCGGCTGCGGATTCAACCTTGTCGTCCGCGACAAGAAAGTCGTCGGTGTCCAGCCGTGGCACCGGAATCCTGTCAACTGAGGGCAAGCTCTGCCCGAAAGGAAACTACGCCTGGCAGTTCATCAACAACCCGGACCGGCTGACAAAACCGCTCATTAAAAAAGACGGGAAATTTGTCGAAGCCAGCTGGGACGAGGCCTACAAGCTGATCGCCCAGAAATTCAAGTCCTACAAGGGCGAAGAGATGGCCTGCCTTGCATCGGCCCGCGTCTCCAACGAGGAGAACTACCTGATGCAGAAGTTTGCCCGGGCCGTGTTAAAGACCCCGAACATCGACCACTGCGCCCGGCTCTGCCATGCGTCCACGGTCGTCGGGCTTGCCGGATCGTTTGGATCCGGTGCAATGACCCAGTCGATAGCCGACATTGCCGAATCGAAATGCCTCCTTGTGATCGGGACGAACACGTTCGAGCAGCACCCGCTTGATCGGCCGCCGCATCATCCAGGCCAAGGCAAAAGGTGCGAAAAATCATCTACGCCGATCCCCGGCTCACCCCGACGGGAAAGGTGGCCGACCTCCACCTCCAGTTCTATTCCGGTACCGATGTGGCGCTCCTGAACTGTTTCATGCAGCTGATCCTCAAGAACGGCTGGGAGAACAAGGAGTTCATCGCGAAAAGGACCAAGGACTTCGAGAAGGTCAAGGAAGTCGTGATGAAGGATACGTACTCCCCCGAGAAACGTTGAAAAGATCACCGGCGTTCCCGCAAAGGACATCATCACCGCGGCAGAATGGTTCGGAACCTCCGGCCAGTCGGCAGTCCTCTACTCGATGGGGATCACCCAGCACACCACCGGCGTCGACAACGTCAAGTCGGTTGCAAATCTCCAGATGATGACCGGCAACCTCGGGCGGCCCGGCACCGGTATCTGCGCACTTCGCGGCCAGAACAACGTGCAGGGAGCCTGCGACATGGGAGCCCTTGCAAACGTCTACTCCGGCTACCAGTCGGTGCTCGTCCCCGAGATGAAAAAGAAGATGGAAGATGCGTGGGGCTGCGATATTGCAGAAGGAAAAGTCGGCCTCACGGTCACCACGCTCGTCAACACCCTTGCCGACGAACCCGGCAAGGTCAAAGGCCTCTATATCATGGGCGAGAACCCGATGCTCTCCGACCCGGACCTCAACCACGTGGAAAAAGCGCTCAAAAACGTCGAGTTCATGGTGGTGCAGGACATCTTCCTGACCGAGACCGCACAGATGGCAGACGTTGTTCTCCCGGCAACGTGCTTTGCAGAAAAAGACGGCACCCAGACTTCGACCGAGCGCCGGGTCCAGCGGTGGAGAAAGGCACAGGACCCGCCCGGCGAGGCAAAGGTGGACTGGCTCATCATTTCCGAGCTTGCAAAGTACATGGGATACGAAAAGCAGTTCCCGTACAAGAGCGCCGAGGAGATCTTTAACCGAGATAGCAAAGGTCACCCCTTCCTATGGCGGCATGGACTACGAGCGGCTTTCAAAACCCGAAGGGCTCCACTGGCCCTGCCCGACAAAAGAGCACCCGGGAACCCCCATCCTCCACAAGGAAAAGTTCTCCCACCCGGACGGGCTTGGGATCTTTGCCCCGATCGAGTGGAAACCGCCGGCGGAAGTCCCGGATGCGGAGTACCCGTTCCTGATGACTACCGGGCGCTGCATCTGGCAGTGGCATACCGGCAGCATGACCCGGCGCTCGCCCGATCTCGAACGCGAAGAGCCGACCTGGCTGGATCGAAGGTCAACCCCGAGGATGCAAAGGCCCTGGGCGTTGCGGACAAGGAGATGGTAAAGGCGATCTCCCGCCGGGGAGAAATTACCATCGGTATCCGGTACAAAAAGGAGATCAAGAAAGGCGTGGTCTTCCTGCCGTTCCACTACGTGGAGTGTGCGGCAAACCTCTGACCAACAATGCGCTCGACCCGGTGGCAAAGATCCCCGAGTTCAAGGCATGCGCCTGTAAGATCGAGAAGATCGCAAAGGAGGCCTGATACCGATGACAAAGAAAGGCGATATGCTCTATGCATGGACGAGCGATGCGGACATTAAAAAGCATGCCGAGCTCGGCGGGGCAGTGACTGCACTCTGGAAGTATGCCCTTGAGTCAAAAACGGTCGACGGCGTTCTTGTCGTCACCAAAGGCGCCGATCTCTACGATGCGCAGCCGGTCCTTATCACCGATGCAAAGGATCTCGTAAACACTGCCGGGTCGCTCCACTGCGGTACCCTGCTCATCCCCAAGCTTATCAAGAAATACCTTGACGGGGCAAAGGACATAAAAATCGGCGTCACGGTCAAGGGCTGCGACGCGATGGCGTTCTACGAACTGGCCAAGCGCAAACAGATCAACCTCGACAACATCTACATGATCGGCGTCAACTGCGGCGGCTCGGTCAGTGCTGTCCCGGCACGGAAGATGATCGCCGACAAGTTCGGCGTTGACCCCAATGTCGTCCACAAGGAAGAGATCGACAAGGGCCAGTTCATCATCGAGTACGAGGGCGGCCACAAGGGCATCTCGATCGACGAACTCGAAGAGGCCGGGTACGGCCGCCGGACCAACTGCCGGCGCTGCAAAGATGAAGATCCCGCGCCAGGCAGATCTCGCCTGCGGGAACTGGGGTGTCATCGGCGACAAGGCCGGGAAAGTGACCTTTGTCGAGGTCTGCTCTGAGAAGGGTGCGAGCCTCATTGACGGTGCCGTCAAGAAAGGCGTTCTCGCAACCGAGGCGCCGAACCCCAAGGGCATCGAGATCCGGGGAAAAGTCGAGGGTGCGATGCTCAAGCTCGGCGACAAGTGGCGCAAGAAGGACTTCGAGAGCCTTGGCGAGGGTAAAAGACCGGTTGAAGAAGATCATGACCGCAACCTCGCGGTGCATCAAGTGCTACTCCTGTATCGAGGCCTGCCCGATCTGCTACTGCGTGGACTGCACCACGAAAAACCCGGTGTACGTGAAGCCCGGGGAACTTCCCCCGGACTTCATGTTCCACCTGATCCGGTACGCCCATATCGCGGACTCGTGCGTGAACTGCGGCCAGTGCGAGGAACTCTGTCCCGCGGAGATCCCAAACGCCCTCTTCATGCACGCCCAGCAGGTTGAGCTTGAAAAGATGTTCGGCCACGTGCCGGGCCTTGACATGGAACTGCCGCTCCATGCCTTTGTCGAGGAAAAGGCAGAGCGTGCAAGGCTTGCAAATACCGGCAGCGACATGATCTACGAGAACGTGTTTGCCCCGGTGCCAAAGAAGTAAAAACGTTTCAGGGAGGTATCCAGATGAAAGCAGAAGATGCAAAAAAGATCATTGCAACGGCTATCGACCGTGAAGTGGAAGCCTATACTTTTTACCGGACGGTATCCGACCGGGTAAAAGACCCCGCGTTAAAATCGCTGTTTGACGAACTTGCCGGTGAGGAAAAGAAACACCGCGTGTTCCTGGAGGGATTCCTGGCAAAGGATGTCGGGACCATGAAGTTTGCCGCAGGCCACGATTACAAGGTGGGCGACGAACTCCCCTCGCCAAAGCTGACCGTGGAGTTAAAGCCGCTCGACGGCCTTGTCCTTGCGATAAAAAAGGAACTGGAAGCCATGCAGATGTATACCCAGTTTGCAAAGGCCGCTGTGGATGTGGAGACCCAGCTGCTCTTTACCCAGCTTGCAAACATGGAACGGGGACACAAAGCACGCCTTGAGGATATCTACACCAACATGGCGTTTCCCGAGGTCTGGTGACCCGGGCCTTTTTTTTATTTTTGCTTTTTTGGCTCTGTAGAAATCATTTCCCCTTCACTAAACAGTATTTGCGTGGGTGACTCTCTATCCCCCTCTGTGGGGAGGCCGCCCAAGGAGTACAAAGCTCCCTCGATCCCCCTGCCGAATAAAAATTTTTCAATGGGGTTTCCCGTGCACGGTTTTGCTCCACGGCGGCGAACACCCGTGGTCCCCTCTCAAACAAAATTCAGGATCTCACTTACGGTTTTCTACAGAGCCGTTTTTTTGGCAACAGCAACCGCAAAGGCCGGTTTAGCTCCCGCCTTCCGGAATGATTAGAAATCCCGGTATGCGGTCTTCCGGTATTCCACTTCAAGGACGTGGATGATCAAAACATTGTCGTGGATTGACAAAAACGCCCGCAGCCCCCTGCGGATCCTGACCGAATAGATCGGGTGCCGGGGATGGGACCCCTTGATCTTCTTGATATGGTGATAGGGTTCTTCACGAATGGAATGGATCTTTTGGATGACCTGACGGGCAAGCTCTTCGGGAAGCCTGCCAAGATCGCGGTCTGCCCGCGGTGTATATTTGATCTGGTAAGGGCTCATTTAATCCCGTATTTTTTCATGATCTTTTTTTCCGATATCAGGTTGCCCTTCCTGACATCTTCGAGAGATTCCTCAAGTCCTGCAAGCGTCTCCTCGTCCAGCGGCTCCTCATCGACTGCAAGCGTGACCAGCCGCTCGATGACATCGTTGTACGATTCCTTCGGGTGGTGTTTTAAGGCATTGAGCTGGTCCTTGAGGTCTTCCCGGATATAGATGGAAGTTGCGGCCTGCATGGTAACACTACTATGCACCTATAGGTGATATAAGCACCGATTGTGACGGAAGAACCGGACGGGGTCCACGTTTTACAAATTCCGGTTATCGTTACGGGTCAGCGAACCGTTCAAGGTAACATTCTTCGTATGCTTTCTTTTCCCCGGGTTTAAGGGCGAGGAGAAGACCGTCGGCATGGTCCTCGCAGACGTAACTCACGCAGCACCCGAGCGACTGGATCCCGATTGCCGGCTTGCTGCAGTATTCGCACCCTGGGCGTTTGTCCATCGTTTGTTCCCCTTTAAAAAAAAGTCCGCTGCCGTTATTTGAACCGTTCGAGAACGCACACGCCGTACACTTTTTTCTCGCCGGGTTTGAGAGCGAGGAGGAGGCTGTCGGCATGGTCTTCGCAGACATATTCAAAACCGCCTTCCATGGACTCTAACCCGATAGCATCCTTGCCGCAGCGCTCGCATTTCTGTTTTTCCGCCATAATTCTTTTTTGTCTCTTTATCCCAGATACATCTTTTTCTTTTGCCGGGGGTTGCCTGTCCGCAGGGGGTCGGGTCTCTGAACTTCAGGATATCCGGCTTTTTTTAGGAAAACCTCGGGATATACATTTTTAAAAATTCGTTAAGAGCAGGAACAACGCTCTTGGGGGCTGCCGCCCCCGCCGCTTGCGGCATCCCCTGCTTAGCGATGATGCTGTATTACCTGCATCCCTGAATTACCCGGCAGATTGTTTTCGTGTACAGGTAATACCGAGTGCATCGCAATTGCGCCCCGTCCCCCTCGGGGGACTGGCGGCGCGAAGAGGGGGGCCGAAGATAGGGTTAATGGAATTTCTCCAGAGCGCTAAAACAACACCCGGGCTGAAATTTTCCGGCAGTTCCCCTCCCCCAGAACATTTCATGGATCCGCCGCCCGGTCCGGCCGGCATCCCGGTCCCGGCGTCCGCATGCCACGACCCGATCCTTAATAGCGAGCATCTCCCTACGTACTGGTAATGCAGCGCGAATTCGGTATCCACATGAAAGGCGGGGTTATTACGGAACGCAACCCCGATCTCACTACGGTTCGTATCCGTGCGCCGGCCGGGGCGCTTTCCACAGACCAGCTCCGGGGCGTTGCGGCAATCGCAAAGAAGTACGGCACCGGCATGGTCCACTGTACCACCCGGCAGACCATCGAGATCCCGCATGTCGACCCGGTGCACCTGAAAACGGTTGCCGCCCGGCTCGAAAAGAACGGGACGCCGGTGGGTTCGGAAAAAGACGAGGTCGTCAATATCATCTCCTGCCCCGGGATCGAGCGCTGCAAGTTCGCCAATATCGATACGATCCACCTCGCAAAGATACTCGACAAGAGCCTGTTTGGGAAGGTCATGCCGGTCAAAATGCGCATTGCCCTGTCCGGGTGCCCGAACGCCTGCACGAGCCCGATGTTAAACGAGATCGGGATCATCGGGAGGATCCGCCCGATCCGGACCGACGGTCTCTGTACCGGTTGCGGCTCCTGCGTCTATTACTGCCGGGAAAGCGCCATAAAAATCCGGAACGGGATATCCGAACTCAACGAAGACAAGTGTATCCAGTGCGGGATGTGCGTCAAGTCCTGCTCGTTTAACCTGGTAAAATCCATCCATATGCACTATCTCATTACCGTTGGCGGACGCAGGGGCCGTCACCCGCGGATCGGAAGGGAACTCATGACGGTCGATAACGAAGACCAGGTACTCTTTGCCGTGAACCGGATCATCGACTGGGTGTACCGCAGGGCATGGAGCGGGCGGCTCCTCTCCGAACAGCTCGACGAGATCGAGTTCGGGAAGTTCCGGGACGAGATGGTAAAAAAAGTGCCCCACTCCGAACCGGCAGGACCGGCTTCGCCGGCATACAAGGAAGAAATACCCGGCCCGGTCCATTACTGATCCGTTTTTTCATCCGGCGGGGAGCGGGAGACCCGGGTGCCACCCTCGCGCTCTGCTGCGATACCCTGCTTCGGCTGCCGGACCCGGGCAAAAAAAAAAGATTATGCTTCTGCTTTTGCCGGGGCTTCTTCGGTTTTCCGGACCGGTTTTTTTACCCAGACCAGCTCGTCGCCCTCATAAACAAACGAATGCATGAAATGGATCTTAACACCAGGCCGGTACCGCGGAAACGTCCGCATTTTTCGGGACGAGGATCGCGTACTCCTGCCGCAGCAGGGTGCCGTCGGCAGCGCGTTTCTTTGCGCCCCGTTCGCCCGGGAAAACCGACGGTGCGGCCCGGGCATACGTGACAAGGACGGTTACGACATCGCGGTGGCCGCCGTTCTGCCGCTCCAGCGTGACAATCGTGTCGTACCCGTTCCCGGCCGGGACCGATGAGGACTTCCATCCCTCGTATCCGGAGTAAATATTCTGGATCTCTCTTGCCGTATGATCGTGCATAACATCCCTGGTGTATCCCATACGCGTTCACCCGGTTGTTCAACCATATTACCATAAGAAACCACCGGGTTAACCATCCGGATTTGACAGATCGCCTGAAACAGAACCAGTTAACCGATCGGTCGATTGTCCCGTCATTTGGAACCGGGTTAATTAGAACTCATTAATTATTTATCGGGGGATATTCTTTTCCTTTTACCAATCGGACGCTGAATATCGCAGCATTTTGGAAAATACGGCACCAAACAGAATTTTTTATAAAGTTGTATACTAATGGTATCACGGTTAAATTATGAAAGCCAGATTTCCTGTGGGTTTACCCGTAATGCTTATCGCAGCATTATTCGCACTGCTTCTCCTTGCCGGATGCACCAGCACGCCGACTGCCGCGTCAGAGAACGCGACCGCGGCACCGACCGCTTCGGCTGCCGGAAGCAACCAGTCCCTTGTCATCGCAACCACGACAAGCCTCTACGACACCGGGCTGCTCTCGTATCTCCAGCCCAAGTTCGAAAGCAGTATAACACCAAACTCCTGATCACGTCCCAGGGTACCGGAAAGGCCATCGAGATCGCCAAGAGAGGGCGATGCAGATGTGCTCCTTGTCCATTCCCCGTCGCAGGAACTTGCGTTCATGAAGGACGGGTACGGCCTGAACCGGCGCTCGTTTGCCTCGAATTACTTTGAGATTGTCGGACCCGCTGACGATCCCGCAGGCATTGCAAACATGACGCCCGAAAAGGCGTTTACCACCCTGATTACCAAGGGATCCAACAGCACCCCCAACGTCTACTTTGTCTCCCGCGGCGATGGATCGGGAACCCAGTCTGCGGAAAAGAACATCTGGTCAAAGGCCGGGTATAACTACACCAACACCGTTGAGAAGTCCGGCTCCTGGTACCTCGAAGCCGGTCAGGGAATGGGAGCAACCCTCCAGATGGCAAACGAGAAAGGTGCCTATACCCTGACCGATGAGGGAACGTACCTTGCCTACAAGAGCAACCTCACGCTCGTCCCCATCGTCACCCGGGGCAACAGCCTGCTCAACATCTACAGCGTTCATGGCGGTCTACAATGACAAGCAGCCGGTAGAGAAGATCGAGATGGCAAACAACTTCATCAACTTCCTCATCTCGAACCAGACGCAGGCCGATATCGGTAAGCTATGGCGTGGCAGAGTACGGGAAGTCGCTCTTTATCCCGATGAGTGTCAGCGTCCCGAACGCAACGGCCGGCTGGGTCGGGGACTACACCACTCCTGCAACGGCAGTTTCCCCCTCACCGGCTGCGGCAGCAACAACCGCGGCTGCATCACCCTGATCCCACCTTTTTTTCACCGGTGATTATTGCGGGGCGGTATTCCTTTTGAAATCCACCAGAACAGGATACCGTTTGTATCTCCTCCCGGCACCGGGAAAAAGAAGTGCGGTCCGTGATGTAAAAGACGGACAGGAGTTTCCTTTTACCGGCAAAATACCGGCACCAAAAGTAATTACCTCCTGATGAAATACGGATAACTAACCCGGAGTCGGGTCAGGCCGTTTTAGGGAGAACGGGCACGGGATGGTGAAACAGGCATGAGCGATATCGTATCGGGAGTTGTACAGGCAGTCAATCCTTATTGTCACCCTGAATCCCGACGTGCATGCAGATTGCCCTGTTGTCGATTTACATCTCGCTTACCTCTACCATTCTTGCCGCCTGCATTGCAATCCCCATCGGCGGGTTTATCCATTTCTACGAGTTCCGCGGGAAAAAAGTCCTTATCGCCCTTATCCAGACGCTGTATTCATTGCCGACCGTGGTCGTGGGCCTTTTGATTTACCTGATGATCTCAAGGAGCGGCCCGTTGGGATTTTTCGGCCTGCTCTATACCCCGCAGGGGATGATCCTCGGGCAGACGATCCTTATCATCCCGATGATGACCGGTCTTGCGATTGCAGCCCTTAAGCGGTGTGGGCCGCGATATCCGCGACACGCTCGTCTCCCTTGGCGCAACCGGGTTCCAGAGTATCATCCAGATCGTAAAGGAGGCCCGGGTCGCGATCCTCAGTGCGGTCATCCTCGGCTTTGGCCGGGCGATATCGGAAGTCGGGGTCGCCATGATGATCGGCGGGAACATCCGGAATGAGACCCGGGTTCCTCACCACCGCGATCGCGCTCCAGACCGGCCTTGGGGATTTCGGCTTCTCCATCGCGCTCGGTATTATCCTCCTCTCCATTGCCCTGGTGATCGTCATCCTCATGTACGTGATCACCTCGGGGGTCGTAGGCAAGGTCGAACAGATTGCCGGGGGTGTGCCACGGGAATAATCGAATGTGTCGGGCTTTCGCGTGTTGCCGGGGGCCGGACGCTCCTTGACGGGATCGATCTCACCATCAAGAAAGGGGAGATCTTTACCCTGATAGGTCCGAGCGGGAGCGGGAAGACCACGCTTATCCGCCTCATCGACCTGCTCGACCGGCCCTCGGCAGGGCGGCTCGTCTTTGACGGCACGGACACAAATGCGGCAGAGTCCGTCAGGATCGCACTCCGGCGCCGGATGGGCATGGTCTTCCAGAAGCCCGTTGTGCTCAACACGACCGTGTCCGAAAACGTGGCGTTCGGCCTGAAATTTCGGGGACAGTATTCCCGGGACAGCATAAAAACGATAAACGAGGCCCTGGACCTCGTGGGACTGTCGGGCTTTGGCAGCAGGAAGGCAGTGACGCTCTCGGGAGGCGAGATGCAGCGCGTGGCCCTTGCCCGGGCAATGGTCACCGGGCCCGATCTTCTCCTCCTCGACGAACCGACCGCAAACCTCGACCCGGTCTCGTCCGCGGCAATCGAAGACCTCATCGTCCGGATCAACCGGGAGATGCATACCTACCATCGTCCTCTCTACGCACGATATGGTGCAGGGCCAGCGCCTTGCCGACCGGATCGGGGTGATCCTCGGCGGGAAGATCGCCCAGACCGGGACGCTTACCGAGATCTTCTACCAGCCAAAGAACTGCAGCCTTGCCCGGTTTGTCGGCGCCGACACCATTCTTTCCGGTACCGTACTGGAAAATACCGGGGGGCTTGCCCGGATCGATGTGAGCGGTATCCCGTTCGAGGCGCTGACTGCATCACCGCCGGGCAGTAAGGTCCTGCTCTTTATCCGCCCGGAAGAAGTGGCGCTGACCCGGCCTGACGGACAGACCGCCCCTTCGAGCGTCCGCAACCGGATCACCGGGACCATTGCAAAGATCGTCCCGTTCGGCCCGTTTGTCCGGGTGCATATTGACCGGCCCGTCCCGGTCACGGCACTCGTGACCCACCGGTCCTGCACGGAGATGGGATTTACCGCAGGCATGCCGGTCATTGCGGGGATCAAGGCGACGGCCATTCACGTTGTACCGGCTGCGGACGCGAACCGGTAGGTTTCTTCCGGGCTGCTCGCCCGAGGTGACATCGCAATCAGGTTCAGGGCAACCGATGGCCGGGTACCACCAAAAAGGAGCAGTGGGCTTGCGATGACCGCCGATGGCGGAGGCGGGCAGTGCTCGTGCCTCCGCCTGCCCGCACGAATGGACCTGAACGCGGTACCTGGCCGGATGTATACATTTTTCCTGGCGGTTCTTCCGATTCAGGTAATACACCCACTATCGCAAACGCCGTGAGCCCCCGCGGGGGCTGGGCTGGCGTAAGGGGGGGCGGCATTATGAGTGAAGCCGAAATTTTTACGGAAATCTTTTTTGGATTTCTCCTGATTAAAAGAAAAAACGTTCAGACGATCAGCACGCGCTGGTGTTCGGCCTGCACGTTCCCCGGCAGGTAAAACATGAGTTTCCCGAGGCCCGGGTACCCGATTTCGAGAACGGCTTTCAGCTCCGGGTTCTTTACCGCCCCGCGTTTCTGGAGAGACGGGGTAAGGGCGAACAGGTGGAGGTTTTCGTTCCCGGCCACCGCGTTGATGATATCGATGATGTTAAATCCGGCAGCGTCCGGACTGACCTGCGGCTTTCCCGTCAGGGCATAGACGCCGTCCTCGATGAATACGACCCGGGTGAGGATCCCCTTGTGGGCGCAGGCTGCGGCAAACGAGATGGCGCCGTACGCATGTTCCGTGCTGTACGGGCTCTTGGTGATAAAGATCAGCAGGGGAAAGGAAGTACTGCTCTGCTCTGCACGGTCGAACAGCGGAGCGGAATTTTTCCAGGGGAACTGGACGGACCCGGCATTTTCCGAAAAAATGACATGGTTGTGCCGGAACCGTGCAACGATCGTGGAGATATCGCGGATCTTAAACGATTTGAGGCCGCTTGTGGAGACCACGATTCCTTCGCCGTCGTCAAAAGTATTGTATCCCCGGGCAGCAGCGCTGTGGCTGCTGGCAAGGATCTGGAAGGCGAGGTCGGATTTTCCGGCCCGGTCGGCAAGTTCGTCGAGCCTCTGCCCGATATTTTCGGCATCCGTCGGGTTCTGGCCGATATGGCCCATATGGACCCCGTCGAGATCCGCGTACAGCTCGGCCGAGAACCGGTTTTCGAGTGCGGCCAAAAGAAAACGAATGCCGTACAGGGCCGAGCGGTGCATGTACGGTGATTCGTACTGGAACCACCCGGCGGTATCTGCCGGCTGGCGGGTGGCGGGGGAATGTTTGAGTTCTGCAATGAGATCGGTCCAGAACGAAGGCTGTTTGTCATCGGAAAGGGAATTGACGTCCACGATCTGGCCGGGATTTTTCATCTTTAAGCGTTCTGTCGAGATCCCCCGGAGATCCAGTTCCTGCCGGTCGCAGACGATCCTGACTGCTGCGATGGAAAGGATCACCGACCATATCTGCTGGGTCTCGGGGATCTCGATGCTTGCGAGTGCGTCTCCCGTAAGGAAGAAGGTGAAGACCGGCTTGTCCGCGGTTGTCCGGTACATCAGCGATTCCGGGTAAATCTGGATAAAATAGAATTTGAGCGACTCTTCGAGCCACGAGAGCCGCTCGACTGTTAAGGGACCGGAAAGGAGGAAAAAATGAGTACTCATAATCGGACTAATTTAACTTCCTATTATAGAAATAGTTTACTTACCTTTGGACAACCCGGCAGGCATACCGGGACACACTCTCACGTCGGAACGGCCGGTACGGGAATGCATCCCGGTACGCCCGAAAGGATTGAGCCGGTCCCTTCACCCGGAAAAGCCGGGTTTTTTAACCAGGGTTGGTTAACTATTTCAATTGTATATAATAAAATATCATTATTAACTCTCCGGATAATACGGAAATTGTCTCTTATGGAATGACCTTCACCGGGAGACACACATAAACACCCGTCCGGGAAACATCCCCCGCGATTTCGTGCAGCGATCCAGGGGAATTTTCCCGGTTTTGACTCGTGTTTCATAATGCCTCATGCCATACGTTTTTTATTTTGTCATTTTGCCCGGTGCCGGGGATCCGGCGCAAACCAAAAAAGTAAACACAATAAGGATGTATATCGAACCGGTGGCATATGAACGGCGAGACCATACAAAAGGCATTTCAGGACGCCGGGATAACCGATGCGATCTCCTGCGCAGATGCATGGGCTGTCGCGGAAAAACTCAATATCCCGAAAGAGCGAGATCGGCAGGTACTGTTCGGAACACGGGATTAAGATCCGGCACTGCCAGCTGGGCTGCTTTGCATGAGCCGGTTTTTGCAGATCGTTTCTGTCCCCGAGGCAGTCAGTGCCGCTGCCGGGATCCCCCCGGGGCCTTCCGCTGAGGAGATCCCTAGCGGGAAATGCCACGGGCCGGGTCCTCTGTGCGGATGTCGTAAGTGCCGGCGATATCCCCGGATTTGACCGCTCGGTTGTCGACGGGTATGCGGTCCGGGCAAAAGACACGACCGGGGCCGGCGATTCGATTCCCGCCATGCTCGAATGCACCGGGCAGGTAGCCATGGGCCGGCCGGACCCCGGGCTTTCGGTTGCCGTTGGCGCCTGTGCCTATATCCCGACCGGCGGCCTGCTCCCGAAAGGGGCCGATGCCGTGGTGATGGTGGAGCACACCGCAAGGACCGGGGAGACGGTTCTTGTGAAACGCCCGGTCTCCTTCGGGCGAGAACGTGCTGATGCACGACGAGGACTACCCGGCGGGAGCGTGGATCTTCCCTGCGGGCCACCGCCTCTCGCCCCGGGACGCCGGGATCCTTGCCGCCTGCGGCAGGACTTCTGTTGTTGTGGCAAAAAAACCGGTGGTCGGGATCATCTCGACGGGTAACGAGCTCGTGCCGGCCAAAGAGACGCCCGGGCCCGGGTGCGTGAGGGACGCAAACGCCCCGATGCTTGCCGCGTACCTTGACGGGTACGGCTGCACCCCCGCACCTACGGGATCGTTCCCGACGACCGTGAAGCACTGGACGCGGCCCTCTGCCGGGCTAGCCGGCGAATGCGACATGGTCCTCCTCTCGGGAGGAAGTTCAAAAGACGACCGCGACATGACCGCACAGGTCATCGCGGGCCGGGGCGAAGTGCTCGTCCACGGGATCGCGATCTCGCCCGGCAAGCCGACCATCATCGGCAGGATCGGAAATAAACCGGTCTTTGGCCTGCCCGGCCACCCGGGTTCTGCCTATGTCGTCTTCCGGGTGATCGTTGTTCCGGTCCTCGACCGGATGCTCGGCCAGGAAAAATCCTGCACGGTCACCACGCAGGCGACGCTCGGGACCAACGTCCCCTCCCAGAAAGGCCGCGAAGAGTACGTCCGGGTCCGGCTGGAAAACAATGTTGCGTACCCACTCTTTGGAAAAGCCGGCCTGATTAACACCCTTGTTGCAAGTGACGGGCTTATCCGGATCCCCGCAGGATGCGAGGGCCTCGAAGCAAAAAGCCCGTGGATGTGATCTTATGGTAAAACGCTACCTCAGTGTCTTGTCCTTAAAAGAAGTGCAGGACCTGCTCTTTTCGGAATTTCCCCCGCAGGTCCTGACCGGCAACGTGCCTCTCGAACGGGCCGCCGGGAGGATAACGTCCCGGCCGATCTTCAGCCGGTTCTCGGTCCCGGAGATCCACCTTTCCGCCATGGACGGGATTGCCGTGGCAAGCCGGGACACGGTTGCCGCCTCCGAACAGCACCCGGTGGTTCTTGAAAACGCCGTCCGGGTAAACACCGGCAACATCGTCCCCCCGGGATACGATGCCGTGATCATGATCGAGGACACCTGGCAGGAGGGTGAAAAATACGCCATACGGAAATCCGCCGCACCCTGGCAGCACATCCGCCCCGCCGGGGAAGACCTTGCGGAGTCCGAGATGGTGCTTCCTTCGGGCCACCGGATCCGCTCCCACGAGATCGGGGCTCTTGCCACGTACGGCATTACTCTCCCCGAGGTCATTTCTGTCCGGATCGGTCTTGTCCCCACGGGAAGCGAGCTTGTCCCGCCCGGCACCCGCCCGGCCCCGGGCCAGGTTGTCGAGAGCAACACGCTGATGGCGTCTGCCATGCTTGAAGAGGCCGGCGCCCGCTGCACCCGGTACCCGTTTGTAAAAGACGACCCGGCCCTTATCCGGGCGGCAGTTACAAGAGCCGCAGAGGAAAACGACATCGTCATCGTCTCGGCGGGATCGTCTGCGGGCACCCACGATTACACAGCCGACGTGATCGCGGAGCTTGGCGAGGTGCTCGTCCACGGGGTAGCCATCAAGCCGGGAAAACCGGCGATCGTTGGCAGGATCAAAAACATTCCGGTCTTTGGCCTGCCGGGTTACCCGCTGTCAGCCTTAACCGTTCTCCGCGAGATCATCCTGCCGTTCCTTTCCGCCTACGGCCTTTCTGTTCCCGCCCCGGAAACGATCCGTGCAACCCTTACGTCAGAGATTGCAAAAGAGATCGGGCAGGACGAATTTGTCCAGTGCACACTTGGCAGCATCGGCGACCGCTGGGTTGTTTCTCCGCAGTCCAAGGGTGCGGGCGTCCAGATGAGCGCTGTCCGGTCGAACGCGTATATCCGGGTGCCGTTTAATTCCGAAGGATTCGAAGAGGGAGAGGCGGTGGACGCGGTGCTTACTGTGCCGCGCCGGACTGCGGAAAACTCCCTGCTCCTGACCGGAAGCCACGACCCGGTGATCGATTACCTTACCGATATGCTGGCCCAGCGCCGCGTCCCGCTCCTGTCCACAAACGTCGGGAGTTTAGGGGGGCTCCTTGCCTTAAAAAAAGACGAATGCCACGCGGCCCCCACGCACCTGCTCGCACCCGACGGGAGTTACAACACGGAGTTTATCAAAAAATATCTCCCGAAGACGGAGATCGATCTCCTCTGCGTTGCCGAACGCCAGCAGGGCATTGTCTCCCGCGAGGGGCTGCATTTCTCCGATCTTCCCGGCCGGCAGTTTATCAACCGGCAGAAAGGATCGGGCACCCGCATCCTGCTCGATTACGAACTGGAACGCCAGGGCATCTCTTCGTCCGCACTTCCCGGTTACGAGCGGGAGGCCACGACCCATATCGCCGTTGCCCTTGCGGTCAAAAGCGGGGAGGCGGACGCCGGGATGTGCGTGTACAGTGCCGCCCGCTCGCTCGGGCTGCCGTTTGTCCCGGTAGCAACTGAACGCTACGAGCTCGCCATCCGCCACGAGCACCGGGACGACCCGAGAGTCGAGGCTATGATAAAAACCATACAGTCCAAGGATTTCCGTGCGGTGCTTGCAGTGCTTGGCGGTTACGATTCAAAAGAGACCGGCACCATACGGACCGTGTCGTAATTCCCACGTCTTTTTTTGCTCTGTAGAAATCGGCTCTCTAGAAAACCGTAAGTGACATCCTGAATTTTGTTTGAGAGGGGACCACGGGTGCTCGCCTTCTTGCCGGGGCTCGCCCCGTGGAGCAAACCCGTGCACGGGAAGCACAATTGAAAAATTTTTATTTGGCGGGGGGGTCAAAGGGGCTTCCCTCCCACTGGGAGAGTGCGGGGGTTGTCCTCGCAAATACGGTTTGGTTCTGGGGAAATGATTTCTACAGAGCCAAGAAATCCCCTTTCCAATATCGTACCTCCCCCTCTTCGCGCCAGCCCTGCCCCCGTGGGGGGCTCACGGCGTATGCGATGATGCTGTATTACCTGTACAATAAAACGCACCGTCGGGCAATTCAGGGATGCAGGTAATACCGCAGCATCGCTAAACGGGGGATGCCTCAAGCGTGCGGGGGCGGCAGACCTAAAAGAGCGGTTTATATTTGAGGTATCACGGATTTCTCCAGAGCATTTTTTGTCAGTTCTTTGTTTTTTTTCGCTGAAAGGAACTACCGGATCGGGTTACTGTACCGCGTACCCTGTCTTTTCCGGTATCTCAACCAGATACCTGCAGGTACGTCCGTTTTATTGCACAAGAGCCAATCATATGCAGCCAGATCCCAAAACGATCATATGGATTTGTTTAACTTTTTACTGATTGTTAAAATCTAATTCGTACCCCTTTTGCAAATTTAGATAACTTTAATTAACTCTCTGGATAACATTGAGATCGTAAGATCAAAAATTTTGTGTGCGTGATAAGAATGGCATTTTCAGTGCATGTGAATATGGAGAAGTGCACCGGCTGCGGCAACTGCGTGGTTGCCTGCCCGGTCGATGCGCTCGAACTCTATACGGTAGATCCCGTGACAAAGGAGAAGATCTACGCCGTAAAGAACGGAAAATCCGTTCACCTCGATGTCAAGACCGAACTCTGCGCAGGATGCGGCGTCTGTGTTGTCGCCTGTCCGTTCAAGGTTATCCGCCTGATCGGAAAAGGGGCCGCACCGCAGGTCGAGGCATAAAACAGGAGAGGACCGACAAAAAGGCCTTGTGAGATTTTTCTCATTCCCTGGAAGGTATGAACATGACAAAGACAATTACCCTCAACCTGATCTCAGGACGCAGCATCCAGCAGGGTGTTGCAATCGAAGGCGGCAAGGAAAAAGCCGATTACCGGACTGCTGCCGGCATCATCGAACTCGACCGCGCAGACTTAAAGGAGCTCGGTATCTGGATCAACACCAATGTCCGGGTCACGAGCGCTTATGGCAGCGTGATCGTCAAGGCAATCGAGACGACACAGGGCCCGCACCCGGGCGTTGCATTTATCCCGATGGGCCCGTGGGCGAACTCTATTGTGAACCCCAACACCTACTCGACGGGCATGCCGACCTTTAAGGGGACCCCGGTGACCGTTGAAGTCGCTGCAAACGAACCGGTCCTTCTCGGTATCGAACTCGTGCAGAAACTCTGCGGGGTGAAATCCGCATGACCAAGACGATTACCGATGTGATCTGCCCGTTCTGCGGTACGCTCTGCGACGATGTCGAAGTCATCGTATCCGACGACGGCAAGAAACTGCTCGAAGTAAACAACGCCTGCGTTATCGGGACAGAAAAGTTCCTCCATTCCCAGGCAAAGGACCGCGTCACCCGCCCGCGGATGCACCAGGAAGACGGATCGTGGAAAGAGGTCAGCTACGACGAGGCCGTTGAATTTACCGCCCAGATGCTTGCAAAGGCCAAAAAGCCCCTGATGTACGGCTGGTCCTCCACCAACTGCGAAGCGCAGAGCGTGGGTAACGAGATCGCCGAACTCTCAAGGGCCTGCTGCGACAACACGGCAGCAGTCTGCCACGGCACCACCCTCATCGCCCTCCAGGACGAAGGTCTTCCCTCGTGTACCCTTGGTGAAGTAAAGAACCGTGCCGACCGCGTTATCTTCTGGGGCTGCAACCCGGCCCACGCCCACCCGCGGCACATGTCCCGGTACTCGATCTTCCCCCGCGGCTTTTTTCACCGGAAAAGGCCAGATGAGCAGGAAGATCATCGTGGTCGACCCCCGTAACACCGATACCGCAAAGATGGCCGATATCCATCTCCAGATCGAGCAGGGCAGGGACTACGAACTCTTAAACGCCCTCAGAGTCGCCCTCCGCGGCGAGTGGCTTCCCGATGAAGTTGCCGGCATTCCCGCAGAAAAGATCCGCGAAGCGGCAGACATCTTAAAGAGCGGCCGGTTCGGCATCATCTTCTTCGGCATGGGTGTTACGCAGTCCCTTTCCAAAAACCACAATATCGATGAGGCGATTGCGCTCACCAAGGACTTAAACGAGCACACGAAGTTCTCGATCATGCCGATGCGTGGCCACTACAACGTCACCGGCTCGGGCGAAGTCTTCGCATGGCAGTTCGGGTTCCCGTATGCCGTCGACCTCACCCGCGGCTTTGCACGCTACAACCCGGGCGACACGAGCTCGATCGACCTGTTGACCCGCGGCGAGATCGACGCGATGTTTACCATCGGGAGCGATCCCGGTGCACACTTCCCGATCAGCGCCGTAAAGCCCATCGCAAACCTCCCCTCGGTCTGCATCGACCCGCACCTGACCCCGACGAGCGGCGTTTCCAAGCTCCATGTCCCGGTCGCTTTTAACGGTGTCGAGACCGGCGGCAACTGCTACCGGATGGACAACGTCCCGATCGACTGCCGCAAGGTTGTCGACCCGCCCGAGGGCATGCTCACTGACGAACAGTTCCTCACGAGAGTCCGCGACCGCTTAAAAGAACTCAAAGGGGTGGCATAACCATGGCAGAATATCTCATAAAAAACGGTCATGTCTTTGACCCGGTCCAGGGAATCAAGGGCGACAAGGCAGATGTTGCAATAAAAGACGGAAAGATTGTCGACAAGGTCGGTTCCTCGGCAAAAGTGATCGATGCAAAGGGTATGACCGTCATGGCAGGCGCCGTGGAGATCCACTCGCATATCGCCGGCCCCAAGGTCAACCTCGGCCGCATCTACCGGCCCGAGGACAAGCTCTTCTCCTGCACCCCCACCCACGGCATGGAGCGGATGGGCGGCGGGGCTTCGATCCCGACCACGTTTAAGACGGGATACGAATATGCGAAGATGGGCTACACCACGGCAATGGAAGCCGCAATGCCCCCGCTCTTCTCCCGCCATGTCCACGAAGAGATCCGCGACACGCCCATCATCGATGAGGGCGCGTACCCGGTGCTCGGGAACAACTGGTTCGTGCTCGAATACCTCAGGAACCACGAGGTCGAGAACACGGCAGCCTATATCGCGTGGCTGCTCAAAGTGACCAAAGGCTATGCCGTCAAGGTCGTAAACCCCGGCGGCACCGAAGCATGGGCATGGGGCCTGAACTGTCTTAGCATTCACGACCCGGTGCCGTACTTCGACATCACGCCGGCCCAGATCGTCAAGGGCCTTATCGAGGCAAACGAGTACCTCGGCCTCCCGCACTCGATGCACATCCACCCCAACGACCTCGGGAACCCGGGATGTTACCAGACAACGCTCGACACGCTCGCCCTTGCCGAGGGCTTAAAGACCCACAACAAGTTCGGCCGCGAGCAGGTCATGCACCTCACCCACACCCAGTTCCACTCGTACAAGGGAACCAACTGGGCAGACTTCGAGTCCGGCGCAAAGGAAGTCACCGACTACGTCAATGCGCACAAGAACATCACCATCGATACCGGGAACGTCACGCTTGACGAGACCACGACGATGACCGCAGACGGCCCGTTCGAGCACCACCTCACCGGCCTCAACCACTTGAAGTGGGCAAACGTGGATGTCGAGCTCGAAACCGCAGCCGGTGTCGTGCCCTATATCTACAGCCCGAGCATCTCGGTCTGTGCCATCCAGTGGGCAATCGGTCTTGAGATCCCCTTAATGATGAAAGACGCGATGCGCTGCTACATCACCACCGACCACCCGAACGCCGGTCCGTTCACCCGGTACCCCGCGTGTCTTCAAGTGGCTCATGAGCACCAAAGCCCGCGAAGCGCAGATCGAATCGTTCAAGCACAAGGACAAGGTCCTCTCCCAGACGAGTATCGGCAGCCTCGACCGCGAGATCACGTTCTACGAGCTCGCCCAGATGACCCGCGCCGGCCCGGCAAAATCGCTCGGACTTTCCGCAATCTGCGGCGGGTTAAAGCCCGGCATGGAAGCAGATGTCGCAGTCTACAACATCAACCCGGACAAGCCCATTGCAAACCCGGACGATATCGAGAAAGCGTTCTCCCGCTGTGCCGCCGTCTTCAAGAGCGGCGTCCAGGTTGTCAGCAACGGAGAGATCGTTAATAACGGCCACAAGCGCACGCTCTGGGTCGATGTAAAGACTAAGGAGAACGCACAGGTCAAGCGCGACATCTCCGAGAAGTTCGTCAAGTACTACAGCGTGACGCAGAACAACTACGAGGCGCTCGGGCACCACTTCGTCCCGAACCCGTTTGCGATCGAGGTAGATGCGACACAGGTGTAGGTGAGAACGATGGAAACCGTAACCATTACCATGAAAAACCTGCCTGCACTGTATCTCGAAGCGGACAACATCTCACCCGATGTGTTTGCGGGTAAGACTACAGAGCAGATCGCAGGACTCGATGTCTTTGAAGGCAACACCACCCAGACCCTCGGGAAATACTTCGAGGTCTCGGGGAAAGCCGGGGCAACGGCAGCCGAGACAAAGATTGTCGTCAAGGGCGACGTGAAGAAGGTCAAGTACCTTGGCTTCAAGATGACCGCCGGCGAGATGCTCATCGAGGAAAGTGCCGACCTGTACGTCGGTGCCTGGATGAAAGGCGGGAAGATCACCGCAAAGAAGAACGTCGCAGCCTTTGCCGGCCTTGCCATGAAGGGCGGCGAGCTTTCCATCGAGGGCGATGCCGGGAACTATCTCGGCACTGCCTACCGCGGCGACTGGCGGGGTATGTCCGGCGGGAAGATCCACGTTAAGGGCAATGCCGGCTCGGACATCGGGATGTACATGAAAGGCGGCGAGATCGTCGTCGACGGGAACATCGATGTCCACCCCATGACCCACGCAGAGGGCGGCCGCCTTGTCGTCAAGGGCAATGCAAAGAGCAAGATCGGCGGCCAGAGCCTTCAGGGCGATATCATCATCTTTGGCGATATCGAAGTGATGATGCCCGGGTTCAAACCGATGGGCACGGTCGAGCTCGAAGTTGACGGCAAAAAAGCGAAGTTCTCCCATTTCATCGGCGACATGGGCGAGCGCCACAAGAAGAAGAAAGGCCAGCTCGTGTACGCAAACCTGTACAAGAAACTCTGAAGCCCTTTTTTCGGGCTTCACTTTTTTTTGGTTTTTTCTTATCGGATCTGATGGGACCGTAGATTTTTTGCTCGCTCTCCCGGGCGCACCAGTGTTGTTCCAAGTCCCCCGGGCCCTAAAATAAGCGTTTCAGAACTTCGGGACAACTCCCCGTATCCCGCCCCGGATCTCTTTTACGTCCCCGGGATAGCGGGGGATCATGTGGCAGTAGGTGTGCATCATGGTCTGGCCGGCCGCTCCGCCGACATTGAACCCGATATTATATCCTTCGGGTCCGAAGTTTGCATCGATGACCCGTTTGCATTCGTCGGCAAGCATCAGGATTGCGCACCGCTCCTCAGCGGTCAGCTGGAAAAAATCCGGTTCGTGCCGGAACGGTATGAGAAGGATGTGTCCCCTGCTCACCGGGTGGCGCTCCCAGCGGGCATAGCAGAGATCGTTTTTTACAACGATATCGTCTGCATACGGGTTGCAGAACGGGCATTTTCGTGGCTCCACCCTTTATCCTCCGACTTTTGTGCTGACTTTACGTATCCCCAGGTACGATAGGTACGGACAGCATTTCTTTTGTACCCTTGTTATACTCTGGTATGATGCATCTTTTCCCGCGAAAACGGGTACCGACCCGGTAACAGGAAATTTTCATCAGGGGTTGATTTTACCTTTTCCTTTTGGTTTTGTAGCGCCTGCACACGAAAATATTCCCCGCCCGATACGGGAGAGGGACCGTTTACTCTCCCGTCCACCCGGCCGGTCCGGGCTTTCAGGGCCGGGGCCGGCAAGCATTTTTCCGGGAAAAAAAGGGGACCGCCCACAAACATTTTGATCCGTTTCCTGGAACCCCGTTGCCCTAACCCGGACCATCAGCCCAATATAAATGCGGTCGTGGCGTTCTTCCCCATAAGAATAACCATGCTCCAGTACTCCTGCACGAGAGTGGCCCGGAAACTCAGGCGCCTTGGGTTCGCGAAAAAAATCGCGGCCCGGTTTGCGAGGATTTTCCGTTTCCTGATGGTCCTTTTGTGCGGGCTCATGGGAGTTTTTTTCGAGCTCCCGCATGAACTGTTCAAGGGAACTGCCCCTGCCGGGAAAAAATATGCGGACTTCCGGCACGGTCTCTTTTTGCCCGCAGTTTTCGGTATACGACGGTAACCGCCGGTCCGGGCGCTGATTTTTATCGGCTGATCCTTCCTGTGGTGCGGGTGCCAGATTCAGGCCTGCCGTCCCTGTCACAGGCAGGAGCGGGATGGTTGTTGGTTTTTTCGATCCATTTCCCCCGGTCCCGGCGTTAAACGGGTTTTATCGGTACGGGTACGGGGCTGTTTTTTTTGCCCCGGGTGCAGCCGGGTCGGGACATGTGGACAAGAGAAATTGCGAACAGGAGTGAAATACTATGGGAATTTCAGCAACGCAGGGAGAGGATGTGGCCGCGCCGGGTGGGATAGTGTCCGGCAGAGCAGGGACCGGACAGGAACACACCATTGCCGCAGGGCCGGAAACGGCCGGCAGCTGCCAGAACGTACCGGGGCACCGGGGCCGCGTGGTGATCGGCCTTGGCGTTCTTGCCCCGGAAGGGGCGGGAGGCGGGACGGTGCCGGTATACGAAGAGACCGGCGAGCCCGAAGATGCCGCCCGACAGGACCCTGACCCCGTGTTTGCACCGGACGGGCGCGACGAGCGGATCCCGGAGCGGCTCAACCGAAAGATTGCACGGCTGGAAAAGAGATTTGCGGGGATTGAGGAGAGGGGGCGGCCCTGATGCCCCGGAGACCGGCAGAGATCCTCTCAGATGTGCCGCTCTTCTTAATCCCGCATGTGATCCTCCAGCGGATCCGGCAGGTCGGGGAAGACCTGGAGCGGGTCACGGTAAAGAGGACGCACCGGCACTTCTACACGGTCAGCATCCGCACCCGGCCGCTGAAGCGCGAGTTCCAGTCGGAGCGGACACGCACGGGTGAGGGAGTATGAGTCGGGGCCGGCAGCCAACGAAAAACCGGGACACCGGGATTGCGATGGCACAGGTGCGCGGGACGGTCATGCAGTTTGTTCCGGACCCGGCAAGGATCTGCGATTTTATGATCCGGGGGGCCGGGCGGATCGTCTTTGTCCGGATAAAACGGGCGGCCCGGCTCCACTGCGGAGTTCCGGAACTCGCCGATGAGTATAAGGAGCTGATCTCCCGCCTGCGCATGCTTCCCGGTTCCGGGCCGGTGCTCCGCGAGCTCTGGCTTTACTCCAAAAAATCCGCCTGGCGATACTTCCGGGTAACGGATACCGGGATGGAAGAGATAAGCCCGGTGGGAGAACTCCTCCTCCCGGCGGGAAAAACACCGGCAGGTTCCGGGGCGGTGACTGCCCCATGATCTGCAGGATCGCCGGTATCCGGGGGAGCACACCCCGTATGCACGACACCCCTTCCTGTTTGGGAGGAGGGGTACACCCGTGGGGGAGATACCTTCAGATCTCTCCGATTCGGGCTCCGATTGGGTGGTTTTTGGGGTGTCCGGGGGACGAAATCGCAAAAACGGGGGCCCATTGTTTGCGGAAAACCCCGGATTGCCTTCCGATTGCCGGATTTTCAGGGTTTACGGCCTCCAAAAAGGGACCAAACAGGCCCAATTGTGCGGGCGATATTTACCTTCATGGCCTCCCCTACGTGGGAATACCGGAACGCGGATATGGCGATCCGGTCCGGAGTACCGGTACCCGGGTGACCATGGAGATCGGTAGCCTGACCCGGCAGATGACATCCCCTGATCCTCCGACGTGGGGACCCCGGGTTTACCCCGTGGGACAGCGGTGGCAGGTGCCGGATCCCTCACATTCGGGGGACGAAATCACGAAAACGGGGGCCTATTGTTTCCGGAAAACCCCGAATTGCCTTCCGATTGGCGGATTTGCAGGGTTTACGGACTCCAAAAAGGGACCAAATGGGCCCAATTGTGCGGGCGAAAATTCCCCGCATGGGCTCCCAGACGCTAAAAAAGGGAAACCCGGATCCGGGGATCCGGGCCGGAATGCCCCGGGTTTCCCCGGAACAGGCAGCGAGCAGGAGGAGAACACCAGAGACACAAACGGAGGTATCCGATTATGACGACACTCTATGAAGCACTGAACCCGGAAGCACAGGAGGAACTGATCCGCGACAACGTGATCGAATTTGTTTCGGTCATTGTAACCGCGGTACCGGACCCGGACCGGCCGGACGACCGGCTCACCATGAAGATCACCGCTGAAGTCTACGCTGACTTCGCACCCGGGACGCCATGGATCGATGCCGAACTCGAAAAAATCCGAAAGATCTGCGCCGGAGCGGCCGACGATATCACGGTCCCGGTAACCGATGCCCTGCACGTGGCCCTCAACCGGAACCGGAAAAGCCTTGACGGGATTTTGGAAGGAAAGATCGGCGGGCGTCCCGCGGCCTGGGCATCCGACCCGCAGGTCATGGCACTTCTCGGAACGGTACTTGAGAATGCCCGGGCCGAGGTGCCGGTCTGGTGCCTCGCCTGGACCGTGGCAATGGCCGATGACGGGTTCCTTCTCGTGGACTGCGAGGACAGCCTGTCGCTTTCGCGCCCGGCAAGTGCGCTGCTCCCTCCCGACCGGGAATCTTTCTTTGCGGCGGATGAGTCGGGGGAGACCCGAAGGAATATCCTGGAGCGGATGCGGCAGGTGAACGGGGTTGTGGGGAGGATGGTGGAGGTGTTGATGAATGATGGGTGAAGGCGTCGGAATTTCCTGCGGAGCGATCCGGGAACACGTCAAAGCGGATTACCAAAAGAGAACGTGGAGCCGGGGAAGGTAAATGCCAATGCAGGGGTTACCCCCGGTTCTTCCCTCGTTAAAATAGGGGGGATTATTTCCTTTTCGATTTTTTTGCTTTGGCCGGGACGGTCGTTTCCCCCGGTTCATAGAACTCCATCTCGCCCCGCTGGTACGAGCCTTCGAGGATCTCACTGAGTTTTTCTGCCAGCTGCTGTGCGGCGGAATGCGACAGGTAGATCCGGGTTGCCGGGATCATCATCTTCCCGTCTTTTTTTACCCCGGGCATTTCCAGAAAATCGATAAAGACATCCCGGTTCGTGCAGGTGATGTACGAGACATTGGCATACGCCGAGGCCCGGACCTCCGGGCACATCTCGTCCGGGCTGAACCGGTACATCCTGCCAAAATCAATGGGGACCGGCTGGCCCGGAACCGGTGCTGCCTTTGCAGTCTGTTTTTTTGTATCCATGGGTATCAGTCCTGTGTTGCCGGGCCGGCCGGATACCGGTACGCATTGCTGCTCCCGGCCATGATGACCGGTGAGATGCTGCCGCTTCCCCCGGTTATCCGGTATGCTGCGGTTGCCCCGTACGCCTGGACTCCGGTGCAGGAGGGAAGAACCGTTTCGCAGTAGTGCCGGACTGCTGTGTTCATGCAGTCGGATCCCTGCCGGTCATCGAGCGTGGCATAGGCAAGGAGCGTTAAGGCGACAAAACTCTTTTTTGTCCGGTCCACGGTATAAGCCGGGTGTTTTCCCCCGGCAGATTTTAAAAGGCCGAACCGGGTTAAAGTCGAGAGCGCATCGCGGACCCGGGGAGCCGAGGCCCCGGTGAGTTCTTCGAGATCCCGGGGATGGTAGACAGAGTGGGGATCGGCGATGATCTCCTCCACTACCCTTGCGATTACCGTATCGCCAAAGAGGCCGGCGTACGGGACATCGGAAAATTCCGGGCCCGGCGCCGGCACGGGAGTTCCTCCGGTCATGTGGTTCACATCTACAGATAACCCGCGAACCATAAATAAAGTTTGCATATCCAAATATTTGTTTACAGTTCCGTCCACTGGCCGTGGTGCGGGACTTCCTCGCCGTATTCGATCATGAGGTTGTCCGCCCAGACGAGATCGGAAAGGACGACCCATCTCTCCCCGGTCGAGGGATCGCTCTGTACCCGCATCTTTCCCCGCGTCGGGCCCCGGCAGATCTCTTTTACCCGGATTCCCTTCTGCTCCCATTTTTTCGTGCAGTACATCAGCCGCTGCGATGCTCCCCGTTTTTTAAGCCAGGCAAGGAAGCGGACAACATCCTGCGTGATGTCGTCAGCGGGGGGCGGAGCGGCAGGGACCATGATGAAGGGGTCTGGGCCGGATCGGCTTTATACCCGAACCGGGCGGGGCGAAAGTAGGAGGGCGGGCCGGGGTGTGAGGGGGGAGTGTTTCTTAAAAGTGCAAACCGATGGAAGGACAGTAATTTCTCCCGGTTATTCCCCGGATTCCCATTTTTTGATCAAGGCTTCACATTCCGGACGGGGAAGCCAGCGTTTGTTTTCCAGCATGGATCTCAGGGCAGAAGCAGCTTCATGAGGTTGCAGGATCTCTTTCTGGATCATAACCTCAAGAAGCCAGAGAGTCCCGTGGTATTCGATCCGGGAAGCGTCAGCCAGTTCCCGTAACGGCCCGTCGTTTGAAAGGATCATTGTGCCATGTTTCCTGCTCAGGAAATAGACCGATACATCTTCTACGGAAAGACCAATGTGCTCCTTTTTCAGGGCCAGGATCTCAAGGACTTCTGAATCATCAAGAGTCAGGATTTCAAGTCCCTGTTGTTTCAGTTGTCGTTCGGAGTAAGATCCGGATATTTCGTATGCAACAATATCGGAGGTGCGGAAATCAAAGGGGAGACAAAACAGCCGATCGAAAATCTCCCCTGCAACGAAATCGAAGAGGATATTCGTATCGATACAGCAGCTTTTTCTCCTCATGATCTTCTTCCTCACTGGCATGGCGCCGCTAAAATGGGCGAATCGTCTCCTTTGAGTTCATCGAACCGGGACTGCGATATTTTGTGTTCTGCAAAAGCCCGGAGAAGGAGAAGTTCAAAGTGGGTTGGTACCTCCGGTTCTACTTGTTCTCCGGGCTCTTTCAGGTGCCATTTCCGGGATCGCATCTCAATCCAGTGCCGGTCTGCTGCCGCCTCCGAAATGATCTTCAGGATCCTTGCCCGGTAGATCAGTGCACCCATGCTCATGCCGTATTTGTGTTTTAGGACGTAGAGCTCCCGGAAGTCCAGCATTCTTCGTTTTGGGCCGAGTTCCCGTATCGCGGTTTCTTTTGGGATCAGGAATGCACCCGCGAACCGGAATGCGGCCTCCTCCTCATCGATCCCCTCATCAAGGTTCAGGACCAGGTGTCCCAGTTCGTGGGCGAGGCTGAGGCGCTGCCGGTCTCCGGGGAATGTCTTGTTGACAATGATGAGCGGGTGGTCATCGTTGTACTTCATGGTGAGTGCATCGAACTTTACCGGAGCTGCGATCACGCCGACTTTGATCCCGTGCTGTTCCAGCACGTCCATTACGTTTTCTATGGGGTTCAGGTCGAGATTCCATTCCTCGCGGACACGCACGGCTACCTCTTCGATCTGGTCCAGCGAGGACACACGGCAGGATTTTGGATCCGGCAGATCAAGCGGCCTCTCCGAGCCGGTGATCTGTTCGACGTCAAGGTACCGCTCCAGCCAGTCCGCGGTCTTGCCGAGGATTTTTGTCTCGTCTTTCGGTAACAGTGCTTTTCGGGCCCGGTATACCGGCTTTGAAAGCCGGATCTCGTTAGACCGGAAGAAATACTCTATCCGGACTTCGAGTGCTTTTGCAAGGGCAATGAGAACTGCCGAATTCGGGGTGACGGTCCCGTTCTCGTATTTCGAGATTGCCATCTTGGTAACTCCCAGTTTATTGCCAAGCTCCTCCTGCGATAACCCGGCATTGATCCTGGCCGATTTAATGCGTACACCTATTGCCATGCTCCCCTCACCTCAAATAAATTTCCCGATATTGGTTTACAGTTTTGCAAATTTTTACCAATAAAGTAAACTATGCAATTGTATATAAAATGATATACTGTGATAATCCAGCGCTGCTTATTGGTTTACGACATTATTGGCTCATTTGTTTATTGGATTACTGGTGTAATCCCTTAAGCCCGTAATACCATAAACCAAGAGAAATGTTTATATTATATTATCAGGATCTCTTAGGACTAAGCAGCCCCTTGCCGGACTGCAAAATGAACCGGGGAGTCTTGATATGAGATCGTGTGATGAAGATTTGCCGGTTCTCATCGGGAAAAAAACCAGAGACGGTCTCTGAGGAGGTGAGAAAGATATGATTTCAAGCCTTAGTGCGGGAACAGGCCCGGCAGCCGGAATTCTTATCGGCGGGGTCATGATACTCGCAGGCAACGGTATCGGATGGCTTATCCTGTTCGGTGGGTTCGGGCTCAGTGTCCTGTGGGCGATCAGGTAAGGAAATTTCACAATTTTTCAAATCAATTGAGGATATGTAATCACAAACAACACCCAACAATTTACAAAACGGTTAAGAATATGAATGAGGCCAAATTAAAAAATAGAGGAAAATTGTGAATCCGTCAATTTTACCGATTAATAATACTCTTAAATTGCTTAGCTCTTGCTGGGTGCGAGCTGAAAAAAATCTGCAAAATGAAATAAAGAATCGCTTTCCTGATGAAGACGAAGTAATGATCACGAAACTCTTTGTTGCAAATTTACGAGGGATATTTCAAAGCGAGAACGATAAAAATGCATTTTCAAATGCTTTTTGTAAGGATCTTCAAAGTGCAATTTCACTTACTAACTATGAAATGGATTGTTCGCCTCAACAAATATCCGCAGATCTGATCGCAGAAGTTATTCTTCATACACCTGAAACAGAGAGGAAAACCGGAGGGGATTTAGGATTCGTGATACAACGTCCGAATCTCGACTTATCCCATTTGTACTCGAAATCTTCGTATTGTAATATCTCATTATATCGAAGTGGACTTCTTATCCAGGCAAAATTAAAAAACATGCGGGGGAAATGGGGGAGACTTACTAAAAATCAAGAAAATAAATTGAAATCTCATGAAAAATTTCTCGCATTGCTACTTCTCTCATATCGGGATTCGGAAAGGTTTTGTCTTGACCAGTTTAAATGGCAATCGTGTAAAGCGTTTGAAGTTTCGGATATGAAAGAGTGGTTGAAAAGGGAATCCTTTCCAACTTGCGTAACATCTGATCGTATAATTACACAGTTAGGAAACGCTGAAATCGGTACAGATGTCCAACAAGAAATTAATGAGTATATATCACCCCCAAAAAACAGAACCTTATCTATCACTATCCGCAAAAGAGACGGCAAGCCACCAATTACCTCGTATGTTTTTCTCCGAACCAAATCTAAAGAAAAATCTGAAGAAAAACAATTCGTAAGACTGGTCAGAAATTGAGATCATTATGGATCGAGTCACTTCTGACAAAGAGGAGCGGAATGCTAGTGTGAATGGATTCACCGCATTCATTTGATTTAAAATTCACAACCTCCCGGCGAACGCTTTCGCAAGTGCCGCATGCGTAGTGCATCCGCCCGTTTTGTGGCAAGTGCAACCTCCTGCTCAGCGACATCCGTACTGTGAAGACTACATTCACATGGCGGACGTTCTCATGCAAATTACTGTTATGAACGGTTCTTAAAACAAATTCAATACTCTTATCATTTTTTGTAGGAAACAATATTGGAAGTCTGTTACTGAAAGAATTGAGCTGATGAAGAATGAATTACAAATTAATCGGGATTAAGGTTGGAGAATGTCTTAAAAGTACAACAACTGTCGACGATATTAACAGAATTGCCTCTGCTATTTTTGATTTTTCACTAAATGAATATCCTAATTCAAACATCACCTCGTTTAGATCACATTTAATTTATAACTGGATCATGACACTAGGTCATTCTTCGAACAACGATGAAGAGAAAAAAGTCCTTCTTGAACAATTCGTAAATGAATTGGCACCTCCAAAGAGTCCATGCCGAGACTTTTTGAAAAATGAATCGTTTTCAACATCTCAAGATTTTTGGTCACTAATCCATGACGATGTTCGAAAAGTATCGCAAAGAAAATTTTTTGATGGTTATTACTCAGATGCAGTTGAATCGGCATTCAAAGAAGTAAATTCAAGAGTGAAAGAAATTGTAAAAGAAAAAACCGGCCAGGAATACGATGGTACTGATCTTATGAATCGTGCATTTTCGTTAGGAAGTCCAATAATAATTTTAGATGATCTCTCTACAGGAAGTGGTAAAGACACTCAAAAAGGATATTTACAAATTTTTTCAGGTTCAATTCTCGGTATTAGAAATCCAAAAGCTCACGCAAATTTGACAACGAGTCGGGAAAATGCTATCCATTTTATATTTTTAGCAAGTCTTTTGATGAAAAAAATTGATGATTCGAGATCTTTTACCCAAAATTCATAATTTTTTCATTAGGAACAATCAGATAATGCACACCCAAAAATTGTTTTCGAAATCTTCTCAAATATTTTCCTTCACATCTTCCCGGCAAACGCCTTCGCTAAGACCGCCTGCGTCAGCGCATCCGCCCTTTTTGTGGCAGCCGCAACCTCACGCTCAACGGCATCCGCACGGGCAAAGAGCGCCTCGACCCGGCGGACGATCTCGTGCTGCTCGGCAAGTGGGGGGAGAGGGATTGGCAGTCGCTTAAGATCGCGGATATTGATTCCCGTATATGCAACGCCTTTGGTCACCTCGGATAACCAATTCTGACACCAGATCGAAGCAATCGTGTAACAAAAATAGTGAGAATTTAATTCGGAAAGTAACGGTAACACTGCCACTTCTCTTGAGACATTATATCCCGCCATAGTTTCCGGTACAACCGCGATTCCTCCAAGTGACCCACGAACAGTTATAACGATCTCTCCACCTTGAAGAAATGTCCGTGAATATTGTGAGGCTATTTCGGGGTCAATGGTTTTTACATCCGTATTATCGATAAACAGCCATCGAACGTCCGAAGAGCGCAATGTTGGAATACCTCCCTTGAATTGTGTTCCAAGTTTGATTACTCCATAAGTAATGTCCCGTTCGGGATTGGATAGTGATGCACAACGGGTCCATTTCCAAGTTTCAGGAATTTCCGGTAATGTCAGAGGAGGATCATTATCATCAGGAATTGATTCAGAGATTTCGTCTCCAATTATGCGTGAATATAATTGAGATCCTGTCTCACCAAGTCGTCTCTCCTCCCTCCACCCCTCCGTCAACCTCCCACTGCACGCCGCCGCCAGCACGGCCTGCCGGAATTTTTTCATGAGCAACGGCACCCGCTGCAATCGTTTGTGGGCGGCCTCAATGTTCGTTAACAGGGTTTCGACCCGGGCGACGATGCGCTGCTGTTCGGGGAGTGGTGGGTAGGGGAGTGGGATTTCAGAAATAGAACGTGAAGATAAGTGTTTCACTGTTTGTGAGGATGTGTTCTCGTTAATTGCCTTAAGATAGCCGGGCAAAGCATATTCCAAAAATTTTCTATCATAAATTGCAGTATCAACTTCAATTTTGCATACTCGCTGATTGAGCAATGCTATCGGCCCTTTCCAAGTTGAACAATTGAAATCCCCATCCATTCCGATAAGGAGATCTCCGGGGTTTACAATATATGTCTCATCAAATGGGCCATCGTAAAAACATTCAGTTTTTTTATTTGTTATATCCCGGATCCTAATCAGGGGCAAACCCTTTGAATCGTTAAACAACTCCGATTTAAATGCAAAACCATTCAGTATTTTTCCAACTTTTCCCAAGAGAATGCGATCCCATGAAGAATCGATTGCAAGAAGTGGATCTGATGAATTATTAATTAACTCTTGAACGGGAACTGTCAGACTCACGATTACTTCTCCCCATTCCCGTTTTCCAGCAGCACTGCAATCTTCTGGAGCTCGTCCACAGCTTCCCGCAACTCCGCTATCGCATCGGTGACAAGTTCCTCCGGTTCCGGCAGGGAATCCGCATCATCGAGCGAATCGTCCTTAAGCCACTTGAGCGAGTCTATCTTGTAGTTCCGCTCCTTTACCACGCTGATGTGGAACGAGTGCCAGCGGTCTTCCATTGAATCAGCCTCGTTGCGTTTCGATCTGCCGTTCGGGTCGGCGCCGTAGACCTTTTCGAACTCTGCGAAATAGGCCGGTGTAAGAGGCCGGTCTTTCTTCGTAATCCCCGGCACGTTCGTCCGGTCATCGTACACCCAGATTGTCTCGGTGGCGAATCCTTTCTGGAAGAAGAGCACGTTTGTTTTCGTGCCCGGAGAATACGGTGTGAAGGTGCCGTTCGGGAGCCGTAAGATCGTGTGCAGGTTGCACTGCTCCGTGAGATCCTTGAACACCTCGCCTGCCTGATCGGCAAAGAGTACGTTGTCCGGGACAACAACTGCCGCCCGGCCGCCGGGTTTTAAGATCGTCAGCACATGCTGGAGGAAGTTGAGCTGCTTGTTGGACGTGGAGACCATGAAGTCGTCCCGGTCCGGTGCCTGGTTTGCACCCTTTGTCCCGAACGGGGGATTGGTCAGCACGACATCGTACGATACCTTGTCCCAGTCTTCGTAGATTGAATCGCCGAGATGTATCACCGGCTCAAGGTTGCGGAGGAACAGGTTCATCAGCGCTAAGCGGCGGGGGCGGGGAACAAGATCCTGCCCGAAGTACGTGTGCTTCCGGATCCGGTCGTTGATTTCACGCTCGAACGCCCCGCCGTGGGTCTTGTCGAGCAACCACTCGTACGAGCAGACTAAAAATCCCCCGGTCCCGCAGGCCGGATCGCAGATCGTAAAGTCCCGTTTTTTCCGGGGATCGGGCTTCATGCACCGGACAATCGACTGGATAAGAATTCGCGGCGTAAAGTACTGGCCGGCTCCCTTCTTTCCCTCGCTTGCCGCCTTTTCCAGAAGTCCCTCGAACGCCTCGGCCTTCACGTCAACGTTGAGCTCGGTCCATGCCGTCTCATCGATCAGGCTGATCAGTTTCTTTAGATTCACCGGGTTCGTGAACCGGGAAAGGGCACCGGCATAGATATCGCCAAGGATGCCCGGCTGCTGCCCGAGTATCCGGAGCACGTCAACATAATGATCGGAGAGTTCTGTCCCGGACTTTTCCATCAGCGTCTTCCAGTCACAGCCTGCCGGTAGTTTTACCTCCCGCTCATCCGCCATCTTGATGAAGAGGAGATACGTGATCTGCTCGATATAATCGCCATAATCGATCCCGTCATGCCGGAGGGTGTGGCAGAATCCCCAGAGCTTCTGGACAACGTCACTCATGCTGCAATCGTCTCGTTCCATTGCCGGATAAGGGCCGGCAGGTCACCATTGAAAACGCGGTTTGCTTTTCCCCACCCGCCTTCGTTTAAGAAGATGGGGATGCTGTTGAAGTCTTCCTTACTGATTGAGAGATTGGCAATTAAATGCGCTCTGATCCGTTCGAGCCACTGCTGTTGTTCCGGCGTGAACGTTGCAGCAAGGCTCATCCGGTCGAACACCCGCTGGATCCGCTCCTCTGCGGTAAAGAGCGGCTCGTCCTCGCGGGCAGCGTGCTTTACCATCGAGATGATATCGACCAGCGCCTTGTGGTACCGCTCGTTGTGGGCCCGCTGGAGATTGTCAATCGTGAAATGGTACCGGGTAGCTGCCAGCTTCTGCTTGAGCTCCGCGAGTGCGTCGGTGCTCCAGTCCCGAGGCCGGTCAAGAAGGATCCGGATAGCCTCGATTTGGTCCGGGTTCTCTTTTACAAATGTAGAGAACGCGGAAAGGTAATCTTCGGGCTTGTATTCGTGTCCGGCCGAATCCCGGAAGATGTAGCGCGAGCTGACAGTATCCACGTTCCCGTATGCCACGATTATGGACCGCTCGGGCCGGGGATAGTGGAGCAGGAGATCCACAAACGCCGGTTTTTTCAGTAGTGCCATGGTTGCAGTAAAATTGTCGTGGAGTGCTGCCGGGAGGTTGCGGGCATACCCTTTGAGATCGCCCATGGGGATATACGCAGCAAACCGGTCGCGGCCCTCACCGCTCATCTCCTTATCGATCCGCTGCAGCCGTTTTACCAGCACCCGGACATTGTAATCCCGGTCCCGGTTGTCCCAGATATCGGTTATTACCTGCACGATCGACCGGCTCTCCCGCTCGGGAGGCTCGGCCGTAATGCCGGTTGCCTGCCGGAAATACTCAAGCAGCGTCCCGCCAAAACAATCGAAGACCACGAAATGGGACTTGTCCGGACACCGTTCCCCTCTCCGTGTTCCTCTCCCGAGCATCTGCTCAAAGAGGATACGGGATTTCACCGGCCGCAAAAAGACAATGAACTCAAGGTCCGGGATATCGACCCCGGTGGAGAGCAGGTCAACAGTCACGACCACGGCCGGCATCGGGCGGTTGCGGAACTCGCGGATGTGCTGGAGCGGCCGGTCGACCTTGCCGGTGATCTTCTGGACAAAAGAATCACCTTTCCCGAAAATATCCCGGGCCAGATCAACAAGCTGGTCTGCATGGGACGTGTGGGGCAGGTCGTTGACCGCAAAGATCAGCGTCTTGGGGAACCGCCCGTACCGCTGCTCGTGCTCTTCTGCATATTTCCGAATCTCGGCAAGGATCTTGCGGTTTGAATCCGGCGAAGTGATTGTGCGCTCGATCTCCGTTGTGTCGAACTGCCGCTCGTCCTCAAGGTTATCGTAGGTCTGCCTCCCGTCCTTTGCACTGATCACGCCCACGGGATCGCCGGCGTTTAAGAAAATCCCGTTCATGCGGACGTTCGATTCGAGTGCGACCGCATCGTAGTCCACGAGATATCCTTCTCGGACCGCCCGGGCATATTCGTACCGGTACACGATCTCCCGGAAATACGCAAGGGTATGAGCGGCCGGTGTTGCGGTCAGGCCGATCTTGATGGCATCGAAATGATCGAGCGTCTTTCGCCACACGGACTGTTCTTCGGCCGTGTACCCCCGGTGGCATTCGTCCGCGATGACGAGATCGAAGGCATGGATCGGGATATCCAGTTGTTCTGCATCATCGTCAATCGGTTCATCGTTCGATCCAAAGATCGCATTGCGCCCGAAGAGATTGATCGTCATCCGCTGGATCGTGCAGACATACACAAACGCATGGCCGGGCTTTGGTGAGAGCAGGTAGGAGGAGGGCAGAACCTTGGGATCGAATTTTTCCTCCTCTTCGAAATCTTCCCGGAAAAACCGCTGGCTGTAGACTTCGTAGGCTTTGTCGAATTTCAGGCCCGGCCGGGCTTCAAACGATGCAAACGCTTTGACTGCCTGAGCTGCCAGTGCCCGGCGGTCCACAAGAAACAGGATCCTCTTTGCGACACCGGACTCCATCAGCCGGAAGATCTCATTGACCATCGTGTACGTCTTGCCGGTACCGGTTGCCATTGCGATAAGCATCTGGCGTTTCCGGTCCCGGATGGCCTGTTCGATTGCCGCGTTTGCCTCTGCCTGGTAGGGTCGCAGCATCGGATGGACATTGTCCTTTTCAAGAAGACGCTGGCAGGCGATCTCAAATTTTTCTTTGAGCCGTTCTGTCAGAGCATCGGGCGTGTGGAACTTTGAAACGGTCCGTGAGCGATTGTCAGAATTCCGGACATCGTGGTACCAGATGATTTCGCCATTAGTGGAATACAGGAACGGTACCTTAAATCCGGAAAAATTGAACGGGCTTTTTGCGATCCCCTGAGCGTACCGTTCTGCCTGGGAAAGAACGTTCTGGGGGCCGAGCGTGACTTTCTTTGCTTCAATCACCGCGACAATTTTTCCGTCAAGACAAAGGGCATAATCTGCCGGCCCGTTATCTGTCGGAAATTCTTCAAGAGCGTACCGGGAATATCCGGAAAGATCCATCCCGACCTGATAGGGTGCAACGGTCCATCCCGCAGCTCTTAACTGTGGATCGATCCGTTTTTTCCGCGTCACCGCTTCAGGCTCTTCACTCATGGCTGTTCAAGACCGGCAATAATGGATGAATTTTATAAATCCTGTTACGTTATTTGTTGCGATTCATCCCATGAAAATATTCGTGCTTCACCGGGCCAAGCATCAAGCCCTGGTGTATTAGTGATGCCGCCCATTCGATGATTTCTCCAGATCCCCAACAAGGAACATTTTTGTTCCTAAAAAATAATCCTGCTGCGTGCCCGAATCCCCCAACAGACAATAAAAATTCCCCGGTTTTCCCAAAAAATAATTTCATAATCAAAGCACATCACCCCATAACGCCTACAATAGTATGTCAAAGGGGCCCCCGAGACAGAACAGAAAGCCGAACAAAGAAGGGAGCGGGAAATCCAAACCCGGCTCCCGCCGGAAAAACCGGCACGGTCCGCCTGCCAGCGTACAAGGCCGGGAACGTGCCCGCCAGAATGCCCGGTTTACCGCCCGTGGTCCGGAGGATCATGGCACCCGGGAAAAAACGGCGGCACACCAGAATCCCGATAGTACCGGGGCGGACTGAAAAGTGCCCGGCAATTCCGAACACCATCACAAAATAAGGAGTGATACACTATGGGAGACTTCGTCCAGAACTCCGCAGTAAAAACATCCATCCGAACCCTCGCTAGCCCCATCGAAGACGTAGCAACGTTCGTCTCGATCGTCAACGCCGTTGTCACGAACAACCCGTTCGGCTGCGTTGAATACCTCACCGCCGGTGTGACCCACGCCCCGGTCGAGAAGACCAAAGAGACGTACGTGGTAAAGATCAACTTCCAGAACAACGATGCAAAAGTCGTTGGCACAAACTCGGAAAAATTCAACAGCGTTGCCGGTTTCAACGCCGGCGCATCAGCGCTCCTCGCCGACACCGCGCTTGCCACGGCCCACGGAGGGATCCCCGCCCGTGACTCCGACACCGAAACCTACTCGGCGACCCTGAAATGCCACGACCCGAGCGGCGAGATCTACCAGCTCACGTTCTCCCGGGACAAGGTCAGCCTCACCTCGTACGAGGACGACGCGATCCGCACCAAGGTCGAGACCTGGGCCGACACCGTGCCGGAACTTGCATGAGGTGACATGCCATGGAGACCGAAACCGCGATTGTCATCGCATTTCTGGGCGCAGGCCTGCTCGCCTACGTTATCATCCCGGGCCTCCTCGTCATCTGGGACCGGGTCCTCGACCACATGGAGTGGTAAAACGAAAATGGCAGGGGACCATTCCCCTGCCGGATTTTTTTTTTGAGAAAAAAAGCACCAGGCCGGCAGCATACCAGCGTTTTTCCCCGTCCCGGGACACCGGGTAGTAAGCGTGAAAAAACCTGCGGGTATCCCGGTCTGCAGCCGGAACAGATGCAATCTTTGTGACAGTTCAGGCCGGGGATCCCGCCGGGCTCAGATCACGCATTCCGACACTCTGCCCCCGTCAGTGGTGGCGGCAGACCTCGTCGATACAGTACTCGTAGCAGGATATGTCCATGAGCCCGTTTGGCATGAGACACGCCTTCTCGCATGCATCCATGGTTGGTTTCAAATCCGCATGGGGGCAGGGATACTCGTTCGTGGAAGAGGCAGCGGCCAGGGAGACGCCGCAGAGAACAATCATGAATGCGATTGCGATCCACAATAATTTCCGGGGAGACTCTCGCATAACAAATTCACCTGACAATACTTCGGGTGGGCCAGGTATGAGTATTACGATGAGTGAAAAAAAATTTTCATATACCGTGCCGGGGAAAACCGGAAATGGGAAAAAATGTTTTGTTGCCGGGACCCGTGGCGGGGTGCCCGGTTACGCCATCCCTTTTTATTAACATCAGCGGGCAGGGCGTTCTGATCGTGAACCGCGAGACCGGGGGATTTACCCAGGTATCCTCTTAAAAATTGTTTGTTTCCTGCCGCTTCCACGCCACGATTCCCGCGGGTGTCCCTCTTTTGTCGCTGCATTCCACCGTACCGGCCGCAGCCCCGCAGAAGGAACCGGAGAAAAAGGAATAATTTTTTTTTTAAATTCCCCCGGGAATCCCGGGGAGGTTATGCCGCTTTTACCGGTTCGAGCCGGAGCATAACGACATTGCCGTCTTTTCTGGTAGAAACCAAAAACGGGACATCCCTGATGGTATCCCCGTCCTGCCGGATGAGGACTGCAGCCCGGCGGTTCACCGGTCGGCCGGTTGTATAGGTTTCCCGTACCGATTCCCGGAACCCGCAGTCCGGGCAGACATCGGTCTTCCCGCAGCCTTTGGGCTTTGAAGCATTGATGCAGGCAAGGGCGTCCCCGCAGAGGGTCCCCCGTATCATCATGTTCTTCTTTCCCATGAGCACAAGCGCCGGCGTGTTTGCCGCAAGGACCCGGGTCTCGCCATCGACAAGGAGGACGGGTGAGTCGAGCTGGTCGAGGAACTTCTTTGTGTCAAAACCGTACTCCGCAAGGATCCGGTCGTGGCATTCCGTGCAGACACCGTGGCTGACCGGGTCGTTCGGAGACAGGCCGGCCCTCACCATCCGGCCGCAGAAAGTACAGACTACCTGCATGATGGATCGTTCGTGCAAGCACATGCGCGATAATCAGATATTAATGGTTGGGCCGGACCATGCCGGCAGGCTTCAGGGCTTCTCTTCCCCGTACGTCCCGGCATACGTGGATTTTTTAGAGGATCCGGAAAGATGGGCCTCGATGCCTGGGCAAAAGAGAAAGCAAAAAGCGTGCGGGAAACGTATTTCCACCACCCGTTCGAAATCTGGGAAGGGATCGGGGGACAAGGGGAGAATCCGGTACCGGTCAATGGTAATGGACACGTGAGATCGTGGACGATGTCATAAGCGAATTCAGCGGAATGGGGAAGAAAAAAAGTTCGAGCACGATGGCCGGGATCATGGCCATGCGGCGGTTCAGCGAATTGAGGCACCCGGAGGACGAACGCATCTGTTACGATCCGTACGCGGTCAGGTTCATCAGCCCCGAAATGCTCCGTGCTGCGGCCGGGCACCCAAAAGAAGCGAAGGCAAAAGCAGAAGAGGTCGAGAGACTGTTCCCGGGCCTTGGCAATTCCATCATAGCAAGAGTCCGGTATTTCGACGATTATGCAGAGCGCTCGGTACAGGAGGGGATACGCCAGCTGGTGATCCTCGGTGCCGGCTACGATACGCGGGCGTACCGCCTAAAAAGCGTAAAAGAACAGGCACGGGTCTTTGAGCTCGACCAGCCGGATACCCAGCGTCTCAAGGTGCAGAAGATCTCCGAAATCTTCGGCACGCTTCCCTGCCATGTGATCTACGTCCCCATCGATCTTGCAACCGAAGACCTGACCAAAAAAATGGAACGGTCGGGATTTTCCCGGACAAAGAAGTCCCTGTTTATGCTCGAAGGTCTGCTCATGTACATCCCGCCGGCCGCAGTGGACGTGCTGCTTGGGCGTATCCGGCAGATCGCTGCACCGGGCAGCCGCATCATCTTCGATTATTACCCGGCATCGGTGGTGTACGGGTCGGACAGATCGGCGATCGCAGAAAACATCCGGAACTTCTGCCGGTCTGCGGGGGAGCCGTTGTTGTTCGGGCCGCCCGATGACGGGGCTATAGGCTTTTTAGCCGACCGGGGTTTTGTCAATGCCCGTACGGTCACGGGTGCAGAGTGCCGGGCCCTCTATTTCATGGGGAAGAGAAGCGGGAGACCGTCCTGCGACCTGCTCCCGTTTGTCCATGCGGAAGTACCGTGATGCCGAACGGGAACCGGGCCGGGTCGTGCTCCAGCGGCCGCGATACCGAATATATATCCTGAAGACGCCCGGGACGACGTACCTCTTCCCGGCACCGTAACCAATCCGGCAGTTTTGCCGGCACCTCTGGTTTTTTTACCTCCCCGCGCGCATAATATGCGCTGAAATGATGTATCCGGAGGCATCCGGGTCAGGGAGCGATCTCCCGGTCCGTGCGCCTTCCTTAAACAACTCATTTTAACCAAATACCGAAATTAACCGGAAATATTTATAAAAAAGACGCCCGATAGTGCCGGGAGTTGCGAGTCCGGTACGCGAAAAGTACGGCACATGCCAGGAAAGGAGTGAATACCAACGCCCGTTGTCATACCCGATGTAGTCTGTTCTGTCTGCGGCTCGCTCTGCGACGACATCGAGGTCACCGTATCGGACGACCGCAAAACCATCCTCTCCGTAAAGAACGCGTGTGCAATCGGTTCGGAGAAATTCAATATACAGCGGACCGAGGACCGGGTCACTCTCCCGCGCCTGCGCCAGCCGGACGGGAGCTATAAGGAAATATCGTATGACGAGGCCATCGACCGGACGGCCCGGATGCTGGTCAAATCAAGAAAAACCCTGATGTTTGGCTGGATCAATACCAGCTGCCAGGCCATGAGTGCCGGCCACGCCATTGCGGAAAAGGTCGGCGGGATTGTTGACAACGGCGCCACGGTCTGTCACGGCCCGTCGCTCATTGCCATCGAGGACGTAGGGATAACCACCTGCACGCTCGGCGAGGTCAAGAACCGTGCCGACTGCATCATCTTCTGGGGCTGCAACCCGGCCCACGTCCACCCCCGGCATATGTCGCGCTACTCGATCTTTCCGCGGGGATTTTTCACCAAAGAAGGTGCAAAGGGCCGCAAGATCTTCTGCATCGACTGCCGGTACACCGATACGGCCCGGTGCTCGGACATCTTCATCCGGATCGAGCAGGGCTGCGATTACGAATTCCTCGATGCGATCCGGACGGTGCTGCACGGTGGGAGCCTCACGCAAAAAAGCATTGCCGGTGTCCCGGCAGACCAGATCGGTAAGCTGGCAGAGGATCTAAAACGGGCAAAGTTCGGCGTGATCTTTCTCGGGATGGGCCTCTCCCAGACCGTTGGCCGGAACCACAACATCGACATGGCGATCAACCTGACCTACGACCTCAACCGGTTCACGAAGTTCGTGGTGATGCCGATGCGTGTCCAGGGAAACGTTACCGGTTCGGGCGAGGTGCTGGGCTGGCAGTACGGTTTTCCCTTTGCCGTGGATCTTTCCCGGGGCGACCAGGCCCGGCACCAGACGGGCGAGACTACGGCAATCGATCTCCTTTTACGCGGCGAGGTCGAGGCCAGTCTCTTTGTCGCCTGCCGATCCCGCGGCAACGTTTCCCATCGAGGCTACCATCAGCGCCTCGAAACACCCGATCGTCACGATCGATCCGCACATCAACTGCACGACCGAGATCTCCGATCTCCATATCCCGGTTGCGGTGGACGGGGTCGAGACCGGCGGCTGCGCTTACCGGATGGACACGATTCCCTTAGAGATGCGCAAAGTCGTGGATCCTCCCGAGGGCGTCCTCACTGATGTGGAACTTTTAAAGAAGATCGAAAAAAGGGTCGACGAACTTCTCGCAGAGAAATAATTGCTTCTGGAGAAATCTCTTCTTTCACAATAATGCAAGCCCCCCTCACGCCAGCCCTGCCCCCGAGGGGGCTCACGGCGTATACGATGGAGGGGGTATTACCTGTTCCTGGAGCAGCCCAAGAATGCAGGTAATATAACATCATCGCAACTGGGGCGCCACGAGCGTGCGGGGCGGAGCCCCTGGAGCGTTGAATAATTTTCAATTATTTCTGCTTGTGTAGAAAACCTACGCGGGAGGGTATTAAGTAGGGAGGGAACCACGGGTGCTCGGGGTCTATCGACCCTCGCCCCGTGGAGCATGGCCATATTTTTGCAGCCAAAAAAAGATCAAACCCGGGGGTCATGGAGAGCTCGTTCCCGTGGGTTGCCTTCCACTCTTGGGGAGTGGGGTTCCCTCTCGCAATTCCCCTGAGCACAGTGGGGAAAGATTTCTACAAAGCAGGTAATACTGCATCATCTCTAACCGGTGATGCCACTGGTGTGTGTGGGCTTGCCCGAGACCTGAAAGAGCGTTGTTTTATTTTTGGGAATATCTGCAAAGCTAAAAATAATAAAAAAGCGGGAACGTCCCGGCAGCTGTCGGCAAAAAAATTACTTCGGTACCTTCCGGCACATCCTGACATCGTGGACCATGACAAGGCCGTCATCGATCATCGCTTCGACTTCGGGGAGCACGGCATCGATCTTTTCCGGCGTATCGATCACGTCAATGATGACCGGGAGGTCCAAAGAGAAGTTCAGCACGTCCACGGTCCGGAGCCGGTTCTCGTGGCCAAAGCCGCTCATGCCCCGGTACACCGTGCAGCCCGTCAGCCCCTTTGAAAGGAAAAATTCCGGCAGGGCCCGGACCGCCGGCTTGTCGTTGACCTTTGTCGATTCCGCGATATAGATGCGCAGTAATTTCCCGTCCTGCAAATTGCACACCGTCCTTTTAGAGCAGCGAGATCCCGTATCCCAGCAGCACGCCGAGGATGCCGCCGCCCGCATTGAAGAGGATGTTTGCCCCCATCGTATAATAATCATGATTTTCAAGCATCCGGAAAGTCTCGTACGAGAACGTGGAAAATGTCGTGAATCCCCCGAGGCACCCGGTGCCGATAAAATACATGAGGATCGACCGGTTCCCGGGTAAAGACGAGGAGAGCAAACGCAGCGCTCCCGAGAACATTTACCGCGAGCGTTCCTGCCGGGATTCCCTTTACCGCCGGGGTTTTCGAGACCACAAACCGGAGCACGGCCCCGATCGCCCCGCCCATTCCCACGAGAAGCGCCGGCTCCATTCAGATCCCCCGCTGGTACGAGATGATGTGCCGGCCGGCAAGGACGCCTGCGAGGCCAAAGAGGATACTTGCGAACAGGTACACCGAGCCGGTCAGCTGCCCCGGCCTGGAAACTTTCGACCGTGAGCGCGGAAAACGTAGTAAACGTCCCGATCATCCCGGTCGTAAAGAAGAGCCGCGTCTGCCGGGAGAACACCCCGATATAGATCGACTCGTACATGAAGATGCCCATGAAAACGCAGCCGACCGTGTTAACGATGAGCGTCCCGATAAGCGTGGAGACATGTACGTCTACCAAAAAGCGCAGGACTGCGCCGCAGAAACCGCCGGCTGCCACGAGCAGGTACGGGAGAGGATCGGTTTTCATGCGGACGGGGCTCCCGTTCTGGATTTTTTCGGTCGGGTACGGGCGGCGGGGAAACCTCCGGTCCTCCCGCGGGAAAACACCTGTACGATAAAAACAGCCGCTTCACCGGCACGTACCGGTAAAACGTGCTCATCCGGTTTCATGTTCGTCTCCCTCAAATCGCCGATAAATCAAATTGTACCAGAAGTCATCAGCCCGTAAACCGGGCGGTTTGAGGTGGACTTCATCGCCTTTACCAGCAGTTTTGCCGGCATCCACAAAAATTCTTGTGATGGAACCAAACCGGCCGGTCGCGGGCCGCCGTCATACGCACGTGTACAGCCGCTCGCAGCGGATGGGGTGGGGCGCGAAAAAAATCAGGTGGTTTCTTCCTGCGGCTCTTTCCCGAACACCCGGAAAAGTTTCTGGTAGCTCTTCGAGAACGCCGTCTTTTCCAAAAGGAAGACCAGGATCGAGCAGGCAACGATAGGAGAAGAAGATCACAATGTACGGTGACATCCTGGATCGTCTGGCCGGCTGCGATCCCCGCTTCGAGCGGCATGGATGCAAGGACCGGCGGCGGCAAGTCCCCTTTGGCTCCATTACTGGACATATACTGCAGCATCCGACACCGGGATCCTCCGCGGTATCGTGAACCAGACCATGGCGATCCGGGCGAGATAGATGATGATCGTGAGGAGTGCGCCGAGATACAGGATGTCCATGTTGGTGAAGTGGATCGAGATCCCGATATAGATGAAGAAAAATGTTTTCAGGAGCGAGACGAGCTGGGAAAAGAACTCGACCTCAACGGGCGTGAGCTCGACCTGCGTGACATCGCTGCCCAAAAACGGCAGGACTTTTTCCGCTTTGAAATAGTTCAGGTTCCCGAACGTCACGCCAAGCGCAAGGGCCGCAATCGCGCCGGAGAACCCGAGCAGGCTGACAAACCCGAAGACGATAAAGACAAAGGCCGGCGTGATAAAGATGCTCTTGATGGTGACAAGTTTGTGGTAGACCGACGACCACCAGACTCCCGCCACAACGCCGATGATGATCGCAATCAGAAACGAGGCGATAAGGTTTCCCGCAACGTGCCCGATATTGAAGTCCTGGACCTTGAAAACGTCGATGAGCGCGAGCAGGACAACGATGCAGAGCACGTCGCCGATGGCGGATTCAAGCGCCAGGATCGCTTTGGTGTCCTTTCCCATGTTGAGGTAGTTGGTGAACGGGATCACGACCGCAGACGAGGTGCCTCCCAGGATCGCACCGAGCATGCAGGACTCCATGAGGGTAAAGCCCATGAAATACTGCATGACCACGATACAGATCACGGTGATGCCGACAAAGTTCGTGATCGTGATGGCAAGCGTCCCGGTCATCGCTTTTTTTAAGGCATCGACCGTGATGTGCAGGCCGCCTTCAAAGAGGATGATGGCAAGCGTTACCTCGGAAAAGATCGGCCCCACGACACCAAATGCCGAGGGCTCCACGAAATCGAGCACCGGCCCGACTACGATCCCGAGCGCGATCAAAAAGAGGACGTCCGGGATTTTCGTGAGGGTAAAGAACCGGGAGAGGATATTCCCTAAAAAGATGAGGATCCCGAGGAAAAGGACTGTTACCGCTGCATCCATCTGATTCACCCTGTTTGCGCGGGAGGCGAAATATGTTGTTGATTGCTGCGGTGCAATACAACACCGGGCGGTTGGAGGAATAGGAGGAGACCGGAGGGTTGGGAAAATGATCCTGGCCTGCCTTGCGCTGGCAAAAGATAGGGTTTGTCGTTTGGGGTGTTTTCCGGATTTTTTGCTCAATAGGAATCTTCAATAAAATCCAAAGACGCTCTTTTAGGTCTCCGGCAAGCCTCCGCCCCCGCACGCTAGAGGCACCCCCGCTTAGCGATGATGGTGTATTACCTGTCAGCAGATTTGAGTTCGTGGGGTGTTTGTGCATACAGGTAATACCCGCACTATCGCACACGCCCCCGCCCCCGTTGGGGGCAGGGCTGGCGTAAGGGGGGGCGGCGATAAGATAAAAAGGGCATTTCCCCAGAGTTCATTTTTTTTTAAAAATTGGCTCTGTAGAAAACCGTAAGTGACATCCTGAATTTTGTCTGAGAGGTGACCACGGGTGCTCGCCGCCTCGTCGGGGCTCGCCCCGTGGAGCAAACCCGTGCACGGGAAACACAATTGAAAAATATTTATTCGGCAGGGGGGCAAAGGGGCTTCGTCCCCTGGGCTGCCTCCCCCACAGGGGAGAAGGGGGTCACCCTCGCAAATACGGTTTGGTTCTGGGAAAATGATTTCTACAAAGCAAAAAAAATTCAAAAAAAAGTCCCGTCGGTTTTGCCTTTCCTCTCGGCCAGATCCCCCTCATCCCCCCGTTTTCTTACTGCCGCCAGTCTTCGAGTTCACCGGCATGGTATACCTTCACCGGTACCGGCAGGTCGTCCCGCATTTTCTGTACGCTTTCGCGGTGCTTTGCCGGGTCGTGGCAGAGGTCGTGGGCCGTGAAGTACTCGTGCACGGCTTCGAGAAAGGCGATCTGCTGGGAGAGGAAACCGTTCTCGTATTCGAGGACTTCGCGGGCGAGGGCCATGCAGGTCTCATCGGGCAGGTCCGCGCCGTACTCCCCGTGGTCGCTCTTCCGCGCAAACGTACACCAGCCATGATCGTCTGCCTCCCCCGCTTCCCTCCGTAACATGTGCGGGTAGATCCGGCAGACAGAGAACCGGTCCCCGTAGATCCGGCAGCGGTTGCTCCCGGTGTCGAGAAACCGGCAGGCCCCCCCGTCGCCGTCCATTACGAGCGCGTAGCCCGAATCGTAGAGCGTGCCGTTTGTATCGCAGAACTCCGGGTCCGGGGCGGGGCGGTACGCGGCAGGATCGATAGCCCGCACGCCCTCCACGTCCCGGTCGAGCAGGAAGACGTGGCGGTTGACCGCCCTGGTGCAGCAGGCCCCGCAGAGCGTGCAGGAGAACCCGGTCTTTTTAATTTCATCCGGCGAGCGTTTCGGGCGGGAACGCAAAGAGCCGGTTCTGCTCCTGCATCAGGGCCACGATCCGGTAGGGAATGGGGACTCCTGATGAGGACCGCCATTACGCGGCCCCCGGCGGGTTCCCGCCACTCCGCACGTGGATGTCCACCTGTTTGAACGGGATCTCGATACCTTCCTCATGGAACCGCTCGTCGATCCGGGAGTTGACATAGTCCTGCACGTCCCAGGAATTGTCGTAGTTGTTGGTCCAGAGGAGGAGCTGGCCGTTTAAGCTCGATTCCCCGAATTCGAGGAAGTAGACCGATGGTGCCGGATCGGAAAGCACCCACGTTGTTTTGGTCTGGGCTTCCCGGGCAACTTCGAGGAGGATCTTTTTTACCCGGGGCATGTTCGAGCCGTACGCAACCGAGAAGGGGATCCTCACTTTGAGCTTGATGTCCGGCTGCGCATAGTTGACGACAATATTCGAGGTGATCTTCGAGTTCGGGATCGTGACGATCTGGTTATCGAGCGTTTTAAGCCGCGTGCTCCGTGGCCCGATGCTTACGATATCCCCGAAATAATCGTCGAACTTGATCCGGTCGCCGATCACAAACGGCTTGTCCATCGTGATGATCGCGCCGCCAAAGAAGTTGGAGAGGAGGTCCTGTGCGGCGAGCGCGACAGCGATGCCTGCGATCCCGGCGCCTGCGAGAAACGGCGTGATGTCGATACTGAAGGTCGCAAGGATCAGCAGGAATGCGATAAACCAGATCAGGTACTTTGCGGCGATCTCAAGGAGCGGGATGAGCCGGTCGTCGAGATCGGTCTCTGTCTTCTCCGCGATCACCGTCCCGTAGATCCGGATGAAGTTGTACGAGAATACCGAGCAGATCCACGCCCCGAGCAGGATGAAGACCGCGGTGATCACCTGTTCGGTAATGAGCCAGCTTAACGATTCGGGGACGACATCGAACCGGGTCAGGGCCGCATAGATTGAGACGGCAATGATCCCGACGACGAGCGGCCCGCCAACCTGCTTCGAGCAGGATGTTGTCAATCTGGGTCTCGGTGTTATCGGCTTTCTTTTTGAGCCAGCGGACCACGAAGTGGGCTGTCCCGGCAAGGATGAGGCCGGCAAGTACCGTGACCGCGGCGTGGAAGTATCCGGGGTCTATCATGCACGGCCTCCGTCAAGCCGTTTGTACCAGACGTTCATGCTCTCCATCGTCCCGCAGATGTTGGTGTTGTTGACGAGCGTCCCGGCATAGCCGTAGCCGGCCCGGGCAAAGGTCACGTTCATCGGGTACGACGTGGCCCGGGCAATCGTGAATGCGGTAATGACCCCCTGTCCGGCAAGGTGTTCTTCCATGGCGGCAAGAAGGCAGCCGGCAAATCCCTGGCCACGGTACCGGAGATCGGTTGCAAAATCCGTCATCTCCGCGCTCATTGACCGGGAGTTGACGTCGCAGGATGCCACGGCTGCCACCGCCCCGTTGTGCAGGACCGAGAAGTACCGGACGTCTCCCGCCATCGTTTCCCTGATAAATGCCGGGTCGAAGACCGGGAACGGGTAACTCTCGAAGTTCTCGCGGTAGAGGGTTGCGATCGTTTCGGCATCACCGGGCCCGGCCTGCACGAGATTGTACGCCCGCTGGAGGTGCGCCTGGTAGGACGGGGAACTGCGTGCCCGGGCAACGGCAAGGACATCGCCGGTGAGCTCGGAGCAGTGATTGACCGCCCGGCCCGGGACCATGAATTTTCCCATGAAAAGGGCGGCCCCGGTCCCGTTGTAGAATCCGGGGACCGTGGCTTCGGTGACGTAGCCGGCCGATAAAAATGGTTCTTCGGACCCGTGCGGGACCCGGATCACGATCTTCGTGTACCCGTTTTTTTCCGCAAGGGCCCCGAGGCGCGGGATGATCCCGGGGATATCCCCAGGATCGAGGCGCATCACGTAGGCGCGGTTGTTGAAGTGGCCGTGCTGGACGGTACTGTTCCCGATTGTTTCTATTGCGTCAGTTGTCGTCATTCTGCCTCCGGTCCATCCGGTCGGTATTCTCCGGGACAAGCGTGGTCGTCTCATCGTAATCGGCGAGCAGTTTTGCAACGCCGACGAGCTTTGATTCGTCCGCACGGGACGTGTCGAGCTGGAGCTTGCAGGTGTCGCAGGTGCCGTTGCAGAAGATCCGTTCGTAGTTGGCCGGCTCCTGGTAGGTGCAGATCATCCCCTCGTAGTTGCGCAGCACGACCTTGTGGACCGACCAGGTCAGGAGGTAATTGGGGAAGATCGGGATCTTGCCGCCGCCGCCCGGCGCATCGATCACATAGCGCGGGACGGCAAACCCGCTCGTGTGGCCCACGAGGTTTTCCATGATCTCGATTCCTTTTGCGACCGGCTGTCCGGAAGTGGCTGATGCCTTCCGAGAGGTCGCACTGGTAGAGGTAGTAGGGGCGGACCCGGTTTTTCACGAGTTCGTGGACGAGCTCTTTCATGATCCGGGGGCAGTCGTTAATCCCCGCAAGGAGCACCGACTGGTTCCCGAGCGGGATACCGGCATCGGCGAGTTTTGCGAGAGCTGCCCGGGCCGAATCCGTCATCTCCCGCGGATGGTTGAACTGCGTGTTCACCCAGAGCGGGTGGTGTTTTTTTAAGACCGCGACAAGGTTGTCGGTTATACGGTAGGGCAAGACGACCGGCACCCGGCTCCCGATCCGGATCACTTCCACGTGCGGGATCGCCTGGAGTTCGGTAAGGATCCAGTCGAGGTAATCGTCCGGAGAGCATGAACGGGTCGCCGCCCGAGAGGAGCACGTCGCGGATCTGCGGCGTTTTTTTAATGTATTCGATCCCCGCGAGGATCTCTTCGCGGTTCGGGATCGAGTCCACGTCGCCGACCTTGCGCTTCTCGTGTACAGTGCCGGCAGTACATTGCGCAGGTGTTGCTCACTAAAAAGAGGACCCGGTCCGGGTACCGGTGCGTGATGCAGGGGCAGGGGCTGTCCTTTTCTTCCGAGAGCGGGTCGGCAAGCTCGTAGTTTTCAACAATGAGTTCGGCAGGCGAGGGAAATGCCTGCCTGAAAGACGGGATCGTTTTTGTAATCTCTTGTATCGATGAGCGAGAGGTAGTAGGGCGTGATGCAGAGCGGGAATTTTTCGATCGTCTTTTGGATCTGCGCACGCTCCTCCTGGTGAGAAGGTAATCCCGAGCAAGGCGGGAGACGGTGTCCGGGTCCCGGATTGCGTGCCGGACCTGCCAGCGCCAGTCTTTCCAGTACTCGGGGATGCGTGTCTCTTCTCTTGTCCGGCTGATAGTCTCCGGCCCGATCGGTTGTTCGGCGCCCCGGGCTGTGCTCCGGAGCACGGAAGTCAGGTCCCTCAGGGAATTTTTCAGCCTGCCAAGTTCCCAGAGGGACCGACGACGTGCAGGATCGCCGGCGTCCTGCCGGGCTGCTCCTGCCCGGCATCTTTGGTATCGTGTGGTGCCAGTCTCCCGCCCCCTTAGAACAGCCAGAGCTTCTTTGGCTCGAAGTCCGTGAGCGGGTGGTTGTAATCGTCGAACCAGCGGGCGAGCGGGTTTGACTTAAAGACCATGAACTTCCCGATCGATCCGGGGTCGGCCGCCTGGTGGTAGCGCATGAAGATATGGGACGCGGTCTTTCCCACGACTTCGATCTTTCCGGTTGCGTGCGACATCACGAAACGTGCCCGTTTCGCAAGCCCCGAGCAGGCCTGCCACGAGCGCTGGATGTAATCGTACGACTGCTCGACCGGGACGGCAAACGCGGCGTTGCCGGTCGTGGGCCGGCACTGGAAGACATAGTACGGCGAGATGCCGGCAAACGAGAGTTTCCTGAAAAAGCGTTGTCAGCGTCTGGGAATTGTCGTTGATCCCGGCAAGGAGCGGGGTCTGGTGGACGACAACCACGCCGGCATTCGCAATGCATCCGCGGCCTGGACCGAGACCGGGGTGAGCTCGCGGGGGTGGTTGAAGTGCGCCATGAAATAGATCCGCTTTGCCGGTGTGCTGTACCGGGAAAGGACGGAGAGGAGTTCGGGTCGTTGAGGATGCGGTACGGGTTGTACGCGAGCATCTTGCTTCCGATCCGGATGATGTTGACGTGTTCGATTTCGCGGAGTTCTTTTAGGACCGGTTCGAGCTGGCGGGTGGAGAGCGTGAGCGGGTCGCCGCCGGTCAAAAGGACATTGGTGATCTCCTTATGCTCGCGGATGTATTCGATATTGTCCGAAACGTCCCGCACGGTCTCCCTTTTGCAGGACATAAAAAGGCGTTTCCGGAAACAGAACCGGCAGATGCCGGCACAGGTGTCGGTGAGGAGCAGAAGGCCGGTCTGGTTGTACTTATGCTGGAGGCCGGGCTGTTTTGTATAATCCTGTTCGTGCGAGGGATCTGCACAGCCTCCGTGTGCAAGTTCCTGCGCATGGGGGACAACGATCCGGCGCAGCGGGTCGTTGCCGTCCTTCCAGTCGATAAGCGAGAGATAGTAATCGTTTGCCCGGAAGGGGAAGAGTTCTGTGACAGATTCCATCTCCTCCCGGTCTTTTTTGCTGAGGCCGACGAGGTTGTCGAGCTCGGACACTGAAGTCAGATACCGCGGGTTCATAAAGTCACCTTATGTATGGGTGGATGAATTCCTGCACGTAAAAGGGCAGGAATGTGATTTGTGAGAAATATTCAGACGAACATTAAACAGGAAATACGTGATATCCAATACCACAAATCAGCACGGAGTTTTATCGGGTTCATGATTTAAACCCTTTCTGATTTTACCGGTTTTTTAAGAAACAAAAAGGCTGGATCTCCGGTGGGAAGAGTCCCCCGACCAGCAGGTATTTTGGCTCTAAAAAAAAAAGAACGTGAAGAGCAAAGACAGTCTAAAAAAAAAGATTGTTGTATTTTTCCCTTACGTACCATGCCAGATTCGGATTCTCCCCAAAACCCCCCGACCCCAACTTCCCCGGACCTGCCGGACCGGCCGTCCGGCCTTTCTGCACAGGAGGCGGCCCGGCTCCGGGAGCAGTACGGCCCAAACGATATCCCCGGGGAGAAGAAGCATCCGCTCCGGGCATTCATGGCATATTTCTGGGGCCCGATCCCGTGGATGATCGAGACCGCTGCGATAATCTCGGCCGCGATTGCGCACTGGGAAGATTTTAGTGTCATCCTGCTCCTGCTCCTCATCAACGCGGTTGTCGGGTTTTTCCAGGAGAAAAAAGCACAGAACGCGATCGAGCTCTTAAAACAGCGGCTCGCCCCCAATGCCCGCGTCCTCCGCGACGGGAAATGGCAGGACCTGCCGGCAAAGGAGCTCGTGCCCGGCGACCGGGTCCATATACGGCTCGGCGATATCGTGCCGGCCGATGCCCGGCTCGCTCTCGGCGATTACCTGCTCCTTGACGAGTCGGCGCTGACCGGTGAGTCCCTGCCGGTTGAAAAGAAGGCCGGCGACACCGTGTATTCGGGAGCTATCGTCAAACAGGGCGAGATGGACGCACAGGTCACGATGACCGGGACCGGTACGTACTTCGGGAGGACCACCCGGCTCCTTGCGGAAAACCGCCGCGGAGCCATTTCCAGGCCGCGGTCCAGAAGATCGGGGACTACCTCATCCTCCTCGCGGTCGTGCTCGTGAGCATTGTCTTTATCGTCGCCCTCATGCGTGCCGAGTCCCTGCCGGATACTCTCCAGTTCGCGCTCATCCTTGTGGTCGCTGCGATCCCGGCGGCGCTGCCGGCAGTCCTCACGGTCACGCTCGCGGTCGGGGCCGTTGCGCTTGCAAAAAAAGAAGCGATCGTGAGCCGGCTCTCCGCGATAGAGGAACTGGCCGGCATGGACATCCTCTGCTCCGATAAGACCGGCACCATAACAAAGAACGCGATCAGTATCGGCGGGGTCGAGACGTTCCCCGGCATCACCGAAGCGGACGTGATCGCTGCCGCTGCCTTTGCATCGCGGGAGGAGAGCGACGACCCGATCGACAAGGCGGTACTGGCCCGGTATGCACAGCAGCCGGCAGGTTCCGGGACGGTCACGGCGTTTGTCCCGTTCGATCCGGTGAGCAAGCTCTCGCGGGCCACGGTAAAAGGCGCAGACGGCCGGTTGTCTGAAGTTGCAAAAGGGGCGCCGCAGGCAATCGCCGCCCTTGCCGGGACCGGCGGGGAACGAGCGGGACGTGCTCGCCGGGTGGGTCGAAGGGGTTTGCACAAAAAGGGTTCCGTGCTCTCGGGGTTGCCCGGACCGGCCCGGACGGGAAATGGAAATACCTCGGGATCATCGGCCTCTTCGACCCGCCGCGTGAAGACTCGGCGGCCACGATCTCCCAGGCAGAAAAACTCGGCGTGGGCGTGAAGATGGTGACCGGGGATCACGTTGCCATCGCCCAGGAGATCGCCGGGCAGGTGGGCATGGGCACCGGTATCCTGCCCCGCACCGCATCTTCCGGATGGCGACGGCCAGGAAGACGCTTTCCCGGATGGAGGCCTGCCGATGGTTTTGCGCAGGTGCTTCCCGAGGACAAGTTCCGGATCGTCAAAGTCCTCCAGAGCGACAGCCACATTGTCGGGATGACCGGCGATGGCGTGAACGATGCCCCGGCGCTTCGGGAAGCCGATGCCGGCATTGCCGTTGCCGGTGCAACCGATGCGGCAAAATCCGCTGCCGATATCGTCCTCACAAGGCCCGGGCTCTCGGTCATCATCGACGCGATAGAACGGAGCCGGGAGATCTTCCGGCGCATGGAGAACTACGCGGTCTACCGAATCGCAGAGACGGTCAGGGTGCTCATCTTTTTGACCCTCTGTATCGTGCTGTTGAACTTCTACCCGGTCACCGCACTGATGCTTGTCGTTCTCGCGATCCTAAACGACCTGCCCATCATGATGATCGCTTTTGACAATGCGCCGGTTGCAGACAAGCCCGTGCGCTGGCAGATGAACCGGATCCTCACCATCGCAAGCATCCTCGGCATCCTCGGCGTTGTTTCGAGTTTCCTGCTCCTCCTCATTGCGCGGGAATACTTCCACCTCGACCCGGGCGTCATCCAGACGCTCATTTTCTTAAAACTCGCGGTAGCCGGCCACATGACGATCTACCTGGCCCGGACCGGAAAGCAGCACTTCTGGGAACGCCCGTACCCGGCGCTCTCGCTCTTTGGCGCCGCCGAGCTCACGCAGGTCTTTGCGACCGTGATCGCCGTGTACGGCCTTTCATGACGCCGCTCGGGTGGACGCTCGCGCTCATTGTCTGGGGATACGCGTTCGGGTTCTTTGTCATTAACGACCTGGTCAAGGTCTGGCTGTTTAAGAAGATCCACCCGTACTCCTAGACCTCCCTTGCAGTCGGTGCCAGCAGGAGCGCTGACGTTTTTGGTTTTTTTAGAAAAACAACCGGGCTTGTGGATAAGAACGATAAAATAGGATTGGAAAAAAACAGAAAGTCCATCAGCCATGGCATTTTTGTTCCCCTCCGGCATCACCCCCACCAAGCGCGTCATCGTGATCGCGTTCGTGGTCGGGATCATCGCCGGCTTTGGCGCCCTCCTTTTTTTCGAGGGGCTCAAGTGGGGCACGGCATTTTTCATGGGCTACCTCCTGCACTACACTTACCCGCAGGAAGGCCAGAGTCTTGCCGCGATCGGCCAGTGGGCCGCGCCGCAGTCGCTCTGGCTTTTGCTCCCGGTGATGATATTCGGGAGTCTTCTTACCGGTATCCTCGTGACCCGGCTCGCGCCCGAGGCGGAAGGCCACGGGACCGATGCGGCCATCAAGGCGTTCCACGGCGAGGGCAGGATCAGGAAACGGGTACCGGTGGTAAAAGCCGTGACCGCGATCCTCACGATCTCGACCGGCGGGAGCGCCGGGCGTGAAGGGCCGTCGGCCCAGATATCGGCGGGTTTCGGGTCCATGGTCGCCGATATGCTCGGCCTCTCGGAAAAGGAGCGGAGGATCGCGCTCACGACCGGCATCGGGGCCGGCATCGGGACGATCTTCAAGGCTCCTTTTGGCGGCGCCGTGCTCGCGGCCGAGGTCCTCTATACCCGGGACTTCGAGTCCGATGCGATCATCCCCGCATTCCTCGCCTCGGTGATCGGCTATGCGATCTTCGGCTTTTTCGAGGGATACGACCCGATCTTCTCGCTCGGTACCATTGTCTGGGAGATCGCACAGATCCCGCTCTTTGTGATCCTCGGCATCCTCTGCGCACTCTTCGGCCTGCTTACATCTGGCTCTTCTACGAGAGCAGGGACCGGTTTGGTGCCTTCTTTGCCCGGCACCAGCTGCCGCTTTACTTAAAGCCGGTCGCGGGCGCCGTAATCCTCGGCCTGATTGTTATCGGCCTTGCACTCATATCGCCCGACATGGAGACGCTCGGCCTTGCCGCTCTCGGGTCGAGCTATGGTTTCGACCAGCTGATGTTTTACTCCCTGCTCCCGCTTTCAGTCGTCCTGCTCCTGCCGTTTTTAAAGATCGTTGCGACTTCGCTCACGCTCGGGAGCGGCGGGAGCGGCGGCGTCTTTGCCCCGGGGCTTACCATCGGCGCTTCGGTCGGGGCATCGCTCGGGCTCCTCCTGCATATGTTTTTCCCGACGCTTGTCCCCGCGGCCACAATCCCGGTCTTTGTAGTTGTCGGGATGATCGCCCTCTTTGGCGCTGTTGCAAACGCCCCGATCGCGGTCCTTATCATGGTCGTCGAGATGGTGGGGAGCATCACGATCCTGATCCCCGCGATGGCGGCAGTAGCGGTATCGCAGCTGATCAAAGGGGAAAAGACGATCTTCCGGCAGCAGGTCCCCACCAAGGCGCAGTCGGGCGCCCACCGGGGCGAGTACGACCGGGACGTCCTCTCGCGGCTCATGGTCCGTGACGCGATGGTGAAAAAAGATGCGGTTGTCGCGTTCTCGCCCGGTGACGAGCCGGCCGGCGTCCGGCACATGATTGCAGAGACGGGCCATACCGGTTTTCCCATACTCGAATCGGGAAAACTTGTCGGTATTGTCACGCACCGGGACGTGCAGGGAGCCGGGAAGGCGTCGGGAGAATGCCCGACCTTGCGCCGGCTCATGACATCTCCGCCGGTCACGGTACATCCCGGCGATACGCTCGAAGACGCCCTTTCCCTCATGGTGGGCAACGACTTCGACCATCTCCCGGTCGTGCAGGACGGGACAACGGATGTGCTTGCCGGCTTTATTACCCGGACCGATATCCTGCGGGCCTATGCCCGGGAAAACCACCAGGTATCCTGCGAAACAAAAAAACCCGGCGCATAAAAAAAAGATTTTTTTATCCGGCTGCCGCGTCCGCGTCGTACTGGCACTCTTTGTCTTGAAGAACCAGTTCCGGTAAATGATCGGCGTGATGATGGTGGTCAGCAGGCTCATGAGGACAAGCGCCACGTAGAGCCCCTGGCCGATGATCCCGGCTTCGAGGACCGAGGAGGGCAACGATCATCGCAACCTCGCCCCGGGGCGCCATGCCGAAACCGACGATGAGCGCATCCTTCCGGCACAGCCCCATGAGCCGGGCGGGAATGCCGCAACCGATAACTTTTGTCGCGATGGCCATGATCGTGAGCGCGGCAAGGAAGAGGAGGATCTCGGGGGTCAGCGCCCGGAGATCGGCAAGCACTCCGAGCGAGACAAAGAAGATCGAGGCAAAGATGATCTGGAGGTATTCGGCCCCTCCCTGAAGTTCTTGCTGTGGATGAGTTCCACGCTCTCAAACGAGACCCCGGCAATGAACGCCCCGACAATGGCAGAGAGGCCCACGGCCTCGGCGCAGAGGGCGTACAAAAACGCCATCATCATAGCGAAGATAAAAATGAAGTCCGGGAATTTTTTGCAGAATCCCGTGGCGTCGAGCCGTTCCACGTATCTGCTTACCACGAGGATCCCAAACGCCCCGCCGATCACAATGAATGCCACGGCTTTTATGGCGACAAAGGCAACCGCCCCGGCAGTTACCGTCCCGCTCACGGCATCGGTGCTGATGGCAAGGGCAAGGAGGCTGAGCACATCGTCGATGACCGCGGCGCCGATGATCGCTTTTGCAGCCGGGGTCTGGAGTTTCCCGAGCTCTTTTAGGACATTTGCCGTGATCGCGATACTCGTCGCGGTAAGCGCCTGTCCCGACAAAGATCGCAGCCGCGGTGTCAAAGCCAAAGACGAGCGAGAGCCAGTACCCGCCAATCCACGGGACGATCACGCCTACGGCCGCTATCACGCCGTTCCGCAAAGAAAGGATCTCTTTTATGTTGAATTCGAGGCCGATGACAAAGAGGAGGATCACGGCGCCGAGTTTTGCGAGGCCTTCGACAAAGTCCGAGTAGGTAATAAGGCCAAGGGCGCTCGGGCCGACAAGGAGCCCCACAAGGATAAGGCCGATGACGGCGGACTGGTTGATCCGCGACGCGACAAGGTATCCGCCAAGCGCGACAAAGAGGAGCAGGCTCATCTGGAATTCAGGCGACGATAGAAGGGCATCCATCCGGCACGTACTTGAGCGGGAGGAATACAAACCCTTTCTGCTTTTTTACCCGCCCTCCGCCCGGGGAGTGCCCCGTCCGGGAATACCCTGTTTATCGTGGCTGATCGTGAAAAATGGGAAAACATACAGGACCGGATCAGCCCGGCGCTGCAGTGATTCCGGTAATACCGGACCGGGGGATCAGGGTGACAGCGATGATAACGCCGGCCATTTCGAGCGCTACGGCGACATTGCCTTTTTTTAAGCTCCTAAAATTTACTGAGTTCGCGGGCGAACTTGTCAGGGACAGTGAGCGCGAGGCAGATGGCACTGACTGCAAAGAGGTTTGCGACGATCAGCTGGACGATTCGGCAGCTACCGTTATTGAATCCCTGAAAACGCTAAAAAAAAAAAATTAAAAAAAAAATTACTCTTTCTTCTCGACAACGGTGTCGATGAATCTTGTTCATGATCTCCTCACTCCGGTTCTTGAGGCCGAAGCCGACGATAATTGCAATTGCGGCGCCAAGGCCGATTCCGATACCCCATGCAATCGGGGTCACGAACGTGTAGATGATCGTGAGGTCAAGCATCAGCTGCGAGAGCGCGAGGACTGCAATGACGAAGTACAGGAAGATCCTCATGAGGAAGAGGACCGGGTTGATGAGCTGGATGCTCTGCTTTGGCGTAGTACTTCCCAAGGAAGTCGATGAAGTAGTCTGCGAGCAGGAAGCCGACGATAAGAATGATGACAAAGGCAACCACGTGCGGGATGTACTCGACGATCGTGGTCATGAGCTTGCTCATGTAGTCCATGTTGAGGATGTCAACTGCAGCAAGGACTGCAATCAGGTATACGAAGATCCTGACAGCGATATCGCCGATGTATCCTACGGTGATCCCGGCGCCTTTTACCGAGCCGGAAAAGGAAGTCTCGGTCTGCGACTTTCTCGACAAGGTGCTGTTCGCTGATCTTGTCGAGAAGGATCCGGACTGCCTTACCGAGCAGGCGGCCGACGATCCAGCCGACCAGAAGGACAATGAGCGCTCCTATGATACTGGGCAGGTACGTCATAATGACGCCATACCACTGGTTGGCAACATTGGTAAAGACATAATCCATCTTGGTTTCCTCCACAATTTTCTAATTACCCTTACTATATAATCCGTTTTTTCCAGATAAACGTTATTGTTATTTCCGATACATATTGGTAATTTTCAATAATTATAAATGTTGACAGAGCGTATATAATCCATACTTCAGGGACACGCTGCCGCCATGATGCACGATTACCAGCAGGAACTTGCCCAGATCAAAGACCTTCTCAAGAAAAACCCGGAAGGGATGAGCGTCACGGACATTGCAAAGGCGCTCAAAAAGAACAAGAATACAACCGGCCGTTATCTTGACATCCTTTTAATCTCCGGCCAGGTGGATATGCGGACGTACGGCATGGCCAAGGTCTTTACGCTTTCGCAGCGCGTCCCGCTTTCCGCAATGCTGAGCTGCTCAAAAGACATGATCATGGTCCTTGACAGCGACTCCCGGATCATCGAGATCAACGATACGTTCCTCGAACTCCTGCACATCAGCCGCAAGGAAGCGACCGGGAAAAACATCACGTACCTCCGGTCGCCCGAGGTCGATGTCCACGAACTGGTCAACGCTCTTGCCTCCCGCTCTGCGGATGAGACGGAGCGCACCCTCTCGTTTAAGGTGAAAGGTGCGAGCGAACGCATCTTCAAGCAGAAAACCATTCCTACGGTTTTTGACGATGGTGCAAAAGGCTTTTACGCTGATATTAACCGATGTGACCGAGGATATCCTGCGGGAGCGGGAGATCCGGGAGTGGGAGGAGCGCTTCCGGATGATGGCGGAGAATATCCGGGATGCCCTGCTCATTATCGAAAACGACAAGTGCACGTTTGTCAACCGCAGCCTCGCTGAGATCACCGGCTATACCTTCGAAGAGCTCTGGGCAATGGACCCGCGGGCAATCATTGCCCCCGAAGACCAGGATAAGATGGAGCCGTTCTTTTCCCACAACAAAAAGACCGTGCCCGGCCCGGTGCTTGCCGATCTCCAGTGCAGGATCCTGAGGAAAGACGGAGTGTACCGGGATGTCTTTATCCGGGTCACGAGTGCCCGGCATGGCGAGACCCTCTATCACTTCGTGATCCTTACCGATGTCACAGAGCTTCGGACCAAGGACGCAGCGCTCGTTGCAAGCGAGCAGAGGTTCCGGATGATGGCAGACAATATCCAGGACGCAGTCGTAATCATCGAAAACGACCAGTTCGTGTACGCGAACCGGCGCGTCTGCGAGATGTCGGGCTTATACCTTTGAGGAACTCAGGCACAAGGATACAACCGCGCTTGTCACTCCCGAGACCCGGCTGATGATGGACGAGCTGTACCGGAAGTCCATCGCCTGCACGGAACCGCCGGCAAAGTTCCAGAGCTGGATGTTGTGCAAGAACGGCGAGAAGCGGTGCATCTACGGGCAGATCAATTCTGTCCGGCACGAAAAGACCGTGAGCACCTACATCACCATGACCGATGTGACGGCGTTTGCGCAAAGGGAGCAGGAACTCTTAGAGCAGATCGCTGCACTCGGGAAACGGCTGGAAAAGGCCTGACTTTTCTCCCGGACAGTTCAGCCGGCAGCTTGGGGATTTTTCCTTTTGTTGCCGCGCCCGCAGGAATTAGGGAGGTATAAAACAAGGGTATCGTATCCTCGGGTTACCCTGTCTGCGGCCGTGGGCTCCCTGCAATCTCCATGGGATACGGATGTTCAAAACGGGGCCGTCTTTTTATTTAAATATTTCATTTATGTATCATATACATAGGTTACCGTCAGGCATTACAAATTACCGGTACTGGGAGTTGTTGCCTCCCTGTGTTATGTACTGCATCAGCCTACTGTTTCCCGTAAAAATATGATAACTATGTATATCCAATGAGGGAATTGATTATATACTAAAATATCCAATAGTACCCAATCTTGTCGTACTGAGGATTAGCATGGAATATCATACCGTTTTACCATCTTTTTCCGAACCGGCACCGCAGCCCGGTGCCGTATTTCGGGGTGCACCGGGCAGGTACATCAGGATCGGCGTCCTTGTGGCGCTTGTCCTGGCCTGTCTCACGATTGCCCCGGCGCTCGCCGGCACGAAGTATATGGCCGGGAGCCCGGAACTTGCAGCTCACATCACGGGCACGAACGAGTTCTCGCCCGGGGACGATGTGAACCTTGTCATCGCCGTCGATAATACCGGCCTGAACGAGTACAAGATCGTTCAGTCGGGCATCATCGACCGTGCAGACCAGTCGAACACGGCAAAGCAGCTCACGGCAACGTTAAGCGCCGGGGATGCGCCAATCGTAGTCAAAGCCGACCCGCAGGTATTGGGCGACCTTGCCGCGAGCAGCACGGCGTCGGGGACCTACCACATCAAGGTAAGCCAGGACGCCGCGTCGGGCACGTATGAACTGCCGCTGGTACTGAATTACACGTACATGTACCAGGTCGAGCAGACCGGTACGGAGACGCTGCAGTACATGTATAAGTCCGTGAACCAGACGGTCACGCTGCCGATCCGGATCAAACCGGTTGTCCAGATCGAGGTCACGAACATCTCGGCGCAGGACCTCAACGCGGCAAACGAGGGCTATGTCACGTTCACGGTAAAGAACACCGGATACGAGACCGGGACGAACGCCGCGGTCCGGATTGCGCAGAACGATGCGAGCCCGATAACGCCCTCCGAGGGCAGCATGTATGTCGGGAATTTCCCGACGGGTGCAACGGCAGACTGCCGGTTCCGGGTAGCGGTATCGAGCGATGCGCAGGCCAAGATCTATCCGCTGGACGTGTACGTGAACTACAAGAACAGCGAAGGCGATATCGTGGACTCGAAGACCGAGACCATCGGGGTCCCGGTCGGGAGCAAGGTTGCATACAATGCGACAGCTGTCAAGACCACTATCCCTGCCGGAGCAAAGTCGGTGATCGTGGTCCAGTACCAGAACACCGGCGGTGCAACGGCATACAATGCGCAGGCCCGGATCAGCGCGGTCGACCCGTTCACGAGCAACGACGACACGGCATTCCTGGGAACCATGGCACCCGGTGACGTGAAAGAGGCGTCGTTCGAGGTCTCGGTCGATTCAGGGGCTACGGCGAAAAGCTACGGCCTCGATTCCGAAGTGATCTACCGCGATGCCCTCAATAACCAGGTCACGACCGACCCGATGAAAGTCACGGTGACGGTGACCCCGGCAAAATCCCTTATGGACGTGCTGGGCATGCCCGGGATTGCCGCGATTGTTCTTGTCGTTCTTGCCGCGCTCGGGTACTTTGTTTACACCCGTAAGTTCAAACCGCAGTGAAACCGGGGATACATCTCCGGTTTTTCTGGTAAACAACAGGTATACACGAGCATGATCGACCAGATCTTTGATACCATAGCCCGGACGGTCAACCGCCGGCCGAAACTGGTGGTCGGCATCATTGGCGTCATTTTCGTCATAGCTTTATTCGGCATGACGATGATCGTCATGGAGACCGGGAACGATACGTACCTGGACAAGGACTCCGTAGCGGGCATCGCGAACAAGCAGTACACCGACACGTTTGCAGCGGATTCTCTGATTTTGATCTTCGAGACAAGCGACCCGACAAGTCCGGACGTCCTCAAATACATGGATCGGCTGGAAGGTAACATCCGGCAGCAGCAGCACATTGCGAGCGCAGCGAGCGTTGTCGATACGCTTAAGCAGATGAACGGCGGGGGTACTTCCGCAGTCCAAGGGCGAGACCGATGTCCTGATTCAGCAGATCCCCGCCGCCAGCCGCTCGGTGCTGGTGCCATCGAACGTTCTCTCGCTCATGCAGGTCAAGCTCGACGAAGGGCTCTCGGACGACACCAAGACATCTGTGCTCAATAATGTCCAGTCTCTCGTAGACGCATCCGACCCACCGACCGGCGTCAAGGTCTCCGTCTCGGGCAGCCCTGCGTTTTCCGCCCAGATGAAGACCGAAATGGGGTCCCAGATGGGTGTTTTGATCGGCGCCGCCATGATCCTGATGGTCATTGTAATGGGCCTGCTCTTCTCCTACGTCAGCCACCGGTTCATGCCGGTCGTGTTCGTGGGTCTCGGGCTGTCGTCCGCCCTCGGGCTGATGGGCCTTGCCGGCATCAAACTCAACATGGCGGTGATGGGTGCGTTCCCGGTCATGATCGGCCTTGGGATCGATTACGCGATCCAGTTCCACGCACGGCTTGATGAGGAGTCGCGCAAAGGATCGCTCGACAATGCAGTCTATATGACGATCACCCGGACCGGCCCGGCCGTGATGTACGCGATGCTCGCGACAGTCTTTGGGCTTTGCCGCGATGTTCATCTCTACCGTGCCGATGGTCCGGTCGTTCGGCCTTGTCGCCATGATCGGGATCATGAGCTGTTACTGCGTCTCTCTTGTCGGGATTCCCGCAGTCGCCCATATCATCCACTATACGCCAAAAAAGAAGGCTCCCGAGGTCTGTTACGCAACCGGCGCGGATGCCTGCAATACGCTCCCGCCCAAAGAAGAGCGGCTGGTCCTTATGGCCAGTTCCTCACCAGCACCTCGGTAAAGATCGCGAAAAACCCGGTACCGGTGCTTTTAATCGCAGCCCTCGTTGCCGTGATCGGGTTCCAGCTCGACCCCTTAATCCCCATAGAGGCAAACGAGAACAACTTCGTGCCGAGCGACATGCCGGCGAAAATCCAGATGGACAAGGTCACAAGAGTGCTGGGCGCAACGAGCACTGCCGACTTCTACGTCCAGGGCGCCCGTGTCACCGATCTCGATACGATACGATGGCTCAACGATTTCCAGAATTACGAATTGTCCAAGCATTCCGAGCTTACCTCGGCGACGAGCATTGCAACCTATGTTCTCGCGTATAACGGCGGCAGGATGCCCGAGACCCAGGGCCAGCTCGATGCCGTGCTTGCGACCATACCCTCGGCTGTAAAAGACCAGTATGTCAGCGGTTCGCTCCGCGGTGTCGTGAAGTTCGGCACGATCAAGATGGAGATCCCGACCGAACTCGACCTTAAGGAACAGATGGAAAAAGACATTGCGTTCCTCCAGACACCTCCGGGCATCACCGTCCAGCCGGTCGGCAGTTTCGATATCTTTACGACGCTCATCGGTGGCCTGTCGGAGTCCAAGGAAGCCATGACCTACCTTGGCTTCGTGCTGATCTTCATCTTTCTGGCACTCGTCTACCGCCACATCCACGCAGTATCCCCCCTCATCCCCATCGTGATGATTGTCGGCTGGAACTCCGTTGCGATGTACATCCTCGGGATCTCTTACTCCCCGCTCACGGCGACCCTCGGATCCATGACAATAGGTGTGGCGGCCGAGTATACGATCCTCGTGATGGAACGCTATTCCGAAGAAGAGGAGCGTCTCCACGATCACCTCGCCGCGATCCAGGAGAGCGTGAACCGGATCGGTACTGCGATTACGGTATCCGGCCTTGCGACCTTCTTTGGGTTCTCGGCACTCTGCCTGGCGAGTTTCCCCATCATGAGCAACTTCGGCGTGACAACTCTCATCGCCGTTGGCTTCTCCCTTACCGGGGCCATCTTTGTCATGCCTGCCGTCCTCTCCCTCATGGGGCAGTTCACCGAGTGGCTGGACAAGAGGAAAGGTGCAGCCTGTGCGGCACCCGTCGAACACCACCAACCGGGAATCCCCGGTTCGCCACACGAATATATTGCAAAAGGTAATTCCTATGAAGAAAACAACTAACCTTGCCCTGATTCTTATCGTCGGGCTCGTGATCTGCGTTTCGCCGGCACTGTGCGCCACGAAGTACGTGGGAGCGAGCCCGGAGATAACGGCGTATATCGGGGGCACGAACGAATACTCGCCCGGCGAGGACGCCACGATCGCGGTCGTATTGCAGAACGGCGGCACGAACTGGCTGGAACTCACCAACCGCGGGACAATAGCATCGGAAGATGCCGGCACGACCGCGAAACTGGTAAAAGTCGGACTCGGAGCCGGCACAGCACCGATCGTCATCAAGACCGACCCGCAGCAGGTAGGCGATCTTGCAAGCCCCGGGAAGACCACGGTCAAAGTTCACCGCGAAGATCACGCAGGACGCAACGCTCGGTGAGTACCAGCTGCCGCTCACGGTCACGTACAAGTACCTTGACAACCAGCTCTCCGACCAGCCGACAACCACGACCATCGAGAACACGTATACGCAGGTCAGCACGGTCATCCCGCTCACCGTAAAGATAAAACCGGTCGTCAAAATCGACGTCCTCAACGCCACGGGCAGCAACCTTGTCGTGGGAACCGAAGGCACGATCAACCTGACGATCAAGAACACCGGGTACGAAGGACGGGAAACAGGCAACGGTCAAACTGATCAGAAACGGCAACAGCGCCATAATCCCGACCGATGACAGCGTATATATCGGCAGCTTCCCGAGAAACGGGATCGTCACCTGCCAGTACAAGGTCGCAATCTCGAACGACGCCCAGGCCCAGAGCTACCCGGTCGATGTAGCAGTAACCTACACGAACGCTGAAGGCGACACGGCGACCTCGTCAACCGAGACGATCGGAGTGCCGGTAGCCGGCAAACTCACGTTCGCGGTGACCTCGCCGCCGGCAAACATCACGCAGGGCCAGACCTCCGTGATTACCGTCGAGTACACCAACCTCGGGTCGGTCACGGCCTACAAGGCGCAGGCCCGGCTCTCGGCAGTCGAGCCGTTCTCGAGTTCCGACCAGACCGCATATCTCGGCGATATCCCGCCGGGCGGGAAGGCCACCGCCCAGTACGCGATCTCCGCGTCTTCCTCGGCAGCACCGGGCAGCTATACTCTCGATACCGAGGTCCGGTACCGCGATGCCTTGACAACAGCCAGATCTCCGATACCTTCCGGGCACCGGTTGACTGTTGTGCCACGGCCGGCCGTCCGATACAGTCATCCCGATGGCGATCGCCGCGGTGGTAATCATCGGTATTATCGCTGCTGCTGCGTATTATCTCATTGTCGTCAGGAGGAAACAGTGAGGAACATGATGACCATTTTCGTATCTGTAAAACAAGTCGGGGCAGGTGAACAGCGATGAAAAAAATATTCCTGTGTGCATCCGTCCTGCTGGTCCTTGTTGCCTGTATGGCGGCCCCGGCACTTGCCGGGACGAAGTACCCTCGACGGCCTCCCGAACATGACTGCCTATATCGCAGGAACGAACGAGTACTCGGCCGGAGCGGATATCCAGATCCCGCTCGTGATCGAAAACACCGGGCAGAGTACCGATAAACAGGTCGGCTCTACGGTTATCGACCGGGACGACCTGCCCTCAACGGCAAAGTTTGTTACTGTCACTCTTTCAGCAGGTGACGCCCCGCTCGTGATTAAATCCGACACGCAGATGATCGGGGATATTACGGGCCTTGCAAAAAAGACGGTGACCGTCCACGCCAAGATCGATAAGGACGCCCCCGGCGGAACCTACGTGCTCCCGCTCAACATCACGTACACGCGGTTTGATTCCGTGATCCAGTACCAGGTCGATACGTTCCGGTATTATTACGTCACCGATAACGTGACCGTCCCGGTTACCCTTGTCATCAAACAGGAAGTCCTCCCCGAGGTCGTATCCGCACAGCCCGATCACCTGGTTGCCGGTGCTGACGGTTATGTCAACCTGACCCTTAAAAATGTCGGGTCGCTCGACGGGACAAAGGCCACGGTCAAGCTGGCGCAGAACGACAACAGCCCGGTAAGCCCGGTTGACAACAGTGTCTATATCGGTGATTTCCCGGCCAATGGCACGGTCTCCTGCCAGTACAAGGTATCGGTTGCCGACACGGCGCAGAACAAGGAATACCCGGTCGACATAACGGTCGTCTACCAGAATGACGAGGGAGACTTCGTCCAGTCCCGCACTGAAACCGTCGGTGTTGTTGTCGGCAACAAGGTGGACTTTGCAATCACGTCCTCCGAGATAGAGATGAGCCCGGGAAGCAAGAAGACGATCGAGGTCCAGTACCAGAATATCGGGAACTCCACCATTAAAAGCGCCCAGGCCCGGATCAGTGCGGTGCAACCCGTTCACGAGCACCGCGGATGTCTCCTATCTCGGCGATCTTGCTCCCGGCCAGTCGGCAACGGCCTCGTTCCAGCTCACCGTGGCAAGCGACGCCACGATCAAGGAATACGGCCTGGACTCCGAGATCCGCTACCGCGACGCCCTGAACACCACGTATGTAGTCAGATCCGATGAAAGTCTCGATCGATGTCAAAAACCAGACCGGGCTTGCGGGGATCCTCTCCAACGCCGTCCTGATGTCGATCATCGTTGCGGTCATCATCGGGATAGTCTATGCCGGGTATTATTACTGGAAGAAACGCCGGCAATAATCTTTTTTTATCCGGTCCCTGCGGCCGAATGAAGTGCAGGAATTTTAAAAAGAAAGTGTTCCCGGTTTTCTTCCGGTTAAGTTCGTTTATCCGAACGGTAATTTCCCGCCCGCAACGGCAATCCTGTCATACATTTCCGCATTCGGGCCGTTGCCGTAATGATGACCGGGCCTGTTATTTCTACACCGCTAAAATACCCGGTCAGTCTTCTTCGTCGTCATCCCCGGCTGCCCAGTCATAATCGTCAGCATCGGGATCTTCCGTATCGTTATAGAGGTCGCGCAGGTCTCCCCGGGGATCGTCATCCTGTTCCTCCAGTTCCCATGGCGCTTTCTCGCGCTTGTGCTCACTGTCCGTACAGCCTTTGTGTACCCGCCCGCGGCGGCCAGTCGTGCCTTTTACCATCCGGACCACCTCATGTTGTCGTGTCTTTGTTAAAACCGGTAAACTGCAACATCAATCCTCTTTTCCCGGATAAAAATATTTTGGCCGGGTTAGTTTCGCGTTACGTGGCAAAGGGTAAAAAAGCCGGGTAGTCCACGTACCCGTCATGCAAACGATCCTGAAAGATATTGCAGGCCTGGGGGTACTCCTGTGGCTGATCGGGTACATTGCCTCTCTCCTGCTCTTTATGTCCCCCCTTGCAGGGATCATGGGCTGGATCCTCATTGCCGTGTTCACTCCTGTCAGCGTGCTAATCGTGTGGCGGTGGTTTACCGGCCGGGATCTCCCGCTGGCCTATTATGCGGGCCTCGGCATTGCATGGACGGCAATTGCGGTAGTCTTCGATTACCTCTTCATTGTCCTGCTCTTTTCTGCGACCTACTATGGCCCCGATGTCTTTGTGTACTACGCCATCACCTTCCTTATCCCGGTGGGAATCGGGTTCTGGAAACAGCGGACAGGTGGGATCACGTAAAAAGAGCCGACCGAAACAGTAAAGATCCCCTGCCCCCATCGTAGTGTAATGACAGAAGAGAAGTACAAGATCGTCGTTTTCGGTGCGTTCGGGGCGGGAAAGTCCACGCTCATCCAGACCCTCGACCCGCAGGCAAAACACATCGAGGCCGACTGCGCCGGGGGAACGACAACAATCGCGCTCGATTACGGCCGGGTCCAGATCGGGGATAAACGGATCTATCTCTACGGTACACCGGGGCAGGAGCGTTTCGAGTTTGCCCGGGGAATTATCGGGAGAGGCATGGACGGCGCAATCCTTCTCGTGGACGCGACATCGCCGGTCGACGAGTTCGTCAGCCACCTCCACGACGCGATCAGTGCGGAGAAGATCCCCTTTGTCGTCTTTGTCAACAAGTGCGACACGGTCGGTGCACAGCCTGGTGCGGTCCGTGAGCGGTTCGCCGGGGCAGCAGTAAAGGACGTGTCATCGCGCGACAAAAAAGCGGCACGGGACGCCCTCGGGGCGTTCATCGGCACGCTCCGTCCCCACGGCCCCGGGGCATAAACCGGTGTTCCCCCGGTCAGTGCCGTCGTTTTATTTTCTTCTGCCCGGCACCGGATGTTGTGGCGCTTCTGTCGTACGGCACGAACTTTGCGCCCTCCATGCGGATGCCTGAAACAATCTCCTTTGTTTCCCCGTTTGATCCGTCGGTAACCGCTATCACGTCCACGGCTCCCGCGAGCGGCCCGGCAAGGACTTTGGGAGCGAGGATCTCCTGGACCTGGAAGATCCCGGCAGGGCTCGACATGTGGATGACGAGCCCGATGGGTTTTTCCCTCCCTTTCCGGATCTCCACCCGTTCGATCGAAAGTGCCGAGACCGAGTGGATCGTGATGCTTCCCGATTCGAACGCCACCCGCCCGCGTCCTTTGGTCATATCGGTCGAATCCGCGATACAGACAATGGCCGCCTCGACCGTGAGCGGCTTTGGAATGCCGTGGTGCGAGTAAATGGCAGAGAGGATAAACGACCGGATCGCGGTGCGCTTCTGCGGGTCATCGTAGATCCGGGGCAGGAGCCGGTCGAGGATTGGCTGGGCGAGCACGACGCTTAAGTCCGCATGGTCCTCGCGGTGCACCATGTTCCCGAGATCGTGGAAGAGCATCGCGGTCATTACGACAAGAGCCGCATCGTCCCGGTCGCCAAAGCCCCCGGCCACGATATCGGGGACAAAGGACGAGCCTTCGAGCAGGTCAAGCAGCGTGAGTGCCGATGCGGTGGCCACGGTTACGTGAGTCCGGCCGTGGTCGTTCATTCCCAGTTTTTTTGCGGCGACAAAGTTTGCCATCTGCCAGCCGGTCACAATATCGGGATCTCCGGTAATAAGATCCCACATTGTTCCGGCCCGGGGCCGCTTTTTAAGGTGGTTACGGATGATCGTTTCCGAGTGCGCTTCGAGATCGAAATCTGTGGTGCAGGATCGCTTCTTCATAACGGGTATTTCCGTGAAGAGGTTTAACAGGCCCGGCAGATAGGTGTTGCTTTGGCGGCAGTAGCGGTTACCTGGTTTTTTTCAAACGGAATAAAAAACAGGTCTCCATTTCAGGAGAAAAAGAATTTAGTAGAGTTCCTGCACCGGAGTCAGTCCTCCCGGAATGGTTCGTGAAACCGGGAAATATGCCCCTACTGCAGGCTGGAAATTGATGGTAAACTGCGTGTTCGGTGTTGCCGATTCCGGCAGCCCGATCATAAGGATCATCTGTGCATTGTTTTCGAGCATGGCAACTGCCGATTCATTGTTAATCTTCTCGCCGATACACCAGTACCTTGTGTTGCTTCCGTCATTTTTCGGGCAGGTACCTCCATCGGTACCGATCCCTCCGTAGGACATGTTGGCGATATGCCCGCCGTTATTGTCGCTGTAAGAGATGATCATCTGGGAGACATCGACCGGCGTCCCCCCGGCCGTCAGGGCGACCGTTGCGTTTACGTAATCGAGGTGGTTATTGGTGTTATGAATATCGCCGATGCCGTATACGTCTCCGGATAGTTCCAGGCTCGAGCTGGCCTGGTCCACACTCGTATGGACGGCTTCCTGTGCCGACTGGGTCGTGAAGAACCCGGCACCAAGTACAACGTACGAGAATACTGCCGCGACGACAACAAAGGCGATAAGGACGATCGCGGCCTCTAATCCGGTGAATGCATTTTCCGAAAAAACTTCTTTCGTACTTGTCACCAGATATAAAGTATGTGTTGTTCAAACCCTAGCCTTTTTCGATTTGATCTGGAAATTTCCCGCATAAAAGAGGCCGTTTTGCCTTTTTGAGGAAAATAAAGGTGAGGTATGTGAAGGATATATAAAAACAAGTAAATTTTTTGGGTTGGTTACTCCACAACTGCATGGAGAATGACGACCCGGTCCTTTGGCCGGTCGTTGTCGTCCGTTGCCGCGTTCCCGATCTTGTCCACAACATCCATGCCTTCGATCACTCTTCCGAAGACCGGGTGTTTCGTATCGAGGAAGTTGTTGTTGACAAGATTGATGAAGAACTGCGAGCCGCCGGTGTTCGGGCCGGCATTTGCCATCGAGATCGTGCCCCGGTCGTTCCGGTTGTGGGCGGTAAACTCGTCTTTATTGCGTAGCCCGGGCCGCCGCAGCCGGTGCCGGTTGGGTCGCCGCCCTGGAGCATGAACCCGGCGATCACGCGGTGGAAGATGACGCCGTCATAGAAGCCTTTCCCTGCGAGCGTTGCGAAGTTGCCTGCGGTGATCGGCATTTCGGGGTCAAGGGCGATGGTGATGTTCCCCTTGTTCGTTTCGAGCCGTACCGTTGAACCTGATGCTGTCGTCATGGTAAGTACATGAAGTAGTTGTCAGGGGGGATATTCTTTCTTCTCCTTAAAAAAAAAATCAGGGAAGGACATATGCCCGCAGGATCGTTACATTTTCGAGCGGGCGGTCCTTATCACCGACCGGGACCTGCGAGATTGCATCCGCAACATCGAGCCCCTCCGTTACCGTCCCAAAGACCGGGTATCCTCGTCGAGCCCGGTGTTATCCCTGAGGTTGATATAGAACTGCGAGCTGCCGGTATCGGGAACGCCCTTGTTTGCCATTGCGACCGTGCCCCGCAGGTTGTGGTTATGGGCAGTGAATTCGTCGGGGATCGTGTAGCCCGGCCCGCCGCGCCCGGTGCCGGTGGGGTCGCCGGCCTGGACGATATAGCCGGCAATTACCCGGTGGAAGGTGACATTGTTGTAGAACCCGCTTTTTGTCAGGTTAAGGAAATTTCCCGTGGTGACCGGCATGTCCGGGTCAAGGGCGATCGTAATGTTTCCCATCGTTGTTTCCGAGCCGGACCTGCTCGAGTGCATCAGCCGGTGTCGTGGTGACGGGAGCCTGCCCGGTTCCCGCAGTCTGCGTACAAGCCTGCGGCAAGGAGGATTCCGAAGATGCAGATTAGGAAGCAGGAAAAGGCTCCGGACCATTTCATGGAGTACCCGGTTTCCGGCCCGGCCAAAAAAAGTTTGGGAGGTTACTCGTTCTTCTTTGTCGCGGCGTCCTTTTCCTCATCGGACTTGCCGCGGCCAAATACATAGAGGCAGCCGAGCACGATGATGATGGAGACTGCGCCGGTAACGAGGATCCACGTTCCCTGGGTCGTGGATTTCACGTAATCGGATGCAGCGACATCGAGACCGAGTACGGCGTAGGTGTTGCCGTTCGAGTCGCCCGCCGAATCATCGATCGGGGCGTAAGCGGACATGAACGATCCCCATGAATCCGAGTACGGCGCCTCCGAGGAGGTCGGGCCCGAGAGTGCGGCAAAGATCTGCATCTTGTCCGGTGAGTTGTCAGCCTCTCCTATACGGGCGGAACCCTGCGGATCGACCGGGTAGAGGTCGTCAACCAGGAATACCGCGGTCTTGTCGGTCGCATTGACCCTGACGATGTAGGCATTGATGAGATCGTCGTTCATGCTCCGCATCGTGCGGAGTTTATTGGCAATCGCGAGATATTTCGTGGTGTTCTCGTCGCCGGGCTGGAGCCCCTGGATCTCGCTTGCATTGATCTGTGCCGCCATTGCGCCGGCCGTTGACTTAAGGCCCCACTGGGCGGTTTCTTTGAGCGCCGCATTCGAATGCGAATACGCGTACATGGTAAGCCCGCCGATGATCACGATCGATACGATCGCGACAGCGACGAGTTTTGTTGAACTTGAACATGAACATGCCTGAGCCATGGTTATTCCCTCCTCCGCACGAATCGCAGCCAGCCCGAATACCGCGGCAAGCAGGCCGATCACAAGGACCGGTTCAGGACCGGGTGAGAACGGTGTTGCCGTTGGCGTCGGTGCGGTCGTCATCGCTACCTGGATCTGGGAGGTCTGTCCCGATACCACGGTCGCTGTCGTAGTGTAATCAACATACCCGGATGCGGTGAGGCGGACCGTGTGGCTGCCCGGCGCAAGGCTCTCTACCGTTGTCGGAGTGTACCCGCGGAAGAGGTCGTCGACGTAGACCATGGCGTTGGACGGGCTCGAACTGATCGCGATGCTCCCCGTTCCCTGGACCGGTGTCGGGTTGGTGCCGACCGGTGTCAGGGTTGCCGGGATTGTTGTCACGGTGTTTGCCTGGACATAGATCGTGTTCATCCAGTCATTGTAGCCGGATTTGGTCACCTTGAAGAGGTGGTTTCCTGAAGTGATCCCGGTCTGCTGGAGCACACCTGCGGAATTGGTGGTTCCCGATCTGCGTACTGTCCATGTAGACTTTCGCGCACCCGGCGCCGAGTTCACCGGTGATCGAACCGAAGATGGCAGTCGAGAGCGTCACCTGGATGTTCTGCGACTGGCCGGCGCTCACCATGATGTTGGTGGTGTAATCGTTGTATCCCGCGAGCTTGATGCTGACCGTATGGCCGCCGGGATATAGCGTGAGGGTGATCGGGGTCTTACCATAGTAGGTGCCGTCCACATAGACCGATGCCTGGTTCGGAACGGTGTTCACGTACACGGTCCCGGTCTGGCGGGGCTGCGGTGACAGCTGGAGCACCGGGTAGTAGTTGGCGGTCTGGCCGGCGTATACCGTGACAAGCGTCGTGTCCGGTGTGTATCCCGCAAGCGATGCTTTCATGGAGTAGGTCCCGGGATACAGGTTCGGGATGCCGAGCGGTGCATAGCCCTGGAAGTTACCGTTCATGTAGATCGCGGCACCTACCGGGGAGGACTGGGCATAGATCTGCCCGGTCGTTACCGGGGGGATGGTCGTCGGCACGGTGGTGGGTGCGGTCGGTACCGGGTTTAAGGTTGCATAGACCGTGACATGTTCGTTCTCTCCCGGCATGCGTCCGGGTGCCCCGGACCACTCCTGATATCCGGTTTTTGTCACGGTAATTGTAGTGACGGGTGTACCGGTCGTGGCAACTGCTACCGAGAGGATTCCCCCGGAAGTCTGGCCCTTATACTCCCCGTTGAAGTAGACCGAGGCGCCGTCGACATTACAATGTACGTCGATCCAGCCCTTGCCGCTGCCAACTTCTGTGGGTACTACGGTGGTCTTTTCCGTGGTAGGTTCCGCAGTTTTTTCCGTGGTAACTACGGTTGTCCGTTCCGTTGTCGGCTCGGTAGTCTTTTCCTTTGTTGGTTCGGTTACTGTCGGGAGCAGCGTGGGCTCCGTAGTCTCCCTGGTGGTGTCGATGATCACCGGCCCAGGTTCGAGCGGGATATCGGCACTTGCCGCCAGGGGGGCCAGGGCGACAAAACAGAGTGCCAGCACGGGCACGAGTACGATCAGGTTCTTTGTCACACTATCGCTTCCTGTAGTATAGACTGGCAGAGCCTGATATATAAAAAAATAGGGTGTGTCACGGAGAACCGATCCTCCGGACCACCGATCCTCACGTTTCCCGGCTAAAAATGATGTCCTTATGTCCGGGTGCCGGCGTTAACGACCCGGGCGAGCCGGTGCATGCCTTCTTTGATCGTTTCTTCACCGGAACTGGAGAAGTTGAGCCGGATCGTATCCGACCCGCCCCCGTCCACGAAGAAAGGCATGCCGGGAAGCACTGCCACCTTGTGTGCGATTCCTTCGCGGAATACGGTTATGGCATCCAATTCCTTTGGGCAGGGTGGCGGTCAGGAACATACCGCCTTCGGGCGTTGTGTGCGAAGCGACGGGCATGAGGTCGTCAAAGAGATCGCACACGAGCCGGCACTGCCGGGCATAGACTAAAACGATCTTTTGATGTGAGCGTCGAGATCGTTTTCCGCAAGGTAGCGGGCAAGGATCTGCTGGCAGAGGAAATTCGAGTGG
>Ga0268356_10498_pt1 | contig 106789 bp, 52 predicted proteins | sample BioMet10_FD_194415 | JGI IMG/M metagenome (GOLD analysis project Ga0268356, IMG submission 194415) | Sewage microbial communities from Oakland, California, United States - Biofuel 10 (PacBio Assembly) | ecosystem: Engineered > Wastewater > Sewage > Unclassified | place: USA: California...
TGGGGGCAGCGTGCAGCCGGGGTCATCCGCAGCCAGGCTGGGATTGGTGGCGCAGGCAGTGACACACACGTCATTGATCAGCACTTCACCGGTGGGGCAATGAATTGGGGACGCAGCTCTCGCCATTCCACGTTTCATTGACCGCGCAGCCTTCGTGGCAGTCCGCGCTCGAAGCCGGGATTGCAGCGTTGAATTCGCAGGCATCCACGCACTCGCCTTCGATCAGCAGTTGACCGACCGGGCACGAAACGATGACGCAGGCAGTTCCATTCCAGGTCTCATTATCAGCGCACGGCACGTGGCAATCTGGGCTGGTGGAAGGAATGCTGGCATCATATTCGCAGGCGCTTGGGCAGGCCGGATCAGTCGCAGCGATGTCCCCGTTGAACGGACAGGCAGTGACACAGGTGCTGCCGACTAATACTTGCCCGGTGGGGCAGGAATTGGGGACGCAGCTCTCGCCATCCCAGGTTTCGTTGACCGCGCAGGCTTCGTGGCAATCTGGGCTGGTAGAAGGAATACTGGCATCATATTCGCAGGCACTTGGGCAAGCCGGGTCAGTTGAAGCGATGGCGCTGTTGAAGGGGCAGGCACTCGGGCAGGCCGGGTTAGTCGCAGCGATGGCGCTGTTGAAGGGGCAGGCACTCGGGCAGGCCGGGTTAGTCGCAGCAATGGCGCTGTTGAACGGACAGGCCGTCAAACATGCTCCGTTGATTAATACTTGCCCGGTCGGGCAGGAGGTAATCACGCAGGCGGTGCCGTTCCAGGTCTCATTGGTGGCGCATGGAGCGTGGCAACTCGGACTTGAGGCTGGGATCGAAGAGTCATATACACATGCTGTCACGCAAGAGCCGCCAGATAATACTTGGCCAACAGGGCAAGAAACATTCCAGCAAAAAGTGGCATGGCTGACAGTCTTATATTCTGGAGCGTATAGGTAATAACCGGCCGTGGCTGCGGGTGAATAGGGGAAGATATAGGCATGAGTAGCTGCTTTTACGATCACGGCTCCAATGCTAGGTGTGGATGTCCAGCTAAATCCCCATCCGTAATTTCCATAGATGGTAATCGCTCCAGAACCGTAGGTACCATTGTTGACCCCATTGCTGGTTCCATCTATTTTGAGTGCTCCATTGTAACTTACCCCGGTGTAGGCGCTGGCGGCATTACATTCGGCTTGGGCACCCCCAGCAGGGGACCAGGAGTCGACGTAATAAGGAACGGGGCCATAAGTGGCTTGTACTGTTCTGTTGGGTAGAGAGAGCACCAACAAGGTCAGCACAATTGCAGCACTACACAACAACAAAGCGTGCTTCCATGATGATCTTAAAAATTCCTTTTTCATACTTTCCTCCTCTTCATTTACTCGTTTTTCGATGAGGACGATTTTTTGGTACTCCCTGTCCAACAAAAAACCGGCCTCAAAATAAGGCCGGTTTCGCCACTCGCTCCTCCTGGATGGGCCCTATCGGGCATGGCGACCAAATTTCATCCAGGGATCTTCGCTCCCCATTTTCTTTTTGAAAGTTGACGGTTAGGTCAATTTCACTCAGGTATTAAAGGACAAACCGACCTTGTTCAAGGTCGGTTTCGCAATTGGCTCCCCGAGAGGTGGGCGTAATGTCGTCTTCTGGCGACCAGTTTTGCCCTCTCGGATCAAAGCACCCCTGAATGATTCATGCGTATGAATGGCAAATGATGCTCCAACGGCGCCAAACTGGGTCGGTGGAGGAACTGCTGTGACAATTATGCCTAAATATTCTGAATTACTGTGACATCATCATAGCATAGTTTTTTCTTGAATCCAATAGAACAAATACAAAAATAATAAAAATTACATAAATATAGCGTAAATAAAACCGTTTTTTTAGTGAAATTACAGTAACTTAACAAAAAAGGCCTCTCTAATGAGAGGCCTTTTGCCGGGCTTCGAAAAGTTTAGAGGTTCAGGAATTTGCGCAGGGCAGAGAGAAGGATGCCAACGCCGGCGAAGGAAAGTCCGCCAAAGAGCAATCCGTGGCTCAGACTCTGGCTCTGATCAGCTCCGGTAACCGGGATGAGCAGGCCGCCCGTACCCGTGACCGGGATGGTCAATGGGCAGGCTGCCAGCGTATCGGTCAGCGAGACATGCTGCCCATCACCGTACAGGATATCCACGGTGTGGGTTCCCAGCGCGGTAGTCGTGAGCGGATTAGAGCCAGGGGCAGCCGTGAAGCCGCCGAGGGGAGCGCCGCCGTCGATCGTGTATGAGAGGAAGTGGAAGCCAACAGAGTTCGGGTTCTCAACTGTCCACTGCATCTGGCCGCCAACGGTGCAGAATGGATCCAGTGCGATGGAGAGGGGTAGCAGATTCACTACTGGGGGAGTGGTGGGAGTTTCAGTGGTCGGAATTGGCGTCTCGGTAGTGGGGATAGGCGTCTCAGTGGTAGGGGCCGGGGTTTCCGTGGTTGGAACCGGAGTCTCTGTAGTGGGAACTGGAGTTTCAGTGGTAGGGACCGGGGTCTCGGTGGTGGGGGACCGGGGTTTCGGTGGTGGGAACTGGGGTCTCCGTGGTCGGGATCGGAGTCTCTGTAGTGGGAACTGGAGTTTCAGTGGTAGGGACCGGGGTTTCCGTAGTTGGGACTGGAGTTTCAGTGGTGGGGACCGGGGTCACAGTAGTTGGAACGGGGGTGGTGGTGGTTGGGGTGGGGACACAGCTCTGATAGTTGGTGCTGTAATCACCCGGGTTATGCAGGTTGACTTTGGTACTGTTGACCCAGACGTAGGCAGAAGTCACATTATAGGTACCGTTGACATTCCCGTAATAGTAGTAGTGCCAGACGTTGCCGGTTTTCCCGGTGCGGGTTGCCGAAAAAGTTTGAGTGGAGCCGCCGTTGATCTTGGCGGTAAAAGTGACCGTGCTGCCGGGAGTGGTGCCGTTGGGCACATTGAGCAGCACGAAGTGGATTTCAACCTGATTATTGTAGCAGGCGATGTGCGACAGATTTAATTGGTAGCTTGAATAGGTATTGGTTGTGCTGGAAGCCTGGACGGGGTGAAAGACAACCCCCAAAACCAGAGCCGCAACGATCATCGCGCTGCCAATGAAGTAGAAGGAGCGGTTGATCCATTTAATAAGGGCGTTTCTCTTGGTGTTCATATTTCCTCCGAAGAATTCGTCAACTGAAACAATGGATAAGCAGTTAAAAACAAAAACCGGTCTGTTTCGCACAGGCCGGTTTCGCAATTTGCTCCTTAAGGGTCGAGTTTTGCGACCAAATAAACCCTTAGATCATCGCATCCTGAAATAATAGCGCCGCTCTTCTGTCCGGGGAAAATTACTATGGAGCGACTATTTAATTCGTTGATGCGATTATAGCATATAAATAAGATAAATTCTATCTTATTTATCTTAAATTAATCTCGATTTTACTTACCTTTTAGTTGAAAATGGCTTTATTGAGCGCGCAATCCGCTTTCCTGGATCAGTCTGGGGACGATCGACTCCCAGCCCACGGCCATAAAGTGGATGCCTTTGACCCCGGGCAGTTTTTTGATCGCGTCGATCAATTCCAGCGTCATCTGCACGGATTCTTCCTTAGGGTCGGCGGATTTTTCGAGGCGCTCGAAAACGTGCTGGGGCACCCGAATGCCCGGCACCTCAGCCATAGCCTGGGCGGCACGCAGGCTGCGCACCGGGGTGAGCCCCACCATCAGGGCTGCCCGATCGAGCAGGCCGCGCTGATCCAGAGCTTCGAGATAGCGTTGGAAGGCGTCGAGGTCGAAGACGACCTGAGTCTGCAAGAACTGGGCGCCGGCGTTGATCTTCTTTTCTTCGCGCATGGCCTGGATGGACGGGGTGGAGGCGTAGGGGGAACCGGCGGTACCGATGAAAACCTGGGGAGCGCACTTGACCTCACGGCAATCCAGAAAGTGGCCTTCGTCGCGCATGCGCCGCAGCAGCCATACCATTTGGATCGAGTCCAGGTCCCAGATGTCTTTGCGGCTGTGCGGAGCGGGCCCCAGCCGGGGGTGATCGCCAGTCAGGCACAGGATGTTGCGCACTCCCAGGGCCGCTGCTCCCAGCACTTCTGCCTGGAAGCCGGTGCGGGTGCGGTCGCGCCCGGCGATCTGCATGACGGGTTCCAGTCCATGCTGTAAGGAGATCACGGAACAGGCCAGCGAGCTCATGCGCGCGGTCGCGGAGGGGGCATCAGTGAAGTTGGCGGCATCCACCCAACCCTGCAGCAGGTTGACCTTCTTGATCACGTCCTCGGGGTTGCTCGAGAGCGGAGGGGCGATCTCGGCGGTAATGGCCAGTTGGCCGCTGCGCAGTACTTCTTCCAGATGGGAGACAGGGTCGTGCTCCGGGGCGGGGTGAGGCAGGGCGTCGCCGCTCCACCAGGCCGGCTGACGGATCTCGTAGAAAAAGTGGTCCCAGGCTTCCTGGCGCTGGGCGGCCGGCAGACGCAGGCCGCGCCACAGGGCTTTGGCCCCGCCAATTTCGTGCAGGTGAATAAAAACGTCTTTAACCGCGGAGGTACCGGTCTTATCCCAGTCCAGTGGGGGCAGCACCTCCATTAGTTTTTCCTGGCGGTTCATGTGCTCAGCGCGTTCGTAGATGCGGTACCAGATGCACGGACGGGTCTCATCGACGTAACAGTGTTCTGGGGTGGAACCGCCGCACGGGCCGTTGCGCAGCCCCTTGGGGCATTCCATTGGGCAGATGAATGCGGTCTCTTGCAGGAGGCAATTCCCGCACATGCGGCAACCGAACAGCAGGCCCTTTCCGGCACGCTCGAAGGTGATCATGGTACTATCGCCGAAGTTGAGTTTTTTGAATGGATAGTAGGCTTGCTGCCAGCGTCGACCTGGGGTGAATCCGGGCATAGTGTCCTCCAAGAGGTGGGATTGCCCAATTATATCGCGGGATGTTAAATAGGAAGCAATCTGTTCGTGGCCCGGGCTTGCCTGTTACATGTCATCCGACAATCTCTTACATTTGGTACTTCTGCCCAAGCCGCAAATTCCGTTACAATAACAGTATCAAAATCTCAACTATTCCATCAAAAGGATATCCAATGGACGAGAAAAAAAGCAAACCTACTGATTCCCCTGAATTCAAGAATGCCCTGCGTACCGGGTTGATTGTAATTGGCGTTGCCGTCATCGTTGTTGTGATCTCTATCGTATTCGGCGGTGCTTAAAATTTAGCCCCAAAAGCAATAGCACTTCTTTGCGCTGATTTCTAAATAGGGCTTTGGAGATCAGGCGCAGCTTCTTTCACTCTCCTTTTTTTAAAGAAAGGGACTGAGCACCTGTGCAAATGGGTGCCAGTCCTTTTGATTTACAGGGCGGGAGGATTAAAGCAGGGCGAGCTGCCACAAACCGCTGACCACAACATCGGCCTGCTGTAAAGCCCCGGGGTTACCGATGCCAACCGCACCCATCCCGGCGCTTAGCGCAGCCTGGATGCCGGCGGTGGCGTCCTCGAAGACGATGCATTCCCGGGCGGGTACTTGCAGCGCCTCAGCGGCTCGCTGGAATACTTCCGGGTCGGGCTTGGCATGCGTGACCAGATTGCCGTCGATGACGGCATCGAACAGCGGAACAATGTCGAGCTTTTCCAGGATCATGAGCGTATTTTTTGAGGCACTGCCGATGGCGGTGCGGATGCCGCGCGCGCGCACCTGTCGCAGATAATCGAGCACGCCCGGCAAAATTTCGTCGTGCTTCAGCAGTTGAATATATTCCACGTACCAGGCATTCTTTTGTGCTGCCATTTCTTCCTGTTGGGCAGCATTTGCCTGGATGCCGCCGATTTCCAGCAGAATTTCCAGGGAACGCGCCCGGCTGACGCCTTTGAGCCGTTCGTTTTGACTTTCGCTGAAATCGAAGCCCAGTGATTGCGCCAGGCGCTTCCAGGCCAGGTAATGATACTTGGCGGTGTCGACGATGACCCCATCCAGATCAAAAATGGCGGCGTGAAACTCGAGGATCATGGCTGCTCCTTTGTTTGGCCGTCTTTCCCGGCCAGCGGGATGACCAGTTCGCCGGTGGAATGCAGGGAATATACCGCATCGGCTACTGTCACCGTCAGGTTGGCACTCAAAGGGTGCTGGGGTTTGATGGTGACTGCTTCGTGAGTCAGGGTAATGAGCAATCGTTGTCCGCGCAGGGCGTAGGGCACACTGACCTTCGTCCATCGGCCGGGCAGGTGCGGATCGATGGAGATGCTGTCTGCGTTGCTGTGGATACCGCACAGCCCAAATGTTGCGGCCATCCAGGCTCCGCCGTCGCTGGCGGAATGGGTACCGCCGATGTACAGCGTGCCGACGTATTGTTTACCTTCCCCATTGATGTCGATCATGGCAGTTTTCAAGAAATACTGGTAAGCCCACTCCACTTTGCCGATTTCGGCAGCGATCATCGAATAAGAGCAGGCGCTCAGGCTGGAGCCGTGCTCGGTGCGCGGCTCATAGAATTCCCAGTTGGCGGTTTTGGTGGCCAGTGAGTATTGTTCGCTGAATAGATACAGCATGAGTACCACGTCAGCCTGCTTGATGACCTGGGTGGTGGTTGCCAGCCCGTTGCCTCCGCCCAGATATTCATTGGGGTTGAGACGTTTTTTTAACAGGTTGGCGATTGAAATGTCTTCCAGCGCGAAATATCCATCGAATTGCGGAATCACCACCCCATCCGGGACGATATCGGGCAGGTAGAGGTTGGAGGCAATGTCAGCAATGACGGCCAGGTCGGCTTCAAAGTCCAGCAAGGTAACGAGGCTATCGTAAAATTCAGGATCATTCTCCTGCAGAGAGGCTGAAAGAACCAGGCAAATATCGAAAGTGTGGGCGATCAGACGATTGGTGAAGGCATTGTTGTGCACCCGCTCGTGATATTCGTCGGGACCGGTGACGTCGAGGATCTCGTAGCGGCGTTTATCGGGGTTGTAGTATACGTAAGAAAGGAAAAAGCGCGCGCACTCAAAGACCACTTCTGCCCCGCCATCCCGCCAGATGCTTTCATCTCCCGTAGCAGTGTAATACTGCCAGAAGGCATAAGGAATGTCGGCGCTGATGTGCACCTGTTTATCGCGGAAGTAGGTGCGCATCGGCCGATTGGTAAAGACGTCGGTGACGTTGAAGTACGTACAGGCATCATCCCCGCTGTCTTGACTTTCCCAGGCGTAGAACGCGCCGCGGTACCCCAGTTCACTGGCTTTACGCCGGGCACCTTCCAGGGTGTGGTAGCGGTACAGCAGCAGATTACGCGCCATCTCCGGGAAGGCATGGGTGAAGAAGGGCAGCATGAAGATTTCGGTATCCCAGAAGATAGCTCCCTTGTACATCTGCCCGGAAATTCCTCGGGCGGGGATGGAGGCTGCCTCGGTATGAGCCGGTACGATGGCAAGTAGCTGATACATGCTGAAGCGCAGGGCTTCCTGAGCCGTTGCGTCCCCTTCGATCTGAATGTCACAGGTTTGCCAGCGCTTCTGCCAGAGAGCTTCGTGCTCCTGCAGCAGGGCGGGGAACCCGACGCGCATAGCCTCGCGGCAGGTCTGCTGGCTGTCGGCCAGCGGCTCGGGGCTGCCCTGGTCGCTGTGCAGAGCAGCGTATTTATAGAAAGTGAATCCTTGCGGCGAAAGGGTTACTCGCAGCCGCCGGTAGATCGATCCCGTTGCAGCCTGCGGCAAGATTTCTTCCCGCAGCAAGGTATCCGCAGAATGTGGAACGATGCATTCCGCTACTGCCAGCGGGCGTGTGGATTCGTGGGTCAGGGCGCTGACCGTAAGAATGCCCTCTTCGTGGTTCACCTGTAATTGGGTCAGGTGCGGGCCATTGATGTCCCACACGTCACCGTCGATTCCGGTGATGATCTCTGCCTCACATGGCACATTGGCCGTGACCGTGAATTCCTCGCATAGCAAATGCAGACGGGCCAGGCTGGCAAAGCGCCGTGCGGATATGGTGATGAGATTCCCCTTGGCTGTTTCGAAGACCGTCCGGCGCAAGTGGACGGCCCGGAACATATCCACACTCTGTTCGTGCTCGCGTACCCGGCTGTGCAGCGCATGCAGCGCTTCCCCATCGACAAATACCTGTACAAACCCACCATTTGGAAAGTTGACCGGCTCCCGCCATTGATCGCCTACCTGGTCATAAAGCCCGGCAACGATGCTGGCGGTTTTCTCTTTGCGGGTAAATTCTTCGAGGGTACCCCGATAACCAAAATACCCATTGCCAATCAGCATTTTGATTCCCTGCCGGTCGACATCTTGAGACGCGAGCTGGTTTTTCTCAGTAATTATCCATTCCATGCTTCCACATTGCTCCACAAACCTGTATTTTCACCACAAAAATGCTGCTGAGGTTCTAAGCCAGCTCGACCGAAATACCCTTTTGATCCAGTTGTACGAGTTTTCCGGCTACCTTTACCGTGACAGGCATTCCCTCGCTGACACGCAGAACAGCCTCTTTTTGATTGACCTCGACCTGAATGCGTGAGCCGCGGTACGCGATCTTAAAGCCATACCCGCTCCAGTGGGCTGGCAGCGTTGGCTGGAACGATAGTACGTCCCCATCCGAACGCATGCCGCCAAATCCGTAGACGATGTTCATCCAGGCTGCCGCGATTGAGGTGGTGTGGATGCCCTCGCCTGAGTTGCGGTTGTAGTTATCCAGGTCGATGCGCGTGGCAAAACGGAAGAACTCGAAGGCTTCTGGATATTTGCCCAGTTCCTGTGCCAGGATCGAGTGCACAGAGGGAGAGAGGGAAGATTCGTGAATACAGCGCGGTTCGTAATACTCGTAGTTGGCGCGTTTTCTTCCAGAGTGAAAGACTGGTTATACAGAAACAGGAACATCAGCACATCAGGCTGTTTGATCATGTCATTGCGGTAGATGCGATCATAGGCCCAGTGCGAGTACAACGGGAAATCGCGCACCGGGATGGTGTCTATGTCGATGTGCGGCAGCCGGAAAAAGCCGTCGTGCTGCTCGAACAATCCCGTCTGTGGGTCATAGGGCAAGATCATTTCTTGTGCCATGTGTTCCCAACTGGCCATTTCTTCTGCGCTGACCCCCAATTGATTGGCGTCGCCAGCTCGCAGCACGCTCAAGGTGTACTCGAAGGTGCGTTTGGCCATGTAATTGGTGTAGGCGTTATTGTTCACCATCATCTGGAATTCATCTGGCCCCATGACGGCGTAATAGCCAAACTTTCCCTGTGGGGACCACTGGCCGCGGCTGGCCAGAAAACGGCAGATTTCCACCAGCAATTCGCTCCCCTCGCACCGCAGAAAAGCGTTGTCTCCCGTGATCTTCATGTAGTGCCAGATGGCATAGGCTACCCCGGTGGTAGGCTGTAACTGCAGACTGGCATGCTGCCACAGAGTGCAGCTCTCGCTGCCGTCTGAGGTGGCAATCGGGAAGCAAGCGCCGGCGCAATCCAGATCGTGAGCGCGCATTTTGGCCTGGGACAGGGTTTTGTAGCGGAAATCGATCAGGGCCCTGGCCGCCTGGGGATTGCTGAACAGGTAAAAAGGCAGGCAGTAGGTCTCGGTATCCCAGAAAGCGTTGCCGTTATAAGCTTCTCCGGTCAACCCTTTGGCGCCGATATTGGCTCCAGCGACGACGCCCCGGTAAGTTTGCTGCATCTGGAAAATGCAGAAGCGAATCCCCTGCTGTGTTTCTTCGTCACCGTCGATGTGGATGTCTGATTCTTCCCAGAATTCGTGCCAGTAGGCGGCGTTTTCTTGCCGTACTTCGGCGTACGCTTGTTGCAATCCGTTCAGTTGGGCCATGCCCTGCTCCCAGGCTTCTGCAAAGGGCTGCTCAGGGTCACGATTGCTGGCCAAGATTACCAGCTTCTCGAAGGTTTGCGTCTGGCTGGGGAATACCGGTATCTCGATTTGTACGCCGGTGTATTTTTCATCACGGATTTCCTGCGCCTCCCCCGGGGCACGGAATTTCATCCCCGCAAACAAACGCTGATGGGTCGATTCGGTCACGCCCAGCAGGGCGTACTTTTCGCGGCGAGGGCATTCCCAAAAATTATGGGCAAAAGAGCGGTGCGGTACTGCGAAATCCAACCCAGCGGTGAGGGTTACTGTTCCGCTGAAATCCAATGCTGTCAGTTCGATCTTCTGGCAGGCCAGTTCCGGGGTGCACATGCTGAGCAGTCGTGAAAAGCATAACTTTAAGTGTTTGCCGCTGCGGGTCTCCCAAACAAATCCCCGGCGCAGTTCGCCAGTCTGAAAATCAAGTTCACGGCTGAAATCATCGAACCGGCTGACCGCCAGATCAAGAGTTTCGCCATCCACACTGACGCGAGTTGCCAGCCAGTTCACGGTGTTGACCATGAAGGCCAATCGGTTCGAGACGCCTTTGTAGGCACTCCCCTCTGTGAACCGTTGCTCGAAAATGCCATTAAGATAAACGCCGATCAGGCTGGTGCCAGAATAGCCTTCTTCGAAAAAACCGCGTACCCCCTGGTGCTCGTTGGCCAGCGAAAAGAGTGATTCCGAGATTTCACTGTGATCGGGGTGAAATCCTTCTTCAATGATCTTCCAGGGATGGATTTTGAGGTATTGGTCAGCGTTTTTAGTGGTCATGGCTTCCTTAAAATGACGAAAATTAAGCTACAGATCAAATGAACTGCAATTTGATCTTTGCAACAAAGATTCAGTTGCGATCAGGCGCACAAACGAAAATCAGGTTGAGCGTTCAACAAAGTGCTCAAAAAAAGAGAGAATCAAGCGCTCTCTCTTTCGATCAGGCTGACCGGCAGGATCAAACGGCTGCCCAGAGAGCTGGTCTTGTTCAAGATCTTCAAAAGAGTTTTGGTTGCCGTTTCTCCTTTTTCGAATATGTTTTGATCAATGGTGGTCAACTCCGGGAAAACCTGGTGGCCAATGAGGATGTTATCGAACCCCACCACCCCGAACTCTTTCCCAACTTTGACGCCTTTTTTGAGCAAACCGTGCAGAACTCCGACCGCGACCATATCTTCTGTGCAGAAGGCTGCATCGATTCCCTGTGCCAGGACCATCTCCGCATAACTCAGGCCGGCTTCGAAAGGATTCTCGGATTTATCGAAGAGGTATTCCTTGAGCTTGGCCTCTTTAATGGCGCGTTTGTAGCCCTGATAGCGTTTTTGCATCAGAAAGCCGTGCAGATCAACCGCGCACAACGCAATGTTCTGGTATCCCTTTTGGATCAGATAGCGCGTGGCCAGGTAACCGCCAGTTTCGTCATCCGAATTGACGTAGGAAAAGTTCTCGTAATTCCCCTGTGAATAATTGTCGATCAGCACCACCGGGATCCCCTTCGATTTCAGGTCTCGCAAAAAGCCTGAATCGAACTCGCCCAGGGCCAAAATGCCATCCACGTTGCGTGAGTCGATCCATTCGCTTACCTGCATGAGTTTTTCTTTGTATTGCACCGGGAAGATGATCAGGTCGTAATAGGCTTCAGTGCGCAGTACGGAATAGACGCTGTCCATCATGATGTTGTAGAAGGGGCTGTTGGTCAGCGTGTTGGTATCAACGTAGGACGGCAGGATCATGCCGATCAACTTGGATTGATTGGTGATGAGCGAACGTGCTGCCAGGTTGGGTTTGTAGCCCAGATTTTTGGCAGCGGCTAAGACCGCCTGTCGAGTCTGTTCAGTGCATTTATCCTTGCCGCTGAACACGTTTGAGACGGTGGTGCGTGAAACTCCGGCTTCTTTGGCAACATCAATAATGGTTACACTCATATCGTCAATCCTTAGTTGAACGTTCAACTCCATTTTCTAAGAAATCAATCGTTTTGTCAAGACGTTTGCAGACATTGGCAGCGTTCTGAAGCGTATTCACGAGTCATTCCCGACATTTTAAAACGTGGTTCTCCGTTGTGGTCAGCGTGTTGTTCCAGTAAAGAATGGTCTACCAGTAAGTTTAGATCATTTTCCAGATTCTTCGAGGTGCAGAAGGGTTTAGCTTCTTCAAGTGAGAAATCACCCTGGATTTCTGAGAGCTGGCAGAAGAGATTTTGTACCCCATGCGGCAGCAGACGGTAGCTCCAATCATACACAGAACGCATGGATTGCTGCTGGGAAGGCATTTTCTTCACGTTCAGATCGAAAAAGGCCAGACGGCTGTTCTGGATGCGCGTCAGCATAGCCTTGGGCGAAAGATATTTGATCTGGTAGGCAGCCAGTTCGATGGCCAGCGGCAATCCTTCCAGACGCTGGCACAGTTCGGTAATCTCTTCGACGTTATCGTTATTGAGATTGAAAGTGGGGCAGATGGCCTGAGCGCGCTGCGCAAAGAGCAAGACCGCGGGTGATTTGGCCCACAACTGCTGGTCTTTGACGGCTTCGATGCTGGCCACGGCCAGAGGCGGTACCATGAATTCGTGTTCACCGTTCAAATTCAAGGCGATCCGGCTGGTCACGATGATTTTAAGCTGAGGCAGCGACGAAAGTAGCTCCAGAATCGTCTCGCGGGTGGGGTAGAGCTGTTCGAAGTTATCCAGAATAAGCAGAAATTCGCGCCCGTACAGAGCATTCTGGATGGCCGCCAGCGTATTGGTGCGCAGTTCGAGCGTCTCACAAATGGTCGGCAGCAGTTGGGGTGCATGGCTCACTGCGGAAAGATCGACAAAGGCACAATCTATGCCTGAGTTACGGGCCAGTTCAATGCTCAGCCGTGTTTTACCGATGCCGCCGGGGCCTAACAGGCTCAACAGGCGTACGTCTTCCCTGAACATCAGGCGGGTGAGAGCGGTGAGAGAGGCTTCCACTCCGATCAGACAGGTCAGGGGGGCTGGCAGCTTCTGTTTGGGCTGAGGCGTGGGTGCGGCGGCGTGGTGGAGCGCGCTTTCGGGCAGACACCAGTGATTCAATGCCTGAAAGACAGCAGTGATCATCTCGCGTAATTGATAAAAATAGGTGGCCCGGCTGATGTTCAGCCGGTCGGCATAGACTTCGGCAATGGATTCTGGGCTGGCCAGGATAACGTCAAGCATGCGGCGGTGGCTGGGGGTGAACGGATACTCCTGCAGGTAATCCAGAACGGCTTTCATGCCCCCGTGCTCGCCAATCCAGCTCTGCCACGGTTCCTGTTGGATGATGCGCACTGGAAAACGCGGAAAATGGAGCAGGGCTTTGACGTGCTCCTCGTCCCAGGGACCAGATATATCCAGGTGGTGTTGTAGGATGGGTTCCATGTTTACGAAAATGATAGCACACATTTGTTGAACGTTCAACTATAATTAGACTATATTTAGACCAAACACATTTTGTTTCTGTCTATACTCAAAACAGATTAAGCGTCTGTAGCAATGTCGGTTTATCTGAATGCGCTTTTTCTAAAAAAACTCTGACCCAAATTTTCAAAGGAGAAGAAAGCAATATGAAGACCAAATCGTATGTTCTGCTTTTGAATGTCGTCTTGCTCGGCGCACTGCTGCTCAGTGCCTGCGCGGGTACGGCAGCTCCGGCAGCCACTGAGGCTCCCGCGACCGCTGCTCCCACCGAAGCTGCCACTATGGCTGCTACTGAAGCCGCGACCACCGTGGCCGCGGGTACCACCCAGTTGCCTGACATCATCCAATGGCCAGATCAGATCGCTGGAGGCCGCCCGGTTTCCATTACCGTTGTCCAGAAACCGGCTGATTCCAACCCGGATGCCGTCGCTGCCTGGGAAGATCAGGTAAAACGCTTCCAGGAAAAATACCCGAACGTGTCGATCGAAGGCACTGATTACGCTTACACTCCCGATTCCTTCGCGGCCCTCGTAGCTGGCGATCAGGTGCCGACCCTCTTCGAGGTCTATCTGACTGATCCCAATTCCATGATCGATCAGGGCATTGCTACTGACCTGACCAGCTTCATCAAAGATCAGAAACTGGATACGATCTTCAACCCCGATATTCTCGGCATTGCTGAAAAAGACGGAAAATACTATGGTATTCCGCGTTTTGCTTATGCCATGGGTCTGGCATATAACATCCAGATGCTCAAGGATGCTGGTTTCGATACTCCTCCCACCACCTGGGACGAATTAGCTACTATGGCTCAGAAACTGACCAATCGCGATAACGGCGTTGCCGGCCTGAGCTTCATCACTGATGGCAGCGGCGCCGCTGGCTGGCATCTTACCACCCTGGCCTATAACTTTGGCCTCAAGAATGACCAGATCGTGACCGAATCCGCTGGCAAATATACTCAGAACTTTGCCACCGGCCCCATGCTCGATACCCTGAATTTCATCCATGATCTGCGCTGGAAATATGATGTGCTGCCCCTCGAGAACCTGGCCTGGGATACCAATGGTGCTGCTCTCGCCAATGGCTCCGCCGCTATGGTTGTGATGGCTGGCGATCAATTCACCTGGCTGCGCCAGACCTACCCTGATGCCCCCATCGAGGATTTCGGCTTTGCTCCATTACCCGCCGGTGGTGCTGATGGCAAGAGCGTTTCTCTGGTAGGTGGCAACATCGCCATGGTTAGCTCCAAGGCCTCGGCCGATCAGGTAGAAGCCGCTGTTTACTGGCGCCTGTTCACCCAGTTCAACCCGGATGAGATCGTCCGCAATTATGAATCCGGCAAGTCCGATCCGACCGTTGTCGTGGGTGCTCCTGAATTGCCGCTGTACGTTGGCGATTACGAAGCCGCGACTGAAGCCGTTGAAGCAGAATACGCCAACCTGCCTGTGGCGAACTACAAGCTCTTCCTGGACGCTGTTTCCTCCGGCAAAGTGGGCCTGCAGCCTGAACCACTGGTGGCTGGTCAGGACTTCTACAGCGCGATGGGCACTGTTTTGAGCACCGTCGTGACTGATCAGAATGCTGATGTAGCCGCTACCCTCAAGCAGGCTGCTGATACCTTCCAATCTAATGTGCTGGATCAATTGAAGTAGTCGACTCTCTAATTTCGGCGAGCAGGTGGCATTTACGTAATGCCACCCGCTCGTTTCTTTTGCTATCATTCCTCGTTATTTTTATCGAGTTTTGCACGCTACAATATTGAAATCAAGAACGTTTTGCGCGAAAGATCCCCCCGCTTTGCAAGAGAAGCAAGAAATCAAGAAATATTGAGTTAAGGAGCCCGCTTTATGACCATACAGGCAGAAACGATGAACAGCCGAACTCCTGCATCGGCAAAGAGCCAGGGAAAGTGGAGAGGCCAGTTGGCTTCTTACATTTATGTAATCCCGCTGCTGGTGATTTTTGGCTTTATGACGATCGGACCGATCATTACGACGGTGATCTACAGTTTCCAGAAGGTTAGTCTTGGTAAACCCGCTGAATGGATCGGACTGCACAATTACGTTCGTATGTTCGGTAACCCCGTTTTCTGGATGGCCTGGAAGAACATTCTGGAATTCATGGGCTTAAGCATCATCATGGGGTTCATGGTTCCAGTCATCCTTTCGATGATGATCAATGAGATGCGCTCGCTGGGCAAGTTCTTTCAGACGATGGTGTACCTGCCTTCATTAATCCCGATTGCTATTGCCTTGATGGTATGGCGGCAGATTTATTCCCCTGACAGTGGTTTTCTCAACAGTTTTCTCAAGGCCATCGGCTTGCATGGGCAGCTCTGGCTGCAGAATCCTTTGCTGGTCAAGCCCTCATTGGTTGTGGTGATGACCTGGCTGGGGGCAGGCGGCTCCGTGCTGATTTACCTTTCTGCCTTGCAGGAGATTCCCACTGAGATCTACGAGGCGGCCGAGCTGGATGGGTTTAGCCCCTGGCAGCGCATCTGGTTCATTACTTTGCCTCTTCTCAGCCCGCGGATGCAGATCATGTTTATTTTGCAGATTGTCAATGTGGGGCAGATTTTTACCGAGCCATACATCTTGACTTCGGGCGGCCCCGGAAACCACTCGATCACACCGGTGTTGGGTTTGTACAATACCGCGTTCCAGAACAGTGATTTCGGCCTGGCTTCTGCCTGGAGCGTCTCGCTGCTGCTGGTTCTTTCATTATTTTCGATCGTCTATCTGATTCTTTCCTTCCGCAAGGAAGCGGAATAACCCTAAGGAGGAGACTCATGACCACTACTCGCGGAATCATGTCAAATATCGAAGCCCGCTCTCCCAAGGGGCGTTTCATCCTGGGGCTGTTTCTGGTGATCTTGATTTTGGTGAGCCTCATTGTGCTTTTCCCATTTGCTTATTCATTTACCGCCGGGTTGAAGACAAGCGTGGCAATTACCAAGGCTGGGGTAAATCTGTGGCCTGACCAGCCCTTGTGGGATAACTACGTGCAGGCCTGGAACAAATTCAAGATGGTCACCATGTTCGGCAACACCTTCTGGGTGGCCGGTGGCGGTGTCGTTTTTCAGTTGCTCGTTTCGACTCTGGCGGCCTTCTTCCTTTCTCGACTCAAGCCGGCCGGGTTCAAGATCATCATGGCTCTGGTTTTCGTCACCATGACCGTACCACGCATTGCGTATCTGGTTCCCCTGTACATCACCCTGGCCGACGTTCCCCTCTTTCATTTCAGTCTGATCAATTCCTTTTGGGGGTTGTGGCTGCCCTATGCGGTCAACCCCTTCATGATTCTGGTGCTGAAGAGCGCTTTCGACAATATTCCTCAGGATATCTACGATGCGGCTCAGGTTGACGGGGCTTCGAAATTCCGCCTCTTCTATCAATTCACCATTCCGCTTTCTACCGGCATCATGCTGGTGCTGGGATTGCTTTCATTTATTTCCTTGTGGGGCGATTTCCTGCTGCCGTTGTTGGTTTTGCGTGAGCCTTCTTTGCAAACCATTTCGGTGCGTTTGTATAACATGACCCGCAACTATCCGCTCAACCTGTTCATGGCCGGCTCTTTCATTGCGATGGTTCCTCCTTTGCTGGCGGCAGTTTTCCTGCAGCGTTACATGAAAGGCGGGCTGACCTTCTAGGCTATGAACCGATCTTTGCTGCAATTCCTGTCATTCTTTCTCTCCTTGCTCTTCCTTGCAGGATGCATGCTCAGTCCTTCCGCCGGGGTGGCGCCGTCGGTGACACCTACCCAGGCAGCCCCGACGGGGACTGTCGCTGCCGCCGCTACCGCAACCCCCACATCTCTTCCCGGCCAGGTAGTGCGCATCCAGAACGAGGCAACTGGGCTCTATCTTTATGCTGATTCTGGTCAGGCAGCGCTGGGTAATTTGCCCGCCAGCGATCTGCGCTCGCAGTGGAGCGTACAGGATTATCAGGGTAGCCAGCGCATTCAGAATCTGGCGACCGGTAAATATCTGGCCATCGAACATTTGCAGCCTTACGTTGAAGTCATTTCCATTCAGTCTGATTGGATGAGCCCGCGCTGGGGGTTCGAGACCGATCCTTCTACTCAGACCGTGGTGATCCGCAACGTGTGGCACAACTGGCAGATTCTCTACGTTAAAGATGGCACTTTGGGCTATGATCGAGTCGACGCTCAGGATCCAAGCGCGCGCTGGACTTTGATCTCGATAGGAGGTGAAACTTTGTCCACGGCTACACCTGCCGCTGCTTTTACTTTACCTGCTCCCGCTGAACCCGAAAATGTTCAGGGTGCTGTGGTGCCCTGGGACGAATATGAGGCGGAAGCCGGGCAAACGAACGGCACAATCCTCCAGCCGGATCGCACTTTTGGTACTTTTGCCGCGGAATCCTCTGGGCGCAGTGCGGTGCAGTTAGCTGGACTCGGCCAGTACGTGCAGTTCACGTCCCTCAATCAAGCGAATTCCATTGTGGTACGCTACATCATCCCTGATTCTGAGGATGGCAAAGGGCTGGACGCTACTTTGAGCCTGTATGTCAACGGCGGATTCCGTCAGAAGCTGTCGCTGACTTCCCGTTATTCCTGGTCATACGGTGGCGAAGAATACACCCTCAATACCCCGGCAGCCGGTGGGGCGCACCACTTCTATGATGAGACCCGCGCTCTGGTCGGCGACATCCCGGCCGGTGCGACGGTGAAGCTGCAGATCGATGCTGAAGATACGGCGGAGTATTACGTGGTCGACCTGATTGATCTTGAGCAGGTGGCGGCCCCTAAGGCCATGCCGGCAGGGTTCCTCAGCATCACAGATTTTGGCGCCGTACCCAATGATGGCAAAGATGATGGCGCGGCGATTCGTCGCTGCATTTTGCAGGCGCAGGCGCAGCATACCGGCGTTTGGATTCCCGAAGGGGTCTTCGAGAGCGTTGGTTCCCCGTTTGAGGTGAGCAACGTCGCCATTCAGGGGGCCGGCATGTGGTATTCGACTCTTCACGGCAAATATGCCCGCTTCAATTGCACCGGCGATAATTGCCGCTTTGCCGATTTTGCCATTCTGGGGGAGACCATTGCCCGCGACGATAAGTCGCCTGAAAATGGCTTTAATGGCGGGGCTGGCAGCGGTTCGCGTCTTGAAAATATCTGGGTGGAACATACCAAAGTTGGCTATTGGGTTGGTCCTGGCACAACCAATGGACTGGTGATCATCAACAGCCGCTTCCGCGATCTTTACGCGGATGGGGTGAATTTCTGCAACGGCACCAGCAATTCTTTGGTTGAGAATAGCCATTTCCGCAACACAGGCGATGATGCCATTGCTTCCTGGTCCCCGCAGGGCAGCCCGGTGAACACCGGTAATGTCTTCCGCTTCAATACCATTCAGGTTCCCTGGCGGGCGAACTGTCTGGCAATCTATGGTGGGGAGGATAATCGCATCGAGAATAACTACTGTGCTGATGTGGTCACCTATCCCGGTATTTTGATTGCTCAGCAATTCAACTCGAACCCGTTTGGCGGTCAGACTATCGTGGCAAATAATACCCTGGTTCGTGCCGGCGGTCCAATGTTCAATGAGAAGCATGGGGCGCTCAAGATTTGGGCGGACCAGGGCGATATCACCGGTTTGCAGATTACCAATTTGACAATCCAGGATTCCACTTTCAGCGGGATCGAGATTCAGGGCAGTCACGCGGTTCATGACCTCACCCTGGATGGCGTCCGGGTGCTCGATTCGGGCGCGGAAGGCATCTTCCTGCATTCCGATCTTTCTGGGGAGGCCAGCCTGGCCCATGTGGTGGTGAGTGGTTCGGCGAAATCTGCTGTACTGAATAACGCTCCCAAAAATAAATTCCAGCTCACTCTCGGAGATGGCAACGAAGGCTGGTAACTGAAATTTTATGAGTCTGGCGACATCACGAAAACTTTATGTCTTGGGAGGTTCCCCCTGCAGCGGGAAAAGCACTCTGGCTGAACGGCTGTGCGGGAACTTCCCTTTGGCTTTGTATTCAGCGGATGCTCACGAAGCGAAGCTTTTGACGCGCTGTACTGCGGCCAGACAGCCCATCATGACGCATTATCGGGCTTTGACCTGGCCGCAGATCATGGCCATTCCGCTGGAGCAAGCGGTACGGGACGAGTGGCAGTATTATCGTGAACGCTTTGAGCTCATCCTGGAAGATCTGAATTCTCTCGTGGGGGATGGCCCGCTCTTGCTCGAGGGGGCTGATTTTTTGCCTGAGCTGGTACACACTTTGCCGGTGCTGCCGGCTCGGGTCTTTTATTTGATCCCTTCTGCCGAATTTCAGCACGCTCATTATTGGCAGCGTCCCTGGGTGCGGTCGCTGCTGGCGCAGTGCCCTGATCCAGAGGCTGCTTTTGCCCATTGGATGGCCCGCGATCAACTTTTTGCTGCTGGCGTCGCCGCACAGGCTCGTCAGTTTGGCTACCCCTGCCAGATCGTGACGGAACGCCTGAGCCTTGCTTACCTGGAAGAACTCGTTCGTACTCATTTTTTATTACTGGATGAATAAGGAAATGCCAAACACGCAGACAACACAACCGGTCACAACTGAGTTATTCGATAAACATTACAAAGGGAAAACTTCGCTGGCCACCCTGTGGAATTTCTTCCGTGGGGACCGAGGCCATGTCTATGCGGCCACCGGAATCTTTCTCATCAAGCACAGCCCTACCTGGTTAATGCCCTTATTGACCGCTAACTTAATCGACGTGGTGGTGCAGCATCAGCCAATTCGTGAGTTGTGGTGGAACGCCATTGTTCTGGTAGTTTTACTGGCGCAGAACATTCCTCTGCACGTATTGTATGTCAAACAATTGAGTATTGCCCTGCGTCGGGTGGAAACCCGCCTGCGCTTCACCCTGGCCCATCAATTCCAGCGCCTCTCCATTGGTTACTATACCCGGGCCAGTGCCGGGGTACTGCAGACCAAGGTGGTCCGCGATGTGGAAGCCATTGTGGATATGGTGCGTTACTCCTTCGATGGCGGGCTGGCGGCCATTTGCAATTTACTGGGCGCCATTGTGATCACAGCTATCCGTGTGCCGGAATTTCTACCGATCTTTCTGATCATGGTCCCCATCTCGACGATACTCATGCAGTCCATGCGCAAACGTCTGGTGATCCACAACACTCGCTTTCGCAAGGAAATGGAGCACATGTCGGCCCGGGTGATCGAAATGACCCATCTCATCCCCATTACTCGCGCACACGGCCTGGAGCGTAATGAGCTTGAAAATATGCAAAACACGCTGACTCAGGTACGTCGTGCTGGTCTGGAGCTGGATTCGACCAATGCGCTTTTTGGCTCGCTTTCGTGGGTATCCTATAACATCTTTAATGTGATTTGTCTGGTCGTTTCGGTCTGGATCGCCTACTACAAAATCCTGCCCATTACTGCCGGCGATGTGGTCATGCTGACGGGCTATTTCAGCAGCCTGACCAACGCGGTGATGGGCCTTATGAACCTGGTGCCTACCATCAGTAAAGGCTTCGAGTCGATTCACTCCATTGAAGAGGTGCTCGAGTCCTCAGATCTCGAGCAAAATGAGGGCAAACCGGTTCTGGCAAGTGTGCAAGGAAATTTTACCTTCGAAAAAGTTTCTTTTTCTTACCCTGAGTCAAACCAGGAGGCAGTCGATGATTTCAATTTGCAGGTTAAGTCCGGTGAAAGTATTGCTCTGGTAGGGCATTCCGGGGCGGGCAAGTCCACCATTATCAATCTCGTGATCGGCTTTATCCGTCCTTCCCGCGGATGTATCCGTGTAGATGGAAAGGATCTGACCGAGATCGATCTGCGCACTTACCGTCGGTTTCTTTCCGTGGTTCCCCAGGAATCTTTGCTGTTTGAGGGCAGCATTCGCGAAAATATCACTTATGGCCTGACCGGGGTGACTGATGAACTGGTCCTGGCCGCGCTGAAAGATGCCAACGCTTGGGAGTTCATCCAATTGCTCCCTGAAGGGATTGAAACCCTGATCGGTGAACACGGGGCTCGTCTTTCTGGCGGCCAGAAGCAGCGTCTGGCCATTGCTCGTGCCCTGATCCGCAACCCAAGGGTCTTGATCCTGGACGAGGCCACTTCGGCCCTGGATAACGAATCTGAAAAGTTGATTCAGGAATCTCTGGCGCGCCTGATGCAGGGGCGGACCACTTTTGTGGTGGCCCACCGCCTTTCAACGATCCAGAACGCTGACCGCATCGTTGTTCTGGATCATGGGCATATTGCTGAGATTGGCCAACACGCTGAATTGCTGCAGCGTGGTGGGGCTTACGCCCACTTGCAGAGCAACAAGCTGTAAAATCAGACGGTGCGGGATTCCCGCACCGTCTGGTCTATTCTTCTTCGCTTTTGTGCACCGCGCTGAGCAGGGCATTGGCCAGCGCCAGTGCTTGCTGCCGGGTCAGGTACAGGTGGCTTTCATCGTGTTTAAAGATTTTTTCTTCCTCCGGGCACGATTCAGTCACTTTGAAGCAGATGTTATCCTCCAGATCGGCGTCTTCCGCACAATAGGCGATCTCCACGGAGAGGCTGTCATCCAGCAAGTAGATCGGTCGCATCAGTTCTCCTCACTCCATTCAGTATAGAAGAAAAGGGTGGCCGAATCAATCAGTGCCGCAGTTGTTTGAAGTCGAAGGCCGGGCGAATTTCCCCTACCTCGATGTGGCGCCAGTTGAATTGCGGCCGGCGGTCGTAATTGCTCAGCATGCGCAGCTGCGCCGGCGAAAGGGCTCCCAGTTGACGCAGGATTTCGATGGCAACCGTCACCCGGGCCCGCCCCCCGCCGTTGGCGGCAATGTGCTTGCCGGGCAGGCTGCGGTCGCGCGGGGCCAGATCGCCGTCGGAGATCTTGATGGTGATGCCATAGGCCGGGCTGCCTTTGCCGCATGCCCCGGGCAGGACGGCGATGGCCTGATAGCCTTCCGCGCCGCCTTTGCACAGGATCTTGCCGGCGCCGACGGTCATCAGCTCGGTGTCGAAAGCTCCCGGGCCGGCGATCATGTCGGGGTAAGTGGTCATGGCTTTGAAGATGTGCTGCAGGGCCGAGCGGCGCGGTTCCGGCAGAGCGCCTGGGTCCGCCAGTTGGGCAAAAGCCCAGGCGGCCGCCCGCATGGGCACGGCAAAGACGGGGGCCGAGCAGCCGTCAGTGCCGAAGGCCATTTCACTCACCGGTATCCCGGTCATTTCGCTGAAAGTTTCGAAGATGGTCTGCTGGATGGGGTGCTTGGGGTTGATGTAATCGGCGGTGGGCAGACCGCGCAGCAGAGCATGCGCCAGCATGCCGGTGTGCTTGCCCGAGCAGTTATGACGCAGCGGAGAATTGGCTTCGTGATTCAGGTACATGCGTTCGGCGGTCTCGCAATCGCTGGGGGAGTGCATGCCGCACAGCAGATCGGCTTCCGTGACCCCGATTTTGCGATGGATTCCCTGAATGACGGCCACGTGTTCATCGGTGCCGTGATGCGAGGCACACAGAATGGCTAATTCACGATCGGTCAGGTCGAAATGCTCCACCCCGCCGCGTTCGACAAAGGGGAGCACCTGAAACGGTTTGGCCGACGAGCGCAGGTAGGAGACCATTTCAGGGTTACCGGCCGCAGCAATTACTTTCCCCGCCGGGTCGACCACGACAAAGCTTCCAAAATGAATCGACTCTACAATATCACCGCGGGTAACTTCGACCAACGGCTGCACATCAGTTGCATTCATTGTTTCGCCTCTTGTTTTGGGGGATTGAGTTAGCTTAATTTTACCATCAAGACAAAAAAAGACCGGCTGGGGAACCCAGCCGGTCAGTCTTCCCTGATTAGTGAATTCGCGTCAGTGTCAGCGGCGCCAGATCCATGTTCTCGACGGCGATCACTTTCAGTGAAAGGGTATCCCCAGAGCAGGTGTACTGGTAAAGACGGGTTGTCCCCGATTCGCCCATCAAACTCTGATCGATCGTCGAAGCGGTGCCCATGACGTCGATGTTGATGGCAATGCTGCTGTTATCCTGATCGCTGAAAGAGATCTTATCGTCTTCCACGGCGTATTTGCCGGTTCCGCTGCCGTTGATGTTGATCGAGATGGGGATGTCCATCACGGTATCATTGACGGAAGTGTGCATGGTCATGTTCTGCTGAAAATTCTCTGCGCTGAAAACGGCGGTGTTATCCGCGTTGAAGGTCCAGGTGGCGCTGCCGCTAAAGTCGCCGCTGCTGAAAGTGACGTCGTTACCGCTGGCGCTGCTCAAGTTCTGCTGGATTGAGGCCATGTATGAGCTGAAGTCGGTCAGCGACCAGCTCCCGATCAGGCAATCACCCGGCAGGCTGGGGGCGGCAGTGGTGGCCGCCGGTAGCGCGCTATCCGTTTCCGCGGCCGAAGAGGGTTCAGAGGTACTGCTGCCCGAAGAAGCTCCGTTGCAGGCAGCCAGCATGAATGCAGCGGCCAGTAGAAGAGTAAATAAAATAACAACCGTTTGTTGGAACTGTGTTTCATTTTTCCCTCATTAAAGAATGGTGAAGCAAGTGTGTTGCTTCACGGAGATGAAATTAACAACACGCCAATAGTAGCATAAGAAAATCGGATTGTTTCTGTACGATTTTCTTAAAGAATTCAGCTCTTGAGAAGAGTTTATTGAATGGAAGCGGCTTTCAGTGCGTCGGCTCAGATGCCCGATCAGCAACCCCGCGAAGAGGCCTTGCAGGGCCTGATTCATGTAGATTCCCCGCGGCGGCCGTAAGCCAGCAGCTTGGTATTCACCCCCAATGAATTCCGCCCAGCACCAATCCCAGGACCAGCGCGACCCACATCCCCTTCGAGCGGGGAGCCGCCTGACGCCGCGCCAGCGCGATTCCCAGCCATGCAAAGAGAACCAGAGAAATCACCCGTGAAAGAAGAATGGTCATCAGTACCTCCTTGATCATCGCTTCCATTATAGCGTCATTTTCACGGGCCGCTTCATGGAGAGATTTTGTCGTTTTTATTTATAGTAGGGGCACGGCATGCCGTGCCCCTACGATGTTTTTATTGCATCTATTCTGGCTCTTTTTGGCGGTGGCTTTTTCTTTTGGGAGAATTCGTATCGTTCGTGGGTAGATTTAGATGTAGGTAGGGCCTTCAGGCCCAACGGATAACGGATATGGCAATCCGTGGGCATAGCGTTCTTGTTAGGGGCACGGCATTGCCGTGCCCCTACGATGTTTGTATCGCTCTATTCGGCCTTTTTGGCGGTTCGCTTTTAAGCCTGACGGTTACTCGTCTTCCTTGCCCTGCGCCTGCTCGTGCATGGCGCGGTCGCGCCGGCTTTTGGCCAGATAGAGCAGCGCCAGCCCGGCGATCGCCCCCAGCGGCCAGCCGTATACCGGCAGCAACAGCCCGCCGATCCAGGCCAGCACCCCGGTGAAAACCAGCGCCAGCAGCCAATCCAGCCAGTTCATGTTTGCGAAAATGGAGCTTTGTTTCGGTTCCATAGAATTTTCCTTTGACCCGATTATACCCGCCCCCTCATTTTATGGTTAAATGGAGAGAAGAAAGCGAGCCTCTTTGATGCGTGAACTATCCGTTGATCAAATTAGCGCCGCCGTGAGCCAGTTATGCATCCAGGCCAACCGCCAGCTGCCCACGGATGTCCGCGCCGGGCTGTGGGCCGCCCTTGAGGCGGAAGATTCCTTCACCGCGCGCGACGTGCTCGAACAGCTCCTCGAGAACTGCGCCGTGGCCGAACGCGATGGCATGGCCCTGTGCCAGGATACCGGCATGGCGGTGGTCTTTTGCGATCTGGGCCAGGAGGTGCACGTTACCGGCGGCGCGCTGGAAGAAGCCATTCAGGCTGGCGTTCGCCGCGGCTATCGGGAAGGCTACTTGCGCCCGTCCGTGGTGGCTGATCCGCTGCAGCGCGTCAACACCGGCGACAATACCCCGGCCATTGTTCACTATGCCATTGCTCCCGGGGATTCTCTGACCCTGACGGTGGCCCCCAAGGGCTTTGGCAGTGAAAACGGCAGCGCGCTCAAGATGCTCACTCCCAGCGATGGCTGGGAGGGCGTGCAGCAATTCGTGATCGAAACGGTGGCCCGCGTTGGGGCCTCTGCCTGCCCGCCGCTGGTGGTGGGGGTGGGCCTGGGGGGTACGTCAGAAAAGGCTGTCTGGCTGGCCAAGAAAGCGCTGCTGCGCGAGCTGACCGCTGCAAACCCTGATCCGCAGTACGCGGCGCGCGAAGCGGAGCTGCTGCAAGCGCTCAACGGGCTTGGCATTGGCCCGGCGGGGTGGGGTGGGCATACCACTGCGCTGGCGGTGCACATCGAGCCTTTCCCGACCCACATTGCAGGCCTGCCGGTGGCCGTGAACCTGAGCTGCCATGCCCTGCGCCATGCCAGCGTTACCCTGTGAAACGAGAATGCGATGATCGAAATTGAAACCCCATTTTTGGCTGAAGCTGCCCGTTCTTTGCGGGCCGGCGAGCGCGTCGCGATCAGCGGGGTCGTTTATACCGCCCGGGATGCCGCTCACGCCCGTTTGCTTGCGCTGCTCGATTCTAACCAGCCGCTGCCTTTCCCGTTGACGGATAGCATCATTTATTATGTAGGCCCGTGTCCGCCGCCGCCGGGGCAGATCATCGGTTCGGCGGGGCCGACCACCAGTTCGCGCATGGACCGCTATACTCCGCGTTTGCTGCAGTTGGGGCTGCGCTGCATGATCGGCAAGGGGCCGCGTTCCGCGCCGGTAGTGGCCCGCCCTGGCGCAGTATGGGGCGGTTTATTTCGGCGCCATCGGTGGGGCCGGGGCGCTGCTGGCCAGTACCATCCGCAGCCAGCGCGTGATCGCTTTTGCCGATCTGGGTACGGAGGCTGTCCGCGAGCTGGTGCTGGATCATTTCCCGGCCCGGGTGCTGGCGGATGCGCAGGGGAACACGTTCCCCTGATTTTTTACTGAGAAGGAAGAATATGGATCGACCTAAAATTGTCGCTTTCGGAAACCTCATCACCGATTGGCTGATGCGGCTTCCTCATTTACCGGTAGAAGTGGCGGACCATCAGGCTCTATCGGATTTGCGCCGTGAACCCGGCGGGATGGCCAACTTTCTGATCGCCGGCCAGCGCCTGGGGGCACAGATGCTGGCCCTGGATGTTCTCGGCGAGGACGAAGATTCCGCTGCTTTGATGGCAGTGCTGCGTGCCGAAGGGGTGGCAACGGAAGTCCGTGCGGCGGCTGCCCGGTTTGCGCTCGCGGGCAGTGGCGGTGCTGGCGGATGGTGCGGACCAGCACACTTACCTGCCTTTTTCAGGCGGGGAGCTGCCGGTGCAGAATTTCCCGCTGGCCTGGGCGGAACAGATCTCGGGGGCTGCGGCTCTGTTTTTGGATGGTTTTACCCTGGATCAGCCGGCTTTTCACGATTCCGTGGTGGAAGCCGCGGCCAAAGCGGCCAAAACCGGTGTGCCCGTATTCTTTGACCCCGGCCCGCGCCGGCCCCTCTTGGACCGAGATTTTATGCGTTCGATCTACGGCGTGTTTCTCAATGAGTCGGAATTATTTAATTGGACGGGGCTTTCAGGTGTCGAGGGGGCCTGGTCGCTGCTCGAGGACGGGGCCCGTCTGGTGGTGCTCAAGCAGGGGGCGCAGGGCTGCCGCATCGTTACCCCCCACCTCGATCTCGCCTGCCCGGCTTTCGCGGTGCCGGTAGTGGATAGCCTAGGTGCCGGGGACGTCTTTGACGCGGCTTTTTTGGTTAACTATTTACACAAGGCTTCCTTGGCGGATTGTGGCCGCCTGGCCAATGCGGCGGGGGCGTGCATGGTTGGCAAGGTGGGGGCGGGTCGGCAGGCACCCACCCTGCAAGAGGTTGAAGAAATGCTGAAAAATTCTTTATAATCAATGATGATGATCAAACAAATTCAAATCTCGAAAAACTGGCTGAAGAAACTGGTACATCCCATGTCTCTGGAAAAACGGAGAGGGATCACAGCGGAGATCACGCCTACGACGCGTCCCAGCTTCAACTTTTTCCTTCTGGTGGTGCTTTCCTGCAGCATTGCGACCATGGGGCTGATCACCAATTCAGCGGCCGTCATTATTGGGGCCATGCTCTTGGCACCGCTGATGTCGCCAATCATTGGCATTGGCCTGGCTTCGATCAGCGGAGATACGAAACTGCTCAAGAGCTCCTTCTTTACGCTGGCGGTCGGGGCGATGCTCGCGGTGATCCTGGCGACACTCATGACCCTGATCAATAATGCCCTGCCGTTTTACAGCATGCAGGAGCTTTCGACCGAGATCACTTCCCGTACTCATCCCACCCCGGTGGATATGGTCATCGCGCTGGCAGGTGGGATCGCGGCAGCCTACGCCCTGACCGAGCCTGACCTTTCGGCAGCGCTGCCTGGGGTCGCGATTGCCACTGCTTTGATGCCGCCACTATGCACCATCGGTATTGGGGCGGCGATCGACCGCTGGGATGTGGCCGGCGGCGCCAGTCTGCTCTTCCTGACCAACGCGGTCACCATTGCCTTCGCCGCGGCGCTGGTCTTCTTCCTGCGCGGTTTTTCTTCGGATTTGCGCATCACGGACCATAAAGTGCCTCGCAGTCTGGTCATCGCTGCCGGTCTGATCGTGCTCCTGCTCATCCCCCTGACCTTTTATGGGGTGAAATTCTTCCGCGAGGCGGCTGAAAATCGCCTGATCAATACCGTAGTCACCAGTGAGGTGAGCAAATTGAACGGCGCGGAACTGGTTAGCCTCGACGTCACCCGCGATGGCGACGCGCTGGATATGGAGATCACCATCCGCACCGCGTCTTCGCTCGATTACGAGCAGGTGGTCCAACTGCAGAAAGAGATCGTGGCGGGGTTGAACCAGTCGGTGAAGCTGAAGGTGAATCAGGTGATCGCCGAACAGCTTGATCCGCTGATCGCGCCTACCGCGACGCCCACACCAATGCCGGATGCTACGGCCACGTTTACACCGACGCCTTCCCCCACCGCCAGCCTTACCCCGTTGCCCACGCTGACCAGCACTCCTACGCTCACGCCCACCCCGGCGCAGGGATGGGTGGTGTGGCCGACCATGCCCGCGCTGCTTCTTTACCAGGAGCCGGGCGGCCCCATGATTGGTTATCTGTATCCCGGGCAGCAGATCAGCTATCTTTATCAGCAGCAGACCTACGCGGGTCTGGAATGGATTCAGGTGGAGGACAGCGCTGGCCGCATTGGCTGGATTCCCAGCGGTTACATGCAGCTCCTTCTCCCCAGCGCCACACCTGTGGCGACGGAAAATTAACTTTATCGTGTATCACTCCAGGGGTATCCGTTACGGATGCCCCTTTGGGGCGCTGGCCCGCCATAGTATAATCAGCAGAAGATTTAAGACTACAATGAGACGGGGCCTGCTCGTATCCAGTCAACCTGACGAAGGGCGGTTTTTCTCCTTCATCCACCTGCGTCCGCCGAGCACCGTCTTTTATTTTTAACCAGGTCTGTTTAGAAAAGAATTTGTTTTATTGCTCTCCCTTGTTTTTTGAGGGTTCCTGCAGTTTTCGAAGCCTGAATATCCGCAGGTGGGGCAATGATTTTGGTTTTTCGGCGTCACTGATTTGAATCTTTTCACATCCCTTTAATTCACCGCAAGGAGCACAGCAAAAATGGCAAGAATTCTGGATGAGGTTTCTCATACATTCGGCGAGTATTTGTTGATTCCGGGCTATTCCTCGGCAGATTGCATCCCGCAAAACGTCAGTCTGCACACGCCGCTGGTCAAGTTTAAGAAAGGGGAAGCTCCTGCCCTTGCGCTGAACATTCCGCTGACCTCTGCCGTGATGCAATCCGTTTCTGATGACCGCATGGCGGTAGCGCTGGCGAAAGAGGGGGGTATTTCCTTTATTTATGGTTCCCAACCCATCGCGGACCAGGCCCGCATGGTCTCGCGGGTCAAGAATTACCGCGCCGGTTTCGTGGTCAGCGATTCCAACGTCTCCCCTGCGGGGACACTGGGCGACATTCTGGGGCTGCAAGAGCGCACCGGGCATTCCACCGTTGCCGTGACCGCAGATGGCAGCCCTACCGGCAAGCTGGTCGGTCTGGTCACCAGCCGCGATTACCGCATCAGCCGTATGTCTCTCGATACACGGGTTAGCGAATTCATGACGAAATTTGCCGATCTTGTCTGCGCCGATGACAGTACTTCTCTGAGTGAGGCCAACGATATCATCTGGGAACATAAGCTCAACTGTCTGCCCATCATCGACCGCGATCAAAAGCTGGTCTCACTGGTGTTTCGCAAGGACTATAACTCGCACAAAGAGAACGATAGTGAATTGATCGACACTTCCAAGCGCTATCGCGTCGGCGCGGGCATCAATACCCGTGATTACGCGGAACGTATTCCTGCCCTGATCGCGGCGGGGGTCGACATCCTCTGCATCGACAGCTCCGAAGGTTTTACCGAGTGGCAAAAACGCGTCATCGAATACGTTCGCCAGAATTACGGCGACAGCGTCAAGATCGGTGCCGGCAACGTTGTGGACGGCGACGGATTCCGCTTTTTGGCCGAGGCCGGCGCGGATTTTGTCAAAGTGGGCATTGGCGGCGGGGCCATTTGCATCACCCGCGAGCAGAAAGGCATTGGCCGCGGCCAGGCCACGGCGGTGATCGATGTTGCCCGCGCCCGTGCGGAGTATTTCAAGGAGACCGGCGTCTACGTGCCGGTGTGTTCCGATGGCGGCATTGTCCATGACTATCACATCACCCTCGCGCTGGCCATGGGCGCGGATTTCTTGATGCTGGGCCGTTACTTTGCCCGCTTCGACGAAAGCCCCACCAAGAAGGTCAACGTCAATGGGAATTACATGAAAGAGTACTGGGGGGAGGGCAGTGCCCGCGCCCGCAACTGGCAGCGCTACGATCTCGGCGGCGACGCCAAGCTCTCTTTCGAAGAAGGGGTTGACTCTCTGGTACCTTATGCCGGCAGCCTCAAGGATAACGTGGGCCTTTCTCTCAGCAAGGTCCGCTCGGCCATGTGCAACTGCGGCTGTCTTACCATCCCCGAATTGCAGCAGAACGCCCGCATCACCCTCGTTTCTTCCACCAGCATCGTCGAAGGCGGTGCCCACGACGTCTTGCTGAAAGACAGCAAACAGATCATCTAGGGGTGGAGGATGGGGGGTACCGAAATGAGGATTGTAGTATTTTGATTATTTGATTAATTAAAGTAAGGTATATTAAAATTTGGGGAGAGAAAATGGATACTACTGTACTGACTGCAATAATAACTGCTGTTATTACTCTTATTAGTGTGGCTTTTGGAGCAATTCTTAATTATATTTTTCGAAAAACAGAAAAGAAAGAGAATATTTATCAAGATCAAAAACATCTGCATATATTGATTTTATTAAATCTGTAGCTGAACTCTCAATTTCGAGACGAGAAAAACAACAAAGTAAGATACCTGATGCATTAATAAAGCTGACAGAAGCAAAAGCTCGAATATTAATTTATGGCAGCCGCGAGGTTGTACAAAGAATGCAGGAATTTGCACAATATTCTCAAATTGATACTTTGGATTCAAAGAATTGTTTTTCAAATATCGTGTTGGCAATGAGGAACGAAACACTTGAAAATCCAGAAAGCATTAATATCGAATCCATAATTCAGATTATTTTCTAAGTAATATTTTTGCAGCTATATGATGGTGACTGAACAAGTTTATGTTTCATTAGGTGTGTAGTATTTTAATACTTATAAGGTTCATCAAGATAGGCTAAAAAGTTATTTTCCTTAGGTTCGCTAATAAGGACCTTGGAATATTCTTCGAATGGCTCGAACTTAGAGCATCATACTTTTTCAGTAGATGATCTATAGAAAAAGTCAATTATCTATTGACAATGGGTGTATTATTAAAACAGAACATAGATTCTATATAAAAGATTCTTGTCTTATCATTCTGGTAAGCCGAGGTTTGATATTTCCTAACAGCAGGTCTTGAATCTTTTTCAGCTTTCTGGATTCGCAAAGATTCAATGATTCTGCTCCATTATGCTGATAACACACACTATTCGTTTCTATTCGTTCCAACAGTTATCGAAACCATGATTGTGAATTTGCTCTAATTCTTATCAATTCGTGAAATTAGTGGGCAAGCTTTTTAAAGTTCCAGTGAGTTCTGGGTGAGTGGGGCATAACCTTCTTCAAAGCTGGTGGGGTTCCTTGTCATTAAATGAAAACCGCCGTAGATTGATCTACGGCGGTTAGTACTTGAAGCGACATTACTCGAGGGTCACGGTGCCGTCTTCGGCGATGCTGACCGTCTCACCGGTCTGTACGGCGGCGAGGAACTCCGGACCGAGCTGGTCGATGACGATGATGCGCTTGCCCACCCAAATATCCGAGAGGATGACCCCGGCGGCGGCCAGCGAATCGATGTGATCCGAGAAGAGCATGGCCTTCGGCTGACTGCCGATGCTGCACGTGGTCATGAGCACCAGCCCGCCGGTGGTAGAACCGATGGTCTGCGGCAGGCACAGGATCTTATCGGTCATGATCTTCTTGTACAGATCGGGGTTGTTCTGATCGGTGCACTCGGCTTTCTTCGAGTTCAGGATCAGCGCCTTCTGGTACGAAGCCAGCGTATTGAAACCACCGTGAGAGACGAGCGCCTCTCCCTGGCAGGCCCCTGAAAGGATTGGGCGACCTTTGAATATCTGGCTCATTGTGCTTTTTCTCCTTTCTTGACCGTGCCGGTCACCATCAGTTCGACAATGTCCTCATCCAGATAGAAGCGCGCGGTGGAATAAGTGCGCAGCTTGTTGGAGTTGGTCGCGATCGGGGCGGTGGCCGCCAGCGGATTGTTCATGTACATCAGCGGGCAGATCGTGGTGATCGAGACGTTCATGGCTTCCAGACGTGCCTTCATGGCCGGGTCCTTGCGGAAAATGTCGGCGATGTCGGGCGGGGTGGAGAGGGCTACCGGCATCTTGGTGCGTGTCTGACCGGTGGCTTCAAGGCGCCTGAAATGCGTTCGATCCAGCCTTCCAGCTGGGTGCGGTTGAGGTGCGGGCAGCCAATGAAAATGCGTTGGGGCTCGGCATCCAGGTTCTTCCACAGCACCGGGTAGCTCTGATAGACCCGTTCCAGTTCCGCGTCGTCGATGACGTAGGTCTGGTAACCCGGGGCCAGCAGTTTCTCGCCCAGATCCTTCGCTTCAGGGGTGATCTTCTCGACGTGGTACAGCCCCACGGCCCCATTCGAGGCGGTGGCTGCCCCCATGTCTTTCAGAAAGCTTCAACGGTTGGGTTCATCTCTGAACCCAGAAAACGCTCGAGACCGGTGATGTAGGGCACGGCTTCCATGACCTTGAGGCCGATGGCGCTGCCCAGCAACTGGGCGTTGGGTTTCTGGCTGGTCTTGACCTCAATCTTCCAGGTGGCCCGGCGGCCTTCGTTGGTCAAGAAACCAAAGCAGGGCGCTTTGCCCAGAATGGCGCACAGGACGTCAATGCCGGCGGAGTTGCGGTTGGTGCGCGCTCCCAGAATGGAGTTCGCGTAGACTACCGCGGAGCTTTCGGACCAGGCCAGCATGGCGCCGCGTTTGGGGGTGTTGCCCACCTCTGGGAAGTAACAGGTACAGGTGAAGGCGTTGTCGTTCTTCAGCCCCAGGGCGCGCAGCTGTTTTTCGTAGACGGCCTGTTTACCGAAGACGAGATTGAAGACCAGTTTCACGATCGGGGAGGCATTGACGGCTTCATATTCGATGGGGCGCGGATCAACGGTAAAGGGGTTCTTGGTTTTGAGCCCGGCGTCGATGAGTTCCTGCATCATGGCAAAGTAGGGTTTGATGGTGTTGGCGCCGAAGCTGGTGACGAAATGCTGGTCACCGACGATGTCCACCAGGTGGGTGGCACCGAAAGCTTCGCCATAGAGCACGATTGATTTCATGGCTTTGGCCAGCACCTCGCCCGATTTTCCGTCGAGGATGGCCTGTTCTTCAGGGGTTAAGACGAGTTGGTTTTCTGTCATGAATTCCTCACAGATTCCGACCGACGAGGGCGCCGGCTTTGACCGCTTCGAAGACGCGACCAGTTTGGAAAGCATCGCCAAGCTGGATGACTTCCGGGGCGGCCTGGGTTTTGACGCAGTTCTCGTACAGGTCGCGCGCCGGGCACAGACCCATGGCCAGCACGACCAGGTCCGCTTCAATGACCTGATCCTGCAGTTCTTCCTGGATGGGTTTGGCGAAGGGATTGGCAATATTCTCCGGCAGCAGCGGGGTCCAGGTGATGTATGGATCGGGCACGGTGGCTGAGACATTGCGCTTGACGTTGACTTTTTTACCCTCGATCGAGACGAGTCGGGTGCAGTTCCACAGCGGGACCCCCAGACTCTCGAGTTCATGGATGAGGTGCCCGCGGTTGGCGGTGCACATGCCGGGCATGACGTTGGGCAGCATTTCGACCACAGTCACTTTTTTGCCCAGATCTGCCGCCAGATAATGGGCGGTCTCACAGCCAACGGCGCCGGCACCGACGACGACCACGTTCTTGGCCTGGGCAGCCAGTTCGGGTTTGCGCAGCAGGTCAACCGCCTGCACGACGCTGGGCTGGTCGATGCCGGGCAGACGCGGGGTGACTGGAGCGCCGCCGACACCGGCAATAATGGTGTCGAAACCTTTGCCCTTCAGCGATTCAGGAGTGACGGTGGTGTTGAGCTCGACTTTCAGGCCGTATTTCTTGACGGCTTCAGCCAGTTCATTTTCGAGGAAGGCCAGGTAATTCTTGACCTCATATTTGATCTTGGGCTGGGAACCGGGCACGAGCATGCCGCCGATGCGGTCGCTTTTCTCGAAGAGGGTGACTTTGTGGCCGCGGCGGGCGGCGATGATGGCGGCGTGCAGCCCGGCCGGGCCGGCGCCAACCACGGCAACTTTCTTGGGGGCGTCAGTGGGGGCGAATTCGCGGGCCAGAACGTCCTCGAAACCGGTGCGCGGATTGACCGAGCACTGCGGGTGTCCGCCTTCGACGAACTCGTTGATGCAGCCTTCCTGATCGCCGATGCACGGGCGGATTTCGCGGGTGCGCCCGGCGAAGGCTTTGTTGGGCCATTCCGCGTCGGCCAGCAGCGGGCGGGCCAGCATGACCATGTCGCAATCGCCGTCTCGCAGCGCCTGCTCTGCCAGATCAGGGTAACCCAGTTTACCGACGGCCACTACAGGCACGGGCAGGCCGGCATTGCTGAGTACTTTTTCGTGGGCAAAGTATTCTTTGACCAGGCGCGCCACCGGCAAAAAGCAGCCGGAGGGCATCGAGTTGGGGGGATGCGGCAGCCACCAGTTGTCATAGCAGCCGAGATCCACGTCGAAAAGATCGACGCCGGCTTTAACCAGATTGACCATGTAATCGAGGGTCTGGGCCACGGTGCGTTCTTTTTTGAATTTTTTGAGCGAAGTAACGCTGTCCATGCGCTTGCCGTAGGTCTCGTTCAGGGGCCAGCGAGAGATCGATGCGATACATGATCGGGTAGTTGGGGCCAACACGCTTGCGGATTTCTTTGACCATGTCGAGGCCAAAGTTCTGCCAGTTGGCGAAACGCCCCAGTTTGCGGCGGTTGAAAGCGGGGTTGGTCATTTGCTCCAGCAGGTAGCCTTCGTGACCGTGCAGATAGACCCCGTCGATCAGCGCGGCCTTGGCGTCCGCGGCAGCCTGGCCGGCGGCCTTGATGATCGTGCGGCATTCCCCGTCGGTCATGGCCCGGCAGGGGATGCCCGGGATGTAGAAGTTGGGGTTCCACGAAGCCGAGACCGGGAATTTGAACTTGGTCAGCAGCGATTCGGGGGAGCCGACGCGCCCCAGGCCGGCAGTCAACTGGATGAAGAAAACGGGCCCCATAAGCGTGCACCGTCTCAGCCAGATCACGCCAGCCGCTGTACACGGTGCGGCTGCTGTCGATGCGCGGGAAGTAAGTCTTATTGCCGCGCTCGGTCACGGTGGGGTCCACCGCCTGCGAAATGGGGATCAAGCCCGAGGTGAGCAGTCCGGTGCCGCCGCGGGCGCGGTCGGCAAAGTACTGGATCATCTTGTTGGAGGGGCGGCCCATTTCTTCGGCCATGTCGATGTTCCCCATTGGCCCCATGACGATGCGGTTCTTCAGCGTCAGGCGGTTGACCTGGATCGGCGCGAACAGCGACGTGTAGGGATAGTTTTTGTCGGTCATCTGTGCCAGATCCATGCGGCCGGCGTCAGTGAACCAACTGGGATACTGATCGAGCAGTTCCTGTACAAAATTGACTTTGGGGTCGTTCATAGAGGCTCCTTAAGGAGATATGATGACAAAACGGGAACGTATATTTGTAGATCGCAATCAAAGAATATCAAGATGATTATACACAAAAAGAACCAACGGATTACAAAAAATCAACCGTTTGGTGGAGGAATTCAAGAAAAATATCACGAATGTCTCAGGGCTGAGTGGGGGTGGCCGAAGGCATGGGGGTGACCTCTGTACTTTCCCCCATGGATTGCAGCACATTTTTGGCCAGGGTGACCAGTTGCTCATTGGTGCTGATGGCCAGTACCTGACGGAAGTCATCGGCCGCGGTTGATTTCTGCCCCAGATTGTAAGCAGCCACCCCATGATTGAAATAAGCCAGGTCCAGGTCGGCCTGCATCGCGATGGCCTGATCGAGCATGGGCAGGGCATCTTTATATTTGCCCATTTCGACCAGCGCCAATCCCTTCTGGTAATACAGATCGCCGACGGTGTTATCCAGGGCAATGGCCTGATCGAGCACGCTGACGGCGTTGCTGTATTGCTTCATGGCCAAATAGCAGCGTGCGATCCAGTCCAGAGTGACCACAGAATTGGGTTGGGTGGTGAAGAAGGCCTGCCAGCTTTCGATGGCCTGCGGATATTTTTCCAGCAGGAAATAAGCCTGCCCCAGATAGTCATAGATCACCGGGTAGTCCGAGCTGATCTGCTGGGCATGGTTGAGTTCATCCAGGGCTTTTTGTGGTTCACCGGTCTGCAGATAGACCACGGCGCTGTTCACCAGTGCCAGGGTGTAATCCGGTTCGAGGGCCAGGGCGGCCTGAAAATCGGTCTGCGCCAGGTCATATTTGTCCTGATTCATGTAAGTGATGCCGCGGTTATTCAGGGTATCGGCATTCTTGGGGTCGAGCTCGAGGCTCTTGGTGTAATCGGCCGCCGCCCCATCCAGATCACCGCTCTGGCGTTTGGCGTTGCCGCGGCGGAAGTAGAGCACCGGTTCATTGGGAGCAATTTGGATGGCACGGTCGTAGGTGGCAATGGCGTTGGTGTAGTCTTCTTTTTGCAGGTAGATCAGGCCCAGGTCGGCCAGAATTTCGGCCTGATTCGGGGAGAGGGAATCCGCTTTCTTCAAGTCATCCAGGGCCGCGTCGACGTCTCCCAGTTGGGCCTCGGCTTTGGCGCGCAGGGCGTACAGTTGCCCGGATTGCGGGGCCAGCGCCACGGCAGCGTCCCACGATTTTTTGGCAGAATTGAAGTCATTGAGTGTGAAATAAGCTTTGGCCAGATCGCTGTCGAGGTCGGCGGATTCGCCGGCCTGAGTGATGGCTTCCTGCCAGGCCGAGACGGCCTGCTCATACTTCCCTTCGTTGAAATAGACCTGGCCACGCAGGGTGAGGGCGAGGCGGTTCTTCGCATCTGCCTTTAATAATGTAGAGATCGCCGCTAAAGCTTGATCATACTGCTGGGCCAGAAAATAGGTATTGGCTTTCCCGTAAAGGGCTTCCAGATTCTGGGGATCCTGGGTCAGGGCTCTGTCGAAGCTGGTCAGGGCAGCATCATATTGTTTGTTTTGCAAATAGAGCTGTCCATTCAGAACGTCGATTTCCTTGTTTTGGGGGTCGAGGCGGAGCAGCGTCTGCAGGTCGAGGCGGGCAGAGCTGGCTTCTCCGTTTGCGAGGTAGATGCGAATGCGGTAGGGATAAGCAGCGATAGTTTCGGGGTGCCCGGCGATTACGGAATTCAGATCGCTGAGCGCATCATTGTAGTCGCCTTCATTATATAGGAGTTCCGCTCGCTGCAGCAGCGCCTCTGCATTGGCCGGGTCAAGCTTCAGCGCCTGATCAAGTGCAGACAGCGCCGAATCGCGATTCCCCTTGGCCTCTGCCTGCTGAGCAGCGTCCAGCAAGAGTGACAGACTCGACTGCGTGGAGGGGGTGGCGACCGCTCCGCCGATGGTAGAGAGAATCATGGTGAAGACCACGATAATGGAAAAGACGTAGAACGGGCGAGATTTATGAGTCTGCATGGGCGGCCAGAATTATGGAGATTTATTAAAAGCCAATTAACTACTTGCATTATACAATATTATCATTATAATAAAAAAGTCAGATAAATTACTGGTTGTGGGTGGTCAATTCACTGGTTCCCTTTGTTGAAAATTAAATATTATTGCTGCTGAAAATCTCAGTTTTGGTTCTTTGGTGTGAAGTGAAAAGTCAGTTAACCTTGAAGAAAACCATTGTTCTTTTGCTTTGCACAATTGCTGTGCTGGGTATCTTTTTTGTATTACCAGCACTGCCGGTTTCGGCCGATAGTGATGCAGAGGAACAACCCGTAACGGAAGTCACCAGTATAACCCCAACCCCCACTGACACAGAGAACCAGATAACTACTCCCACACCAACTCCTGACCTGATTCAAGAAACCAGCGATCCGGGCAGCATCAGTGAAACCCCAGCCGCCCCCGATGACGAAATTACTCCCGAGCCCACCTCCACAACCGAAAACGACAGCAGCGATCTTCCCGACACCCTGAGCGCCGCCGAAGATCAAACTGATTTAAGTGATGTTTTGCCCCAGGCCGCGCCAGATGATCTTTCCCTGGCCCCGGTCGATAATTCTACCGATTCCACGGACCTGACCAGCGCCTCTGCTGATGGCCTGGCGGCCGAAGCGGCCACAGGTCTTGACCCATGGTTCTACGTGGGCAACGTGCAGCACGTTTTCGTGGCGAGCGCGGCGGATTGTACTGCCAGCGCGAACGTGATATGCCACGTCAGTACGACGAATACGCCTTTCCAGGACGCGCTCAATTATATCAAAACCAACAGTATCGATCCATCGGATGGTACCGGCTCGATCCTGACGGGCGAGGTTTATGTCGCGGCAGGTATGGTTACCGAGAATCTGACGCTCGATGGGTTCGCGAACACACTGCTGAATAGTTCGCTGACCTTTATCGGTGGCTGCGGCAGTTATTCAACCGGCACCTGTATTCCGGGAAGTGATTTCACCACGCTGCAAGGTAGTCTGACGGTCAGTAATTCCGCCCGCACCATTTCCTTCCTGAATTTTCTGTTCTCGGGGGGGATCAATATCTCGAATGACAGCAACGTTTCCTTCACCGGTAATGGCAGCAATAACCAGACGATCACGGTCAACGTCACCGGTTCCAGTGGAGTGGACGTTAAGGTTGACTCTGGTGGTGGCTCGGGCAATAAGGTAGTGATCAGCGCGGCACATACCTACGATAATGGCGACTTTACCGCGGATTCGGGCATCAGCGGCAGTTATACGATGGATGGCGCAGCCAGCGATAAGATCTCCCTTTCGCTGGATGGCTTTGATACCATCGATTCGCAGGTAAACACCAAAACCTTACCTACACCCTTAAAGACCGGTACGATTCGGTCACTTTGAAAGATGCTGATACCGGCGCGACGGGACGGATGCGCCTGGATAATGATGCCGGCGATTTCATTTTTAATAATCCAAGCGATTCTTTAACGGTCAAACTCACCATGCGTGATGTTGACCTGACGGTAGAGTCCTTCGATAATCCCTACAGCGGGGACCTTTCATTATTAGGTACCTCGAATTACAACGACATTGATATCAAATCCGATCTGCTGCTTTTGGGCGGCGATCTGAGTATCGAAGGTTGGGATATCATCCTCGAAGCGGGCAAGATCCTGTCAACCCGCGACATTGATGTCAGCGCGGGGATTCCTGACTATCAAAATGCAACTTCCATCGGCCCTTCCGGTGATGTTGATATTCAGGCCGTCTCCTTCACCATGAAGGATGGCTCGAAAATCCTTGCTCAGGGCAGCGCTTCCTACTCTGGCGGCAGCGTGAAGATCGAGGCGGCGGATACGATGGGGTACGCCATCGATGCCATCGACTGGATCCGTGAGCACCTGGACCTGTTGATCGGTACCCAGCAAGGGGTTTACCTCAACTATGCTGAGGTGATCCTCAATAATGCCAGCATTCTGGGCGACTCGGTTTCCATTAATGTGGATTCCGGATACGTGATGGATTATTACATCCTGAAGGAAGTGCTCGAGGGCACCGAAGTGGGTTCGATTGTCGAGGCGTTGACCTCGATTGCTGCGATCCAGAAGGGGTTACTGCCAATCCCGATTGGCGTCAACGTGCGCATTTCTTCCTCGAACATCGAGCTGAACGGTACCTCGTCGATCACGGCGGCGAAAGACGTCACCCTGATTGCCAGTTCTGAGGTCAAAGCCAACCTGACGACAGCTTTTGGTAAATTTGCGATCGCGATTGCGGTCGGTTATGGGTACGCCAACGTTTCCATTAATGACACTGCCAAAATTACCAGCACGGCGGGCAATATTTTGATCCGCTCGATCGATGATAACGACGCTGAAGTAGGGGCCGAGGTAGGCTCTACCAAATCGACGGATGTCATCAAAGGAAAGCTGCTGGCAATTGCATTGGGTGCATCGGTGGTGAATTCCAAGATCACCCTGGCCTCAGGCGCGGCCCTGAGTGCTTATGGTTCAGTGAATCTGCTGGCCGAAGGCAAGAATTTTGGCGGTTCCCGCGGTACGGCTTACATTACCGGCGGTGGTGATGGTTCGATCACCATCGGCCTTTTCATTGGCGTTTCCAACGTCAGCACGGATGTCAAAGGAACGATCACGGCGCAGGCGCAGACCAATGTGGCCAGTGATCTGCCCATCGATCTGGATAAGATCAGCAACTCGATCATCAATATCCCCAATCACGGACTGAAAACCGGTGACGTGGTGACCTACCACGTTGGCGATTACAGCACTGCCATCGACGGCCTGACGAACGGCGAGCAATACTACGTAATCGTTCTGGATGCTGACCATATCGAGCTGGTAGGCAAGGCGCCTATCGACATCGATAACGGCAACGTCAATGATGGCTCTCAGCAATCCTTGACCCCGATGGAAGTAAAAGATTTCGTCCCCAGCAGCAGTCTGAATGCGGATACGGATACCTTCACGATCAGCGGGCATGGGTTCATCGCAGGTGAGGTAATCGTTTATTCCGCTTTGCAGAATGACCTGATCGGCGGTCTATCCGATATGACCCAGTACACGGTCTTCAACGTGGTGGGCAATACCTTCCAGTTGAAAGACAGCGATGGTAATCTGGTGGATATCACCTCCGTTCCTTCCGGCAGCGACAATCAGGCATTCGTCTATCCTGACAGCGCCAACGCCAAGATCATCAGCGTTTCCGATGACAACGTGATCAACAGCAATGACGACACGATCTACATCCCCAATCATGGCTTTGAAACCGGGGATTTGATCCTTTACACCGTTGACCCGACGAAAACGACCAATATTTCCGTTAATTATAAGTACGGGGTAGGCCTGGACGCAATCAACACGACCGACAATACCCTGTGCATTCAGTATGCCGGTGACCTGGCAGTGGGGGATGAAGTGGTCTATAACACCACCGATCATTCCAGCATAGAAGGCCTGGCCGACGGCACTACCTACGTAATTTCCGCACTGACGGCCTGCACCGAAGAAGACGCCACCTGTGCGTATATCCAGTTGACCAATAAGACCACCGGGCAGGTGGTGACCTTCAGCACTGTGACCTACGATCCGGTGAGCCAGAACGGCACTGCTTATGCGCCGGTCGAGACGTTGACCAAGACCGAGACGCAGGTGGGCATGGATGCTGCGCTGGCGGGGCTGACGAACAATACTTATTATTACGTCGTCAAAGTAGACAATGATCACATCATGCTGGCAACGTCGTTGGATAATGCCGAACAGACTGGCCCGATTGATCTGGGGGTCAGCGCGACCACGCATGGTTCCGATCACGTTCTCGAAACCGGTTTGACCAATGGTATCGGCATCAGTGCCATTCTCCGCACCAGTGAAAAATCGTTTGCCGGCGCGGCGGTAGGCAATACCTATACGGCTACCGACATGCTGCAGAATTATCTGATCACGTCTGTGATCGTGGGGCTGCCGAAGAAAGGCGTTTTCAAGCTGTGGGATCTGTTCAAACAATATGTTCTCAAAAAACAGGTCACCCCAGATGAACCGAAAGCCGCTCCCACTGAAGGCTCGATCGATCTGGCCGGCGCTATTTCTGCAACCATTACTTACAATGACGTCAAGGCACTGGTGGAATCGACGGCGGTGCTGAAGAGCGGCAAGGATATTTCGGTCATTGCTTCACAGTGGGATAAGTGGAGCAGTGTGGTACAGGCGGACGCTACCACCAGCACAAATGACTCTGGCTCGCAGGCGGGCGGGGAAACAGCCGCCATTGGCGCGGGCATCAATCTGGTGGTGCTGCTCGACAACATCAAAGCCGAGATCGCGGATGGCGCGCATGTGGACGCCGGCCGCAATTTGACCGTGGATGCTTCACTTGAGTACCCATTCTTGATCAAGACCTTCGTGACCGACTTGATGAACGCTTCGGCTGGTTCCATCTTCGGCACGATCTTTGCTGGTTCCAAGCTACCCGATTGGGGCATTTGCACCGATCTTTTCAATAGTTTTGTGCGCAGTCTGGCGCAGGGCGGCGCGGACACCAAGGCCTCTGTAGCGGGTTCCATCGATTTCGTCTATCTGGGCGGCAATACTACTGCCCGCATTGGCGATAACGTCCAGGTCAACCAGGACGTGAATTATCGTCAGACTACCCAGAACGTCACCGTTTCCGCCAGCACGGAAGCTTCCTTCGTCAACGTGGTGGGTAATTTCAGATTTGCCCTGCAGCCCGGTCTGGCCGATAACAAGAAGATCGAATCGGTCAAGAAGTACTTCAAGGGCTTTCCCTCCACCGTCTTTACCCCGTTTGGCTCGGGCGGCGGCAAGAATGGGGCGGGCGGCAGCGTTTACCTGCCCATCATGATCTTCAATACCACCGCTGAGGTGGGGAATAATACCAACATTAATTTAGGCACTTCTGGCAAACTGGATGTCAATGCCAGTACCAGCGTCATCAATTTCTCGCTGGTGCAGGCCGGTTCCCAGGCCAGCAGCGGATTTGGCATCGCGGGTGCCATTTCTGTGGTCAGCATCGTCAGTTCGACCATCGCCCGCATTGCCAGCACCATCCATGTGGTGGGTGGCAGCGTCTCGGTGAGCGCGACGGATAATACGATCAACATCAACCTGGTCGGCAGCATTGCTGTCGGCGGGAACGCCGGTGTGGGCATCTCGGTCGCCCTCAATGTCATCGACCGCCAGGTGGTGGCCCTCATTGGAAATTATGAAGACGGCACCGCGGGCCCATGGGAAGTCGATTTCTCGGGTAACGGCGATCAGGCTCCCATTACCATGACCCTGCTGCCGGCTTTCGATGGCAACGGCACCATTACCAAAGTGACAGTAGGCTCGACGGATACTCAGGCCGTGCAGCTCATCCAGACCAATGCCACGCAGGGCGCTTTCACCCTGACTTATGAAGATCAGACGACCGGTTCTCTGGCCTGGAACGCCACAGCCAGCCAGATTCAGTCCGCTCTGAACGCGCTCAGCACGATCAACGCGGCAGGCGGCGTAACAGTTACTGGCGGCGGCGATGGCGACCCGTGGACGGTCACCTTCAACACAATTGGAGAGAAATCGGCCATTGCCAGCGCTGCAGTCAGCGGCGGAACGCCTTTCAGCGGGCAGTTGACCACCGATTCTACCGACGGCACTTCCAGCACTCCCGAAGTGCAGACCATCCGCAATGATGCCACCGGCAATGATTTGACCTTCTCTTATAATGGATCTTCTACCGCTGCTCTGGCGTACGACGTGGATGCGGCCGCACTGCAGACTGCTCTGCGCGCTATCGGCGCCGACGTGACCGTGACTCAGGTCAGCAGCGATTCCTGGACGATCACCTTCAATTCCAATGGAGATAAATCCGCCATCACCGCGACCTACGAAGCCGAGGTGGATTCTTCTCTATATATCGACGGCGCGGTCAATACCTACGAAGTCCAGCACCTCAGCCTGTCAGATGCCACCCAGGGAGCTTATACCCTTGAGTTCGAAGAAGAATTCACCGCTCCTTTAGCCTGGAATGCCACAGCCAGCCAGATTCAGTCTGCGCTGAACGCGTTGAGCGCGGTCCAGAACCTCAACACTGCCGGCACGGCCTACGTGACCGTAGCGGCCAACGGGGATGGCTTCGACATTACTTTCTCTGAATACGGCGAATGGGATTACATCCAGTTCGTTGCTTATGACGCTTTCGACGGCAATGCCTCAACCGATACCCTGCAAAACGGTACCTCTTCCAGCAAGGAATCACAGGCACTGATCCATAGTTCTCACAGCGGTGCCTTTACCCTGAGTTTTGGTGGGGAAACCAGCGCGCTCTTACCGTACAACGCTTCTGCGGCGCAGGTAGCGGCAGCGCTGAACGCGATGAGCTCAATCGCGGCGGCCGGCGGCGTAACGGTGAAGGCCCTCAGCGGCGATTCAGCGAATCCCTCGCTGAACCTGACGGGTGACGTCAGCCTGAATGCCAAGGCGGATGGCCAGATCTGGGGACTGTCTCTGGCCGGGGCCGGGACAAAGGAAAGCACTCCTTCGAAGCCTTCGACGAGCGGTTCTTCCGGTGGTTCGGGCATGCCGCGCAAACACTGGCAGGCAACTCTGCTGGTGCAGATGGGGCTGGCGGGCAAAAACCTGCCGGGTTCCACCACCTCCACAGTACAGAATTCCACTCAGCAGACCAAGAATTCCCTGGCCCTGGGCGGAGATATCAGCATCAACGTCAGTGTGGATAACGTCAAGGCCGAAATTCTGGATGCGGGTCTGATCCGGGCCAAGACGGTCACTGCCAAGGCCAATAACGATACCGCTTTCCGCTTGCTGGCCGGTTCTGCCGCCATCAACACCAACGGTACCGAGAAATCCGTCGGCATTGCCGGCTCCGTGGTCTTTAACTGGATGGACGGCACGACCCGCGCCAAGGTTGAGAACGTGATCCTGGCGTTGAGCGGTACGACGGCTGATTCCGCGACCGGTCTGGACGTCGAAGCCGAGCGCGGCAGCGATATCATTTCCATTGCTGCCGGCGGCGCAGGCGCTCCACGTGAAAAGGGCATCGCCGTTGCCGGTTCAGTGGCCATTAACATCATTCATAACGTCACCGAAGCCCTGATCGAGGGTATCGGCGCCGGCTCCACTTTAAACAGCGGGATCACCAATTCCGCTGCGGACGATTCGCAGATCATTGGCATCGCCGGGGCGCTGTCTTACGGTGGTAAAGCAGGCATTGGCGCTTCATTAGCGGTCAACCTGATCCTGAACGAAGTCCGTGCCAAGATGTACTCTGTGCTCGTTTCTTACGCGGGCGAGATGAAGAACCTGGCGGATTCTTCTGCCACCATCATTTCTGCCGCGGGCGCTCTGGGTGCCTCGAAGGGCAAGGTTGGCTTCGGCGGTACGCTGGCGTTCAACCTCATTCTGGGCAGTATCGAATCCTTGCTCGACTCGGTCAACACCAGCTTCTCCAGCCATACCGGTGCGGTCACCATTGCCGCGACCAATGACGACGCTATCTATAATGTGGCGGGCGCGGTCGGCGGCGGAGAGACCGCGGGTGTTGGTGCGGCAATCAGTCTCAATTTCATTGCCCCGACTATTCGGGCGGCGGTAACCAATTCCAATTTGCTGGCGGGGGACCGCTCCGCGCTGGATACAGATGAATCACCGCTGACCGTCAAAGCGGTCAACAGTGCCATTATCGATTCCGCCACTGCGGGCGGCGCGGGTTCACAGAAAGTGGCCGTAGCTGCGGCCGTCGCGGCCAACGTGGTATTGAATACCACCACGGCTTACGTCAAAGACAGTACTCTGCTGGCCACCGGAGATATTCTGGTCAAAGCTGACGATACCGCACAGGTGAACGCCGGTTCAGGCAACGTAGCCGGGGCTGGCAAAGTAGCCGTCGGCGCCAGCGTGGCTTTCAACTGGATCGGGGCAACCATCCAGGCTTACATCAGCGGGGGTTCGGTTACCTCCACCAATGGCAATGTGCAGGTCCTTTCCACCAGCGCCGGGCAGATGATCGCTCTGGCCGTCGGCGGGCAAGGGGCCGGCAATGTGGCCGTGGGTGGTTCTGTGGTGATCGGCACGCTGGTCAACACGGTCAAAGCTTATCTCGAAAACAGCGCTACCGTAACCGCTTTTGGCAACGTCGGGGTCAATGCTGAGGACAACCTTACCCTCGTCTTCGTTGCTGGGGTAGCGGGCGGCGCTGGTACCGTGGCGGTGGGCATTTCCAACACTACCCTGGTCACCGATAACCACATCGAGGCTTACATTGGCAGCGGCGTCAAGGTCTACGGCAAGGGCAAGAAAGCCACCAGTCAGGTTTACACCGGCAGCACTTCTCAGCCAGGGGCCTGGCAGCAGGTCGCCATGCGCGGCGTTTCCGTGACGGCGGTCTCTGCTCACGCGGTCCGTTCCTTTGCAGTCGGCGGTGTGGGTGCCGGGGACGTGGCGGTCGCTGGTTCCGGTTCGCTCACGACCGTCGTCGATTCCATCAAAGCGCACATTGACAGCGGTGCCACGGTGATCGAAGGCGATGCCGACGCGGAGGCGGACAGTCATAGTACGCAGCCGCTGCAGAACGTAAATGTATTCGCCGCCGGGAAGACGATCATGTGGGGTGTGGCGGGTGCGCTGGCCGGTGCCGGTACAGTGGGCGTCGGCGTTGGATTGGATATTGGCGTCCTGACCAAGACGGTGGAAGCCTATGTTGCCGGGACGGTCCAGGCCGTGGGCAACATCCTGGTGCAGGCGATTTCTTATGAACAGGTAATTTTGATCTCCGCTTCTCTCGGCGCGGCCGGGACGGTGGGGGTGGCCGGTTCTGCCGGCATTTATACCCTGGTGCTCAACACCAAAGCGCACGTCGATGATGGCGCAGTGCTCTACGCCATCGGTTCCGTGCTCGTCAACGCGAATGACGACACCAACGTGGTCCTTTCCGCGGGCGGTGTCAGCGGCGCAGGTACCGTCGGAGTGGGCGGCAGTCTCGATGTCTCCGTTGAGGTCAAGAACGTATCGGCTTACATTGCTGACGGCGCGACGGTGGATGCGGAAGGCAATGGCGAAGGGGTGGTGAGCTTCAGCGGGACCTACAGCGAAACTTACACCGATAACCCCAGCACTACCTTTACTACTGCCAATGTGAATTCCGGGAACGATGCGATCACCATTGCCGATCACGGTTTGACCACCGGGCAGATGGTAACTTTCAGCGATGGCACCAGCGGAACGGATGCGACCGCGGGTTGGCTGACCAATGGCCATACCTATTACGCCATCGTGGTCGACGATAATACCTTGAAGCTGGCCGATACTTACGCGGATGCGCTGGCGGGTACGGCAGTTGATCTGAGTTCTGCCGCAGGCGACAGCAGCAAGACCTATAGCCTGACGAAGGCGAATGTGGTCGATGTAGAACGCCCCACTTTCGATCCTTCCACTGCGGTCGATAACACCAACAGCAGCATCAATCTGGGCTATCACCACGGCTACACTACCGGGCAGGCATTGGTCTACAGTGCCAACGGCGGTACCGTGATCGACGGCTTGATTGAGGGCCGCACTTATTACGTGATCGTGGTCGATGACACCACCATTAAACTGGCGCTGGATCAGCTCGATGCCCGCAATGGGGTGGCAGTGACCCTTGATAATGCCTCAGCCACAGGCAGTCAGCATACGCTGTGGAATGGCACCATCGATAATGTCACTCCCAACGTGAACGTCCCGGGCGAGCAATTCCAGTCTGACCTGAACGGGGATGGCACCGATGATATCAACTCTGACCAGGATGCCCTGACCCATACACGCTCGACTACTCCCAACACCGTGACGATCTATGGTGTGGCGGTAACAGCGTTGAACCGCGATATGGCTTTGACCTTTGTCATTTCCGCGGGCGGAGCGGGTACGGTAGCCGTCAATTTGAGCGGTCTGACCAACGTCTATACCGCCGACGTGGATGCCACGATCGGCGCTGCCGAAATTAACCAACACTTATTGAATCCGGTCAGCAGTGATCAGAGCGTTTACGTGATCGCGGGCAGTGATTACTTCCGCATCGGCGTTGCCGCAGTTGGCAACGGCGCGGGCGTTGTCTCGGTCACCCCTGAAGCGGATGTATTGGTGGAAGTCAGCAACGTCAATGCCCACATCTCCGGCGGGGCAAAAGTTTATGCTGCTGATAATGTGGTGGTGGACGCTTACTCGAAGAACCTGATCGTCTCCGTCTCGGTCGGGGTAACCGGTTCGGGCATGGTCTCGGTCTCTGGTTCTATTTCGGTGGTCAGTCTGGTCAATTCCACGAAGGCGTACATTGGCGAGAATGACCTCAGCAGCGCGGGCGCGATTGTCAAGGCGCTCGGCAATGTGTTTGTGGACGCCAACGATAAAACTCAGGTAATTCTGGTCTCAGGTTCACTGGGTCTGGGCTTCGGCGCGGTCGGTGTCGGTGCCAGCCTGGGCGTTCTGGTTGTGGTCAAGGATGTTTCTGCCTTCATTGGCCCGAACTCACAGGTAGATGCCAAAGCCAATCGTGCTGGGCTGGTAGACATGGTCTACAAGAATCGCATGGGCAGTGATGGCAGCTTCAGTACTTATGATTCCGCGCATCCGGTGCGCGGCGTGATCGTGCAGGCTTATTCTTACGATAACGTCATCAGCGTGGTGGGAGCCGGTGCCGGTGGGTTGTATACCGGCGTGGCTGGTGCCATTCTGGTGAACGTCTTCGAATCGGATACCAGCGCTTTCATTGGTGCGAATGCTCAGATCAACCAGGACCGCAGCAGCGTAGGGGCTGAACAGAGCGTGATCGTCAACAGCCTGAATCATGCCTGGATCTTCAACTTTGCTGGTTCTGTCGGCGGCGGCATCGTGGGCGTGGCAGGCGGTATCCAGGTCAACGTGATGCGCAATGATGCCAAGGCGTACATCGGCGATTATGCTCACGTGACTGCGTCGAAAGACGTACTCGTGTCGGCTCTTTCCAATAAAGATTTGATCGCGGTCACAGTTTCTCTCAGCGGCGGCGGAGCGGGCATTGGTTTGACCATGCTGGTCAACGTGGTGGGTTCGCAGTTCCTGACCCATTACAGCGTGACCTATAGCGAATCCGATCGCGACGAAAACGGTGATGCGCGTGATGACGGGGATTATTCTGAGACCGTCGATGAAGACCCGGTCAGCGAAAATACCGGCAAGAATAGCACAGATTATCTGACCGGCCAGGTGGGCGGGGCCAGTGGTTCGACCGGCACTTTCGGCGGCATTCTGGGGGCTTATGACAGCAGCGATGCCAATGGTTCCGACGATGACACCCCCGATAACCGGCAATTGAGCGGCCAGGCAGCGCATGACGCCGGAGCCACCCTCAATGGTGAAAATGCGGGCAGCCGCGCCAACGATGCGCTGACCGCTGGGGAAGACGACAGCCGTTCCGGTACCGTGGCTTATGTAGGTACCGGGGCAGTGATCACCGCGTTGAGCGGGGATATCGATATCTATGCGGCCGAACGCATTCACTTCGTTGGGGCCGCGGGTGCAGTCAGTGCTGGCGGTGCCGCTTATGGTGCGGCTATTTCAGTCAATGTCGTAGGCAGCAATATCGAAGCCTACGTGCTGGGCGGAGCCACCCTCTTCGCCGGGGATGACATCCAGGTGCAGGCATATGAGAGTACCGATATGTCGGGTTGGGCCATTGTGGGCAACTTCTCGGCAGCTCAAAGTGTGGGCGGGCAGGTAGTGGTCTTTACCGATCACAGCAATCAGCGTGCCAGCATTGGCGTTTTGAGCACCTCTCTCAGCGATGTGGTTACCATCAGCCACGCCAACGACGTGCTGGTCATGGCCTCTGCGGACCGCAAGGTTCTGGCAGATGCTTCCGGCGTCAATGTCGCGATTGTGGGTTCGGCTGGCGGTCTGGCAATTGCCGTTTCGAGTGTGACCGGCGAGAGCCTGGCTTACATGGGTCTGGTAAAGGCAGGCGAGACCAGCGGCTACAGTGTCAAAAACGTAACAGTCAAGGCTCTCAACAATATCAGCTCCTCCAAAGTGATGGGCATGAGCGTTAACTTCGGCAGTGATCTGGCGATTGGCGGGGCGATCTCAGTGAATTCCACCCAGCCGAAGTCCACCGCCTTCATTGCCAAGGGTGCCGATATCCGCGTTACCGGGGCGATCAAAGTGATCGCCATTGCCCGTGCTGACGCGCTGGCTCTGGATATCAACGGCAACGGCGGTTTGTTCGCCGGCGGTCTGAACGTGGCCGTTACGGTGATGTCCCCGACCATTCAGGCTTACGTGGATAGCGATACTTCCCACAAGACGAAGCTGTATGCGTCGAGCATTACCATCAAGACCCTGTACAACGTTGATGATTCCGGTAACACGCAGGATCAAGGCGCCAGTGCTCAGTCTTACGGCGGCCAGCGTTGGGTTGGGCTCGATCCAGGGCGACATCGCGGCTTCTCACAGCACGGTTACTGTCAATACTTACATCAATGATGGCACGATCATCGTGGCCACGGGTGACCTGGCCCTGCTCTCGCAGACTTACAACCAGTCCGAAGCCGAGGCTTACGGCATTACCGCTGGCGCGGTGACTGCCAACGTCAACCTGGCCATTGGTTTGACCAACGGCAGCAGTTATAACCTGTACATCCAGAATGCCAACATTCAGGCACGCAGCATTAATCTCGATAACCACGTGGCCGAGCGTTCTTTTGCCCGTGTCGCGGCCGGGAGTGTCGCCATCTATGGCGGAGCACTCAATGTCGCTGTTGCGGAACAGAATCCCAATATTCAGACCTATATCGGCGGTTCCAGTTCGGTGATCAAGACCAGCGGTGATCTCACCCTGAGTTCGCAGTTTGACTCGAACAGTGAAACCCTGGCGGTAGGGGTCTCCGTCAGCCTGTACGTGGCTCTGGGTGCCTCAGTGGCCGTTTCGAAGGCAGATGCCACGATTGATACGGGCATCAAAGCTGGTGCCATTACCGTGGGCGGCGACCTGCTCATCTGGTCGCGTGAAAATACCAATGCTGATCTGAGTCAGGTCAGCGGTGGGGCCAAGGCCGTTTCGAATGCCAGCGGCGGCGGCGCAATTACGGGCAACGGTTCCGTTTCTTACGCCAGCAACACCCCGTCTCTCACGGCTTACACCTTATCCGGTGCCAGTCTGCTGGTCAATTTCGGCGATATCAATATCAAGACCATTGCTTATATCAAGTCCGACGCAGAAGCCAGCGGGGTAACCGTTGGCATCGTGGGCGTTGGCGTGAGTGTGGCGACTGCCAAATCAGATGGTGATTCTGAGGCTTACCTTTCCAGCAACGTGGCCAACACTGCGAATACACCTGGAGCGGTCAACATCAACATCCTCAGCCAGACCACGGATGATGCTTATGCTTACACCATTACCGGTACCGGCGGCGTTGCCACCGGCGGCGGTAGTGTTTCGAATTCTTACGCTGATTCTTCCTCACATGCTTACATTGGCAGCAACCGCACGGTGATCTTTACCGGCGATATCAGCATTCAGGCTCTCGAAACCCCGATCAGCCATGCCGAGGCAAAAGGGATCAACGTTTCTGGTGTGCTGGTGGGCGTTTCTTCAGCCACCGCTTCCGCTTCTCCCGAGACCAAAGCCTGGATCGGCGACGCCGTTACCCTGATTGGCGGGACCAAAACTCACCGGTACCCCCGTGTTGACCTTTGTGGATACCAGCGGCGAGACCATACTGGTTACCAGCACCAGCGGCCATGACGGCATGACCCTCAAATTCAATCAGGGCAGTTCGACAGTCGATGGTGAGGGAACGATCACGGTCAACTCGAACGACAGCATCGAGATCGTGGATACTGACGCGAGCCTTACCTGGGACAACCTGGGCTTCTCCGGGTCGAGCATGCTGACCCTGACGCTCATCGCCGCGGACGGCACGACCACCACCCTGTCTCTGGGGGCCCAAAGCATCGATAGCAGTAATGCCAAACTCCTGCACCTGATGACCTTCGATGCCTTCGATTCCATGGCCGACGGCACTACCTGCACGGTTGGCAGCGGCAACGGCACCTGCCAGTTACAGCAATTCGTCAGTCAACCCGATGAACTGCAGCGCAGCAGTGGTTCCTGGTGGAATGATGGCTTCCGCGTGGGCGATGTCATCAGCGTTGCTGGAACAGTCAATAACGACGGTTCTTACACCATTCAGAATATTTCCACGGATGGTTCGACTCTCTACTTCGACCCGGCTACACAGATTACGGACGAAAGTGTCAGCGGAGCGACGGTATTGCTCGATTCTACTGAAGCGGGCGGTGTCGAGGTACGCGCGACTCAGGCTCCAAAAGACGATTCCACTGATTCGACCTACGCTTATGCCAACGGCTCTTCCGGTACCTTGATCGGCTACGACGGTAGTTTTACCGAAGCCAGCAACAGTGGTCACGTCGAAGTCGGTTTTGGCAAGAATAGCAGTCTGACCACTTTCGGGGATCTTTCTCTGATTGCCAGCCAGACGACGAAGCAAAATGCGGTTTCCACCAACATTCTGGTGGGCATTCTCTTCGGTTATGGTTCTGCTTATTCCACTGCCAGCACAGATACCACCACACTGGCCACTCTGGGTGAAGGGGCAACCATTCACGCGGATAATCTCACCGTGACCGCGGTGAGCGTGGATACCAATAACGCCGTATCGACTGCAGGTTCTGGTGGGGTCATTGGTGTGGCAGGAGTAGAAACCACCACCAACGACGACAGCACGACCACTGCCGAGGTCAAAGATGGCGCTCACATTTATTTGACCAATGTGGGGGCTGGAGCATTCAATCTGACTGCGGACCATACTGCCAATATCAACGGCACTATTAAAGCCGAAGTGGGCGGAGTGATCGCTGGCACCGGCGCTCGTTTAAATGACTATCATGATGCGGCTGTGGATGCCAAGATCGACAGCAGTGCGGCGATTTATGCCCGTTTGATCAACGTCAATGCCAACAATCGTGTCGTACTGACCGACAAATCAAATGGCACGACCGGCGGCGTTGCTTCAGTAGCTTCTTCGGATGGTTATAGCGACCTGGTGTTGAATACCAACGTTACGATTGGCAATTCGGCTCACCTTGAGGTGGTTGGGTCCGCTTCTGACGACCTCACCTTCAATATCGCAGCCCTGAATGTCATTAATGCTGACGTCAAGATCGTATTCATCAGCGGCGGTGCTCTGGTAGGGGCGGACCATTCCAACCTGACTATTTACGTCAAGACAGATAATGCCAATGTCACCATTGGCAGCGACGCTGTGCTGATTGCGGCCGGCGCCATGACGATTTCAGCCCGCGGACGCGGTTCCATTGTGGGCCAGGCAGACATCGAAACCGATGGCGCTGCCTCCGTTTCTGTGGGTACAACCAAAGTGCAGGTAATGCCTACCAATACCATTACCGTCAATGACCGGGCGCATTTGACCGCGATGGGCGATATGAGTCTGGTCACCGGGCGCGATTCCAACCCGGATATGGCGACTTCAGCCGATTACTACGTAGTTACCGCTCGCTGGGACGGATTTGCCGGTTCGGCAATCCCCATCAGCAATGTCGATGCCCGGGCATACATTGTCCAGACCAATACGGTCACGCTTAACAGCGGCAGTTACCTGAGCGGTGCTCGTCAGATCAATCTCTACGCTGAGCGTTTGGGCGTGGTCGATCTGCTGGGCAAAGCCAAGGCAGTGAGCTGGATCAGCGAAGTTGGCGATGCTATCAATAGTCTGTTGGGCGGCGGCGGCGAAGAACAATACGTTGGCGATGCTCTTTCTGAAGCGCATGGTAACGTGATCGTCAATGGTACCGTCGAAACGGGCATCACCCGCAACGTCAGTCTGAATATCACCGGCTGGGATATCAACGCTGGTACTGTGACCGCTACGGCTTCTACAGGTGTAACCTATACTGTCAGCATCAAGGGCCTCGAAAATGATCTGGTGCAGTCCCTGCGTTCGGCTGAATACATGCTGGCCACCTTTGGCAGCCTGAACTCAACCTTGAAGAACTTTTATACTCAGGAAATTGCCCGCATCAAACAGGAACTGGATGACGAGGGCCTTTCTGAGACGGTCACCCGCTTCAATTCCGCGACCGGCACCTGGGAAACTGAGGTGATCTATCCCTCGATCGAGGTTCTCACTGTCACGGTGGACCCGATCTATGCTTCTGCCGGCCGTATCGATGTCCGCGCCGATCAACTGGGCGGTTCCGGCAACTTCATTGCCCCGAGCGATGCCTCGGTCACTATCATCAATAACACTCCCGCATTCCTGGAATTGAAGGGGATCTACATTCCTGAAGAGAATGGCGGAGTCTATCTGAATGGCAGCCTGGTTACTGACGTGGCCGATATCAACACCTCGAACCAGAGTGCCGCGCATGACGATAACGAGCACAACTTCTCGGGCGTCGACAGCCACGTGGATACTCTGACGGCTGGCTACAGTTCTTTGCCACAGCCTACCACCAACGCTCCGGTCATCGATGTCGAAAATACGCTGAATATCAATGAAATCAATGACGCTGACCATACCTATCAGTGGCCGGATATCATCGTCCTGTCCCTGGCGGATGATGGCACCGGGCTGTACAACGACAGCGGTACGATCATTCTCTCGACTTTGTCCTTTGGGCACAGTAACATTCGCATCTTCAATACCGTGCGCGCCAGAAATATTTCGGTCATTTCAGGGGGAAGCGTTTACCTGGATGGACTGGTAAGTTACTCGATCGGCGGCGAAGAAGCCGATTTGATGAAGAATGCTACCCTGGGTACTTATGATCCGAACACGGGTGCTAAAGCTGGCGGCATTTCTTCCGCGCTCAACAACTGGGTGCAGTACTACTTCGCGATGAATGATGCCCCCAAGTCACCTTACAGCCTGTATGGGGATCGCGTTCACATTGCCGCTGATTACATCAACGTCAATGGCATTCTGCAAAGCGGTTTGGATACCTATTCTTTGACGCTGGATGACAGCGCTCTGCTCGAAGTGCTCGTGATGCGGGCCCGCGGGAAGACCGGCAGATTCTTCCTGCCTACCACTTCTAAAAATAACCCGGGTTTCGAAGTTTACTTCAATACCATCACCAACCGCTTTGAGGTAGAAGAGGTCAAGACCAGCGGTGGTTACGTGGAATTGATTGGCCACATCGCCAACACAGGTTATGGTGATATCCGTGTTCTGGGCGGATACCCCACCATTAATATCACCAACAGCACGTCTATTGATCTGGCCCTTAACCGCATCAACATTTCAGAACGCGGCACCGGTACTTTGCTTCTGGTTGATTATTCAGCGGGCAACCCTGATACCTCGACCAAAGCCACTCACAGCAGCGATCCGTACGTGACCCTGTACCAGTGGACGGAAAGCGGTCTGATCATCACCACCAATGGCGGCACGGGTTCTTCTGAGGTCTCGACGCTGCTGTCTTCTTACGCTTCTTCTTACCTGCCGGAATATGGCCTGCGTTATGGCTGGACGACCGTGCTCGACCGCGACATCATCAAAAAGAAGCACATCAAGAGCGGTAGCTGGCTGGGAATCATTCCGGATGTCTTCCAGAAAGAGAATATTAAGTGGGATTCTGTAGAAGTTCAGGGTGCCCCGCATTACGGCGGTTCAGGTCCTTACTATTACTATCAGACAGGTGTGGATGATTACACCTATAACTTAAAACTCGTGGTTACCAGTGATACTGGCCCGGTCCGCACCTATCATCACAGCTACTGGACCTGGTACGGCAGTCACGTGTATGTGGAAGACTGGCAGGAGATTCAGGGTCAGGAACTCACTTACACGCACACCATGACGGCTTCGCGGACTATTAATATTACCTTCACCGGCAATGAAGCGGGTGCGGTGAGCATTAATTCCATTGGCAGTGTAATCCTGCTCGGCGGCATTAATAATCCCAGCGGCACCACCACGATCAATACCTCGGGTTCGCTGCAGACCAGCGGAGAGGGAACGCCAATCGTTTCTCGTCAGATCAATATCACGGCCGCCAAGGGCGTTGGCACCGCAGCCAATCCTCTGGCGATCAATCTGGTGGATGTTCCTTACAATTTCTTGAGCAGTGATGGCAGCCAGGAACTGAATACACCTGCCTACAATTACACCACCGGCAGCGGGTCGGTCAATCTTTACGCTGATCAAACTGTGCGCGTGGGTAGCGGTTATGATAGCAGCAAGGGCGCGGCTGGGGCCGTGTATAAGTACGTAGGCAACAACGCGACTATCAATCTTTCCACAGCCAATTACTTCGATACTACCAAGTGGGTGCGCGTTTTCTCGAGTTCCCGCGACGTAGTGGATGTCAATGGTGTCTATTACACCTATGTAGGGACTCCGACCACGCTCGATCTGGGCAACACCGATTACACGGATACTACGATATGGAAGCCAGTCAAACTGTATCCAGGGCTGACCATCAGTTCAGGCGGGGGTGTTTACGTCAGCGAGATCAGCGGCAATCTGTACGTGAACAATATCAGCGCGACCAAAGGCAGTGCGGTAGTTTTGAACTCCGCTGGCGGCATCTTGCCGGCGTATGCCGATAATGCTGCCGCGTATACCAGCGGTCTGGTGCAGGGCGGGAATGTGACTCTTACCGCCAATGGCATCATCGGTTTGAGCAGTGATCATCCGATCCAGCTTGATTCGAGCATGCTGCCGGCAGGGCAGACAAAGGTTGCCAATAATACCAAGGTGAATGTCACCGGTAAGGGCAATATCTTCCTTGAGGAAATTGCCGGGGATCTGTGGCTCGAACAACTGACCACCGATGGCGACGTCTGGATCAAGATCGATGATGGCAGTTTGATCGATGCCAATAAATACGCCGAACGGGATGAGCGTACTTATGATGAACTCTACAACGGTATCTGGAGCGACCTGCAATTGACCAGTGAGACCGGCGCGGCGACCAAGATCGCCAACCTGATCGCCAGCTTTGAAGCCGTGCGTACCTCTGAATACAATTCTTACTGGCAATACAAGAATTCTCTGGATGCCGGCGGTCATGTGACTTTGACCACGGTTGAAAATGATTACTTCACCAATTACTACACCCAGTTGGGTCAATCACAGGGTCTGAGCGGGTCGGATCTGACCACTTACATCCAGAACGCGCTGACGACACTGCGCAATTCACGTCAGGACCAGTATGACAACCTGAAGACCCAGTATGCGTCTTTGACCACGACTTTTGATCCTGATTATCATTACACCGCTACTGACGCTGAAATCGCCACGATTACCGCTTCGGTAAAGGTCTGGACGGAAGATCAATTGCTGAACCTGATCAGTTCTTCCATTCTCAAGACTATCACCGATACCACGTTGAACGTGGAAGCCCCCAACATCATTGCTCGGAACGTGACCATCATCGTGAGCAACAGCGTGGGCACCAACAATCCCAGCGCGACGCTGATCGATCTGACCAGCCGACCGACGCCGATCGTGTTCACCGCTGATGAACTGGCGCAGCTCTCCGCAGCCGAAGCCAGTGACATCACTTTCCTGGCGGCTTTGCCGATCAGCACGGAAGTGAATTTCAGCAGTTCAGCTTCGACGATCTACCGCACTGACGGCAGCTCCTGGAGCGGTGCTGGTTTCGCTGCTGGCGATTACATTATGATCGCGGGCAGTCTCAATAACGATACGAACCCCGGCCAGTATTATAAGATCGCCAGCATTGATGGCGCTGTGATGACGCTGGCAGATGCCACCCTTTATAAAGAGAGCTACAGCCAGGTTTCAGTCGCTCCAGTGGTTGTAGATCCCTCCACTTCTGCCGCTTCGATCAAGGCCATTCAGATCTGGCAGCGCGACGATATCAACTTTGATTTGACGGGCACGATCAACATCTCTGCGGTGGGCAATGTTTACATTGGCTCCGGCCAGCAAGACAACGATCTAAAGATCGAACACATCAACACGACCGGCAACGTTCGCGTCAAGAGCGTCAAGGGCATTCTGAATCAGGCTTATGATGGTTTGGCCAATATTACCTCTGCCGGCGAGGTCATCCTCGAAGCCGCGGATGGCGGTATTGGTACACGCAACGACCCCCCTGTACACCGATCTGACGGATACGGGCTACATTGCGGCCCGTGCTCTGAACGACATTTATATCTATGAATGCGGTATTGGTATTGTAGATGGCTGCCAGCCAAATGCTACCATCTCCACCATGCCGGGCGGTTCCGCGGGCGACCTGCGCATCGAGAGTGTCTTCTCGAAGAATGGCGATATCTATCTCAAAGCAGACGGCAGCATTATCGATGCTCTGCAGAACAACGCAACCAAAGTCTTTGGCCGCAAGGTCTATCTGTGGGCGGGGAATGCCATCGGGACAGATACCGACGCGCTCGAAGTCCACACGTGGTACAGCGCGGACCAGCCAACGGCGGGCAACCTGACTGCTTATGCTGTCAATAACATTAATCTCGCTGATTCCGAAGAGGATATGGGCGTACGGATCATCCTTTCCTTCTGCGGCGACGTGACCTTGAAAGCTGCCAACTCCATCCTCGATGCCGGGGATGTAGCGAAGCCGACAGATCCCATGAGTGGAAATTCCTGGGAAAGTGTGGGCGGACGCTGGCCGGTCAAGGATGTGATAGGCAACAACATCACCCTGACCGCGGTGCTGGGCGGCATCGGTACTTCAGCCAACGAACTGGATATCGACAGTGCCTTCTCGGCGGCCGGGAAATTGACCTCGACCAGCGGGAACTTGCTGAACGCTTACATCATTGAGACCGATAACGACCTGACCCTGAATACTGTTCAGACCGGGCCTGACCGTACCGCTTACATTACTGCTCCGAGCGGCAGCATCCTCAACGGCAACCCGGGCGGCGAAAATATCATCGGCGGCAAGACCAAGCTGTTTGCGGCTTACAACATTGGCGCGGCGGATAACTACATTGCTTCTCAGGTGGGTTACCTCGAAGGCAAATCCAGCGCCGGCAGCACTTGGATCATCAATAACGGCAGTCTGACGACTGGTGGAATCTCTGATGACGTGACAGGCGTCGATTCGGGTGGTTCGATCCATATCACTGCTGGCAGCCCAATCACCGTCAATACCAACATGACCTCTGAAGCCAACGAGATCGTGCTGTGGGCGCGCGACGATAATGACCTCGACGGCAGTGGCAACGTCATTGCTGATAACATCACGGTTCCGGCGGGTTACACCATCTGGGCCAAGAATTCCTACATTTTGCTGGTGGCCGGCGATAGCCTGACCATCGCTGATGGCGCTACTCTCCTTGCCAAGACCACCATTGAACTGCGCGGTGACTGGGGCAGCCAGAATCTCAGCACCACCTTGAACGCGACCCCTGATGCGGACCGCGATCCGGGCGAAGGCGCTGTGATGAATATCAATGGTGCCCTGACCGCTCCGAGCGGCCTCTACATCAATACTTACGCTGATGACGACGTGCTGAATCTGTACACGTTCAATCTCAGCGGCAACACCTATGCTTCCCTGCGCGGCGGGAATGATGTCGTCAATCAGTACAGCAGCGCTCCGGTAAGCGGCACGGTCATGATTGACGGGGATGACGGCGACGATACTTTCAACCTGACTACCAACTCGGCCACCGTCACCGTGCACGGCGATGGCGGCAATGACGTCTTCAACCTGGGGCTGGCTGCCGCGGCCGTTGGTACTTTGAATCTCTTCGGCGATGCCGGCAACGACCTCTTCAACCTGCTCAGCGATGGTTCCCCCGCAGCAGTGAACCTGACCCTGAATGGCGGTACGGATAACGACCGCTGGGTCTTCGCGCCGCATTGGGGCCAGATTGACTCTGTGGTCGATGAATCCGGTGAGGATACCTTCGATTTCAGTGGCGTGGGCAGCAGCGAAAAACTGCGCTTCTACATTGCCGGTACTTATTTCTACGTGACCATTGGCAACATCGACCCAACCACCAACACAGCCAACAGCGTCTGGCAGGCCGGCAATACCATCGAGCATCTCATCAGCGGCCCGGATAACGATTCCTTCCACTTCGCGGATGGAGCTTCTCTGGCCAGCGGTGACCCGAGCGGCAATCTGGGCGACATCGATGCCCGCGGTTCCACGGCGGACCTGCTCGATTACTCTGAATACACTACCCCGGTAACCGTGGATCTCTCCACTTCCACCGCGACGGGCCTGGCGACCTTGACTGGCATCGAGAACGTGACCGGCGGCCACGCCAACGATTCCATTACCGGCGATAGCAACAATAACGTCCTCAACGGCGCTCAGGGCGACGATACCCTGGCCGGCGGAGCGGGGGATGATACCTACATGTTCCTCGACAACTGGGGTCACGATACCGTGATCGAGAACGCCGGCGAAGGGTCCGATACTCTCGACTTCTACGCTTACGACGGCATTCCGAGCAACTTCTTCTACTCGTACGGCGGCGATACCATTACCTATATGTCCAAGCCGGTACGGGCAGACTTGAGCTTCTACCTTTCCAATGATGCCAGCGGCGACGTGGTCAAAGACAACGGCAATTCTGCCAATCAGGTCGATTTCACTTCCCGTACTTTTGAGTATCTCTATGGCGGTTTGGGCATCGACAGCCTGTATACGCTTGATCAGGATAGCCAGTTTGACCTGGATGGGATCATCAAAGACACTGAACCGGGCTTCTACCCGGATCGGGCCGTGGTACAGCGTCCGGCGGCGGATACCAATACCTACACGGCATTGGTAGAGGCTTACTCGCTTGAATTCATGAACATCGAACGCTTGCTGGCAGGCATGGCCGCGGATACTTTCAACATTCTCGAGAATCAGGTCTTTGAATTGCACGGCGGCGCCGGGGACGATCGCTTCGTCTTCAGCAATGGGGCCACCCTGAGCGACCTGACTGACGTTCATCCGGCTTTCCAGTCCTCGATTGATGGGCAGGGCGGTATCGATACCCTCGACCTGAGCCAGTACACCACTGGCGTGACAGCAAACCTGATCACTGGTCAGGCGAACTTCGTCAGCGGCTCAGCGACCGGGCGTTTGATCACCCTCGAAAATCTTGTGGGCGGCAGTGGCAATGATACCCTCACTGGCGACGCGGGCAATAACATCATCACCGGCAACGGCGGCGACGATGTCATGACCGGCGGTCTGGGCAACGATACCTTTGTCTTTGGCAATGATTGGGGCCACGACGTGGTCAATGAATACGCCGATGAAGGCACGGATCTGCTTGATTTCGCTGCGGTTACCATTCCATTGACCTTCAATCTGCTGGCGGCGGGCCTGAACGTGAGCGACGGCAGCAACACAGTGACTTACTCCGGCAACGACGTCGAAGATCTGACCGGCGGTACGGCCGACGATCAGTTCATCTTCTACGATAACGCCGTCTTACCCGGCAAACTGGATGGCGGTGCCGGGACGAACAGCATCGATTTCTCGAATTACACCAGCGAGCGTGATGTGCTGCTCACTAATCTGGGTTCTCTCAATGGCTTTGCCGGCACAGAGATGCAGATGGGGATGAGCTTCGATAACATCAGCCAGATCACCGGTTCCGCCTCAGGCGACGACCGGATCACCGGAATGGATGCCGAAGCCACCTTCACCATCAACGCGGTCGAAAATGCCTACACGGTCGAGAGCACCGTATTGACCTTCTCGCAGTTCGAGCACGTCAGCGGCGGCGGGCTGGCCGACACCTTCAACTTTATGGATACCAACCAACAGGTGAAAGAATACCTGGGCGGCGCCGGCAATGACGTATTTGCTCTCATCGGCAGCATTCTGGTGCCCGGCAAGATCAATGGCCAGGGCGGTACGGATACCCTGACCTACGCTGATTTCACCACGGGTGGGGTCAACGTCAACCTGGCTTCGGGCGCGGCTACCGCAATTTATGGCGCGCTGGTTGGCGGTCTTTCCAGCATCGAGAACGTGATTGGTTCGGTCTATAACGACGTTTTGACCGGAGACATCTGGAACAACCTGCTCGATGGTAACGACGGCGACGATGTACTGGACGGCGCAGAGGGCGATGATACCCTGCTGGGCGGTCTGGGCAGCGATATATTCAACTTCCTGGCGGATTGGGGCAACGATGTAGCCTCTGATCTGGGCGGATTGTTCGACACGGTGAACTTCTCCGCGGTGGATACCGCGCTGCTCTTCACCCTGGGCCTGGGCGGGTTTGCGGCCACGACGACGCTCCCCAGCGGCAACACGCTGACCTTCAATGGTAATTCCATCGAATTGATCCGCGGCGGCAAGCGCGAGGATGAATTCGTATTCGAGGATGGGGCTGTATTGACCACCGATAATGCCGGCGTGACCGGGCAGATCGATGGCGAGGGCGGGGTTAACCGCTTGAACTACAGCGCTTATACCTCAGGTGTCAGTGTAGATCTGGCGGCCGGGACGGCCACCGGTACAGGCGGGATTGCGCATATCAATGATGTGTACGGCGGTTTGGGCAACGATGCCCTGTACGGCGACGACAGCAACAACGTCTTCCGCGGTGGGGCCGGGAATGACGTCATCGCTGGCCGCGGTGGGGTGGATACGCTCGATGAAAGTAACGCCACGGTTGATCTGAGCATTAACTTGAGCCTGACCTCGGCACAGACGACGGGCCTGGGCAGCGATACCTTCGCCAACCTCGAGAACGTCCTGACGGGCAGCGGCAACGATACGATCACTGGCAATACGGCCAACAATGTTCTCAACGGCGGCAGCGGCAATGATACCTATGCCTTCCTGGAGGGTTTTGGCACGGATACAGTGGTCGACAGCGCGGGCAATGACACCCTTGATTTCTCCGCGGTGACCACAGCTTTGACCTTTGCCCTGGATACAGCGGCGACCACAGTCAGCACTGGCACCAATAGCGTCAGCACGGGCCTGGAGATCGAGAATTATGTCGGCGGCAGCAATGCCGACACCTTCCAGGTCAACAGCAGCCGCAGTGCCAATCTGGATGGAGACGCAGGCGCTGACCGCTTCATTTTTGCCACGGGAGTGACCCTGACGGGTACGATCGATGGCGCGGCGGGCAGCGATACGCTGGATTGGAGCACTTCCAGCTCCGCACAGACGGTGGCCTTGACGGCAACTGGTGCTACGGATGGCTTCGCCGGGACTGCAACCAGTTTGAGCGGCAGCTTCACCAATATCGATGCTCTTGTGGGTAGTTCGGCCAGTGATTCTCTGACTGGTCTGGCTGCGGACTCGACCTGGAACATTGATACTCAGAATACTTACGTTTCGATGAACACCCTGACCTTCGCTGGCTTCGAAGCTCTGGTCGGCGGGGCGGGTGTGGATACCTTTGCCTTCCACGGCAGCAGTACCTTCACGGGTACTCTTGACGGCGGGGCGGGCAGCGACGGTTTTGACTTCAGTGATTACAGCAGTGATGCGGTCATTGATCTGCAGAATGCGACCGTAACGGGTTTGAACGGTACGTTTACCCGTATCGAGAACTTCACGGGGAATGCCCTGCATACCAATACGGTGATGGGCACAACCGGTGCGGATACCTTTGCCATTGACGGCGCCGGCAGCGGCACGTTGAACGGCTGGTTTGTCTTCCAGCAGATTCAGGCTGTCGATGGGCTTACTGGCACGGATAACTTTGACTTGAGCGCTCTGACCAGTCCGGCAGTGATCACGCTGACGGCCTTGGGCAGCAGCGATGGGTTTGCCGGCAGTGAAACCACCAGTGCGCTGAGCTTCCAGAACATCGATCAGATCACCGGCACGGCAGGCAGCGATAGCCTGACCGGTATGAACGGTGATTCGACCTGGCAGGTGACCGGCACGGATGCGGGCTTCTATACCCACACCGCGCGCACCCTTGCTTTCGATGCGATCGAGAACTGGTGGGGCGGCACCGGCAACAATACGTTGTCCTATGAATTGCTTTCTGACCCTGTGGCGGTCACTCTGGTGAGTGAAGGCAGCCTGCAGGGTTACACTGGCACCGCTACAGACCTGAGCGGCGGTTTTACCAACATGAATCTCTTCCAGGGCAGCAGTGCCAGCGATTCCTTCACGGGGATGGCGGCCGATGCCACCTGGAATTTGAACACAACCACGATCTACAGCACCTCAGCCAGCCGCTCGGCATCTCTCAGCGGTTTCGAAGCGCTGATCGGCGGTTCCGCAGCGGATACTTTCGCCATTGAAGGCACACATACCTTCGCTGGCAGTATTGATGGCGGCGCGGGCAGCGGCGTGGATCGTTTGACCTACCAGAACAGCAGCAGCCCGGCCAGCATTGTGCTTTCAGGGCTGGGCACGGTAAGCGGTTTTGCCGGCAGTGCCAGCGCGATCAGTAGCGGATTCGATAACATTGACGTTCTTGTGGGCAGCAGCCTGAGCGACAGCCTGACGGGTGCCGACCAGATTGCTACCTTCGAACTGGACGGCAGCGATCGCTACTTGAGCGGCGGCCATGAGCTGGCCTTCAGTGCCTTCGAAAAACTTTACGGCGGCGCCCTGGCGGATACCTTTGCCATCACGGCTCCGGTGACTTATGATCTCTTTGGTGCGGCAGGGAACGACACCTTCCAGTTTGGTCTGGGCGGCAACCTGACCGGCAGTATTGACGGCGGCGTCGGCAGCGACTGGATCGACCTGAGCGCTACTACGGCGGCGAATATTATTCGCCTGACCAGCCTGGGAACGAATGATGGATTTGGCGGCACGGTCGCCAATCTGCTCAGCGGCGGCTTTGACGATATCGACGGTCTGCGTGCTTCTGGCACGGCGGTCTCCGATACGATCTATGGGCTGGATGCTGATTCTCAGTGGGACCTCAACGGCAGCAATACGACCTACACCGCCGGTACCCGCGTACTTGCGCTGCAGAACTTCGAACAATATCAGGGTGGTATCTATGTGGATACCTTCATTCTGCACGGCGCGGAACATGGCTTGCTCTTCGGTAATGCCGGTGATGACGTCTTCCACGTAAACAACGGCGCTGGCCTCTCCGGTACCATCAAGGGCGGCGGCGGCGTCAACCTGCTCGATTACAGCGATTACACCACTTCTGTGAGCGTGAACCTGGCTACCGGTACTGCGACCAACATTACCTCGATCGATGCCATCCAGAACGTGTATGGTGGTTCTGCGGACGATACTCTGTTGGGCAATAATGGTGAAAACGTCCTCAAGGGCAACGGCGGCAACGACGTCCTCAATGGTGGGGATGGCAACGATGTCTATCTCTTCGGCGATAACTTCGGTCAGGATACTCTGAGCGAAGGTATTGGCGTGGATACTCTCGACTTCTCCGCGGTGACCAGCAGCGTGATTTTCAACCTGGCTGCGTTCAACGCGGTCAACGGCAGCAACAGTGTTACCTATACCAGTAATATCATCGAACGCTTCATCGGCAGTGCGGCTGACGATACCTTCTACTTCACCGGCAGCTTCGCTCTGCCAGCCAGCAGCCGGATCGATGGTTCGCTGGGTTCAGATTGGCTGGATTACACCAGCTACGCTTCTGGGGTGACGGTCAATCTGGGCAGCGGCACCGCGACTGGTGTCAATGCCGTGGCAAACATCGAAAACGTCCGCGGCAGCAGCTACAACGATAGCCTGACCGGCAGCGCGGTGGCGAATATCCTGATCGGCGGCGCCGGTGCAGATACCCTGACCGGGGCGGCGGGCAACGATACCCTCGATGGCGGCAGCGGTAATGATACTTATGTCTTCAGCGGCAGCGATTGGGGCCAGGATACGCTCAGCGATACCGCCGGCAGCGATACGCTTGACTTCACCAATGCCAGCAACGATCTGACCTTTGCCATCGGCACGGGCAGTCTGGCGGTGAGTGGCGGCAGTAATATGCTGACCAGTCTCAGCGGTAACGTAATCGAACGCTTGCTGGGCGGGTTGGGCAATGATACCTTCGCCTTCGCGGATAGTGCGGTACTGGCAGGCGACCTACCGGGTACTTTCATCGACGGCGGCGCGGGCAACAATACTCTTGATTACACGGCTTACACCACCACGGTGTACGTCAACCTCTCCACTCATACCACTACCGGCGTCAATGCTGAACAGACCAATGGCATTGCCAATATCCAGAACATCAAGGGCGGTGTCCTCTACAATGAAATTTGGGGCGACGACAACGACAACATTCTGGTTTCGGGCAGCACCAATGATAACCTGCACGGTCTGGGCGGGAATGATACCTATGTCTTCTATGATAATTGGGGTACCGACTACGTCTTCGATACCACCGGGAACGACACGCTGACCTTCATCAATGTGACCACGGGCTTGACCTTTACCTTCAAGGTGGGTTCCGCTGTGATCACCGATGGATTGGGCAATACGATCACGACCGACGGCAACGTCGAGAACTTCATCGGCACCAGCAAGGCGGATACCTTTGTTTGGGAGAACAATGCTTCGGTGGCCGGGAAAGTGGACGGCCGGGGCGGTTCGGATACCCTTAACCTGAGCGCCTTTACCAGCGTTCGCCACGTCACGTTGACCAATGTCGGCAGCGTGGATGGGTTCGCCGGCGTCGAAGCGGCCATGGGCAGCTTCGATAATATGGACGTGCTGGTCGCTTCTCCGTTGAATGGGGATTCCCTCACCGGACGGAACGCGGCAGCTGCCTTCACGCTGGATACCGTGAACCGCTATGACAGCGTCAATACGCTGACTTTCAGCGGTTTCGAAATCCTGAACGGCGGGTCAGACAGCGATACTTTTGCCGTTCGTCATTTCACCGCGGCCACGCTCAACGGCGGCGCTGGAGCGGATAGCTTTGTCTTCTCCGCCGGGGCAGTCCTGACCGGTACACTCGATGGGCAGAGCGGCAGCGATACCCTTGATCTTTCCGCTTTGAGCGCGCGCACGTTGACCCTGTCGGCTTTGGGCAGCGTGGATGGCTTCAATGGCACCGATGCGGTGGTCAGCGGCGGCTTCGCCAACATCGACGCACTGATCGGCACCGCTGGCAGTGATACCCTGCGCGGAATCGATCAGGCGGCCACTTTCGAACTGGATGGCAGCAACCGTTACCTCAGCGGCACGCATGCGCTGGCCTTTACTTCCTTCGAGAATCTGGTGGGCGGCAGCGCGGCCGATACCTTCGCCTTTGGCGGTACTTATTCCTTTACCGGTACCCTCGACGGCGGTTCAGGTACTGATCGGGTCGATTACAGCGCCTACGCTTCTGCGATCAACTTCAACCTGCAATCCATGACCCTGACCGGTCTGGTAGGCACTTTCACCAGCATCGAAGGGCTGGTGGGTTCTGCTGCGAACGCGGATAGCATTACTGCATCCGACGGCGGCACTACCTTCAACATGACCGGTGTGGCTTCCGGTACCCTGAACAGCGGCTTCACCTTTGCTTCCATCGAAAATCTCATTGGCGGCGCGGGTGCGGATACCCTGAATTACACTGCTTATCCGACGGCAGTTACCCTGGATATGCAGGCAGGCACGGCTACCGGTCTGGTTTCCTTCTCCGGCATCGAGACCGTCATCGGTTCTGCGTTCAGCGATTCCATCCTGGCACGCAACGCGGGCAGCAGCTTCATCATCAGCGGTGCCAACAGCGGCAGCGTGGATGGCCTGGCCTTTGCCAGCTTCGAGAATCTGGTTGGCGCGGCGGGTGCGGATCTCTTCAACTTCATTTCTTCCGGCAGTCTGAGCGGTACGCTCAGTGGCGGCGCGGGCAGCGATACCTTGAGTTACGCGGGTTATTCCAGCCCGGTCACCGTTTCTTTGAATACTTTGACCGCAACTGGCCTGGCGGCTGGTTTCAGCGGTATCGAGACCCTGGTGGGTTCCGCTGCCAGTGATACCCTCGTTGGCACAAACAACGGGTCGAACTTCGTGGTTTCTGGCGCAAACAGCGGCCTGGCCGATGCTTACGCTTTCAGCGCTTTCGAGAATCTTACCGGCGGCAGCGGCGCGGATCGCTTCAACTTCGTGACTGGCGGCAGCCTGGACGGCAGCCTCGCCGGCGGCGCTGGGGTCGATTGGATCGACTACAGCGGTTATGCCAGTGGTGTAATTGTCAATCTGTTGAGCGGCACGGCGACAGCAGTCGGCGGTGCGGTCAGCGGCATCGAAAACATTCTGGGCAGCACCAACAATGATGTCTTGACCGGGGACAATAACGATAACGTCATCAATACCGGCGGCGGCATCGATCTGCTGGCTGGCAATGGTGGCAATGACCGCTTTATCTTCCCGGCGGGCTCCAGCTTCAGCGGTACCCTTGCCGGCGGCGCCGGTACCGATACCGTGGATTTCAGCGCGGGCCCTCAGCCCGCTCGAGTTTGTACTCTCAGCGCTGGGCAGCCTGGATGGCTTCAATGGCACGATCAACGGTGCGGCTTTCAGCGATATCGAAACCCTGATTGCTTCCGGGCTGAGCGGTGACCGCTTGACCGGTATGGATAGCGCAGCTACCTGGACGATCTCTTCCAGCCAGTACACGGCCTCCGGGCGCAGTCTGACCTACCAGAACTTCGAGACCCTGCGCGGCGGCAGCGGCAGTGACCGCTTCGTCTTCAGCGGCACCACCACCTTCGCCGGGGATCTGGACGGCGGTGCGGGCAGCGATGTACTCGATCTGAGTGCTTATTCCAGTGCGCGCAGCGTGGTCTTGACCGATCTGGGCAGCATCGATGGCTTCAGCGGCACCGAAGCCTGCCTGGGCGGGACCTTCACCAACCTGGATGCCTTTGTGGGCTCCGCTGCTGGCACGGATAGCCTGACCGGCCGCAACGTGGATACCACCTGGAATCTCAACGGCTCCAACCAGTACGTCAATGGCACGCATACCTTTGGCTTCAACGCGGTCGAAATTCTCATCGGCGGCAGTGCGGCGGATATCTTCAATATCAGCGGCAGCCAGTCCTTCAATCTACGTGGCGCGGAAGGCGATGATGCCTTCAACTTTGCCAACAATGCCGTCCTCACGGGCAGCATCGACGGCGGCGCTGGCAATGACACGCTCAGCCTGGCGGGTTACACCAGCGCACGCAGCGTGGTCCTGAACAGCGCGAATGCGGCTGGCTTCGGCGGTACTTCCAGCGTCGTCAGCGGCGGATTTGCCGGCATCGATACCTTGATCGGTTCCGCTGCCAGCACGGATACCCTCACGGGCATGAACACCGCCTCGATCTACACATTGGGCGCGATTGACAGCGTCTCCGTTGCGGGACAGGTGCTGATCTTCAGCGCTTTCGAGAACCTGAACGGCGGCAGTGCCAACGATCAATTCAACTTCACCGGTACCGGCAGCCTGAGCGGCACGCTCGATGGCGGCGCTGGCACCGATACCCTCGATTACAGCGGCTTTGGCAGCGCGGTCTCGGTAGATCTCGCGCTGGGAACCGCCACCAACATCGGCCATGTTACGGCCATCGAGAACGTCAATGGCTCACCCTTCAACGATACTTTGAATGGCGATAGCCACGATAACGTCCTCAACGGCGCGGGCGGTAATGATACCCTGGCGGGCGGCGCTGGCAATGATACCTATGTCTTCACCGGCAGCTTTGGCAATGATACGGTCGTCGAACTGCTCAACGCGGGTTCTGACCGGCTTGATCTCAGCGGTGTGACGCAGGCGCTCCTCTTTACCTTCAGCCACGACGGCCTGAACGCGGCAAGCACTGCCGGTTCCCTCACCGTGAATAACACCAACATTGAAGCTCTGGTCTCCGGCAGCGGTAATGATACCTTTGCCTTCACTGCCACCGGGCTATTCAACGGCACGATCGACGGTGGGGCAGGGAAAGATTTACTCGATTACAGCAACTACGGCAGCGCCGTGACGGTCAATCTAGCCAGCGGCAGCGCGACCGCTACCCTGGGTGTGTCTCATATCGAGGACGTGACCGGTTCTGCTTATGCGGATCAACTGACGGGCGACGATAATGCCAATGTTCTCATCGGCAACGCTGGTGACGATGTGCTCAATGGTCTGGGCGGAGATGATCTCTACCGCTTTGCCGATCACTTTGGCAGCGACATCGTGATCGAAGCTGTCGCCGGCGGCGATGATACCCTCGACTTCAGCGCTGTCACACGTGATCTGACCTTCACGGTCACCGCAGATAGTTTGCTGGTCAGCGATGGGACGAACACGGTCAGTCACGCAGGCCTCAATATCGAACACGTGATTGGTACCGCCGATCTGTTGACCAATACCCTGACCTCGACCGAACCCATGAGCGTGGTACTTACCGCTCTGGGCACACATCAGGGCTTCCAGGGCACACTGGGCGGGATCGCTTTTGATGATATCAACCGTCTGGTTGCGGCTCCGACCTCGACCACGGACAGTTTGACCGGTATGGATGCAACGGCTACCTGGCAGTTGACCTCAGCAGACGAGGGCAGCTACACCAGCACCAATACCCTGACCTTTATCGGGTTTGACCAGGTCACGGGCGGCAGCGGCGCCGATACCTTCAGCGTTACTGAGGGCGTTACCTTTGCCGGGCCGGTGAAGGGTGGTCTGGGCCATGATACGCTTGACTACAGCGCCTATTCCGCAGCTACCCCGCTCACCTTCCGCATGACCGCATTGGGCACGCAGGATGGCTTCCAGGGGACCGTCGAGGGGCTGGCGGTTGCATTCGACGATTTCGATAATTTCGTGGGCGGCGCTGGTCTGGATACCTTCTACGGTACCGACGGGGATGCTACCTTCGAGTTTGCTGCTCAGAATACCTACTCCGTGGACGGACACTCCGCCAACTTCGACGGTTTGGAAATGCTCTATGGCGGCACTGGCGCCGATACCTTCCACTTCATGGACGGAGCGACCTTCGCGGGCAGCTTTGACGCTGGCGCGGGCGATAACACCCTCACCTATACCGGCTACAATGGCCCGGTCTGGGTCAAGATGGGCAGCGACGGCAGTGAAGCCGGCATGAATGGCACAGCTTCGGGCTTGAGCGGTACTTTTGCCAACATCAGCCACTTTGTGGGCAGTGACGGCAGCACAGCCGGCAATGATCGCTTCATTGGCCGCGACGAAGATGCCATCTTCACTATTGATACGACCAATACTTATAAAACGGTCGCGGGCGCGCAGTCTGTCACCTTCAGCGGTTTCAACCGTCTGGTGGGCGGCTCAGCCAACGATCTCTTCCGCTTTGTGGGTAACGCAGTCTTCAACGGCGATATCGACGGCATGGACGGCACCGATCTGCTTGACTACACCCTCTACGGCACTCCAGTGACCGTGAATCTGGGTGGGCGGCAGGCCACGGGCCTGAACGGCATTTTCTATAACCTGGAAGGCATGCTGGGCAGCCCGTACAACGATACCTTGATCGGCCGGCCGACAGGCAGCACTTTCCATATTAGCGGCGCCAATCAGGGCGACGTGGATAGCAACTTTACCTTCGTCTCGGTGGAAACCCTGCAGGGTGGGCCGGGTACGGATGTTCTCGATTACACGCTGGTCAGCGGACCGGAAGCGGTCGTGCTCAGCGGTTCGACTGCTGATGGTTACACGGGCAGTACCACTTATCTAACGGTGGGCTTCATCGGCATGGATACCCTCATCGGCAGCCCGCTGGTCGAAAATTCATTGACCGGTCTGGATGAGGTTGCCAACTGGGTGCTTTCCAGCCCCAATGGCGGTACCTATACCGTGACCCGCACCCTGACCTTCGATAACTTCCTGCATCTGATTGGCGGATCGGATGTGGATACCTTCTTCGTGACCTCTGGCAATACCTTCAATGGCACGGTGGACGGCAGCCTGGGAACCGATGTATTGACCTACGCGGGCTACACCTCTGCTGTGCAGGTTACCGTGACTGCGAAGGGCGCGCTCGACGGTTTCGATGGCAGCGCCACTGGCCTGCTCAACGGCTTCCACAACCTTGACCGCTTCGTGGGCGGGAATAACACCGCAGATGTCTTCACCGGTGCTGATCTGAACGCTAGCTTCAACTTTGCCAGCGGGCAGAGCTACACCGTGAATACCCATTTCGCGACCTTGAGCGCTTTCGAAATCCTCAACGGCGGCAGCCAGCGCGATGACTTCGTCTTTGCGAATGGTGCGACCTTCAATGGTTCGCTCAACGGCGGCGCCGGTGTGGATACCCTCGATTACAGTGCCTACACTTCTTCGGTGACCATTAATTTGCTCACTGGCACTTCCACGGGCGTCAGCAACGGCGTCAGCAACATGGAAAACCTGATCGGCGGTTCCGCGAATGACTCTTTGACCGGCAACGACAGTGATAACGTCATCACCGGCAACGGCGGCGACGATACGCTGGTCGGCAACGGCGGTGCGGATACCTTTATCTTCACCGCAGGCTGGGGCCATGATTCGGCCAATGGCAACGCGGGTGAGGATACGCTTGACTTCACCGCTCTCAGTGCTGATCTGACGGTCACTTTGGCCGCGACCGGCACGGTGACCGATGGCACCAATACTCTGTCGTTCCTGAACGCCGACGTCTTCCGCTCGGGTTCTGGCAACGATGTCTTTACCATCAACGGTTCCCGCGATATTGATCTCTACGGCAATGGTGGCAACGATACCTTCTACTTCATCAATAACGGCACACTGACCGGCAAGATCGACGCTGGCAGCGGGCATGACGTGCTCGATTACCACAACGACACAGCGACACAATTGACCAGCCGCTACTTTATCCTCACCGGCATCGGCGCCAGCGGATTCAACGGTACGGAAGCCAGCATTTCCGCCGGCTTCGTCGACGTGGATGAGATTGTGGGCGGTCTGGGTCAGGATTCGGTCGAGGGCGTCAATCAGAACGCTGCCTTCGCCATTCACTCCACAAGTGTTGATTACAAGGTGGGGACGACGACTTTGCATTTGACCAACGTTGAGAACCTGGTGGGAGGCAACGCTGATGACTTCTTCATCTTCGATGATGGCGCAGTCCTGCCCGGCACAGCCAACAGCATCGACGGCAAGGGCGGCATCGATACCCTTGATTACAGTGCTTATACCTCCCCGGTGACCGTCAATTTAGTAGGCGGTGTGGCGACAGGCGTGATCAATGGTGTCGCAGGTATCGAAAACGTGATCGGTTCGACCACAAGTGCCACCACGCTCTATGGTGACGATAACGATAATGTCTTCACGATCGACGGCTCTGGCGGCTACATTATCTATGGCCAGGGCGGCAACGATCAGTACATCTTCGATGCCGATACACAGTTGAACTCGGTGACGATCTATGACACCTGGGGCATCGATACGATTTCCTTTGAGTTGACCAACAGCTATGCGGTGATCTTCGATCTTTCCCAGCCGGGTGTGGCCCAGATCGTCAGCGCCAACCTGACCCTGACCTTCAACGGCACCATCGAGAATTTGATCGGCGGTGATGGGGATGATACGCTGACCGGCACAGACGGCAGCAACGTCATCACCGGCGGCAAGGGCAATGATACGCTCAATGGCAAGGGTGGTTCCGACCGCTACGTGTTCGGCGATGACTATGGTGTCGATACCGTAGTGGATAGTGCCGGCAATGACACCTTTGACTTTACGCCTTCGACTCGCGATCTGACCTTCGATCTGAACAATACGATCACGATCAGCCAGGGCAGCAATCAGGTAACCGCACTCTTTACCGCCATCGAAAACTTTATTGGCGGCAGCGGCAAAGACCGCTTCATCTTCCATGATGGGCTGGCTCTCAATGGCACCCTCAACGGCGGTCTGGGCAGTGATACCCTCGACTACTCGGGCATCACCAGCGGACGCAACATCGTCCTCACCGCTCTGGGCAGCCTGGATGGTTACGCCGGCAGCGACAGCTACACTCCGGCCGGTTTCGACAACGTCGAGAACATCCTGGGTACCGCGAAGAAAGATTCTCTGACCGGGCTGAGCCTGGAGAGTACCTGGACGGTAACGACTCCGGTTGATACCTACACAGTAGATGGCTCCGGCCGCATCCTGACCTTCACCAATTTCGAGACGCTGAACGGCTCCTGGATGAAGGATGTATATGTGATCTCGAGCGGCGCTCAAAGTGCCGAGATCTATGCCGGCGCGGGCAACGATACCCTGCGTATGCTAGATGGTGCCAGCCTGATCGGCTTCTTCGATGGGCAGGGCGATTTCGATACTCTCGATTACAGCCTCTATACCAGCGGACGTAACTTCTTCTTGACCCCGATCCTGGGCGTGACCGATGACTTCAACGTGACCGAGTCCAGTCTCAGCGGCGGTGCCTTCAACATCCAGCAGATTCTGGGCGGCACTGCGGTCGATAGCCTGCACGGACGGGACACGCTGGCGGTATACGACGTGGTCGATGGGGTGGATACCTACACCGACGTGACCAACAGCCGTGTCTTGAAATTCAACTACATCGAAGACCTCTACGGCGGCGCTCTGGTCGATACCTTCAACATGAGCGGCAACCATACCGGCCACTTCTACGGCCTGGCGGATGACGACTTCTTCTATATCAGCAATAACGCCATCCTCACCGGTTATGCCGATGGCGGCACGGGTTACGATCAGCTCGATTGCACGGCTTATGCCAGCGCTTCTGCCTTCCGTTTGACTGGTCTGGGCGCGGCGGATGGCTTCGATGGGGCAGTCGCCAGCATGACCGACGGCTTCAAGAATTTCAACTTCCTGCTCGGACGCAATGGCAGCGGCCTCGATTCTCTGCAAGGGCTCGACAGTGATAGTCTGTGGAATCTGATGGACCGCGCGGTCAAGAGCCAGTACACGACCCAGGGCCGCACGCTTGATTACTCTTATGTCGATTCCTTGATCGGCGGTAGCGCCAACGACACCTTTGTCTTCAATGATACGGTAACCCTGGCCGGCAGCATCGATGGTGGGTTGGGCAGCGATACCCTCGATTACCAGCTTTACACTTCTCTGCGCGACATCCAGTTGACCGGGCTGACCGGCAGCGACGGATTTGCCGGCAGCGAAGCCAGCCTGGGCGCGGGCTTCAGCGGCATCAACCTTGTCATCGGAACAGCTCTCGCCACGGATGAACTGCACGGCGTCGACGCTGACGCAGTCTTCACCATCGATCAGACCAACGGCGGTACTTACACCAGCGGCGGCAACAGTCTGGTCTTCTCGGCCTTTGATCGCTTGTTCGGCGGAAGTGCCACGGACGTCTTTGCCTTCGTGGGCAGCGGCAGCATTGCTACCTCCATCGACGGCGGCGCGGGCAGCGATGAAATCAATTACAGCGGCTTCAACAGCGCTGTGGTGGTTGACCTCATCAGTGGTTCGGCAACCGCTCTGAACGGCGGCGCGGACGGCAGCCTGAGCGCGGTCGAAAATATCACTGGTTCCGCTTATGCGGATGATCTGCGCGGCGATAACGGCAGCAACCGTATCACTGGCCTGGGCGGCAATGATTCTTTGAACGGCCGCGACGGCGACGATACCTACCGCTTCGGCGATGGCTGGGGCAGCGATATTGTTCTCGACAGTGCGGGCCTGGATACCTTCGACTTCAGCGCCTCGACCCTGGCCGTGACCATCACGCAGGGTGCAGACCTGAGTGCCGGCAATGGCACCGATTCGGTCACTTACGCTGGCCTGGGCATCGAGAGCTTCATCGGCGGCGCCGGGAATGATGTCTTCAATCAAAATACCAATACCCCCTCCAGCGGCAGTTTCGATGGCCGCGGCGGGGTGAATACCTTGAACTTCAGCGGTTCCAGCGTGGCACAGACTGTAACCCTGAGCAGTCTCGGCAGTCTGACCGGGTTCGCTGGTTCCATCACCGGGTTCGGTGCGGGCTTCGACAACGTCAGTACGATCCGCGGCTCGAGCAGCAGCGATACCCTGAATGGGCTTGCCAGCGACAGCAGCTTTGCTCTTACTGATGTCACCAGCGGCACTTACTCCACGCAGGGACGCAGCCTGAGCTTTGCCTCGCTCGAGAAACTCAATGGCAGCAGCGGCCGTGACGTGCTCGATTTCTCTGGGGTAGCCACTGCCTTCAACAGCACTCTGAACGCGGTCGATGCTCTGGGCTTTGCCGGCAGCGACAGCGTCTTCGGCATCAGCTTAAGCGGCATCGATAGCTTTATCGGCTCCGCTGGGGTCGATCGTCTGCAGGGCCTGGACGCTGCGGCTACCTTTGAGATCGATGGCAGCGAGCGTTACCTGACCGGCAGCTATGCTCTGGATCTGAGCGGGGTGGAGACTCTGGTCGGCGGCAGTGCCGCGGACCTCTTCGACGTGCGTGCGGCGCATACTGGCACACTGGATGGCGGCGCGGGCAGCGATACCCTCGATTACTCTCACCTGGGCGCTTCGATGCAGGCAGTTCTCACCGCGTTGGGCAGCATTGACGGCTTCAACGGCAGTGAACCCATGCTGAGCACCGGCTTTGCCAACATGAACGTACTCATTGGCGGCGGCAGTGCAGACGAATTAACCGGTATGAATGTGGCTTACACCTGGAACATTACTCCGACCACCAACGAGTACAGTTACGCGGGCCACTCGATCCAGTTCAACGGCTTCGAGACCATTTCCGGCGGCAGCGCCAACGATACCTTTATCATTAGCGGTGCCTCCCTCTACAATCTGCTGGGTGGGGCGGGCGATGATACCTTCACCTTCCAGAATGGCGCAACCCTGACCGGTATTCTCGATGGTCAGGCGGGCAACGACAGCGTCAGCTACATTTACTACACCACCCCGGTGGTCATCAACCTGAGTGATGCTCCTTACACCCATGACGGCATCGTTACCCCCAGAAACTCCGCTCCTGGCATCAACGGCGGTCTCGAAAATGGCATTATCAGCATTGAATCCGCTACCGGCGGCCTTGCAGATGATATCCTGATCGGCTCGAATGGCGATAACACTCTGAACGGCAGCCAGGGCAATGACCTGCTGCTGGGCGGGTTGGGCAATGACACTTATGCCTTTGGCAACGACTGGGGTACCGACGTGGTCAGCGATGACGGCGGCAATGATACCTTCAGCTTCGCGGCGGCCACCGTGCCGGTAACCTTCGTCCGCGGCGTCACCGCAGCTTGCCCGAGTGGAACCTGCGCAACCAATGGCACCAACCAGGTGACCAACGAGAACGGGCAGATCGAGAACTTTGTGGGCGGCAGCGCAGCGGATACCTTCATGCTGACCCATGGCTCCTCCCTGAGCGGCAGCATCAATGGCAACGGCGGCACGGATACACTTGATCTGAGTGCTGCTACGACTGCCTTGAATCTGGTCCTCACCGGCCTGGGCAGCGTGGACGGCTTCAACGGTACCGTGACGGGTCTGGGCGGCAGCTTCAGCAATCTGGATGTCTTCTTGAGCGGAACAGGCAGCGATAAATTAACAGGCATGAACACCGCCAGCCTGTATAAGATCAGCAATTCCGGCAACACTTACCGCGAGAACGCTAGCGGACGGATCTTCTCCTTCAGCGGAGTCGAGAGCCTGCAGGGCGGCAGCGCGGCGGATACCTTTGCCTTCGTTGGCAGCGCGGCCCTGGGCGGTTCGCTCAACGGCGGCGCCGGCACAGATACCCTGGATTACTCAGCGGCTACCGTGGCGGTCAGCGTCAGTTTGAGCAGTGGAACGGCCACGGGGGTTCCGGGCGGCATTGCCAGCATCGAAAATGTTCTGGGTAGCCCGGTAGCCAACACGATCTACGGCGATAATAACGATAACGTCCTTGTCGGTACCAGCGGCAACGATAAGATCTACGGTCTGGGCGGCAATGATACCCTGATCGGTTTGGGCGGCGACGATCTGCTGGATGGCGGCGCGGGCATCGATACCGTTGACTACAGCGGCAATCTGAGCGCCGGGGTGACGATCAACCTGAGCACCGGCCTGGCTACCAGCAGCGACAGCGGCACCGACACTCTGGTCAGCATTGAAAACATCATCGGCAGCAGCTTCGCCGATAACATCACCGGCAACAGCGGCGATAACGTCATCGACGGACGTGGCGGGAACGACCGCATCGAAGGTGGTACAGGCAACGACACTTACGTCTTCGGCAATGACTGGGGCCAGGATGTTTTGACCGACGCCGGTGGTACCGATACAATCACCTTCGCCGGGGAGACACTGGGGCTGCAGGCGACGATCAGCGCGGCCGGCCTATCCGTGATGGACGGCACCAACCTGCTCACCGTCAACGGTGCCAGCATCGAAAATCTGCTGGGCAGCCAGGCAGACGATGTCTTCCGCTTCAGCGATGGGGCTTCCCTGTCCGGGACACTGGATGGGCGGGAAGGACAGAATGTGCTTGACTTCTCGACTTCCACCTCCACCCGCACCTTTACCTTGAGCGCTCAGGGCAGCTTGAATGGCTTCAAGGGTACCGTCAGCGGCGCTTTGCCGACCGGTTTCGATAATATCAGCGGGTTGGTAGGCAGCAGCGCCAGCGATAGCCTGCTTGGGCTCAATCAGAACGCTGATTGGAACCTGAACGATGCCGGTAATACTTACAGCAGCGGCGGACGCACTCTGTCGTTCGCGGGCATCGAAAATCTGAACGGCGGCAGTGGAAATGATGTCTTCCATCTGATCGGCGCCGGTTCGCTCGCTGGCAATCTCAGCGGCGGCACGGGCACCAACCGCCTGGATTACTCCGCTTACACGGCTGGGCCGGTGGCGGTCAATATGCAGACGAGTACGGCCACGGCGTTAGGCGGTACCTTCAGCGGCATCAGCAGTTTGACCGGTTCAGACAGTGTCTCGACGACGCTGGTCGGTTCAGACAGCGGCAATACCTTCAACATCAATGCTGCCAACAGCGGCACTTTGAACGGCAGCTTTACCTTCGCGAATGTCGCCAACCTGGTGGGTGGCAGCGGCAGTGATGCCTTCGTCTTCGCCAACGGCGCGACGCTCAGCGGTTCTCTGGCAGGTTTGGCAGGAACGGACACTCTGGATTACCGCGCTGATACCACCGGTCTGACGATCGATCTCGCGGCCGGGACGGCGCTGGCGAATGGTGTGACCACCCTGGTCAGCGGCATCGAGAATGTGATCTCCGGTAAAGGCAACGACAGCATTACTGGCGACAGCAATGATAACGTCTTCACCGATATTGGCGGCACCGATGTCTTCGACGGCGGCGATGGCAATGATACTTACGTCTTCGAAGCCAATTGGGGCAGCGGGGATGTGGTCACCGGCCTGGGCGGCACCGATACCATGACCTTTGCAGGTCTGGCGGCCGATCTGAACGTGACCCTCAACGCCGGTGGTTTCACCGTCAGTGATGGCATCAACAGTGTCAGCAACACTGGCTATCAGATCGAAGATCTGGTGACCGGGTCTGGCAATGACACCTTTACCTTCAATGCTCCTGCCAGCATCAATCTCAACAGCGGCGCCGGCAATGATACCTTCCGCTTCACGAGCGGCAGCAGCCTGACCGGCAATCTCGACGGCGGCAGCGGTACGAATACCCTCGATTACTCTGCCTTTGGCAGCGCGATTGTGGCCAACCTGGCCGCGCACACCATCACCGGCATTACTGGCACCATCAGTAATATCAATGCCCTGACGGGCTCCGCTCTGGCCGACACTTTGGTTGGCAGCAACAGCGGCGCCACCTTCAACATCACTGGCAGTAATTCCGGCAACGTAGATGGCCTCTTCGCCTTCAGCGGCATCGAGAATCTGCAGGGCGGTTCGGGTAGTGACATCTTCCGCGTGGCAGACGGCGGTTCGCTCAGCGGCAGTGTGGATGGCGTCAGCGGCAGTGATACTCTGACCTTTGCGGGCAGCAGTTTGGCCCACACTCTCAACATCACCTCGACTTCCACCGATGGCTTCGCGGGTACTGAGTCTCACCTGGGGGCTGGCTTCACCAATATCGATACCTTGCTGGGCGGGAACGGCAGCGATGTCTTCACTGGTGCGGATGCACCTTCTACTTACTCCATTTCTACCAGCAGCACTTACACTTTGGGCGGCAAGACGCTCAGCTTCAGCGGCTTCGAAACCGTCAACGGCGGCGCGGATAACGATCTCTTCATCATTACCGGGGCCAATAACGTCAGTCTGAACGGCAACGGCGGTGCGGATCAGTTCGTCTTCGGCAACGGCGCCAGCGTACAGGGCGGCATCGACGGTGGTACGGGCGCGGATGTACTTGACCTCAGCGCTTACACCACGCCGCGCAGTGTGACCCTTACCGGTCTGGGAGATATCGACGGATTCAATGGCAATGCCCTGGTTCTGGGCGGGGCCTTCCGCAATATCAACGTTCTCCGCGGCGGCGCGGGTGCGGCAGATACCCTGACCGGGATGAATGCCGCGGCGGTCTTTGACCTGGCTGCCGGTACCTACACCAGCACGAATACACTGTCTTACAGCGGCTTCGAGAATCTGGTGGGCGGCAGTGACACGGATGTCTTCCTGATCAACGGCAGCGTCTCCGGCAACTTGAACGGCGGAGCTGGCAACGATGAATTTGTCTTCAATGCCACCCATACCTTAACCGGCGCGATCGACGGCGGCAGCGGCGCAGATATGCTGAATTACTTCAGCTATGACGCGGATGTTAACGTCAACTTCGCTCTGGGTACGGCAACGGGCGTCAGCGGCGGTATCAAGAACATGGAGAACTTCACCGGTTCAGCACTGCACACCAACACCATTACCGGTGATGACAACGATAATGTTCTGGTTGGCGGGTCCTCGAATGACATCCTCATTGGTGGGAAGGGCAATGATACTTACATCTTCACCAACGGTTGGGGCCACGATGTAGTCGTAGAAAAACCGGGTGAGGGCAACGATACGATTTACTTTGGCACGGTAACCGATGACCTCAACTTTACCTTCGATGGCAGCACGGTTTCCGTCAGTGACGGCACTAACACTCTCAACACGGGCGCGGCCAACAACGTCGAGAACTTTGTTGGCGGCCTGGGCAATGATACCTTCACCCTCAAGAATGGTGCGGTGGTCAACGGCCAGATCGATGGCGGCGCCGGCAGCAATACGCTCGACACCAGCGCTTATGGTTCCGCACGCAGCTTTGTGCTGACCCGGCTGGGGACGACAGTGGGCTTTGCCGGCAGTGAGGCCAGCCTGCACGGCGGGTTCGATAACATCTCTGCCCTGATCGGCACCAGCCTCAGCGGCGACAGCCTGACCGGGTTGAATGCGGCGGCTGAATGGAACCTCACCGGTACAACGGTGGAGAACTACACCAGCGGCGGACGCACCCTTGACTACAGTGCCATCGAGAATCTGGTGGGCGGCAGCGCGGCGGATACCTTCGTCTTCGCGAATGGGGCAGATCATACCGGCAGCGTCAACGGTGCCGCGGGCAGCGATACCCTCGATTACTCGGCCTACACCAGTTCGGTGACTGTGGACCTGGCGGCCTTTAGCGCCAGCGGCATCAGCGGACTCGTTACCGGCATCGAAAACGTCCGCGGCGGTAGTGCGGCGGATTCCCTGAGCGGCGACGAAAACGCCAACCACCTCGAAGGCAACGGCGGGAACGATACGCTCAATGGCCGCGGCGGCAATGATGTCCTTGACGGTGGCCTGGACGATGACACTTTGGCCGGCGGCACTGGCGATGATCGCTACGTCTTCAACGCAGGTTGGGGCAGTGACAATGTGATCGAAGCCGACGCGGAAGGCAATGACACTCTTGATTTCAGCGCGATCAGCGCCGCTTTGACGATCACTCTGGACGCTCTGACCGTGACCGACGGCAGTAACTGGGTCAGTCACAGCGGGACCGGCATCGAGAATATCCAGAGCGGCAGTGGCAATGATCTCTTCAATATCAACAGCAATCGGGCCATTTCGCTCTGCGGTGGGGCCGGAAATGATACTTACGTCTTCAGTGACGGCGTGACCTTGAACGGCAGCATCGATGGGCAAAGCGGCAGCGATTGGCTCGACTTCAGCGCTTTCACGACTGCGCGTAACGTGGTCCTGACCGGGCTGGGCAGCGTGGATGAGTTCAATGGTCTGGAAGCCAGCCTGACGGGCAGCTTTGCCAACATCGATACGATCACGGCGACATCGTCCCATCAAGATACCTTTACGGGCGCCAACCTGGATGCAAACTTTGCGATCAACGGTAATGTGATTTACACCAGCACCGGCCATACCCTGACCGCCAACGCTTTCGAAACCCTGAATGGCGGTGCGGGCAGTGATACCTTTGACGTGAGCGGTGCGCAAACCTACAATCTCAACGGCGGCGCCGGGGATGACGTCTTCCGTCTGGAAAACGATGCGACCTTGACCGGCACCATCGATGGTCAGAGTGGCAGCAATACCCTGGACTTCAGCCCGTACACCACCAGCCGTGACATCATCTTGACCGGCACGGGCAGCTTGAACGGATTCGCGGGGATCGAGTTCAGCATCATCGGCACCTTCGACAATATCAATCGGATCCTTGGCGGCAGCGGGGACGATTCCCTGAGTGGCACCAATGACCCGGGTATCTGGACGGTGACCCCAACCGGCGGCAGCTACACCTCCGCTTCACGCACGCTGACTTTTGCCAGCATCGAAACCTTGAGCGGATCGGGCTACGACGATACCTTCATCATCAAGAATGGCGTTACCCTGCCAGGCAGCATCGATGGCCGCGGCGGTACCGATACCCTCGACTTCTCGGACTTCCTGACCGATCTGGAAGTGACCCTTGAAAATGGTTACGTCAACGTCTTCCACGGCGGTGTCACCAGTATCGAGAACGTGATCGGCGGCGCCGGGGATGATATTCTGGTGGGCGACGATAACGACAACGTCATCGACGGCGGCGCGGGCAATAACATCCTTGCTGGCGAAGGCGGCGACGATACTCTCTGGAGTGGGACGGGCTACAACATCCTCTACGGTGGTGACGGTAATGATACGGCTTACATCGCTGCCGGCGGCACCTACATCGTCCCGCTGAACGACATCGAGAATTTGCTGGCGGCTCCCGGACCTGAACCGCAGCCGGTACCCGTTCCTGTGACGGGTTCTGAGTATGCTGGTTCGAATAAAAAGCAGCCGACAGTGATCGTCATCGATATCGAAAGCGGTGATCAAACGACTTTGTTCTTCGCGGGTTATCTGGCTGCGCTCCTGCGCCTGCCCGAAGGCAATGAGATGTACTTCGGCTTCTTGAATGGTGAAGTAGCCACCCTGGCGTACTTCGATACCTTCACTCTCGAGAAACAGTTGCCTGAAGATACCGCTCTGGTCTTTGGCATCGCTTATGACCTCTCTCACAATGGAGTCACTGATACTGGCGAGAAAGCCGGCACAACCTTGGGCTTTGTTGTACCGCAAGGCTACGATCCGCAGGATCTGATGATTGCCCGCTGGAATAGCACGACGAAGAAATGGGAAGAGATCGCTTCGAGCTACGTTCCTGAACTCAAGACCGTACCCGCGCACTGTGAATACGATCCGCGGACGGGTGAGGGTGATCCGCACTGCCTGTTCACTCCGTTCAACCAGACCGGTATCATCGGTCACAGAATTGCGGTGGTCACCATTCCGGGCGAGTACGTCCTTCTGGTCAAGGCTAAGAATGCCGATCTGACCTGCACCACCGGCGACGCCTCCCTGGATCTGGGCACGACCGGCGTAGCAGTGCCTTGCAGCGGCGCGGGTGAATTGAAAGCCCTGCCGGTGGCCGTCTGGACTCTGCATGATCTGCCTGCGGACCAGTACGCTGTGAGCGGCTTGCAGTTCTACACCAAGGTGGAGGGTCAGGTACAGCCTGACCTGGCGGAAGGTCAGACTGCTACGTTGAGCTTTGACCTGCCGCAGAACGTCACCGGTACCTATCAGGTGCTGTACCGCGCGGATGACCATCAGGCCTGGACGGTGGTGAGCGGCGCGACCCAAACCGGGGATACGCTCCAGGTTCAGGTCAATCAGCCGGGTACCTACGTACTGATGATCCAACCCTGAGAAAAAAAGACGGGCCAGAGAAATTTCTCTGGCCCGTTTCGCTGAAATTTAAGGTGATTTTCTGCTCCTGCGGCTTGAAAACCGGTACAATTGAGATTATTCTGGCATGCAGAGGTAGATATGTCTTATTCACTACGCACGATTGCCGTTTTTTGTGGCTCCGCAGATAATCTGGCCCCAGAGTACTATGAGGCTGCCCGCGCCACTGGCGAATTGCTGGCCCAAAGGGGTATCCGGCTGGTCTATGGGGCCGGGCGTACGGGTATGATGGGCGCGCTGGCGCGGGGCTGTCTGGAGGCTGGCGGTGAGGTAACTGGCATCGTCCCAAAGGGGTTGGATAGCCCGCAGTTGATCTATACTCAGGGGTTGACCCAGCTTATTACCGTCGAGAATATCCAGATTCGCAAAGCACGCATGAACGAACTCTCCGATGCCTACATTGCGCTCCCGGGTGGCTTCGGCACTCTGGACGAGCTCTCTGAGGTGCTTACCTGGTCGCAGATCGGCCTGCATCGCAAGCCGGCGGCACTGCTCAACGTGAACGGCTATTACGATCATTTGCTTGAGTGGATCGAGCGCGCTCATCAGGACCATTACATCTATGAAGAGCATTTGCAGCTTTTCGTTGTAGACAACACCCCAGAGGGGTTACTCGAAAAGCTTGCCAATTATCGCTTCCCGGATAAGATCGAACGCTGGTTGGACCGCGAAGAAAAGTAACCTTGACCCAAAATGGTTGATTCCCGCTGGAAACCGGTGCTCTACGCCTTGCTGGCTGCCTTGCTCTTTGGCGCCAGTACCCCGCTGGCGAAAATGCTGCTGGGGACGGCGGATTCCGTTTTTTTGGCGGGATTATTCTATCTGGGCAGCGGCATTGGGGTAGGGATCTTGCTGCTGCAGCAAAAGGTCTTCAAAAGAGATCACCGTGAGGCTCCGCTGCTGCGCCAGGAGGTTCCCTGGCTGGCCGGCGCGGTGTTGGCTGGCGGGGTGGCAGCACCGATTCTGCTGCTGCTCTCCCTGCGGCATACTCCTGCGGCCAGCGCGGCACTGCTCTTGAATTTCGAGGGAGTCGCCACCACGCTGATCGCAGTGCTGGCTTTCCATGAGGCGGTAGGCAAACGTACCTGGCTGGCGATGGTTCTGGTTACGCTGGCCTGTCTGGTGCTCTCCTGGCAGGGGAACGCACTGCAGAGCGTGTCGTGGGGCGGACTGGGGATTTTAGGTGCGTGTATCCTGTGGGGCCTGGATAATAACCTCACCCGCAATATTTCCGCGAAAGATCCGCTGGCGATCGTGGCGATCAAAGGTCTGGGTGCCGGAACTTTCTCTTTGCTTTTGGCGCTGGTTCTGGGCCGGCCCTTTCCGGGCTGGGGAGTGACCGCTCAGGCACTGCTGATCGGATTCGTGTGCTACGGCATCAGCATTGTGCTTTACGTGCTGGCGCTGCGCGGCCTGGGCAGTGCCCGGACCGGTACACTGTACGCGGCGGCTCCGTTTATGGGGGTGGTCCTTTCACTTGTACTTTTGCGCGAGAAACCGAACTGGCTTTTCTTCGCGGGGCTGCCTTTGATGCTGCTGGGCACTCTGCTGATGAGTCTCGAAAACCACCATCATGTTCATACTCACGAGGCCTGTTCCCACGAGCATGCCCACACTCATCCTGATCCACACCATGAGCACCTGCACGCGGACGGGACGGTTTTTGTGGGCACGCATTCCCATCCGCATCAGCACGAATCACTTACCCACGATCACGCGCATACCCCAGACATTTCCCACCGTCATTCCCATTTTCCTGGCTGAATCTATTTCTGAAGCTGGATCACTCTGGCCCAGCGCGGCGGCAGCTCCAGGTGAATTCCGTTTCCCTGAACGGAAATATTTTCATTGCCATTCAGCCGGTCGACCGCACAGCGGGCCGGGAAGGGTAGGGCAAGGTCCATTGAAGTGGTCTGGGGGGCAGAATTCAGGGCCACCAGTACGGTTTCAGTATCACTTTCGCGCAAGAAAGCCAGTTGTTCGTGCTGGGTGGCGATTGGCTGGTAGTCCCCGTAGAGCAGGGCCGGGGAGCTGCGCCGCAGTTGGGCCAGTCGGCCAATGGCCGCGGCGAGATCGGGCACTTCTGGATGGGCCTGACACAGCTCAAGATCCAGACAGGGGCGCAGCATGGCGTCGCTGTGCGGTGTGCGGGCGGCCTTTAAGCCCCATTCGCTGCCGTAATAGATCGAGGGTACCCCGGGCATGGTGAAGAGCAGACAGTACAGCGGAAAGAGCAGGGCCGGGTCGGGCAGGTTGCTGGCCACCCGATTGACGTCGTGATTATCGGCGAAAGCATACAGCGGAATTCCCCGGTAGAGGCCTGAAGCACCGAACTGGCGGTTCAGGGCATAGGCGATCTCGAAATAATTTTTCTCGGCCAGGCTCGAGTAAAGCCCTTTGTAACACTCATAATTGGTGGCAGAATCCAGACGCTGCGGCTGGGCCAGATGGCGGTAATCGCCGCCTACCATCTCGCCCATCAACCAGAAATCTGGCTTGAGCGAGTGCCCGAAACGGCCGATGGCTTCGAGAAAATCCTCATCCAGCACGTCCGCGGCATCCAGACGCAGGCCGTCGATGTCAAAACGCTCGACCCAGCTGCAGATGGCATCGAACAGGTGCTGGGTCACAGCCGGGTTATGTAGATTGAGTTTGACCAGGTCGTAGTTCCCGGCCCAGCCTTCATAGCGGAAGGGGTCCGCGCAGGGACTGACGGCACTGAAATCCAGACCGGCGAACCAGGAGACGTAAGCGGAATTTGCGAGATGTTCGCGCACGTCGCGAAACGCCCAGAAATCGCGACCGACGTGGTTGAACACCCCATCCAGGATCAGGCGCATGCCGCGGGCGTGAATTTCACGGCTGAGCGCGGCCAGAGTCTCATCTGTTCCCAGCCGGCGGTCCACGTGAAAGTAATCCGCGGTATCGTAGCCGTGTGCGCTGGATTCGAAGACGGGGCCCAGATAGAGAGCGTTGGCTCCCAGCGATTGAATATGCGGCAGCCATTCCCGGATCTTTTCGAGCCGGGGGATCGGCGGGGTCGAAAAATCATTGCGCAGCGGCGCTCCGCAAAAGCCGAGCGGATAGAGGGCGTAAAAAACACTCTGGTTGGCCCAATGGGTGGGTGAAAATTGATTCATCAGGGATTCTCCTTAGGTACATACCGGTAGGTATAGTATTAAGCAAAAAAAATATTACGAGAAGATGCCGTGCATGAATTGGTGAACGGATTTCATCACCAGCGTCTGGTCCAGCTCGACCTGATGGTTCAGGCCGATCGCGGCGTAGGTGTTGATCATGCCTAAGAAAGTGGCGGCGTAGGCTCGCTGGCGGTCTTGCATATTTCCGTGATCCAGCGCGGCGGCGGTGAAGAGGGCCTCGAGCAGGGTCTGCTGGCGCTGATTGAAAGGCGCCACTGCCTGAAAAGGCTCACTATCGGGGGCGGCAAACCACAGCGAAAGCTGCAGACGGTAAAAGCGCGGCTGCTGACGGGCAAAGCGGAAGTAGGTGGCAGCCACTGCTTCAAGGGCATTTTTAACGTCGTGATGATAGACGGCGCTCTTTTCCAGTTCGGCGAAGAGGGGGGCAAAATTTTCCTCGAGCAGGGTATGCAGCAGGCCAGTTTTACTGCCAAAGTAGTGGTACAGGGTGGGTTTTTGCACCCCGGCTGCTTCGGCAATCTCCTGTACGCCCACGGCGTCATAGCCCCGTTCGGCAAAGAGGCGCAGGGCGCTTTCGAGGATCAATTCCCGGTTCTCAGACATGCCAATAGTATACCAATCGGTACACAAAAAGTCAAGAAAATTCCCGCGGGGATTGGCCGCGGGAAGAAAAAGGCAATTATTCGTAGCGGAAGCGCAGCACGCCGATGGTGAAAAAGACGGCTGCGAAGCCAAGTAGAACGGCGGTTTCGGGCCAGATGGCCATGAGTCCGCCGCCGCGCAGGACGATATCCATCATGCCCTGCATGGCCCAGGTGGTGGGCAGCACTTTGACCGCGGTTTGGACGGCACTGGGGAAAAGCTCCAGGGGGTACCAGCAGCCGCCCAGCAGGGCCATTGACATGCCCAGCATGACGCTGAGGCCGTTGGCCTGGCCTTCTGTCTTGACGAAGGTGCCCAGCATGGTGCCCAGGGCGGCAGCCGCCAGCGCCGCGGCGATCAGGATCACTGCCAGCGCGGCCGGGGATTGGCCCCAGTCGACGTGCATGACGACGATGCCAAAGGTGACCAGCAGGGCCATCTGTACCAGCGCAGTCAATACCTGCCCCAGGATGGTGCCCAGCAAATAAGTGGATTTACGCGTGGGGGTGGTAAGGATGCGCCGCAGCGTCCCTTGCTGGCGTTCAGAGGCGAACATACCGGCAAGCCCGATAAGGGGGATGAAGACCCAGGTGATGAGCTGCCCGGCGGAGGAATTGGCGCGCGGGTCGTACTCCACTTGATCGGCAGTGCTGCCTTCGCTGACCTGCAGCCGCTGGGGGGCCTCGGCCAGTTGCGTTTGGGCAGCGTCGAGCGCGGCCGTGTAATAGGCTGCGCGGTCAGCCTCACTGGCAAAGGGCTGGATCTGCGCGGCCGCGGCCACGCTCTGCGAAGCGATGTCATTCAGGCTGCTGACCCGGCTGGCCGCGGCTTCCACGGCCTGGCGCGAGATCACCGCGTCCATGTTATTGGGCTGCTGCAGCATCTGCAGGGTCAGCGTGCCGGCTTTGGCGCTTTCGAGGGTGAAATCTGCCGGGATGATCAAGACGGCAGCGTAGCGCCGTGTGTTGAAGCTGGCCTGCGCCTGATCGAGATCTTCTTGGGTGATGCGTACCGAGGCAGATTGCTCGAGTTCGCTGATAAGTTGTGCCGAGAACGTGGATTGGGCCTCATCCACGACGGTCAGGTGCACACGGGTATCTGAAACTGAACCGGTGGCGCTGCTCAAGATCACCGTGAACAGGATGGGCAGGATGAGGAAGAAAAGCCATTCCGACGGGGAGGCAAAACGCACCAGAGTATCTTTCAAGGCGATAGCAAAGATTTTTTTCATGTTGACCTCTCAGGCGGCGGCAAAACCGCGGCGGTTGAACAGCAGCGCGGCCAGAAAGAAGAGGATCACCGCCATTGCCAGCAGCGCCAGGATCGGCGTCCAGATGGCATTCAGTCCGTTGCCCAGGGCCAGAGTGGAGAACCCGTCCATTCCCCAGGAATTGGGGGAGATACGCGCGAAGGTCTGTACCCAGCCCGGCAGGTTATCGGTGCTGAAGAAACTGCCCCCCAGCAGGCCAAAGATCAGCATCATGGCTGAGCCGATTGTGGAAACCTGCCCGGGAGTTTTGGCAACGGCGGCCAGCAGCAGGCCCCAACCCGTGGCGGCGGCCACGGCGGCGATCAGCAGAACGACAATGGCCAGGGGATCTCCCCAGTGGAGGCGGAAGAGCAGGCTGGTTCCCATGATGAGGATCGCCATCTGGGCCAGACCGGTCAGGAAGATGCCAAAGACCTTGCCGGCCAGGATTTGCCGGGGCGAAGTGGGGGAAACAAGCAGGCGCGGCAGCGTCCCGGCCTGACGTTCGGTCAGCAAGGAGCGCCCGCCGTAAGTGACAGTGTACATCAGGAACATCAGCGCCATCCCTGGGGCCATCATGGCCAGGGTATCCACTTTGAACGTGCCGGTTTGTCCATTCTGGGTCTGGATGGGGATGCTGCTGGCGGTATTCCCCGCTTGGGCGCTGAGCTGCGCCCCCATCTGGCTGCCCACGCTCATGGCCTGATCGGGGGCGATGAGGCCCTGCTTCAGCATCTGTTCGATCGAGACGATGCCGCCCGCGCGCGAGGTTTCGACCCGACTGAGGAAGGTTTCGAGAATGGTTTTGATCACGCCGGCACTGGTAGGCCGGGTGGGGTTGCTGTAGAGCTGCAGGGCCACCACCGTGCTGTCAAGGCTGGCGGTGCTGGCGCAGGGGATGATGCTGTTGCTAAACCCGGCCGGGATGAGAATGGCCGCGGCCGCCTGGTCGTCATCCACGGCTTGCTGGGCCAGGGTGAAATCGTCCATTTCGCTGGGCGCGACCAGGTCCTGCAAGTCGGAGGAATGGAACATCTCGATCAGGGCGGTGCCCAGTTGACCGCCATCCTGGTTCACCAGGATCACGGGAATATCGCTGATGCCGCTGCTGGTGGAGTTCCCCATCCGGCCGGTCACGAAGCCCAGGCCGATGGTCAAGGCGAAGGGGGCCAGCAGCATCAAAATGAGAGCAGCCGGGTCCCGAAAGATAAGGAGCAGGTCTTTAAGGCCAATGAGAAAGATCTTTTTCATGGCTGCCTGCTTAATCGCGTAATGCCCGACCGGTGAGATGCAGAAAAACTGACTCCAGGTTGGGCTCTTGAATGTCGACCGAGCGGATTTTGATGCCGCTTTCGTTGGCCGCAGAGATGACCGGGGCCAGAATTTCTTCGGCGGCCGGGGTGATCACGGCCACGGTGTGATCAGTGCTGTCGGCGCGGATGACGCCGTGCAGGCCGCGCAGTTTCTCGACCAGGCCGTCAGTAATGTCTGTCTCGCCCACGTGCAGGATCAGCGTGTCGGTTTCCCCGACCTGGCGGGTCAGTTCAGCCTGGGTACCCAGCGCGATGAGCTGTCCGTGGTCGATGATGCCGACCCGGTCTGAAAGCTCCTGAGCTTCTTCCATGTAGTGGGTGGTATACAGCACGGTCATACCCTCGTGATTGAGGTCCTTCACTGTATCCAGAATGGCGCGCCGCGACTGCGGATCGATGCCCACGGTGGGTTCATCCATGAAGAGCAGCTGCGGGCGGTGCAGCAGGCCAACGCCGATGTTGATGCGCCGTTTCATCCCGCCCGAGTAGGTCTTCACCCGCTGGGCAGCTTTCTCGGTCATGCCGGTACGTTCCAGCACTTCCTCGACGCGCTGTTTGAGGGTCTTTCCGCTCAATCCGTACATCTGCCCCCAGAAATTGAGGTTTTCACGGGCGCTCAGATCTTCATAAAGCGCGATTTCCTGCGGCACCACCCCGATCAACTGGCGCACGGCCATGGGGTCGCGCTTGATCGAATGCCCGCCGATGACGGCATCCCCAGCGCTTGGGGAGGTGAGCGTGGAAAGCATCGAGATGGTCGTCGTCTTGCCGGCCCCATTGGGCCCCAGCAGACTGAAGATTTCTCCGGCGTGCAGATCGAACGAGATGTCGTTGACCGCGGTAAAATCAGCAAATTTCTTGATCAGGTGTTCAGCTTGCAGAATCGATTCCATGAAAAGCCCTCATTCTTGTCGGTGGATACACAATATACGGATAAATCGGGTTTAAGGTGCAATGGCGCGCAAAGGCCAGGGATCTGTGATATTCAGAAGTGTGATGAATTCTATCAAAAACGAAAGGGATAATAAAATGCTCAGGGGGATTCATATCTTCATGCTCCTGGGTAGACCCCTCAAAAACCTATCGGATCACAGATCTGATGCTATAGTTAAGCATGAGAACCGCAATCCTTGCCTGGTTGAGGGAAAATGATGAATCAGCCATTTTGCACAAAATTCCATGATCTATTGGGCTGTAGCAAGACGAAAAACATTTTGGCCATGATTGTGTTGGCTTTATTCCTGGCTGCCTGTACAGAACAAACACCGCAGCCTTTCTCAGCGAGTTCTTCCCCGACGCTCCTTACGGCCACTGAGATCAGCCCCACGATCACGCAGGCAGAAACGCCAGAGATAGCCAGACCTTTGACCCCACCTGCACTTTTACCGGTAAATAATGTGACAGAAGTGTGGGAAAACCATGCCTGGGTGGTGAAAAATGCCAAAGGACAGGTGACCGCTGCCTGGGATGCGTCGGAAAATGAATGGGTGTATCGCCGCGAAAATCTCCAAATGGTCTTTTCTGGTGAAACATTGCCGAATTCGAAAGGGGGAATCGGTTCGTACGTGGTCCGGAAGGTGGTGATTCCCGCCGAATGGGAAAAGGATCCTTCTGGAAACGGTCTGGATGAAACTCCCATTGTTCCTCTGGGATATATTGGGACAATCGAAGAAGTCGGCGGCAAAGATACCGGCAGAAACATCTGGCATCTGCAGGAAATCGGCGTAGATTTTCGGGGAATCAAGCTGGTACAGCCAAAAAGTGATCCTAAAAACCTGACCGGGGGTGATATCTACCTTGTTGGGTTTACCACGTCAAATCCTCAATATCCAGATCGATTTTATCTGATCACGATTCCCTTGAATGATAATGACCTTTTGTATACCAACTTTGATCTATTCGCTGGGGGAACGTATGCGGAGGCGATCGGATCGAATGTGATCATTCCGCCGCCGGATGGAAAACTTGGTGAATATTCATTGCATGAACTGATACCCGTTTTGAAGGACCCCTCTGTAGTGGGGAGACGGATGTGTCTGCAGATTTGGGTGTCGGATACGGGCAAAGCGTCAAACCGGTCGGATGCAATCAGAGATGCGTTTTTTTCAGCCCGGTCAGAATATTTTGCTTGATGCCATAGAAAGCGGGACATCCTTTGATCCCGTCGAAACGGGGATCAATGAGCAAAGCCTGCGCGTACCTCATGACCTGCACGATCTGGTCCCTGAAAATTAGTTTCTTTGTCTCTTGCAGATGAACCCTCCCATTTGATATGGGGGATTGCACTAGCGAGTGTTGTTTATCTGCCGGGGACAAAATTGTTTAAGAAAACCTCTTATTTCTGGTTATGTTTTTGTCGAATATCAGTATAATTATGCGTCGAACTTACCCTAGGTGAAAGTGGTTTCTCGTGTTTAGACGACAATTGAGCGGTTCGAAAAATCTCTGGCTGATGCGCCTTTACTATCTGGCCTATTTTGGCGCGATGGGCAGCGTCAATCCTTTTGTAAATCTATTCTACGTGCATAATGGTTTGTCGGGCACGGAGATTGGCGTTTTAAATACCATCAGCGCGATTTCAGGGATGGTTTCCGCGCCGCTGTGGGGCAGGCTCAATGATAACGTCCGGCGGCCGCGTCTGTTGTTGCAGGCTACCCTGGCCCTGAACGCACTGGCCTATTATTTTCTCAGCCAGCAAACAGCTTTTCTGTACATGGCTATCTTGATCGGTTTTAATGCTTTTATCAGTTCGGGCATCAACCCGGCTTCCCAGGCCCAGGCTTTGTTGGCCGCGGCGGAAGGCGGTGCCTATTACGGCAGTGTGCGTATGTGGGGATCCGCAGGCTGGGCCATCATGTCTGCATTGAGCGGGCTGATCATCCAAAGGACCAGTCTGGTCTCCGCTTTTGTGGCTTTTCTTGTCTTGAATTTACTGGCTGCCGGCATTCTTTTCTGGGTGCACACCCCGCAGCCGGTTTCGCAGACCGAGATCAAAGGGGTAAAACAGCCTCCGGTGCCGATGAAAGAGGTCTTTCACTCGCTCATCAAGAACCGCGAATTGACTTGCTTCTTGCTGGCGCTGGTCTCGGTCTGGGTGCTGGCCAATGGCGTTAATTTCGAATCGGTTTACCTGCAGCAGTTGGGTGCCAGCGAGGGGCTGATCGGCTGGGAGAATACCATTGGGGCGGTCATCGAATTCCCCATGATGCTGCTCTCGGACCGCATCATGCGCAAGCGCGGTTCAAAGTTCACGCTGCTGATCGGCTTTTTCTCGTATATGCTGGCCTGTTCTGCCATCGTGATCCATCCCACAGTGGTAAGTTTCTTTTTATATCGCGCCATCAACGGAGTCAGCCTCAGCCTGTATTCGGTCTCCTTTACCTATTTCATCGTTGAGCGTGCTCCTGCCGGGCAGTCCGGCACCATGCTGGCCCTGTATTCCGTCACCATCGCCGGCTTGCTCAGTATCCTCATGTCCCCGGTGAGCGGGCGCCTCTTTGATCTGATCGGCCCTTACTGGCTCTATGTCATGGCTTTGGTGGGCTACACTCTGGCCGCCGGCTTCATCCTCTTTGGCGTGATCCTTCATCCGCGCCGCAGAAAAGCCGCAGAAACATAGACGCGCTTGTATGGGCCGCGGAAAGGCCGGCCACTCCCGCGGCTGGGAAAAATAGAAGTAACGACATTCCCATAAAGTTTTACGGATAGCTAATTTCTGTCATTATTGAATTCTATTTTTATTGTCCCTATAATTAATTCAGGTATCTAGGTTGCTGGGGGAATGAATTCGTGTTTCTGTTTATCCGTAAGGATTACTGTTAGCCGAGCTTCTGGAAGATCAATTCATTCGTCAAGAGGAGGAAAATATGACTTTGCCTAATGAATTCTTTTCTGGTACTTCTATTGTGACGCTCGCGGGAGCAAGCACACTGGTCTAGGTGATTACCAGCACAGTGTGCAATCTGTTTTCAAATGGTGATACCGCAGCCATCAAAAAGTGGGTGGGTTTTGTGCTCTCTCTGGCGTTGGGCTTTACGGAACTGTTGCTCAACGGCAGCACATCCTGGGTGGATTGGCTGCTTGCGCTGGCAAATGGCTGTTTGATCTACCTGGTGTCTGTAGGCGCAAATACGATGGTTGGGGGCGGCAGCCAGGAATAATCAGCGTAGGCAGAAGAATATCCAGGCGGGTAAGAAGGTAGTAGTTCATGCCCCTGATTTGGACTTTACCCAATACCTTGCGGGACCTTCTCGCCGACAACGGGGGCGTTTGTTGACCGGGGATCAGCCCAAGGATATTCTGCAGGAAGTTGGGCGCCTGCCGGATGTAGCGATTGAAACACCCGCCAAGGCAACTTTCGAAGAAAGCTGGTTCGATTAGGCAGTATTTTTCTGATGCGTTTTTATATCCTGGCCGCCTGGCCAGGATAATTTTAAGGGATGACAATAATGATGAGAGCGCTTCCAGAGAATAAGCAAAGGAAGCGCCAAAAGAGAGCGGGGATCTTGAAAAAGAGCTTCATTCTCAGTCACAAACCAGAGATTTGCGTAAAAAAAGAGCTATTGACTTTTTGGAAATAGTGTCTATAATTAAATCTATGAGAGCGCTCCCAAAAAGTGCTCGATAATCCTCGAAATAAGTCAGAAAAACCAGCCAATTGGCCGGAAAAGAGCCGTTTTAAACGGTTTTTTTATCCCAAGAAATGAGAGCGCTCCCAGAAGCCTTATGCCACTGACCCTCGAAGATATTGCTGAAAAAAGCGGAGTTTCGCGATCCACCGTTTCTCGCGTGATTAACGGGGATGAGAAAGTTAAAAGCGAGACCCGTGAACGGGTCATGAAGGTCATTCAGGAGTACAACTTCCAGCCAAACCTGGCCGCGCGCGGTTTGGCGGCGCGCCGGACGAACATCATAGGGCTGGTCACCCCGGCGGGTGTTTCTGAACTGTTCACTGACCCTTACTTTCCCCAACTGATTCGCGGTGTAACCGCCGCTTGCAATGCTCAACAATATTCCGTCATGCTGTGGCTGGCGGATCTCGAATTCGAACGCCGCACCATCAACCAGATCCTGCACAATGGTTTGCTGGATGGGGTGGTGGTGTCTTCTATGGTGATGGACGATCCGATCGTGCAGTCGCTGTACCAGAGCAAGATGCCGTTCGTGCTGGTCGGGCGCCATCCGAAGCTGGATGTGAATTACATCGATGTGGATAACACTCAGGGCGGCATGGACGCGACGCTGCATTTGCTCAAGCAAAATCATCATCGTGTGGCGACCATTACCGGCCCGCTGAACATGGTGGGCGGTTTCGACCGCTATCAGGGGTACCAGAAGGCGCTGCAGTCCCGGCAGATTCCGCTGGAGGAGGCGCTGGTGGTGGAAGGCAGTTTTACCGAAGAGAGCGGCTACCAGGGCATGAAAAAGCTGCTGGAGCAGCATCCCGATGCGGTGTTTGCGGCCAGCGATATGATGGCGATGGGAGCGATCCGCGCGATCCGTGAAGCCGGGCTGTGCATCCCCGAGGATGTGGCGGTGGTCGGTTTCGATGATCTGCCGGCAGCCAGCCAGGTCATGCCTCCGTTGACTTCGATCCGGCAGCCGGTGGTGCGGATGGGTTCGTTGGCGGCAGATATGTTGATCGATCTGATTCACCATCCGCGTGAACAGACACAGCATTTGCTGCTGGCGACCGAGTTGATCGTACGCAGTACCTGCGGTGCGAGGAGCAAGATCCCGGCATAAATATGGGCATAACCGGTCGGGAAAAGGGGAGGGGAACCTCACCCGGCTTCCAGGTCGTTGATTCGTTTGAAAAGGAATGTCAGTCAGGAGTGCATTAGAAAAGTGGAAGAAATGAATATGTTAACTGATACCTTACTTCACAAAACCAATGCTACAACCCTATCGGCCTCGCAAATGGTGCAACGATTCAGTTCGGGTGTTACCTTCTCTTCGCGGGTGTACGAAGACTGCTCCATCTATTCGGCGGATGACCGCGAGGGGAATACCCGCATGATCCTGCACAACCGCAGTCCGCGGGACATCTCTATTTCGATGAAGGCGTTGAACCTGAAGCACATGGGCAAAGCCGTGTTGTTTGCTTCTGATTCTTGCCGTTTCCACGAGCACATCAGTGAAGTCGAGATCGACAAAGATTTCACCGTGATCGTTCCGGCGGAATCCGTAACCCTGCTGCTCGTCCCGCTCCAATAAACTCCACATTTCGAGGTTGCTATGCGGTTTGGTTATTTCGATGATTCCCACCGTGAATATGTCATCACGCGTCCGGATACCCCTTTACCCTGGATCAATTATCTGGGCAGCAATGATTATTTTGGCATCATCTCCAACACGGCGGGGGGCTACAGCTTTTATAAAGATGCCCGCCTGCGTCGTTTGACCCGCTACCGCTACAATAACGTTCCGTTCGACACGGGCGGACGCTACATTTACGTGCGCGATGCCGAAGGGGATTTCTGGTCGCCCTCCTGGCAGCCGGTGCAGGCCGAGGTCGAAAATTACACCTGCCGTCATGGCATGGGCTACACCATTATTGGCTCGGAGCGCAAAGGCATTGCTGCCAGCGTCCGTTATTTTGTGCCGCTGAATGAAACCCTCGAGGTGTGGGATCTGACCGTGACGAACAAGCGGGCTCAGGCAGCTTCTCTTGACTTATTCTCATTCGTTGAATTCTGCCTGTGGGACGCCAACGACGATGCCACCAACTTCCAGCGTAATTTCAATATTGCCGAAGTGGAGATCGAGTGCAGTACGATCTATCACAAGACCGAGTACCGCGAACGCCGCAATCATTTTGCTTATTTTGCCTGCTCCGAAACGGTGGCCGGTTTCGATACCCAGCGTGAGGATTTTCTGGGCCCGTACGGCAGTTTTGCCGCTCCACAGGTGGTCAAAGCCGGGCAGGCGCACAATTCCGTGGCACACGGCTGGCAGCCGATCGGCTCGCATCAGATCAAGGTCACGCTGCAGCCCGGCGAAAGCAAGCGCATCCTCTTTTTGCTGGGCTATCAAGAAAACGCCGTGGAAGAGAAGTTCGACCCGGCGGATTCGCAGACGATCAACAAGAAACACGTTCGCCCCATTCTTTCTGATTACCTCCAGTTCGCGACGGTTGACCGTGCCTTCGCGGAGTTGAATGCCTATTGGGATGACCTGCTTGGCCGTTACGCCGTGCAGAGCCCGGATGAGCACACCAACCGCATGGTGAACATCTGGAATGCCTATCAGTGCATGATCACTTTCAACATGTCGCGCTCGGCTTCGTATTACGAGAGCGGCATTGGCCGCGGCATGGGGTTCCGAGATTCCGCGCAGGACCTGCTGGGCTTCGTGCACATGGTGCCCGAACGTGCCCGGGAGCGCATCATCGATCTGGCCTCTACCCAGCTTTCGAGCGGCGGTGCCTATCACCAGTATCAGACTCTGACCAAACGAGGCAACAACGACGTGGGCAGCGGCTTCAACGACGATCCGCTGTGGCTGGTATTGTGCGTCTCGGCATACGTCAAAGAGACGGGCGACTGGGAAATTCTCGATGAACGGGTGCCTTACGAGAACATGGTGGGCAGTGAAATGCCCCTCTATGAACACCTGCAGCGCAGCATCAATTACACTCTCAAGCGCATCGGTCCGCACGGACTGCCGTTGATTGGCCGGGCAGACTGGAACGACTGCCTCAACCTGAACTGCTTCTCGGATACCCCGGGCCAATCTTTCCAGACCACGACCAACAAAGACGGCATTACCGCTGAATCCGTTTTCATCGGCGGGCTGTTCGTGCTGGCCGGCAAAGAAATGGCCGGCCTGGCCGCCCGGCGTGAGGGCAGTAAGGCGCAGAATTATCTGCGCGAAGCCGAACGCATGGAAAAAACGGTGCTCGAGGCGGGCTGGGACGGACAGTGGTTCAGACGCGCCTACGATGACTTGGGCCAGCCGGTGGGCTCGCAAGAGTGCCAGGAAGGCAAGATCTTCATCGAGCCGCAGGGAATGTGCGTCATGGCGGGCATCGGCCACGCGGATGGCAAGGCCAAACAGGCGCTCGATGCGGTGGCCCAGTACCTGGCCACTGAGCACGGCATTGTGCTGCTGGAACCGGCTTTTTCGCATTACTATCTCAATCTGGGAGAGATCTCTTCTTACCCGCCCGGGTATAAGGAAAACGGCAGCGTTTTCTGCCATACCAATCCGTGGATCATGATCGCAGAAGCCAAAGAGGGCCGCGCAGAGAAAGCGCTGGATTATTACCTGCGCATCAACCCCTCCGCCCGTGAGGCGATCAGTGAAGTCCACCGCTGTGAGCCGTACGTGTACGCGCAGACCATCGCCGGCAAGGCAGCCCCCAGCTTCGGGGAGGCCAAGAACTCCTGGCTGACCGGGACGGCGGCGTGGAATTACGTGGCCATTACCCAGTGGATTCTGGGCATCCGCGCGGAGCTGAATGGCCTGTGTGTGGAACCGGTGCTGCCCGAGTCGTGGAGCGGGTTCCAGGCGCAGCGCGTTTTCCGCGGGGTGCGCTATGACATCAGCGTTACCCGCCAGGGCAAGGGCAATTCCGTGGCCATGCGCGTGGAGGGCAAGGCTGTGGCGGGTTGCATCGTTCCGCTGCCCGCGGCCGGGACGAAATCCGTGCGTGTGGACGTCGTCCTTTCATAATTCAATTGGCTCATTCGCGCAGATGGAAAATACCGCGTAATTTTCCACCTGCATAACCAGCGGGCTGGCTGGCGGGAGAAGGTACAGGGGACTCCCGCAGCCAGCCCTGAATTTCGATACGGCGAGGGAGTATGCAATACGGATATTTCGATGATCGGGCGCGCGAGTACGTCATTACCAATCCACGCACCCCGGTAAAATGGATCAATTACATTGGCTCGCTGGAATTCGGCGGCTTTGTGGATCACACGGGCGGGGCATTGCTGTGCCGCCGCGACCCGGCCTTGAACCGCATTACCAAATACCTGACACAGACGCCGGCCAGTGAAATGAAAGGGGAAACGTTGTATCTGCGCACCCGTGATTGGATCGGGGAGCGCTTTTTTTCGCCCTTTTTTGTTCCTACCCTGACCGCTTTCGACCGTTTCGAGACGCACGTGGGGTTGGGTTACAGCCGTTTCATCAGTGAGATGCACGGCGTGCGCTGCGAGGTGCTGGATTTTGTCCCAGAAGGGGAACACGCCGAAATTCGTTGGGTCCAGATCACCAATTTGCAGAAGGCCCCGCTGCAGGTGGATGCGTTGCCGGTGGTGGAATACACTCACTTCGATGCGCTCAAGCAGTTGACCAACGCCGATTGGGTGCCGCAGACGATGGTGAGCCGGGCCATGCACCTGGAAGGTCGCCTGGCGCTGGTGCAGTATGCTTTTATGAACCGCGATACCCAGATCAATTTCTTCGGCACCAACCGTGAGGTCAGTTCTTTCGAGAGCGACCGTCAGGAATTTCTGGGCGACAATGAATACGGTACCTGGCAGGCACCGCTCAGTCTGGAACAGGCTGAGCTGGGCAATCACGAAGCCAACCGCGGCGAGAACATCGGCGCTCTGCTGATCCATCTGGGCGAGCTGGCCCCCGGTGCAACCGTTTCTTTCGTCACTGTGCTGGGGCAGGCGGCCAACCCGGCGGAGGCCGGGCGCATTCTGGCGCGCTGGCAGAGTGAGGCAGCCGTCACGACTGCTTTTACCCACTTGCAGGCAGTCTGGCAGGAACGCCTGGCGGCCTTGCAGGTCAAGACGCCGGATGCTGACCTGGACCGCATGGTCAACGTTTTCAATCTGCGTCAGTGCTGGACCACTTATTCGTGGTCGCGCTACCTTTCGTATTATCAACTGGGCTATGGTTCGCGCGGCATCGGTTTCCGCGATTCTTCTCAAGACGTGATGGCGATTTTGCCCAGCGGGGCTGCGGCTGCCTGGGGACTGCTGGAAAAGCTGCTCAGCGTGCAGAAACGCGATGGTTCCGCCATGCACCAGTTCAACCCGCTGACGATGATTGCCAGCGCGGGTGACTCGCTGGAGCGGGAGGATCGCCCGCATTATTATTCGGATGATGCCCTCTGGGCAGTGCTGGCCGTGTGTGAATATTTGAAGGAAACGGGCGACCTTGCCAAAATGGAAGAGGAACTGCCCTTCTATGAGAAAGACAAACAGGAGCGTCCGCTCGAAAGCGGAACGGTGCTGGAGCATTTGCGGCGCGCTTTGCGCTTCACCCGCGCGAACTGCGGTGCCCATGGATTGCCGCTGCTGGGCTTTGCCGACTGGAACGATACCGTCAACCTGGCCGGTGGGGCAGAATCATTGTTCACAGCCAATCTGTACGGTCGGGCGCTGCTGGCCATGAGCGATCTTTTTGACGAGCTGGGCCGCGCCGCTGATGCGGATGATCTGCGTCGGGATCATGCGGCCATGAAAGAGAATGTCGAACGCTATGGTTGGGATGGGGATTGGTATGTGCGCTATTTCGATGCCGATGGCAGCCCAATTGGCTCTCACCTCAACGAAAAGGGGCAAATTTACCTGAATGCCCAGTCGTGGGCAGTGCTGTCAGGCTTTGCCAGCCCGGAACGGGCGGAGCGGGCCATGCAGAGCGTTTTCGAGAAGCTCAATACGGCCAGCGGTATCAAACTGAGTGCCCCGGGCTATGATGGCTTCGCTCCGCGCGTGGGCGGCATCACCACCTATCCGCCCGGCGCTAAAGAGAACGGCGGCATCTTTCTGCACCCCAATCCGTGGGCGATGATCGCCGAAACCCGGCTGGGGCACGGCCAGCGTGCCAAGCAGTATTACGATCAGATCAACCCGGCACGCCGCAACGATCAGGCTGACCATTACGAATGCGAGCCCTACGTCTACGCCCAGAACATTCTCGGCGATGAACACCCGCAGTTTGGGCTGGCGCGCAACTCCTGGCTGTCGGGAACTGCCACCTGGACCTATCAGGCGGTGACGCAGTACATTCTGGGCATCCGTGCCGAATACCGCGGCCTGCGCATCGATCCGTGCATCCCCAGAGAGTGGCCGGAATTCACGGTAACGCGGCGCTGTCGTGGAGTAGAATATAGCATCATGGTGCACAACCCGGGGTCGGTCTGCCGGGGAGTGCAGCGTCTGCTCGTCAATGGCCAGGAGCTGGCCGGCAACCTGGTGCCTTATCAATCCGGGCACTGTCAGGTCGAGGTCTGGCTTGGGTCTTGCTGACCGGCTGACCGTCATTTCAGCTGCGCGTTTGATCCGCGCAGCGTCGGGTAGGGGACTCAACTTTTTCTCAGGAGTCGATTGTGTCTAATCAAGGTCTGGAAATCAGCGAATTCACTACCCACGGTTTCAAACCGCTCATTTTCTTCAAAGACTGGCGGGTGGCCACGTTGTGTTACTGCGAAGACCTGTATCCGCCGACGATCAGTTTTGTCGAACGCCACATGGAAACGGATGAAGTTTTTATCCTGTTGCATGGGCAGGCAACCTTGCTCAACGGCGGCCGGGAGGCTGTCGTGAGCCGGCTTGAAGCGGAACCCATGCAGGCACTGAAAGCATATAACTTTACCCTCGGCACCTGGCACGGGGTGGTCATGAGCCGGGATGCGGTCATTGCGCTGGTCGAGAATGCCGACACGGGGAAAGAAAACAGCGAATATTTTCAGCTTGACGAACCCATGCGCCGCCTGGTCCTGAGCGAAGCACAAAAAATCCCTGATTGGTCCGCGCTGGCGGGGAACATCCATTCATAATACGGAGTGAACAGTCATGGCACGATTGAGAACCTTTCCCAAGAACTTCAAATGGGGCGTTTCCACCTCTTCTTATCAGATCGAAGGCGGCGTGCACGCAGACGGCCGCGGAGAATCGATCTGGGACGTTTTCTCGCATACCCCCGGGAAGGTCCTCAATAACGATACTGGCGATGAAGCAGCCGATTCCTATCACCGCTGGCCGGAAGACCTGGCCCTGATCAAGATGCTGGGCGTGAGCGATTACCGTTTCTCGATTGCCTGGCCGCGTATCCAGCCTGCGGGCCGCGGTACGATCAACGTAGCCGGCATGGCTTATTACGAACGCATCGTTGATGATCTGCTGCAGGCCGGTATCGAACCCATGATCACCCTGTTTCATTGGGATTTGCCCTCCGCGCTGCCCGGTGCCTGGCTGAACCGTGATACCTGCATGGCATTTGCCGACTACGCCGATGCGGTTACGCGCCGCCTGGGGGACCGTGTCAAAATGTGGACGACCATCAACGAGCCTTTTTGCGCCAGTTTCATCAGCTATTACAGCGGCGATCATGCCCCTGGGGAGCGAAATATTGCCCATGCCTTGATCGCCGGGCATTACGTGCAGTTGGCCCACGGTATGGCGGTACCGGTCATCCGTGCCAATGTTCCCGATGCGGTCGTGAGCCTGGTGGTCAACCCCACCATGACTTATCCGGCTACCCCAAGTGAGGCTGACCGCAATGCCAATCGTTTTCACGATGGGGTCATCAATCGCTGGCTGATGGATGCCCAGTATGGCAAGGGTTATCCGAGCGACATGATCGCGGATTTCCAGCGCCTGGGCATCTGGCAGGAAGTCGAACCGGTGATTCAGCCCGGGGATATGGAAACCATTGCTGCGCCTACCGATCTGCTGGGTGTCAACTATTACAGTCCGCACCGCGTTGCGGCGGATGCGGAGCACCCTGAACAGCCTGAACTGGGGCACATGGTCGTGGGATCCGGGGCGGAGGTCACCGATTTTGGTTGGGAGATCTACCCGCAGGCCCTGCCCGAGCTGCTGCGCTGGGTCATGGATACCTATGCCCCCCAACGCCTGCTCATTGCTGAGAATGGCGCCAGCTATCACGACGGCCCGGGCGCGGATGGCCGCGTGCACGATGCGCGCCGGGTGTCTTATCTGCGCCGCCACCTGAATGCGGTTGCTGATGCTATCGAGAGCGGTCTGCCGGTGGAAGGCTATTTCTGCTGGTCGCTGCTGGATAACTTCGAATGGGCCGCCGGCTACAGCCAGCGCTTTGGCCTGGTCCACGTCGATTTCGCGACCAAGAAGCGCACCCCCAAAGACAGTGCTTACTTTTTCCAGCAGGTCATTGCCGCTAACGCGGTAGAAGAATAACAAAGAATCGTGTAATTGGCTCCCCTTCTTTAGTTGAGAAGGGGAGCTTTTTATTGGCTCTGGACAGACAAACAATAAATGATATACTATTTATAATAACATAACGAGGTTGGTATGACAGAGCCCTTATACGAGATCATTTTCAAGAGTATCCAGGCCGAGATCGAATCAGGCAAACTCAAACCCGGGGAGCGGGTGCCTTCTGAGAAAGAGCTGGCGGAACGGTTCAACGTCAGCCGCATCACTTCCAAGCGCGCGCTGCAGATTTTGGAGCAGGAAGGGTTGGTGGATCGCGCCCGCGGCAAAGGCTCATTCGTTTCAGGCAAGGTGCCTTTTGCCGGGTTGACCGGTCGGTCGCGTTCTGAGAGCGGTGCCGCGCCGGAACAGACTCTGGCAGCTTTCATTTTGCCTGACTTTGCGGATTCCTTCGGCGCGCGTTTGTTACGGGCGGTGGAAACGGCCATGCGGGCCAATAATATGGCCATGCTCTTTCGGCGTACGGGCGGCAGTCTGGAAGAAGAAGCGCGGGCGATCGATGCCTGTTTGACGGCCGGGGCGGATGGACTGATCATCTTTCCGGTACACGGTGAGTTCTACAACGAAAAGCTGCTGCGCATGGTGCTGGACCGCTTCCCGCTGGTGCTGGTGGACCGCTATCTGAAGGGAATTTCCGCGTGCAGCCTGTACGTGGATAATCAGCAGGCGGCGCGCGATTTGACCGAGTATCTGATTGGGCTGGGGCACAGCCAGATCGCTTTTGTGTCCCCACCGGTGCAGGGCACTTCTACCATTGAAGAACGGATGCAGGGGGTGGCAGCGGGTCTAGCGGCTCATGGCCTGGGTTTTGGCCCCGAGGACTGCCTGACCGATCTGTATTCCACGCTGCCCGGCGCTTTCGTGGCCGAAAATATCCAGAAAGACGAAGAGACGATTCGCCTGTTTCTGGCTGCTCACCCTGATCTGACCGCTTTTGTGGTGTGCGAATATAATCTGGCGCTGGTGCTGGAACAGGTGTTGCACCGCCTGGGGCATCGGGTGCCGGAAGATTACTCAATCGTATGTTTCGATTCGGTCGAAACCGCGATCGATGGCCCGATCTTTACCCACATTTGCCAGGACGAGGAACTGATGGGGCGCCAGGCGGTGGAGATGCTGCTGGCTCAGATCCGGGGCGAGGAGGTACCGCTGCAGACCACGGTGCCGTATGAGTTGAAAGAGGGGCGTTCTTCCGGGCCCTTACATTGATAAATGAATGAGACAGCGGGAATTTCCCGCTGTTTTAAATTATATACCATTTAAACCTCAAATGATATATTGACATACTAAAAAATACGCAATATACTAATTTCAGCACGGAATATATATCATTTGAAAGGATGGAAGAAGAAATGAAACATTCAGTCAAGTTTGTGTCATTGCTCGCCATTTCGACCCTGGTGTTGAGCGTCCTCGCTGGCTGCGCCTCTGCCGCGAGCACCACTGCACCTGCTGCCACTACTGAAGCTCCGGCGGCTGCCACCGCAGTTGCCTCTGAAGCCGCGACCACAGCCAGTGGCCCGGTCACCGAAGTTACCTTCTGGGCTGACTGGGGTGGGGATCGCCAACCTGCTGTCGAACAGATGGTATCCGATTTCAACGCTTCACACCCGAACATTCACGTCACCTACGTTTACGTGGAAGACCCGGTGACCAAATTCCTCACCGCTTCGACCAGTGGTCAGGCTCCTGACGTAATGATCTGGGACCGCAATGGTACAGCTCTGTATGCCCCCAAGGGTGTGCTGGAACCGCTGGATGATTATATGGCCAAAGATGGCATCAGCGCCGATACCTTCTACGCTGAGGCCCTGCGCGAAATGACCTACGACGGCAAAGTCTATGGCCTGCCCATGACCGTCGATTGCCGCGCTCTGTTCTACAACAAGAAGCTCTTCTCTGAAGCGGGCATCACCAATCCGCCTACCAACTGGGATGAACTGGAACAGGATGCTGTCAAACTGACCAAGTGGGATGGCGACAAGCTGCAGGTCTCTGGCTTCTCCCTCTCTGATGCGGGTCTGTTCAGCATGTACCTGATGCAGGCCGGCGGCCAGATGCTCTCTGACGATAATACCAAGACGGCTTTCAACAGCGATGCCGGTTTGGCCGTCCTGAACTACTGGGATAAACTGATCAACCAGGATAAGGTCTATCAGATCGGTTTCGAGTCTGGTCTGGGTGAAGGTACCGATGCCTTCGTTACCGGCCAGGTGGCCATGATGTACAGCGGCCCGTGGGCGCTCAGCACCTACGAAAAATATGGTCAGGACCTCGACTTTGGTGTGGCTCCGGCCCCGGCTGGTCCGAACGGAGATAAAGGGAGTGTCATGGGTGGTTTCGGGATGATCATCCCCTCTGCCGCCAAGAACAAGGACGCTGCCTGGGAGTTCATCAAGTGGTGGAATGCTGACTCGACCAACGCTTTGAATTTCGCCAAACTGAGCTGGAATATCCCGGCTAACCTCAAAGCCATCGAAGATCCCTTCTTCCAGGATGATCCGTTCTGGAAACCCATCCTCGATACCCTGGCTTTCGCCAAGATTCGCCCGACCGTTACCGGTTACTCCCCGATGGAAGCCAACGCTCTGGTTCCCAATCTGCAGAACTTCATGCAGGGTAAATTGAGCGCCGCGGATGCTTTGAAGCAGGCCCAGGAAGCCGGCGACAAGATCCTGTCGGATAATGCTGCGCAGTAAATCTCTCTCCTTTGTAGGCTGAAACACTTCTGGAAAGCCAGGCGAGCAGTTGGCCTGGCTTTCTGAATCTGGGGGACGGAATTCCTGGCTCAAACAGGAATTCCGACAACAAGACCCGATCGCAGAAATGACTTGGCACGAAAAAACTTTATTCCTTCAGGGCGACTATGCAAAATGGATTTGGACTGAAAGCGGTGCAGGCTACCTGCGCGCAAACCGCGGAAAAACTCAAGAAATTCCCTGAACTGGCGCAGATATTTCGTCAGTGCTATCTGAATACACTCGAAACCACGGTCGAACGGCCTGCCCAACGGCAACACCTTCGTGATCACCGGGGATATCCCGGCGATGTGGCTGCGCGACTCAAGCGCCCAGGCGCGGGCTTATCTTCCCCTGGCAGCCGCAGATGCTGAACTGGCAGCCCTGCTCAGGGGATTGATCCGGCAGCAGGCAGCCTGTCTGATGATCGACCCTTACGCCAACGCGTTTAACCGCGAGCCAAACGGCCTCCATAATTCGGCGGACCATACCGAAATGGGGTCGTGGGTGTGGGAGCGCAAATTCGAGCTCGATTCACTGTGCGCCCCGGTGCAATTGCTGTACGATTACTGGCAGGTGACCCACGAAGAGAGTTTGTTCGATGAGAACATCTACGCCATGCTCAAGCGCGTGGTCGAGGTCATGCTGATCGAGCAGCGACACGATGTGTATTCGCGTTATTATTTTATGCGCCATGACGAGGAACGTCCGCTGGATACCCTGGTCAGTGAGGGGCGCGGCCGGGCGGTCAATGTCACCGGCATGATCTGGTCGGGCTTCCGCCCCAGCGACGATGCCTGCACGTTTGGCTACCATCTTCCCTCGAACATGTTTGCGGTGGTGGTGCTGGGCTACATCGAGACCTTTGCCCACCAGTTCTATCACGATCCGCAGCTGGCCGGGCAGGCGGGCAGCCTGCGCAAAGCAGTTGAGCAGGGCATTCAAGATTACGGCATCGTGCAGCATCCCGCGCTTTGGACGTATCTATGCTTATGAAC
>Ga0268356_10933_pt1 | contig 100382 bp, 96 predicted proteins | sample BioMet10_FD_194415 | JGI IMG/M metagenome (GOLD analysis project Ga0268356, IMG submission 194415) | Sewage microbial communities from Oakland, California, United States - Biofuel 10 (PacBio Assembly) | ecosystem: Engineered > Wastewater > Sewage > Unclassified | place: USA: California...
TATGCGATGTTTAGGGGTGCTTGAGCGGGAGGTTCCACACCGGGAAGGTCCTCGAACTTGGCGTAACCCGCATTCACGCCATGGGCATGCTCGTTGTAAAGCTGAGACAGGGCACACGGCAAGCTTGCCGGAGCCGGGACCGGGGGGCCGTCACGACGACGAGCGGGCCGCGTGGTCTGATGTAGTCGTTCCTGCAACGAAGCCCTCGTCCGAGACGATTTTGGCGATGTCGGAGGGATATCCATCGATGGGGTAGTGACGAAACACGGGAATGCCCAGGGACTCGAGACGGGCCCTGGTAGATCTCGGCCTTGCGTTGACCCGAGAAGCACGTGATCACCACGCCCCCGATGGCGAGACCCATGCCGCGGAAGACGTCCATGAGACGCAGGACGTCCTCATCATACGTGATGCCGATGTCGGAGCGGCGCTTGCCCTGCTCGATGTCGTTGGCGTTGATGGCGAAGACGACCTCGGCCTCGTCGGCAAGCTTGCGAAGCATGCGTGCCTTGGAGTCCGGGGGCGAAGCCGGGGAGGACCCGGCTTGCATGGTAGTCGTCAAAGAGCTTGCCGCCGAACTCGAGATAGAGCTTTCCCCCCGAACTGGTCGATGCGTTCTTGAATCCTGCCAGCCTGCATCTGGATGTACTTGTCGTTGTCAAAGCCGGTGCGCATGGGCCAGAATGCCCCTCTCCGATGGTCGCCCGCATGTTTCAATAGGAAGATTATCCATTATAGAGGGAGGTGGTGCCTCAGGTCGTGGCGAGGTTTCTGGCGGATGGCCGCGAGGCTGGGAGCTTGGGAAGCCGTGCCTTTTGCGAGGGTACCGAAGTCCATGTCTCGTTTGGTTGTGGTACGGGGACGCTTCGGTACGGCCCCAACTGGGCGTACCAGAAACCCGACGAATGGTCGGGCCTCGGTACCCGCAGGCAGGCGCGCTTCGGGCCCGTACCGAAGTCGCACTTTTCGCAGGCGCCAGACCCCAGCGAGCCCCGGCGCTTCGGTACCGGCAGGTAGCGCGTCGGAGCCCCCGCTCCGCGACCATTCTCCTCGCCGCACCGGACCCCGACGATTCGTTGCGCTATGGTACCCGCAGGTGGGAGGGGTACCGAAGCCGCGTCTCTCGTTACGCGTCGTGGTACGGGGGCGCTTCGGTACGGCCCCAACTGGGCGTACCAGAACCCGACGAATGGTCGGGTTAGGGTACACCGCAGGCAGGCGCGCTTCGGGCCCGTACCGAAGTCGCACTTTTCGCAGGCACCAGACCCCAACGAGCCCCGGCGCTTCGGTACCCGCAGCAAGTCGGTCTTGATATCGACGCCCTCGCCGCTCAACTGCGTCTACGGCAGCTGCTCCATGCAGGTCTTCATCACATTCATGCCCATGGCCTCGTAGAAGGGCCCGCGCTCCCGGGATTGCACTCCCAGACGTTGAGCGTCACGTTGTGAAAGCCGTTCTCGCGGGCCCAGCCAAGCACGTGATGGTAAAGGCCCGATCCCACGTGCCACGGCGAGCGTCGACGTCGACGCAGAGGTCATCGACGTAGAGCGTGCGTATGGGCTGCATGTTGTTTGAGCCTGAGAAGTCCTGCACCTCGCAGAACGCGTAGCCGAGAATGACGCCCGGCTCGGCGTCTTCCTCCACGGCCACGAAGACGGGCCGCAGGTCATCGGCAATGATCTCGCTCAGTTCGACGTCGGTGTACTTGCGCGTTCCCGTCACGAAGAGGTCGGGTCGCCCCTCGGCGTGCACCGCGAGTACCTGCAGGAGACACTTGTCGATGCCGGGGATGTCTGCCTCCGTGGCATGTCTGATCTGCATGTCCATCCCCTATCGAGAATCCTGCTCGGCCGAGCATCCGTTGGCGTCGAGCCATCGTTGTGCCTCGGCACGATAGACGCAGGTTCCGCCATTTGCTGCCACGAACTGATAGAGCGGGACCGCCTCGGCGACACGACCCCGCGCTGCGGCGACGTGAGCCTTGCGGAAGGTGTTCGCGACCTCCTGCTGCGGCATGTTGATGAGCGCGTCGATGGCGCCGATCCTCTGGTAGGCGCTTACCCAGTCGCCACGCATCTCGGCGAGAGACTCCTCGGCGGCGTCGAGCGAGAGTCGCGCGGCGTTGGCGACGGCGGGTCTCGACGAGTTGTTCTCCAAGAGCCTCTCGAGCTGGTCACACGTGCTTTGAAGCGACGCCCCATCGCCCATCACGTGAAAGGCCGATGTCCTCACTCCCAGGATCGAGACCCAGAATGTATCCCTGGGCTTGCGCTGACTTGCCCTCTCGGCCCAGGCGAGACCGACGTCAGGGTAACCGAGCAGGACGCTACACGAGGCATACCAGGTCTCGAGCATGGTTATGTCTGGGTGCGAGACCGGTATCTGTCGAGCAGCGGGGTGATGACCTCCAGAAGCTTCTGAGGGTCGCGATCGTGCGTGAGCACCTGGAGGACCTCCACCCACGCCTTCCTGATCTGGAGGCCTTCGATGATGCCGATCAAGAGGCCTACCATTATGCAGGCGAGAAAAAACGTGGCAAGGCTGGTGGTAGACATCGCGGCCACGACGGCCCACCACGATGACCCCTCCGATGCACAGGCCGATGACGAGGTGATAGCGGTGCAGAAAGGCGGTCGTCACTTGCTCTGACGGCATGTCGACATACCTGGAGGGATGCCTGTCCTTTGCGGTGAGAGCCATGGGCGCCTCTATCTCTGCTCCTGGACGAAGCGTATGAAATCGTGCAGCTCGCCCTCGGTGCGTACGCGTGCGGTGTACATCTGGTTACCCATGTCGTCGGAGAGCGCGCGAGGAATGCGCCGCTGCATGACGATGCAGCTGCCCCACGTGTCGAGAATCTCCTGGTGGGAGTGCACGTACTCATGCACGTCTCGCCTGCCTGCGTAGACGCACCAGAAGGGGTCGTCGCTTTCGGGGATGCCGCGATGGTCTGCCGTGACCATGTTCGCCCAGATCTGGTACACGTCGGTCGAGTGCGCGAAGTTCATCATGTCGGGGGTGTAGCCGCCTGTGGGGCGGCAGTTGACCTCGAGGCCCACGTAGTCTCCCTTGGCGCCAAGGCCGGGCTTGTCGTCGGCCAGACGGAAGAACTCCATGTGGACGAAGCGGCTCTCGAGGCCGAAGCTCTTGGCGGTGGCGCGGCCCAGATGCTGGAGCCTGGGGTCCACGCTGGGTCGCGACCAGTAGGCGAGGTCGAGCTGCCTGTGCGCGAGCTCCGACATCGAGGGCGGAAACTCCTCCTGATTCTCAAAGAGGGGTTCTCCTCTTGAGTCGAGGATGGCATCGTAGGCCGCGATGCCGCTCGAGGGGACAAACTCCTCGAGAACGTACGGCTCGTTCGTGGGAAAGACCTCAAAGAAGTCCTTGAGCTGCGTCTTATCGTCGATTTTTGCCGTCCCGCCGGCACCCATGCCGTATTCGGGCTTTGCGAAGACCGGATAGCCCACCTCGCGGGCGAAGTTGCGTGCCGCCTCGATGGAGGTGACCCTTGCCTGACGAGCGGAGGGCACGCCCGCAGCGGCATAGAGTGGTTTCATGCCGGCCTTGCTCTGCCATTCGGCCATCCGAGCGGCTCCGACGCCCGAGGTTACGTGGAAGTCATCGCGCAGGCGCGCGTCGAGAGAGAGCCAGTACTCGTTGTTCGACTCGATCCAGTCCACCTTTCCGTACTTGTACGAGAAGAAGGCGACGGCGCGAAAGACCTTGTCGTAGTCCTCGAGCGAGCTTACGTAGTAGTACTCGGTGAGCGCGTTCTTGAGCTGGCATGAGATGCCGTTGTAGGGGGTGTCGCCCACGCCCAGCACGTTCACGCCGTTGCGGCGCAGCGCAGCGCAGAAGTTCCAGTAGGTTTCTGGGAACTGCGGAGAGACGAAGACGAAGTTCATGGCTATTCCTCCTGTTTGGCGATGTCATCGAGCACGATGGGGAGAAAGTAACGGATCTGCTTCTTCCACCACGGCCAGTCATGATTCACGTCGTGGCCCCAGAAGTCGCACCAAGCATGAACGCCTAGACGGTGGAAGGCGTCATCGAGGATGTGCGCGGTGCGCAGGCCCTCGTCCTCCCACGCGCCTTGGCCCACGCATATGACCAGCTCACGATCGTTGTAGAGGTCCACGTAGGGATGGCTGGGGGACATGTTGGGAAGAAAGTGCACGGGTGAGTTGGCGTAGAGCGTGCCGTTCATCCAGTCGCCGAAGAAATACGAGGCGTCGTACACGCCAGAGAGCGCGATGCACCCCTCAAAGAGGTCGGGACGACGCAGCGAGACAATCACGGCGTGCGTGGCGCCCATGCTGCAGCCTGTGGTAAGGGGACGCAGGTCGGAGTGGTTGACCTCGTGCACGAGGGGAACGAGCTCGTCGCAGACGTAGCGATAGTAGGCCTCCTGCACGTCGACGCGCCAGAGCTTGTCGCCACCTAGCTTCGACCAGCTGTCCTTGTCGACGGAGTCCACGCAGACGAGTTGTATGCGACCTTGCTCTATGTGGTCGGCGAGGTTGTCAACCATGCCGAAGTCCTCATAGTTTGTGCAGGGAGAATCCTGCGTTGGGAATACGATCATGGGATAGCCCGCGTTGCCGTAGACGATGACGTTCATATCACGGCCGAGATTCTCGCTGCGACGGGTGATGAAATCGCGATTCATGTTTGGGTACGTTCCTCTCACAGTGCCTGCTCGCATGCACCTATGGTAGCGTTCAAACATTACGGGCGTGTTCCATGCCATTGGCATGGAAAGATCTCCCGCGCGGGCGTGCGTTGGGATGCCGGAGGGGAAGGGGACGTTCATGACCGAGAAGACCAAGCGGGCCTTGAGAGGTGCTGGCTTTGCGCTGCTGTACGGCATGATTGCAGGCGTTGGCCTGGGTGCCTTCGTCTTTCTCTTTGCCTTTCTCACTGGTGGGTTCAACTGGGTGGTGGCCTGCCAATGGGTGCAGCGCTTTCTCTTCGTGGTCGCGCCCGTTGGCATTATCCTCGGCGGCTTCGGCCTGATGCGCTCAGGCAAGGAGTATGAGGGCAGTGACCTGGGCTTTACGCGTGACATCGAAGACTCCGTGAACCCTCACGAGGACCTGCGCTCCGTGCTTACGATCCCCGGAATAGGGTGGCCCACGGCCATCGTCATTGGCTCGCTGGGCATACTTGTCGTGGCAACGGCGTTTGACTTCGTGTTTCTCAAGCTTCTCGGGCTGTGACCTGGAAAAGGTGACAGGTATCTTTTCCAGGTTTTTGGAAAAGGAGGTGTCTGCCTGCTGCGGATCCCCATTGGCTAGTGGCGCAGCGACTGATTGCTCTCGCGGTGGATCACGACGAGTGTGCATGCGCTGACTCCGCACGCACCTTGCAGTAGCCCCTGCCACCCCTCGACGCGTTTCGCTGGAAAACCTGGAAAAGACACCTGTCACCTTTTCCAGGTGAAACTGCCCATCTTCCATGCGGTCGCCCTTGAGCAGGGAATGGTGGACGTGACGCGCAGCCGGTCCGTGTCCTGCGGGTACCACCGCGTCGTCATCGTGACCTCGCCGTCGTTCACGAAGATCTCCACGATCGAGGTGTCCACGAGCACGCGCAGGTCGTTCACGCGGCCAGCCGAGAGCGCAGAGGCGGGCAGGCGGCGAACGGTGCGATAGGCACCCGCCATGCCAGTGAATGCCAGCTCGATAAGACCCTTGGTCACGAGGAGCTCGAGGTCGGCATTGAGAAGCACGCGTCCCTCGCCCGAGACGCTTTCGAGCACGAGGTCGCAGGTGCCGGGAAACGTCGCGCCGACGGCACCCGAAAGGTCAAACTGGTCGTATCGAGACGAGCCGACCGTGCCCGTGGCGCCCGCCGCTCCTTCCGTGGTGAGCGCGACCGTCTCGGTGCGTAGGGAATCGATTTCATAAACCGGCAGCTGGCAGATGCGCTCGGCGTCGTTGAGGGAGAGCTCGCGTGGGACGGTGAGCGTGTGGGTCCACTCGCGCGTGGGGTTGTCGTACTGCGTCTCTATGTCGGGGACGCTCGCCCAGCCCACGAGAATGGTGCGACCCGCCTCGTCCTCGAAGACCTGCGGCGCGTAGAAGTCAAAGCCGTAGTCGAACTCGACGAAGCTCCGCTCATCGATGCACTGGTAGGGCCCTGTAGCGTCCATGAGGCCGGGATCGCCGGCGAGAAGGCCCGTGACTGTCCCCTCCACGGGGAAGTATCCGGAGTTGTGTATGTTCTCGAACGAGAAAGTCCGTTTGGGCACGCCTTGGGGGCACACGAGGAGAAACTCGCGTCCATCGATGCGTGCCACGTTCGGGCACTCCCACATGTAGCCAAAGGCGGCATCGCCCCTGTTCGTGGCGGAGCCCTCGAGTCGCCAGGCGAATCCGTCGGGGCTCTTGTAGAGAAGAACCATCCCACGGTCGTCCTTGGTACGAGCACCGAGGAGCATATGCCACGTGTCGCCCTCTCCCCAGACCTTGGGGTCGCGCACATGGCACGAGCAGTAGACGGGATAGCCCTCGTTGCCGAGCACGAGCTGCTTCTCGCCAAAGTGTTCGCCATCGGAGCGTACGAGGACCTCGTTTGCGAGACGGCCCGAGTAGTCGTAGTCGTGGACGCCGGGGAGGAGCTGGTTTCCGGTGTAGTAGCACCACATCTCGCCGTCGCGTATGACGGCCGATCCGGAGTACGAGCCGTTCTCGTCAAGCTCGCAGTCGGGCATGATGGGGGTGCCCATCCATCGCCAGTGTACGAGGTCCTCGCTCTCCCAGTGCGCCCAGCCGTGCGCCGGGCTGGGCCACAGGCGCCGGTGCTGGTGAAAGAAGTGATAGGTTCCGTTGAGCTGGCAAAGACCGTTGGGGTCGGTCATATCGCCCGTGGCGACCTGCAGGTGAAAGCGCAGACGCCAATTGTGCCTCTTGTCAAGGGAGTCGCGCATTGTCATGGGTACAAGCCTCCAGGGTGTCGATGGCTGATGATGAATCGGGCGGCCGCCGGTGCGACCGCCCGATATCTGTCGCCTTAGGCGAAGGGGAGAGGCATCGAGGTGCCTACTTGACGGCGATGAGCTTGTCTCCGGCAACGAGCGTCTTGCCCGTGGAGGATGAGATGCTGGCGTAGGCGTCGGTGTTGGTGATGATCACCATCGTGGTGGTCGGAAGCTCGGCCGCCCTGATCTGCTCGAGGTCGACGTCCATGAGGAGCTGTCCCACGCTGACCTTGTCGCCCACGGCGACGTGTGCGGCAAAGGGCTTGCCTTCGAGCTTGACGGTGTCGATGCCGATGTGGAGGAGAAGCTCGCAGCCACCGTCAGAGAGCAGGCCGATGGCATGGCCGGTCTCGGCAAGAACGGTGATGGTGCCGTTGACGGGAGAGAAGACCTTGCCCTCGGTGGGCCTGATGGCGCAGCCGTCGCCCATGACCTTGGCTGCGAACAGCGGATCCTCGACACTCTCCATCGGGATGACCTCGCCAGCCATGGGGGCGACGATGGTCTCGGGCTTCACGTCGGCGGCGGCGACGGCGGCATCGCCAGCGGCGCTGGCTGCGGCCTCGGCGACGGCGGCATTCTGGCCGGCTGCGGCCTGGGCGCCGGAGGCGACCGCGGCAACTGCCTCAGGGGTGGCGGCAGGCTTGGGGTCCTTGTACAGGGTCCAGGTGATGCCGAAGGCGATGGCGGCGGCAACGAGAATGCAGATGGCGTACTGGAGGGTGTTTCCGGTGGTGATCAGGAAGCCGAAGATGCCGGTGATGCCGTAGGCGATGGATACGACGCCAAGGATGGAGACGAGCGCACCGCCAACCGCCGCACCGATCATGGCGGCGATGAAGGGCTTCATGTTGGGCAGGTTGACGCCGTAGATGGCGGGTTCGGTGATGCCGAGCCAACCGGAGATGCCGGACGGGAGTGCGAGCTCCTTTGTCTTCATGGACTTCGTCTTCACGAAGACGGCGAGGCAGGCGGCACCCTGGGCGACGTTGCAGCAGGAGATGATCGGGTTGAAGCCGTCCACGCCGGTGTTGGCGATGAGGGTCGCCTCGAGGGCGTTGAACATGTGGTGCACGCCGAGGACGACGGTCACCGGGTAGATGGCCCCGACGAGTGCGCCGCCGAGACCGAACGGAATGGCGAGAAGGAACTGGAAGCCTACCATGACGAGGTTCTCGAACCAGGCAAAGACGGGACCGATGACGGTGAGCGTGAGGGTGCCGGTGACAAGGACGGTCACGAGCGGGGTGACGAAGAGGTCAAGCATGTCGGGCACGTGCCTGTGCAGCCACTTCTCGAGCATGCACATGATGAGCACGGCGATGACGACGGGAATGACGTGGCCCTGATAGCCCTGGAGCGTGACGTTGTAGAAGCCGAAGAGCTGAACCTGGGGAATGCCGCCGGCGGAGATGATCGCGCTGGTCGTGGCGGAGGCGGCGTTGACGACGGAGCCGGTGACGGAGGACAGCCAGTCAGCCGCGCCCTGGGTGCCGACAACCTGGTACGCCGAGTTGCCGTAGGCCTGTATGGCGCCGGGGATGGACCAGGCGTTGATGAGCGCAGTGTGGTTCATGATCATGCCGATAACGCCACCGAGAAACTCGTTTCCACCGAAGACGCGGGCGGCCGAGAAACCGATGAGAATCTGCAGGAACACGAAGGAGGCGTTGGAGAAGGTGTGAATCAGGATGTACCAGGAGTTGGTGTCGAGGGCACCACCCATGGCGTTGTTAATGCCCTCGGTGAGGCCCATGAGCAGGCCAGAGGCGACGATGGCAGGGATGATGGGTACGAAGACGTCACCGAGCGCCTTGATGGCGCGCTGGAACGGGTTAGCCTTCGCGGCAGCCGCCGCCTTGGCTTCATCCTTGGAGCTGGCGGAGATGCCGGCGAGGGCGATGAACTCGTCGAATACCTTGTTGACGGTGCCCGTGCCATAGATGACCTGCAGCTGGCCGGAGGCCTGGAAACTACCTTTTGCCCCTGCGGCGTTGTCCACCTTGGCCTTGTCAACCTTGGAGTCGTCTGCGACGACGAGACGCAGACGGGTGGCGCAGTGTGCAGCGGAGACGATGTTCTCGGGGCCACCGACGGCCTCGAGGATCTCCTTGGCAGCTTGCTTGTGGTCGAGTGCCATGTGTTCCTCTCTTTCTTGCCCAGACGTGCTGTTAAGTGGAGCCGACCCAACGTGGTGCCCTGCAGTGCCCACGAATGCATGAGGATGATGTGGAATCGTTCTCATATTTGCCATGGTATAGTCGCGTCGCAGTGGGTGCGGAATGCGTGTAGTAACGCATCCGCAAACGGATGATTTTTTTCCGTGAATGGTTGTTAGCGGGTGGACTCGCGACGACGTATCTCGTAGCCCATCTTGAGCTCGCGGGGTACGGAGTCGAGGTTGGACATCGCGTCTACGAGCATACTCGCGGCTTCGCGGCCACTTGTCTCGTAGAAGTGATGCACCGTGGTGAGGCTGGGATAGGAGATGGACGAGATGACCGAGTCGCCCACGCCGGTTACCTGGATCTCCTCCGGCACCTTATGGCCGAACTCGCGAAGACAGGTGATGGCGCCGAAGGCGATGATGTCGGTGGCACATACGATGGCGTCGACGTCAGGTACGGTCTGGATGAGCTGCTCGGTGCAGGAGTAGCCCGCATCGACGCTGAAGTCTCCCACCAGGACAGCACCGGGCGCAGGCTCGATGCTAGCGTCACGACAGGCGTCCAAGAAGCCCTTGTGACGCATTTTACCAGCTGATATGTCGTTCTCGAGTACCCCCACGTAGGCGGGATGGCCACTCGTGCGGAGTACCTGCTCAGTCAGGTCGTAGACGGCGCGATAGTCGTCCTGGAACACGCACGAATGTCCCGTAAGCTCTTGTCCGAGAATCACGACGGGCACGTCGAGCCCCTTCATCGCACGTCTGTGGGCGGATGTGAAGACGGTTGCGATGAGAATGACGCCGTCCACCTTGTTGCGCTCGGAAAACATGCTGAGGTATTCGACCTCGAGCTTCTCGTCATTGTTGGTGTTGCCGAGGATGGTCTGGTAGCCTTTGCGTGCGAGGACCTTGGTGATCCCGTTGACCATGCGATTCACTGACTCCGAGTTGAGCCTGGGAATGATGACGCCCACCAGATGCGTCTTGCCCGTGCGCAGCGACTGCGCATGCTGCGAGGGGACGTATCCCGTCTCGTCGATGATGTGACCTATGAGCTCGCGCTTTTCCTGAGAGACGTAGCCGTCGTTGAGGTAGCGCGATACCGTTGCTCTGGACACGCCGGCGCGGCGTGCGATTTCGTTGATGTCCATACCAAACCCCCGTGCCACGGTGTGGGAACGCTTTCACATTAGCATCATGCGACGATGCGTGCATGTGGCATCAATGTACATCGACGACATGTCTCGAAGACTCTTCATTTTGGATATGTTATCTGATACAGATGCTGGTCTAAAAACAAAAGGTACAACATATCCAAGTTCCAGTTCATGCCTCTGGGTAAGACGGCCACGTCTCGCACGAAGGGACGACGTGCTCGTTCGGGCGTCTCGAGCCGTACGGGCCGTAGGGTCGTCGATCTTCGTCGACAGACCGACTGCTCGTCCCCAGTGGGCGAAGTTCCTTTGACGGGGGTGCGGGACGGGCCTATTCTCAACCATGGAATAGCTGCTGCATGAATTCCAGTGTTTGGCCTGGCGACGCACGGTGCCGTGCCAAAAGGGCGATGCGGTGACCCAGTGACTGGGCGGCGTCCGCCGCCCGCCGTTGGTTGGGGGACGGAATGCAGGGCAGGACCTATCGCGTGGTCGGTACGTCGGTACCTCGCGTCGATGGCTGGGCCAAGGTCACGGGGCAGGCCCTCTACACCGATGACATGAGCGTGCCGGGGATGCTCCACGCGGGCTGCGTGCACGCGCGCCATCCGCACGCCATCGTAGAGGTGGACGTTTCTGCGGCCCTTGAGGTACCTGGCGTGGTCTGCGCCCTTACCGAGTCTGACTTTCCCACGGCTCAGAGCAAGTACGACTGGTTCTACTGCACGTCGCACCCGCGCATGACGGGCGACGTTCTCGCCGTAGTCGCTGCCACGTCACCGGCGGCTCTCGAGCGGGGCATGGCCGCGGTTCGCGTGAGCTACCACAGGTTGCCAGAGGTCTTCTCGCTGGACGAGGCGCTTGCTCCCGGCGCGCCGCAGGTGCGTGAGCGCGGCGTGGGTCTCACCGACGGCGTGCCCGACGCGTCCAAGAAGGGAAACGTCTTTCTCGAGTCGTATCGTCCCATTCGCAAGGGAGACGTCGAGACGGGCTTTGCCAAGGCCGATGTGGTCGTGGAACGCAGCTACGAGACACGGTATGCCGAGCACGCCTACATCGAGCCCGAAAGCGTGCTCGTGATTCCTCGGGGTGACGGGGCCTACGTGGTACGCTCCTGCTCGCAGCATGGTCATGCCCCGCAGGAATTCGTGGCCGAGGCGCTGGGCATCCCCATGAGCCGCATCCAGGCCGTGTCGAGCGTGGTGGGCGGCTCGTTTGGTGGCAAGTTCGAGCTCGTGGGACTCATGTGCGGTCGCGCAGCCCTCGTCTCGCAGGTGACGGGTCGCGCGTGCAAGATGACCTATTCGCGTGAGGACTCCATCCTCGAGAGCACCAAGCGTCATCCCTTCCGTTCCACCATTCGCATCGGGGCGATGCGCGACGGGCACATCGTGGCGTACGAGGCGGCGCAGGTGGAGAACGGTGGAGCCTACAACAACCAGGCGCCCTGGATGAATATCCGCGCCGCCGTCCACTCCGCGGGGCCGTACGAGATACCCAACGTGCGGACCGACACCTATGCCGTCTACACCAACAACCCCGTGCCGGGGGCCTTTCGCGGATACAGTTCCCCGCAGGTCATCTACACCAACGAGATGATCATCCACGAGCTTGCGCATGAGCTGGACATGGACGTTGTTGATCTCAAGCGACGAAACCTCCTGCGTCAAGGATCGATCACCGCCACGGGTCAGAGGCTCGTGCACGAGACGCTTCTCGTGCGTCTGATGGATGACGTCGTGCGTGACACCGACTATCGTCGGAAGGCCGTTGAGTGGCCGCGCGAGAAGGGCGTCTGGCGGCGCGGCATCGGCCTCGTGACGAGCTATCGGGGCACGGCGTTGGGCGGTGAGTCGGTGGATGCCTCGGGTACGTTCATGATCTGCCTTCCTGATGGCGGCCTCGTGGTCCGTCCTGCGCTCATGGAGTTTGGACAAGGCCTGCAGACGGTCTACGCCCAGATTGCCTCGGAGGCGACGGGCATCGCGTTCGAGAACGTCCGCTTGGAGCCTGTGGACACCGTCGCCGTCGCGGACAGCGGTCTCACGGTGGCGTCGCGCGGTACCGCGCAGGGCGGTCAGTCCGTGCGGATGGCGGGCGAGAAGATTCGCGAGATGCTCCTCGAGACGGCTCGCGAGATGCTGGGCGTCACCGCAGACGAGGAGGTGGGCCTTCACGACGGCCGCTGCCTTGTGGTGGGCCAGCCCGGACGGAGCGTATCCGTGGGAGATGTCGCCACCACCCGTAAGTATGCGGGGGCTGCCCTTGGCCACGTACCAGTGGTACGTTCCGCGTCCGCTCGCAAACGACTTCGCCACCGGACAGGGAGAGGCGTTCACCACCTACGCCTATGGCGCCTGCGTATGCGAGGTCTCGGTCAACGTCCATACGGGACAGGTGGCGGTGGATCGTGTGAGTGCCTATCACGATGTTGGCCATGCCCTCAACCCCGAGCTGGTGAGGGGCCAGATTTATGGGGGGGATCATCATGGGGCTGGGATACGGGCTCTGGGAGGACCTCGACCTCGATCACGGCCGCATCCGTTCGGACAACCTCGACGCCTATCTCGTCGGCACGGCAGACGATGCGCCCCGAATGAACGTGCGCCTCTACGAATGTGACGACCCGGAGGGCACCTATGGTGCCAAGTGCATCGCCGAGGCGGGCTCCGAGATGGTCGGGGCGGCGGCGGCGCTTGCCGTGAGCCATGCCATCGGACATCCCGTCAGAAGCATTCCCGTGACGCCCGAGTCGGTCCTTGCGGTGCTCGACGGGGGAGGCGATGCCTGATGGGCGGAGTCATCGTGAATATGTGCGTCAACGGAGAGGACCTCGAGCTTCTCGTAGACCCGACCGCTCGCCTCATCGACGTGCTGCGTGAGGACCTCGGCCTCACGGGAACCAAAGAGGGTTGTGGCATCGGCGTCTGCGGGGCCTGCACCGTGCTCGTGGACGGTCGCGCCGAGAATGCCTGCCTCGTCCCTGCCGCCTCGCTGGACGGCCACGCGGTCACCACCGTAGAGGGACTCTCCCTTGGCGGTGACCTCGACCCCCTGCAGAGCGCGTTTCCTCCGCCATCACGCGATACAGTGCGGATTCTGCACCCCTGGCCTGCTCATGAGCGCGCGGGCGCTTCTCGACGAGAACCCCTCGCCCACCGAGGGCGAGATTCGGACGGCAATACGCGGCAACCTCTGTCGCTGCACGGGATACGAGCAGGTGGTGGCCGCCATTGCTGACGTCGCAGGTGTCGAGACCCGCGCCGTGCGCGCAGAGCAAGACGAGACACGCCGTCCCGGCGAGGTGGCCGACGAGGGGGCGATCGCGTGAACGTGGGCGGGTACCTGCGCGTATCGACGATCGATGAGGCGCTCTCGGCAGCTGCCGACGGGGCGATGGTCATATCCGGTGGAACCGATGTCATGGTCAAGGGCCGCGACAGCCGTGCGTATGCGGGACGCGTGCTCGTGGACCTAGGCCAGGTGGACGGACTGCACGAGCTTGTCGCACATGCAGGCGGGGTGGAGGTGGGTGCGGCGGTGACGCTCTCCGAGCTCGTGGAGAGCGAGGTGGCATGCGCTGCCGTGCCGCTCCTTGTGGAGGCTGCGCGGCACGTGGGGTCCGTTCAGACCCGCAACCGCGCTACGCTTGCGGGTAACGTGGCGAACGCGTGCCCCGCGGCGGACTGCATCCCCGCGCTCATGGTGCTCGGAGCGAGCGTTTGCGTCATGGGACCGACAGGCGAGCGCGAGGTGCCCATCGCGGAGCTCTTCCGGGAGACGCCCGCATGTCTGCGTCACGACGGCATGCGCGTTCGAACCTGCTACTTTCCCGATCCTGCGACAAAGAAGCTGCGACTCGCCCCTGGCGAGCTCATCCGTTCCGTCCGCGTGCCTGCCGAGGACGCGGACGAGCGTCACCTCTTCTTCAAGCTCACCGAGACACGAGGTGTGGGACTCGGCGTCATGAACCTCGCGCTCGTCGGGCGTGTCGAGGGCGGCGTGGTGCGCGAGCTGCATGCCTCCATGGGGGGCCTCTTTGCCAGGCCTTGTCTGATCGACGGCTGCGTCGCGCCCGTCGTGGGGACCAGGGCGGGTTCGGAGGGCCTTGCTGCCTGCTCGGCGCTTCTTGCCGAGAAGATCGCTGCGGAGTCACCTCAGCTCGCGAGGTATGCGTACAAGGTGCGCGTGGCACCGGCGCTTCTTGCCGACGGCATTGACGCGCTGGTGAGTGAGACGACGCTTGAGAGGTGCGTGCGATGAGGGCCGTGTGCGCGGGATGGGTTATCGTGAGCGCCGATGACGTGAGACGTGACGCAGCGGTGCTCTTCGACGACGTGCAGATCGCTGACGTGATGGACGCAGCGGAGCTTCGGCGCAGGCTCGGGACGGGCGAGGTCTCCCTCACGGAAGTGCTCGAGCGACCCGGCGCGGTGGTCTTTCCCGGCTTCGTGAACGCACACGAGCACCAATACGGCGTGCTCAGCCACGGCATCCCTCAGGGGAGAAACATTACGGACTTTGATGGATTTCTGCGATCGTACTGGTGGCCTGCAATCGAGGACCGCATTCGCAAGGAGCAGGTGGTCGCAACGAGCCGCTTTACGATGACGGAGATGATCCGCTCGGGCGTCACGGCGTTCTGCGATACCCTCGAGGCCCCGTACTGCGAACCCGATACCCTCGTCGAGCAGGGCGAGCTCGTGGAGGACGCAGGTATGCGCGCGGTGGTGTCGCTCGAGAGCTCGGAGCGCGCGGACGAGGAAAACGGCGAGGCATGCCTGCTGCGCAACATCGGTGCCGTGGACCACTTCGCCTCGCGGGATGGTCTCGTGCGCGGCGCCGTCTGCACGCACACCACCTTCACCTGTCCCGAGCGCATGATCGCCCATGCGGCGGAGCTTGCCCGCGAGCATGATGCCATGCTGCAGTTTCATCTTTCCGAGAGTCGCTACGAGCGCGACTGGACGCGATCCCACCTAGGCTGCGAGCCCGTGGACGTGTACGAGCGCGTGGGTGCGCTCGGACCCGACGTGCTCGCCTCGCAGTGCGTGAAGGTCTCGCCTCGCGAGCGCGCGACGCTTCTCGCCCACGGGGTCCGCACAGCGCATATGCCCATCTCGAACTGCGAGGTGGGCGGCGGCTTTGCCCCTGTTCCCGAGATGCTTGCGGAGGGATTCGCGCCGGCGCTGGGCACCGACGGCTACGTCAACGACTTCTTTCAGGTCATGCGTGCGGCATGTCTCGTCCACAAGGCGTCGCACGAGACCACGGCCGTCATGCCCGCTCGCGAGGTCTTTCGCATGGCGACGTGCAACGGCGCCCGTGCGATGGGGCTTGCCGACGTGGGTACGCTCGAGCCCGGCATGTCCGCCGACCTCGTGGTCTACGAGGACGGCCAGCCTACGCCCATCACCGAGGGCAACATCTTCGACCAGCTCGTGATATTCGGGAATCGCGGCAACGTGCGCGACGTATACGTCGCCGGCCGTGCGCTTCTCGATGACGGCGAGCTTACGACCATCGACGAGGAGGCGGCTCGCGCCAGGATGCGCACATGTGCCGACCGCTTCTGGAGGGGGACGTCTGACGAGTGAAGACCACCATGTTCGGAACGGAGCTTCAGTCTCCCGTCATCATCGGTTCGAGTCCCGCGAGCTTTGGTGCCGACGCCATGATCGCCTGCCACAACGCCGGCGCGGGAGCCGTGGTATCGAAGACCATCAGCCACGTTGCCGCGCACAATCCCGACCTCCATATGGTACAGGTGGGTGCCGGAGCGCTTCTCAACTGCGAGAAGTGGACCGACCTCACGATGGAGCGCTGGCTCGACGCGGAGATGCCGCGTGCGGTCAAGGCGGGCGTCAGGTGCATCGCGAGCGTGGGCCACGCCGTGGAGGACTCCCGTCTCTGCGTGGAGCGTCTCGAGGACATCGGCGTCATGGCGATAGAGCTCGTCTCGTACAGAGACGAAACGATCCTGCCCATGCTCGAGGACACCAAGCGCCGTGCGAGCATCCCCGTCATCGTGAAGCTCTCTCCCAACGGCACCGATCTTCTGGGGCACGCCCGCCGCTGCATCGATGCGGGCGCCGACGCGCTTACGGCCTGTGATTCGGTCGGTCCCGCGATGCGCGTCGACATCGAGACGGGCAAGCCGGTCGTGGGCAGTCCCGATGGCGCGGGTTGGCTCACCGGCGCACCGATCCTGCCCCTCGCCATCCAGCGCATCTGCGCGCTGCGTCGCGCATTCCCCGATGTCACGATCGTCGGTCTGGGAGGCATCTCCCAGTGGCAGGACGGTATCGAGATGGTCATGGCGGGCGCAGACCTCATGGGCGTGGCCTCGGCGGTCATCCTTCAGGGTCCGACCTTCATCACCCGCATGAACGATCGCGTGGACGAGTGGATGGGCGATCACGGACATGCGAGCCTCGACGAGATTCGTGGCTGCGTCCTCGGCCATCTGCCCGTGGAGCAGGACGAGGGATACGAGATGGGCTTCGACTTCTCGCACTGCCGTCACTGCGACAGATGCGTGCGGGCTTGCGCCTACCGTGCGCGCAGCTTTGACGGCGGCGGCTATGCCATGGTGGACGAGTCGCGCTGCCGTCACTGCGGGCTTTGCGTTTCGGTCTGCGGCTTTGGGGCCCTTTCCGTGGAGAGGGGTTCTATCCGCTAGCCTGGGCTGGCGGCATCACTGGGCACGGCGGCGCGTATCGGGCGCCGGGAGGGCACGTTCTTGGAATCGATAGAGCTCATCATCAACGATCGAAGCCACCAGGTTCTCGTCGAGCGCAACTGGACGCTGCTCTACGTGCTGCGCGAGATGCTCGACCTCACGGGCACCAAGTGCGGCTGCGCCACCAACGACTGCGGCGCCTGTCGCGTGATCGTGGACGGGGAGGCAAAGAACTCCTGCGTCCTCATGGCGCGCAACATGCAGGGCAAGAGAATCGAGACCATTGAGGGCCTTGCGCACGGCATCGAGCTGCACCCCATCCAGCAGGCCTTCATTGACGCCGGAGCCGTGCAGTGCGGCTTCTGCACCCCGGGTATGATCATGAGCGCCAAGGCGCTTCTCGATGCGAACCCCAACCCTACCGACGAGGACATTCGCGAGGCGATTCGGCCCAACCTCTGCCGATGCACGGGCTACGTCAAGATCGTCGAGGCGGTGCGGCTTGCCGCGCGTCGCATGGGAGGGAAGGCGAGCGGTGATGAGTGATCCCAGAAACGGCATCGTAGGCAAGCCCACCCCCGTCTTCGACGCACGCCTCAAGGTTACGGGTCAGCTGCGCTACGTGGGCGACATGAAGCTTCCGCACATGCTGTACGGAAAGATGCTCCTCTCCACGCACGCCCACGCGCGCATCGTCTCGATAGACACGTCCGCCGCCGAGACGCTGCCCGGAGTGCGTGCCGTGGTCACCTGCCGAGACGCGCCCGACGTGCGGTACAACGGCAACGGTGAGGATTGGGACATCCTCGAGAGCGAGCGTGTGCTCGACGACCGCGTGCGCTACGTGGGCGATCGCGTGGCGGGGGTGGCTGCGGACAGCGAGGGCATCGCCGCAAAGGCAGTCAAGCTCATCAAGGTCGAGTATGAGGACCTGCCCGCCTACTTCGACCCCATGTCGGCTGCGGCCCCCGGTGCCGTGAGGCTCCACGAATGGAACGAGAACGGGAACGTGCTCTGGGAGGTGGACAACTCCTCCGGAGACCTCGATGCGGGCCTTGCCGAGGCGGACCTCGTGCTCGAGGACGACCTCGTGGTTCCCGCCGTCCATCACGCCGCCATGGAGACGCACGGCTGCGTGGCGAGCTTCGACGCCGACGGCAAGCTCACGGTGTGGTCGAGCTCGCAGGACGTCTTCGGGATGCGTCGGAGCCTCGCAAAGGTCTTCGGGCTGCCCTATAGCAAGGTGCGTGTGATCGCACCGGCGCTCGGTGGTGGCTTCGGCGGCAAGATCGACCTCACCTGCGAACCCGTAGCGGCCCTGCTCTCGTACAAGTGCGGCCAGCCGGTGCGTCTGGTCCTCAATCGCCAGGAGGACATCGCGGGCGGTCCGACCCGCCACGCCGAGAAGATTCACGTGCGCATGGGATTCAGGGCCACGGGCGAGCTCACGGCCATCGACTACGCCGTCTACGTGGCGGCTGGTGCGCACTCTGGTGGCACCATGAGCGTGTGCTGGGCTGCCGGTGGCAAGATATTCAAGCTCTTCAAGGTTCCCAACCTGCGCTATCATGCCATTCCCGTGTACACCAACACGCAGAACGCGGGAGCCATGAGAGGCTTTGGCTCTCCCCAGATATTCTGGGCCTTCGCGACGGAGCTGAGCCGTGCCTCTCGTGAGCTGGGCATTGACCTCGCCGACCTCTACGACATGAACCTGTTCGATCCTGATGCGAGCGACCTGCGCGGCGAGGACCTCGGAAATTACCGCGTGCGCGACTGTCTTGCCCGCGCGCGGGAGCTCTTCAGCTGGGATGACGAGGTTCGCGCTGCTGCTGACCAGCGCGCGGAGGGTGGCCGCTACCGCGTGGGCGTCGGTCTTGCTGTGGCGCCGCACGGTAGTTCCATGCACGGCGTGCTTGCGGACACCTGCGGCATAGCCATCAAGATGAACCTCGACGGCTCCATCACCCTCTTCTCGGGAATGAGCGACATGGGCAACGGCTCCAACACCACTCAGCGCATGGTGGTGGCCGAGGAGCTGGCCATGCCGCTCGAGAACATTGCCCTCGTACATACCGACACGGAGCTCACGGGATATGACGTGGGCATCTTCGCGTCGCGAGGAACATACGTTGGTGCTGGTGCCGCGCTCGCGTGTGCGCGGGAGGCAGAGGCGAGGATTCTCGCCGAGGGCGCCGAGCTTCTCGACACGAGCGCCGAGAAGCTCCGTCTCGCGCGCAACGGCGTGGAGGTCGAGGCCGACCCCGCGCGCTGGGTCTCGATGGGGGAGGTTGCCAGGCATGCGCACGACGCCGAGCGCGACATCTACGTGGGAGGCAACTACGGCTCCACCGCCGTGCCCGCCTCTGCCGGCGCGCACATGTGCAAGGTGAGCGTGGACACCCTGACCGGTGAGGTGAAGCCGCTGCGCTACGTGGCCGTGCACGACGTCGGAAGGCCGCTCAACCCCATGGGGCTCGAGGGCCAGGTTCACGGTGGCATCCAGATGGGGCTTGGCTACGCGCTTTCGGAGGGTCTCGAGACGGACGAGACGGGAAGGCTTCGTCAGCGCTTCCTACGCGACTGCCATCTCTTTCGCGCCACCGACATGCCGCGCGACATAGAGGTCGAGTTTCTGGACAGCGAGGAGCACACCGGCCCCTTTGGGGCCAAGAGCGTGGGTGAGTGCGGGTTGGTGCCCGTGGCCGGCGCCGTGGCCAACGCCGTGGCCAATGCTTGCGGGTGCTCGTTTCATCGCCTGCCCATCGGGAGGGAGGACGTCCTGTGCGCACTCGCATCGTCGGTGCAAGGGTAGTCACGCCCGGTGGCGTGCGTGAGGGAGACCTCGTGCTCGACGACGTCACGGGGAGGATCGTCTCCGTGGGCGGAGGGGAGCCCGCCCTGCCAGACGAGGCCGTGGTGATGGCGCAGGGTGCCTGGGCGGTGCCCGGCGGCGTCGACCCGCATGTGCACTTCGGTGGCTTTGGACCGCCGACCATCGCGGACGACTTCACGACGGGCTCGTGCGGCGCCCTCGCAGGGGGTACCACCACGGTGATGGACTTCTGCGAACCTGCGATGGGGGAGACGGTGGCGCAGGTCATCGACCGTCGAATGGCCGACGCCGAACCCTCGGCGGTGGACTACGCATTTCACTTCGTGCTCTCTGAGGATTACGAGAATCTCCTCGGCGACCTCGCCCTCGTTGAGGAGCATGCGGGAATCCGCGACTACAAGCTCTTCACGGTCTACGACAACACGACGCTTGCCGCAGCCGACCTGGAACGGATCTTCTCGCGACTGTCAGGGGATCAGCGACGCAGCTTTCTCGTCCATGCCGAGGATGCGCGCATGGTCGACGCCCTGCGCTCCCAGGTGGGCGATACCACCGACTGCTCGGATCTCGCACGGGACACGTCCGCCCGAGGTCGAGGTCGCCGCAACGACGCTCCTGCACGGTCTCGCGGAGCGCTACGGCGTGCGCGTATGCATCGCCCACTCCACGGCCAAGGGTACGATGATGCTTCTTGGCAGGCCTATGAGCTGCGGCGCATTTGAGGCTGAGACGTGCCCTCACTATCTTGAGTTTGGTAGCGAGCGGCTCTTTGGGCCCGACGGCGCGCTCTTCACCATGACGCCGCCCCTTCGCGGCGAGGCCGACCGCGAAGCGCTGTGGACCGCCGTGATGGATGGCTCGCTCAAGATGCTCTCAACCGACCACTGCCCCTATACGCGAGCCGAGAAGCACGGCACCACCTATCAGACGGTGCCCTGCGGCGTGGATGGCGTTCAGGTGCGTATGATGTACGCGTATTCCGAGGAGTGCGTCGACGTGGGTTGAGCATGGAGCGATTCGTCGCGCTGACCTCGTCAAATGCAGCTCGCTTCTATGGCATGTGGCCGCGTAAGGGAGCACTTATCGCAGGGTCGGACGCTGACGTGGTGCTCGTCTCGCCCAAGGGAGAGACGAGCTGTGGCATGGGGACGTGCGCCTCGGCCCTCGACTACTCCATATGGGAGGGTCGCGTGCTCGAGGGCCGCATTGCGCGGGTGTTCAAGGGCGGGCACGAGGTCGTGGACGAAAATGGCATCGTATGCGCCGAGCGGGGGAGCGGGCGCTTCCTGAGAAGATGACGTCTGGTTTGGAGCTTGCACGATGAACTATTTCGACTGTCATGCGGACACGCTGACCGAGATTGCAGATGACGATGAGACGCTGCTCAGAAACCGACGAGACCTGGACCTCGCGCGCGTGGGAGTTTTTGCCGAGCGCTACACCCAGGTCTTCGCCGTGTGGAAGGACGTGGGGCTCTTTTTCCCCGACAAGGCCGATCGGTGCTTTGAGGCTTGTTACCAGCGGGCCCTCGACCTCCTGCGTGCCCAGGGCGACCGCATCGAGCTTGTTCGCTCCGCAGCCGAGATGCATGCCGCCCACGAGGCGGGTCGCGCTGCGGCGTTTCTCTCCATCGAGGACGTCTCGCTCATGGGAAATCACGTAGACAGGCTGTACGAGCTGGGATTTCGCTTTGCCATGCTCTGCTGGAACCATGACAACCGATACGCGTGCGGAGCCGCCTGCGATCAGCGACGCGGACTCACCGACAAGGGGCGTTCGCTCGTGCGCTCCCTCGATGACCAGGGCGTGGTTCTCGACGTGTCGCATCTCTCCGACGCGGGGGCAGAGGACCTGCTCGAGCTCGTGGATGGTCCCGTGATGGCGTCACACTCCGATGTCCGCGACGTGTCGGATCTGCCGCGCAACCTCGCACGCTGGCAGGTGGCCGAGATCGTCCGCCGAGGAGGGCTCATAGGTCTCAACTTCTTCGCGCCCTTCGTGAGCGCCCAGGGAAACCCCACCACGGACGATCTTCTCCGCCATGCGGACTACGTGCTCGAGATGGGTGGCGAGGACGCGCTCGCGCTCGGGGCGGACTTCGACGGTTCTGACGGGCTCTTCCCTGCGGGTGTCGTCGGTGTGCAGTCGATGCCGGGAGTGCGTGCCCGGTTTGTCGCGTCGTTTGGCGAGGAGCTCGCGGAGAAGATCTTCTATGCCAATGCCGCCGCCTTTGTCGACCGCGTCCTGTAGGGAAGACGAAGCGACGCGCAACGGCAGGCGCTCGTGGCGGGGTGCTACTGGAGCAGCGCCTCGCAGACGCCGTAGTAGCACTCGCAGACCTTGGTGAGCTCGGAGATCTCGATGTACTCGTCCACCGTGTGGGCGAGGTCCTCGCGCGAAGGGCCGAGCCCCAGCGTCTTTATGCCCGCCTCGCCCGCGTAGTGGCTGCCGTTGGTGCAGAAGTTGTACTGCGTGAGCTCGGGCGAGAAGCCCTTGGACTCGAGCTTGGCCTTGACCTTCTGCACCCACTCGGCATCCTTGTCGAAGAGCCATCCCGGGAAGAAGCGCTCTGCCTCGATCGTCTCGCCGGTATAGCAGGTCTCCCTCGCGGCCGTATAGTATGCACGTGCCTTGAACTGCGGGTCGTTTGTGGCGAGCTCGTTGAGAAGCCCGTTTATCGGTGCGAGCACGTCCTGCTTGGCCTCGCCCGTGAGCAGACGACGGTCATACGTTGCCGTGCAGCGCTCGGGCACCACGGAGGCTCCGGGGTAGGGGTCGCTCTTTATGTCCACGAGCTCGAGGATGCCCTTCCCGAGCACGGGATGATTGGTCGGCTCGAGGCCGCGTACGCCTTCGATGGCCTCGCACATCTCGTAGACCGCGTTGATGCCCTTCTCGGGGTTGGCCGAATGCGCGGGCTTTCCCGTGGTCTCTATCTTGATCTCCGCGCGGCCGCGCTGGCCGACCTTGATGTTGCATAGGCTCGCCTCGCCGATAATGACGTAGTCGGGTCTGGTGATGGCCGACACGCTTCGCGACGCCACTCCTTCGAAGCACTCCTCCTGCACCACGCCCGCCACGCAGATGGTACCTGCGAAGTTGCGTTCGATATCCCGGGCAAACCAACCGACGGCCTTTACGAAGGCGGCGTCTGCGCCCTTCATGTCGGACGTGCCGCGACCATAGATGCGCTCGCCTACGATGCGCGCCTCGAAGGGTGGATAAGTCCATACCTCCGCGTTCTCTGCGGGAACGGTGTCGATGTGTCCGTCAAAGAGGAGGGTGGGGCCAGGTCGATTGCCGTGAATGGTGCCGATGACCGAGCCGTATCGGTCGATCAGCGTCTCGTCGTAGCCGAGGGACTCCATCTCGGCCTTGATGCGCCGCGCCACAGCGCACTCCTCGCCCGAATAGCTGCGAGTTTGGATCAGGCTCTGACAGAAGCCAACGAGCTCCTGCTTGCGGGTATCGTTCACGGATGCTCCTCTCGTTCGAGCCGTCCCACACCGAGACGACTCTGGTGCGGGTGGCACGAACCTCCGAGGTCCGTCGGTTTCCCAGCTTCCGCTCCACATCATAGCTGGTGACGTGTTCTACCGATCTGCCCTTGCGGCCAAAGGTCGGCAGTGGACGTGTCACGGGAGTCACGTGTCGCCGTACCGAAGTCCTGTCTCTCGTTGCGTCGTGGTACGGGGGCACTTCGGTACGGCCCCAACTGGGCGTACCGGACTCCGACGAATGGTCGGGCCTCGGTACCCGCAGGCAGGCGCGCTTCGGGCCCGTACCGAAGTCGCACTTTTTCGCGCGCACCGAACCCCAACGAGCCCCGGCGCTTTGGTACCCGCAGGTGGCGCGTCGGAGCCCCGCTCCGCGACCATTCTCCTCGCCGTACCGGACCCCGACGTTTCGTTCGGCTTCGGTACCCGCAGGTGGGAGGGGGTACCGAAGTCCCATGTCTCGTTGCATCGTGGTACGGGGGCACTTCGGTACGGCCCCAACTGGGCGTACCGGACTCCGACGAATGGTCGGGCTAGGGTACCCGCAGGCAGGCGCGCTTCGGGCCCGTACCGAAGTCGCACTTTTCGCGCGCACCGAACCCCAACGAGCCCCGACGCTTTGGTACCCGCAGGTAGCGCGTCGCATTCTCCGAAGGCATCCACGCACCTACTCGGTGGCATATGCTCCATCCCATACGACCTTGCGGTAGCGCACCGGATCGGTGTCTCCCTCGGTCGAGAAGAGCAGCACCTTGGAATCGCAGCCAAGGTCGAGCTGCTCGCGCAGCCCGGAATACGCGTCATCGGTCATAATCGCGGAAATCACGCCCATGCCCACGGCACCAGACTCGCCGGACGTCACCGCGGGATCGCCCTTGACTGGAGCGGCCAGCATGCGCATGCCCTTAGCGGAAACCCAGTCGGGGCAGGAGACGAATGCCGTAGCGTGGTTGCGCAGGATGTCCCAGCTCATGATGTTTGGCTCGCCGCACGCGAGACCCGCCATGATGGTCTCGAGGTCGCCGCCCACGGTGCGCGGACTCCCGTCGCCAGCAAGCGCACCCTGGTAGAGACAGTCGGCCCGCGCCTGCCTCCATGACTACAAACCGAGGGGGATCGTCAGGGAAGAGGTTGGTGAAGAAGCCCACCATCGAGCCTGCGAGCGAACCTACGCCAGCCTGCACAAATACGTGCGTCGGGCGGTTGACCTCGAGCTGGCGGAGCTGCTCGGCGGTCTCCGCGGCCATGGTGCCGTAGCCCTGCATGATCCATGACGGAATCTTCTCATAGCCGTCCCAGGCGGTGTCCTGAACGATCACGCCATGCTCGGCCCGTGTCGCCTCCTTGGCGGCGAGACGAACGCAGTCGTCGTAGTTGAGCTCCTCGATCGTAACCTCCGCACCCTCCTTGGCGATGTTGTCAAAGCGGGTCTTGGTCGATCCTTTGGGCATGTGTACGACGGCTCTTTGCCCCAGTCGATGCGCCGCCCATGCAACACCGCGTCCGTGGTTGCCGTCGGTGGCGGTGAAGAAGGTCGTCTGGCCAAAATCCTTGAGCAGCTCATCGGAGGTGAGGTAGTCGTAGGTCATCTCTGACACGTCGCGGCCGGTCTCCTCGGCGATGTAACGAGCCATGGCAAAGGATCCGCCGAGCACCTTGAACGCGTTGAGGCCAAAGCGATAGCTCTCGTCTTTTACGAAGAGGCCACCAAGAACCAGGTCAGTGGCCATGCCGGCAAGATTGGCAAGCGGCGTCACCGAGTACTGGGGAAAGCTCTGGTGAAAGGCGCGTGCCTTCTCGACGTTTTCGATTGACATGATGGGAAGATTCTTGTCCTCGCTTTTGGGCATTGCGTTGACGACCCACCTGATCTCCGGCTGCATTTCGTTTTCCTCAATTTCTCACAACGTTATGTTTGTTATCAATACTTTTAGCTTGTGCTTTCAATTTAGGCATGCTGTCGGCATTTGACAAGGCATACGAATCCAAGAGACTGCTTCTGTCGCAAACGACGCGTCCTTCTCGATGAACGGAGGGCGGGGCGCAGCCCAGCACCAGGATCATCTCGTCTATCTCGCAAAGACCGAAGACGGCAGGGTGCTTCGTTCGAGCACGATTCTCTTCCGCGGCGAGGAGAGTGTCCGCATCGTAGGCAAGCCCGTCTCGTTCATGAGCCGAGAGGACAAGGTGCGCGTCATTGGTTTTCTCAACGGTAGCGGTGCGTTCCTCGTAACCAAAGCGGGCCAGAAGGCCTGCATGTACTTTGGGATCTCCAAGTACACGCCTGGCGTCCTTGGCGCCTGCGAAAAACCCGACTTCGGTACGGGCCCGAAACGCCCCTGCCTGCGGGTACCTTGGTGCAACGATTCGTTGGGCTAGGGTACGCCCAGTTGGGGCCGTACCAAAGTGCCCTCATACCGCATCCGAACAAACTTAGATACTTTGGTACCGCTGAAGGTCGTTGCACCGCCGCTGGGGCATGACGCAAATCCGTCAGCACGACGCGATTCTTGAGTCATGCCTCAACCTACCAGCTATTTCGACCAACATCCTCAATCTCCCGTCAGGCAAACGTCAGATTCGTGCAAGGTCGCCAGAGGATAATCGCCCACACCAACGGGAGAGGTGGACGACATGGCTGTCTTCATCACGCATCTATCGGCACTCTGGATCTACTGCAGTCCCCGTACCGCGGAGCTGGCGAGAAACGCGCCGATAGCGGAGGCTCCAGACTTTGAACACGCAACGGCGGGCATGGCAAGAGACGAGCTCCCGCGCATCATGCAGATGCTTGGACTATCAGCCCGTACCTTTGACCACCTCGATGTTCTTCTTCCCCGCGCCGCTGCGCGTCATCCGCAGGAGCTCATACGCCTCCATTCCTGGTCGGGAGATCTGCCGTCGCGCTCGTTCGCTCGTCTCGGAGCCAATATCTACATCGCGGTTCCCGAGTTTGTCCTCTTCCAGCTTGCTCCGACGCTCGATAGGGCAGATCGCATTCAGCTTGCAGAGGCCGTGTGTGGCTGGTATCTGCCAGCGGACAATGGCGTCGGTTTCGTTGTGCACGAACCGCTTGTCTCCGTTGGAACCTCGGATGTTCTGAATGTCGCGGGCCATTGGGGATCAGGCAACGCCACGGCTCTCAGGTCAGAGATTCTCGGCAACTCACGGTCAGCGATGGAAAGCTCTCTCGCCCACCTCGTGTGCTTGCCTCGGCAATTTGGAGGATATGGCCTCACCCGACCCGTTCTTAATCAAAAAATCTATCTCAGCGGCGCGGCGAGAAGGATCTATCGGCACGAGTACTGCGAGGCGGACCTCATGGCGCTAGGCACAAGCGACATCTACGAGTACCTCGGAGCGGCGTTTCACCGTAACCCCGAGCGTGACATCATGAGGACGCTCGCGCTCGAACACGACGGATACCGCGTGCACGACGTCACGATTTACCAGCTTGTCGACCCCATGCAGCGAAACGAACTCATGCGTAGGTACGCAATGGCAACAAGGGGGCGCCTCTATCCGCCGACCAGGAGAATTATCGAGCGACGGAGGTCGCTCATCGATAGGTGGGTACCTCGACGAGAAGCGATTGCCGAGGACGGGAGCACGGTCTGGGAAAAGCCCTTCTGGGCCATGCCTGTCGCCTTTCTTGATCAGTAACGCCATGCCCTCGGGCGTTGCTGGTGGGCCTCGTGGCTGGCGAGAAGTCTTGACCTGCGGGTACCGAAGCGCCGGAGCTCGTTGGGGTTCGGTGCCTGCGAAAAGTGCGACTTCGGTACGGGCCCGAAGCGCGCCTGCCTGCGGGTACCCTAGTCCGACCATTCGTCGGGTTAGGGTACGCCCAGTTGGGGCCGTACCGAAGTGCCCCCGTACCACGATGCAACGAGAGACGCGACTTCGGTACCCCTCCCACCTGCGGGTACCGAAGCCAAACGAATCGTTCGACCTTGGTACGGCGAGAGTGCCACGTCGCTGGGAAGACGGGTACCATCGTTCGCAGGTAGCGACGAGGGGAGCGGAGACACCCATGAAGCCGAGGACGGGCGTCTGGATCGACGACAACGAGGGTGGCCGCATCTTTGGGCCGGGTCCTGCCGAGCTTCTCGCCCGCGTTCGCGAGCGGGGAAGCCTGAGGGCTGCTGCAGCAGACATGGGCATGGCCTACACCAAGGCCACGACCATCCTGCGCCGTGCCGAGAAGGGGCTGGGCGTATCGCTCACCGAGCGATCGATCGGAGGCCGAGGGGGTGGTGGTTCGCGGCCCACCCCCGAAGGCGAGCGGCTGCTCGAACGCTACGATGCGTGGCGCAGGGTCTCCGAGCTATCCGTCCTCGACCTCTATGGGGCGTGTCTCGCCGGCATTGGAGACGTGCCTCGTCTGGGCTGCGTGGTCATGGCATCTGGCGAGGCCCGACGCTTTGGCGCCCAGAAGCTCCTGGAGCCGCTCGCCGGAAGGTCCATCCTCGCTCGCACGCTCGATGCCATCCCTCGCGACGTCTATGACGTGGTCGTGGCCGCGCGCTCCGTCAGGGTGGCCGAGGCCTGCCGCGACCTGGGGGTAGATGTCAGGATGCATGACGGTGCGCTTCAGAGCGACACCGTGCGCGAGGGGCTCGCGTGCATGGGAGACCGCGGGGGCTGTCTCTTTGTGCCTGGAGACCAACCGCTCGTCTCGGTGGCGAGCCTTCGTGCGATGGGGGAGGAGTTCTCGCGCTACCCGGGGAGCGTGGTGCGTCTTGCCTGGCATGGCGTGCCGAGAAGCCCGACCCTCTTTCCACGTGACCTTTTTCCGGCGCTTCGGGCGATGGCGGGCGACGTGGGCGGCTCGCAGCTGCTGCATGACCGTCCCGAGCTCGCGAGTCGCACACGCCTTGTGGAGGCAGCGAGCGAGCGCGAGCTCTTGGACATAGACACGGCCGATGATCTGCGCCTCATCGAGCGAGAGCTAGAAGGGGAAGAATAGGCTGACGGTCGCAGGCCGGCATGATGACCCCTCGTCCTGCTACCGCTCGTCTGTGGAATCCTCAGGCGAGCCGCTCCTCTTGGGGAGGCGACCGGCCCGCCTGAGGGCGTCTCGTAAGATCCACTCGACTTGGCCATTGGCGCTGCGCATCTCGTCGGCCGACCACTTCTCAACGGCATCCCAGATCTCTGGGTCTATTCGTAGCGGGTATTGCTTACGCACGGCCATGACAACTACCTACTGGTAAAGGGAACCGGCGTTGAGCACGGGCTGAGCGTCGGACTCGCCGCAGAGCACCACCATGAGGTTGGATGCCATCGCAGCCTTGCGCTCGTCGTCAAACTCGACGACGCCATCATCGGAGAGCTGCTTGAGGGCCATGTCGACCATGCTCACGGCACCCTCCACGATCTTCTTGCGGGCCGCGATGACCGCCTCGGCCTGCTGGCGGCGCAGCATTGCCTGCGCGATCTCGGGTGCATAGGCAAGGTGGGTGAGACGGGCGTCATCGACAAGGACGCCGGCGGGGGAGAGCCTGCGCTGGAGTTCGGCGCGCAGCGCGTCAGAGACCTCCTCGATGTTGGAGCGCAGCGTGATGGAGATGTTGCTCGTGTCGTCGTCCTCCATGTGGTCGTAGGCATAGATGCTGGCGACGTGGCGAAGGGCGGTCTCGGTCTGCATGCTCACGTAGCTCTCGTAGTCGTCTACGTCGAAGACGGCCTTGGCGGTGTCGCCCACGCGCCACACCACGACGGTCGCGATCTCTATGGGGTTGCCCATCTTGTCGTTGACCTTCAACCGGTCTCCGTTGAGCGTACGAGCGCGCGTGGAGATCTTGGAGCTGCGCACGTGGCCCTTGAGGCTTACGCTCTTGGCACTCTCCTTGTCGGGCTCTATGCCTGTGCTTACGCTATCGGACGTGGGTCCGAGACCGCGTGAGTAGAAGGGGTTTGCCCAGCGCAGGCCCTCGTCGCGGACGGTACCCACGTACTTGCCAAAGAGCACGCAGACGCGCACCTGGCCGGGCTGCAGCGTGAAGAAGCCGTTGGAGAAGATTATGCCGACGGCCAGGACAAACCAGCACGCGATCATCTCGAAGATGGCAAAGGCGGGCTCGGATATGCCTGCGTCGTCCGCGGCGGACAGCGCCACGACGGACATGATGAACATGAAGATAGACACGACGTATAGTGCGATGGTGACGAAGAGCATGACCCAACCGCTTGCAGCATGGGCCTTCTTCTCGACGCTCATGGTCGATCCTTTCCGTGCGAGGGTCTATCCTCCCCTATGGAGGCGCTACCCTCGATGTAGGTACCATTGTGATATCACTATGAGTTCTAGTCAATATCTAAAATGAGAAAAGCGACGCGTGTGGCGCTCGCGTCAGGGACAGGCCACGGACAGAGCCGTAGGTGACGGGGACATCGACCAGGGACGCGAGACGGGCTGCCTGTTTGCAAAGGAGGTCCGTCTCGCACTGGTTGACCACCACGCGGGAGGCGAGCGCCTCTGACCTGATGACGGAGGCGACCATGTCAGCCGTGACAAGATCATCGGGGCTAACGCCCGCGAGCTCGCAGAAGCGCTCCCAGCGATGTACTGACTCGCGGACGGGACGCCCGAGGCCCGAGGCACCCACCACGAGAATCGTCTGCGTGGAGTTCTCGGGGATGACGGGTTCGTGAGCGAGATGCGCCTTGAGGGGCAGCCCGCGCGAGCCGTCGGCCTCCACGAGCACGTAGTCTGCCAGCTCGGCAATCCGCGCCCACGAGAGTGACGGCGACGTGAGCTTGCCATTCTTGGCGCGGGCACCCACCTGTACCCTGCGGCTGAGTCGCAGGGCCGTGGCGAGCTCCTCGCGCGTGGGGTCGAGAAGCACGGGGCAATCGTCGCAGGGAAGCACGTGCGTGGACGTGGACAGCACGACCGTGCCGTCCAGCACGCAGGCCAGCTCATGGATGAGGGTGGTCTTTCCGCCGCTTCCCACCACTGACGTAATGCCTGGTACCACATGGAGCAGAGTATCCATGAGCGACCCTAATAAAAAGTAATGGCTGTCACGTGCTCTTCCCGTCGTTACGGCTGCGCCATTTGCCACAAGCCGATTGTGCCCCAATGTGGGACTTGGTTTTCCGTGAGCGTTGTAGTCTTAAAAGTATAACGGTGGACGAGAAGGGGTCTTGCCAAGGAAAGGACGAACGACATGCAGGTAGACGCTAGGAACATGACGTGCCCCAAACCGGTCATCCTCGCGATCGAGGCCCTTTCCAAGCTTGGGCGCGAGAAGCCCCTCGAGCTGCTCGTGGACAACGAGACCGCCGTTGGCAATGTGAGCCGTCTCGCCGCCGAGAGGGGCTGTCTTCTCGATGTTGCCAGGCGCGATGGCTATACCTCGCTCACCCTCACGCCGACGGGCGCCGCCCACCCCGTGTCCGACTCTCCTACCGCAGGAGCCGCCGTCTGCGACCTGCCCGTCGTACCCGCCTCCGTCATCGCCATAGGCTCCGACGCCATGGGTCGTGGCAGCGACGAGCTCGGCAGGATTCTCGTCAAGGGACTGGTGTACGCGCTTGCGCACCAGGAGGGCGTTCCGCGCACCATGCTCTTCTACAACTCGGGCGCATGCCTCACCTGCGAGGGGTCGGAGAGTCTCGATGACATCCGCGAGCTCGAGTCACGCGGGACCGAGGTTCTCACCTGCGGTACCTGCCTCGACTTCTATGGCATTCGCGAGAAGCTCGCCGTGGGCAGCGTCACGAACCTCTACGCCATCGCCGAGGCCGTCGCGGCACAGCCCGGCGTCTTCTCGATCTAGGGCCCGCCATGCTCGTCGTGGTGCGAGGAGCGGGGGACCTTGCCTCGGGGATAGCGGTGCGCCTGCACCGCGCCGACATGCACGTCGTTGCGCTCGACGTCGCCGTTCCCACGGCCGTTCGCAGGACGGTGGCCTTCTCCGAGGCGATTCGCCTGGGCGAGACGCACGTGGAGGACGTTCGGGGGGTGCTCGCGCACGGTACGCACGAGGCTCTCGCAGTCGCATGCGCGCTTGACGTGGCCATCCTCGTCGACCCGTCGGGCGAGACGATCTCCGCCCTCGCCCCCGACGTCGTCGTGGACGCGATCCTTGCCAAGCGCAACCTCGGTACCACTCGAGACATGGCGCCCGTGGTCATCGGCGTGGGTCCTGGCTTTACCGCTCCCGTGGACTGCCACGCGGCGGTGGAGACCAAACGAGGCCATGAGCTGGGGCGCGTGTACTACGAGGGCTCGCCCATCCCCAACACGGGCGTGCCGGGAGACATCGGGGGACACTCCGTCGAGCGTGTGCTGCGTGCGCCTGCCGACGGTCTCTTCGAGCCCGTCCTCAGGATCGGTGACGTGGTGCGCGCGGGCGACGTAGCTGCCGTGGTTGCCGGCGTGCCCCTGCGCTGCGCCATCGATGGCGTGCTTCGCGGGCTCCTCCAGGAGGGTGTACTCGTGACGCCGGGCATGAAGGTGGGCGACATCGATCCGCGTGGCGATCCGAACCTGTGCCGCACGGTCTCTGACAAGGCGCGCGCCGTGGGCGGGTGGCGTCCTCGAGGCCATCTGCGGACTCTCCGGAAGGCTTGGTGACTAGCATGGGCATCCCGGACGTCAAGCTCACGAAGCTCGCCGAGTGCGCGGGCTGCGGCGCCAAGGTGGGCGCCGGGCAGCTGGCCGAGCTCCTGTCGGGACTCGCCGCGCACCGCGACCCCGACCTGCTCGTGGGCTTTGACACGAGCGACGACGCGGCGGTCTATCGCATCACCGACGACGTCGCCGTCGTGGAGACCGTGGACTTCTTCCCGCCCATCGCAGATGACCCGTACACCTATGGAGCCATCGCCGCCGCCAACGCCCTCTCCGACGTGTGGGCCATGGGCGGCGAGCCCAGAGTGGCCCTCAACGTGATGGCCATACCCGAGGACATGCCTGCCGACGTGGTCCGCGAGATCTTGCGCGGTGGCTACGAGAAGGTCCTCGAGGCCGGTGCGAGCATCGCGGGCGGCCACTCCATCTATGACCCCGAGCCCAAGTACGGTCTCGCCGTGACGGGAGTCGTGAACCCCTCCCGCGTGCTCACGAACGCTGGCGCGCGCGTGGGAGACGTGCTCGTGTACACCAAGCCGCTCGGCATCGGCGTCACCGTCACGGCGGCCAAGGGTGGCCTTGTCGCCGAAGAGGACGAGAGGCGCGCGGAGAGACTCATGATGTGTCTCAACCGCTGGGCGCGTGACGTCATGGTCAGGCATGACGTGCACGCCGCGACCGACGTCACGGGCTTTGGCATGATGGGGCACCTCCTCGAGATGGCACAGGCGGCGGGCGCGGACGTCCTCGTGGACGCCGACGAGATCGAGCTCCTGCCACACGCCCTCGAGTGGGCGGCCCTTGGCGTTCTGCCACAGGGCATGTATCGCAACAGACGCTTCGCCGAGTCAGAGGTCGCGGCGGGAAGCGTTTCGCAGGCGCTTCAGGACCTGCTCTTCTGTCCGGAGACCTCGGGTGGCCTTATGGTCTGCGTGGCGCGCGACGATGCCGACGCCCTCGTGGACGACCTGCGCTCCGATGGCCGCGTTCCCGCGGCGTTCGTGGTGGGAGAGGTCGCGCCGCACCTCGGCGGTCCGCGCATCACGCTTCGGGGCAGGGGACGGAGGAGCTCATGACCGACTCGCACGAGACGCTGCGCGACAAGGAGTTTGTCTCGCAGCTGGTGGAAGAGCTCGAGGCGGGTCGCGACCCTCGCGCTCTGCTCGGTGTTGGGCCACGAAAGGTTCGATGCCACGACCGGCGGGCGCTCGCATGGCGGTGCGCGCCGAGGGGAGTCCGACCGGAACCATCGGCGGCGGGCATATCGAGCAGATGGTTCAGGCGCGCGCCGTCTCGCTGCTCGCATCGGACGTCGCGTCCGGCGAGCTCGCGTGGTACACGCACGCCAGGACCGGCATGGCCTGCGGCGGGGACGCCCTTGTGGGCATCATGCGTCTTACGCCCGGGCACCTAGGATTCCTGCGCGAGCTTCTCGCCACGCTCGAGGCGGGAGCGACCTCCTGGCTCGTGGATCGCTGGTCCGGTGGGTCTTCCCGGCTGATGCTCGCCCCGCGAGATGCGCCTCGACCCTGCCGAGGCCGCGCTCTGCTCAGACGTGATCTTCTGGAGTGAGGGAGAGCTCGACCTACGTCGAGCCCATTGGCCCCGACCCCATCGCCTACCTCTTTGGCGGCGGTCACGTGGGAGAGGCCCTCCTCGCCCGTGCTCGCGAGCGTGGGCTTTCGCGTCGTGATCGTCGACGACCGCGCCGAGGTTGCCGTGCCCAAGCGCTTTCCGGAAGCCGAGCGTGTGGTGCTTGTAGACTTTCGACGTCTTGCTGCGTCGGGCGTCACCGTGACCCCGAGCGACTACGCGGTGGTGCTCACGCACGGCCATGCCGCAGACGTAGACGTTCTCGAGCAGGTCGTGCCGGGCCACCCCGTCTACGTGGGATGCATTGGAAGCCGCGGAAAGGCGGCGTACGCGCGTGACGCGTTGAGGGAGCGTGGTCTCGACCCCATGCTCGTGGACGCCATTCACCTGCCGATCGGCGAGAAGATCCTCGCCGTGACGCCAGCGGAGATCGCCGTCTCGATCGCGGCGGAGATGATTCGCTGCCGTGCACAGAGGCGACCCGAGAGGCCGCACTCGCATTCTGCGGCAGAGGGGCAGGTGAGCCGGCAGAGCTAGCACCTTGCGCCGCATCAGAGGCGCGCTCGCTGGCACGTGATCAAGACGTGGGGAAGATGTCTGACAACATTGAGAGGGACAAACATGGTTACTAGTATGACCATGCGTTCGTTTATGTCCGCTGCTGGCCTTGCCGCCGCTGCGGGTCTTGCGGGCTGCTCGAGCGGCAGCACCGCAGCCGACTCGTCGAGCTCCGCGACGGGTGCGAGCGGCGCCATCATGGTCTTTGCGGCTGCGTCCATGACCGAGTCGCTCACCAAGGCGGGCGATCAGTTCATGGTCGAGAACCCAAACGCCACGCTCGCCTTCAACTTCGACTCATCGGGCACCCTCAAGACTCAGATTCAGGAGGGCGCCGACTGCGACGTGTTCATCTCGGCCGGACAGAAGCAGATGAACCAGATGGACGCCACGGCGAGTGCCGACGTCAACACCGAGGGTCTCGACCTCGTGGACTCGGACACGCGCTTCGACATCCTCGAGAACAAGGTCACCCTCTGCGTACCCAACGACAACCCAAGGCGGTCTCGAGCTTTGACGACATGGCGGACAAGCTCTCCGCGCACGAGATCTTGCTCGGCATGGGCAACTCCGACGTGCCCGTGGGCCAGTACACCCAGAAGATCCTCGCGTACTACAGCCTCGATGAGACGGAGCTCGCCAACGCGGGATGCATCACCTACGGCACCAACGTCAAGGAGGTCACCTCACAGGTGAGCGAGGCGGCCGTGGACTGCGGCGTCATCTACAAGACCGATGCCACCTCCGCCAGTCTCACGATGGTCGACGAGGCCACCGAGGAGATGTGCGGCCGCGTGGTGTACCCTGTCGCCGCGATGAAGGATGCCCCCAACCACGACGGCGCTGTCGCATTCCTCGAGTTTCTCAAGGGCGACGAGGCCACGGCCGACTTCGAAGAGGTCGGCTTCACTCCCATCGCAGGCGAGTAGAGGACCCCGTGGACTGGTACCCGCTGCTAAACTCGCTGAGAATCGCGGCAATCTCGACGATCGTCGTCTATCTCCTCGGAGTATGGCTCGCCAACGTCGTGGCGCACTCGCCGCGGATCGTGAAGGGCGTCCTCGACGTCGTGCTTACGCTCCCGCTCGTGCTCCCTCCCACGGTGGTGGGCTACCTGCTGCTGCGGGTGCTCGGACCCAAGCGGATCATCGGTCTGTGGTTTCTCCAGACCTTTGGCATCAAGCTCACGATGACCTGGTACTCGGCCATCTTCGCCACCGTGGTCGTGAGCTTTCCGCTCATGTACCGCACGGCGCGCGGCGCCTTCGAGGCCTTTGACGAGACGCTCGCCGACGCCGGCCGTACGCTCGGGAAGTCAAACCTCTGGGTGTTCTGGCGGGTGAAGATGCCTTGCTGCAGACAGGGAATCATCGCCGGCGCCGTGCTCGCCTTCGCTCGCGCGCTGGGCGAGTACGGTGCCACCGCCATGATCGCAGGCTACACCCCAGGCGTTACGGCGACGGTCTCCACCACGGTCTACCAGCTATGGCGTACGGGCGACGACGCCGGGGCGTTCCAGTGGGTCCTCGTGAACCTCGCCATCTCCGCCGTGGTCCTTCTCGCCATGAACTTCTTCGAGCAGCGCTCGCGCACCCAGCGAAGGGGGGCGTGAGATGGCCCTCTCCGTGGATATCGAGAAGTCCCTCGGAGACTTCTCGCTCGACGTCTCGTTTGCCTCCGACTCGCCTGCCGAGACTCTCGCGCTGCTTGGTCCCTCGGGATGCGGCAAGTCCATGACGCTCAAGTGCATCGCGGGGCTCCTTCGCCCCGATCGCGGTCGCATCGTGCTTAACGACCGCGTGCTCTTTGACTCGCAGGCCGGCGTCAACCTTGCGCCGCAGAGGCGCCGCGTCGGCTACCTCTTTCAGCAGTACGCGCTCTTTCCCCACATGAGCGTGGAGCAAAACGTGGTATGCGGCGCCACGGGCGCGACGTCGGCCGACCGTTCTGAGCGCGCTGCCGCCCAGATCCGCGCGATGCACCTCGAGGGGCTCGAGCGCCGCAGGCCATCCGAGCTTTCCGGGGGCCAGCAGCAGCGCTGTGCCATGGCACGCATCCTCGCGGGGTCGCCCGAGCTCCTCCTTCTGGACGAGCCCTTCTCGGCGCTCGACGGGTATCTGCGCTGGCAGCTCGAGCTCGAGCTCACCGACGTGCTCAAGACGTTTCCAGGGGGGACCGTCTACGTGAGTCACAACCGTGACGAGGTCTATCGCATGTGCGACACCGTGTGCGTGCTCTCGCATGGCCGATCCGACCCGCGCGTCTCGGTGCACGAGCTCTTCGAACGACCGTCGTCACTCGCAGCGGCGCTCATCTCGGGCTGCAAGAACATCTCGGCCGCTACGACCATCGGAGAGGGACTTCTCGACTGCTCGGACTGGGGCGTCACGCTTCGTACCTCGCTGCCCGTCGGCGAGGGCGTCACGCACGTGGGCGTTCGCGCGCACTACTTCTCCGTGGGTGGCGAGGAAAACGTCATCCCCTGCTCCGTTGACCGCGTTATCGACTCCACGTTCTCCAGCATCGTCATGGCGCGCACGCCGGGAGGTGCCCTCCTGCGCTACGAGCTTCCCAAGGAGGAATGGGCGGCCCTCGGCGAGCCTGCGCGCGTGACGCTCTCCGTCGACCCGTCATGCGTCATGCCCCTCTCGGACGGTGATGCCCGATGAGAGATGCCTTCGGCCGTGAGATCTGCTACCTGCGCCTCTCCGTCACCGACAAGTGCAACTGCAGGTGCACCTACTGCATGCCCGCCAAGGGAGTTCCGACCCGCACGCACGATGACGTGCTCTCGTTCGAGGAGATGGAGGCCATCGTGCGCGCGGCCTGCGAGCTGGGCGTACGTAAGGTGCGCCTTACGGGCGGCGAGCCGCTCGTGAGGCGCGGAATCGTCGGTCTCGTGGCCATGCTCGCCCAGGTGCCGGGGGTGGACGAGCTTGTCATGACCACCAACGCCACGCTCCTCGCACCGATGGCGGCGCGCCTGCGCGATGCAGGCCTCGACCGCGTCAACGTGAGCCTCGACACGCTCGACGCCGAGCGCTACGCCCGCATCACGCGTACGGGCTCGCTCGACGACGCCCTGCGTGGACTTGCCGCGGCTCGCGAGGCGGGCTTTGAGAACACCAAGGTAAACTGCGTTCTCATGGGTGGTGTGAACGACGATGAGATCATCGCCCTCGCGAGCCTCGCGCGCGACGCGGACCTCTCGGTGCGCTTCATCGAGCTCATGCCCATGGGGGAGTGCGCCAGCTGGCCTGCCGGTAGGTTCGTTTCCGCGGATGTCGTCCTCCGCTCCCTGCCGGACCTCGAACGCGTTGGCAGCGACGACGTGGCCGAGCTCTACCGCATGCCCGGCTGGCAAGGCACGGTGGGCCTCATCCGCCCCGTGAGCCATCGCTTCTGCTCGGGCTGCGATCGCATTCGCGTGACCGCCGACGGAATGCTCAAGCCCTGCCTCCACTCTGCTGCCGAGCTGCCCCTGCGTGGGCTTGCAGGCGAGAGGCTCCTCTCGGCGATTGCCGAGGGCATCGCGGCCAAGCCCGTGGGACACTCCTTGGGTGAGGGAGGCTCGCGTGCGAGCCAGACTCCTCGCGACATGAACGAGATAGGAGGCTGAGCGATGCCGCTCACCCACTTCAACGACGAGGGGCACGCCCGTATGGTGGACGTGTCGGAGAAGTCCAAGACGCAGCGCGTCGCCCGCGCGGCGGGCAGGGTGCGCATGAGCGCGTCCACGCTCGAGCTCGTGCGCACGGGCGGGGTCGAGAAGGGCGACGTGCTCGCCGTGGCGCAGGTGGCCGGCATCATGGCGGCCAAGCGCTGCTGGGAGCTCGTGCCCATGTGTCATCCCGTCCAGCTCATGGGCGTGGACGTGTCGTTCTCGCTCGACCGGGACGGTGTGGCCATCGAGGCCGGCTGTCGCTGCTGCGGCGAGACGGGCGTAGAGATGGAGGCTCTCACGGCCGTGAGCGTGGCAGGTCTCACCATCTACGACATGTGCAAGGCTCACCAGCGCGACATGGTCATCGATGAGGTCCGCCTTCTCGAGAAGGACGGCGGCAAGAGCGGCCGCTTCGTGCGCGAGGAGACTGCGGGACGGGTCATGGCCGTGTGCACGAGCGCGCGCAGGGGCGAGCGCAAGCACCCCGTGGACGCCGTCACGCTCGTGGTGGGTCGCGGCATCGAGGGTGACGCGCACGCGGGTGGCTGGCATCGCCAGGTGTCGCTTCTCGCCAACGAATCGGTGGACGAGATGCGTTCGTCGGGACTCGAGCTCTCGCCCGGTGACTTTGCGGAGAACATCCTCACGGAGGGCGTGGACGTGAAGCGCCTGCCCGTGGGATCGGTGCTCGACGTGGGACCGTGCAGGCTCACCGTGACGCAGGTCGGCAAGGAATGCCACGCCGACTGTGAGATCCGCCGGCTCACGGGCAGCTGCGTCATGCCCACCGACGGCATCTTCTGCGTGGTGACCAGGGGAGGAACCGTGCATGCCGGCGACGGCATACGCGTGGTGAGGGAGGGATAGGCATGAGGCTCGTGCGCACCGAGGACAGCGTCGGTCAGGTGCTCTGCCATGACATGACGCAGATCATCCCCGAGGGAGAGGGTCGCTTCAAGGGTCCGCGCTTCAGGAAGGGGCATGTGGTGACCGGGCAGGACGTCCCCGTGCTCCTCTCCATGGGTAAGGTGAACCTCTACGTCTGGGAGATGGAACCCGGGATGGTGCACGAGAACGACGCCGCCCGTCGACTCGCGGCACTCTGCTTCGGCGAGAACTGCGTGGCGTCCGGTGACCCGGTCGAGGGAAAGATCGGCATCAGGGCGACCCGCGAGGGCGTCTTTCTCGTTGACGCCGGCCGTCTCCTCGCGGTGTGAACTGCGCCGACGATGTGATGGTCGCCACGCGAAAGGGCGGCTTCGGCGTCGAGGCAGGCGACATGCTCGCCGGCACGCGCGTGATTCCCTTGGCCATTGCCGAGGACAAGCTCTTGGCCGCCGAGAAGGCCGCGGGAGCCGAACCCCTCATGCGCGTTGCACCGTACGTGCTGCGCACTGCGGCGCTCATCGCCACCGGCTCCGAGGTGGCTGCGGGTCTCGTGAGGGACGCCTTCACGCCCATCATGGTGGACAAGCTCGCGGCATACGGAATCAGGACCACCTCCACGGCTACGCCGGGTGACAACGCGGACGTGCTCGCGGCGTGTATCCGCGAGGCGCTCACCGACGGCGTGGACCTCGTGATGTGCATGGGTGGCATGAGCGTGGACCCGGATGACAACACGCCGGGAGCCATCCGCCGTGCGGGCGCCCGGGTCGTGACGTACGGCTCGCCCGTGCTTCCCGGCGCGATGCTCCTTGTCGGCTACTTTGACGAGGACGGTCGCAGCGTGCCCGTCCTCGGCGTTCCCGGCTGCGCGATGTACAACGAGGCCACGGTGCTCGACCTCGTGCTGCCCCGCATCGCGGCCGGCGTACCGCTGTCCAAGCGCGACTTCGCGGCGATGGGCGAAGGCGGGCTCTGCCTGGGATGCAGGCCCTGCACCTTTCCCCACTGCCCCTTCGGGAGGTAATCTCATGGATGATAAGACGTACGAGGCGTGGGTCGTCACGGTTAGCGACCGCTGTGCCGCAGACGAGCGGGAGGACGCGAGCGGCCCTGCGCTCACCAGACTGCTTGCTGGTGCGGGCTACCGTGTGACCAGGGCGTTCGTGGTGCCCGACGAGCAGCCGCAGATTGCCGACGCGCTTCGCCACGCCGTGGGGGCGGATGTGGCGCTCGTGGTGACCACGGGTGGCACGGGCTTCTCGCCTCGCGACGTCACGCCCGAGGCGACGATGGAGGTCTGCGAGCGTATGGCGCCCGGCATTCCCGAGACGATGCGTGCGGCGAGCATGGCGATAACCCCGCGTGCCTGCCTCTCGCGCGAGGTTGCGGGCATCGCGGGCCGGACGCTCGTGGTGAACCTGCCTGGCAGTCCCAAGGCCGCCGTGGAGAACCTCGGCGCGGTGATGGAGCCTCTAGGGCATGGCCTGCGCATCCTTCGCGGAGGGCAGGCGGACTGCGCCTGCGCTATGACAGACAATCAGAGTTGACGGGACGGTCGAAGAGCTCACGAATCCGCTCGAGGTCGTGTGACTGGCCGAGGGCCCACATGGTCTTGGCGACGAGCGCCTCGGTGGTCATGTCGCGTCCCCTGAGGATTCCCGGATGCTGGGCGTAGGGGCGACCGACCTCGTAGATGCCGAGGTCAAGACCCTCTTCGGGTACCTGGGTGGTCATGACCACGGTGCGTCCCGAATCTGCCCATCCGAGCACGGAGTCTCGCAGGGACTCGGGGATACCGCCGATGCCGAAGGTCTCGAGGATGAGAGCGTCGCAGGAGTCTCGAAGAAGGTCGAAGGTGGTGGGGGAGAGCGAGGGCGTGAGCTTCATGACCACCACGCGCTCGTCGAGCGCCTCGTAGGAGCGCAGCTCGGTCGGCTCGGGTACGGCCATGCCGCTGGGGCGTACGATGCGATCGTTGCGAATCACGGCGAGGTCGGGATAGTTTACGCTGGTAAACGCGTTGAAGCTCATGGTACGCTGCTTGCGGGCGCGCGTCCCGGCGATGACGTGCCCATCGAAGACCAGGCACACGTCGCGGCTCGTCTCGTCGCAGGCGTAGAGGACGGCCTGGTAGAGGTTGAGCTTGGCATCGGTGAAGGGGTTCGCCATGGGCTGCTGCGACCCCGTGAGCACGATGGGCTTTCTGCTGCCCTGGATGAGGTACGAGAGCGCGGCGGCCGTGTATGCCATGGTGTCGGTGCCGTGCAGCACCACGAAGCCGTCATAGCGGTCGTACGCACGTACGATGCAGCTTGCGATCCTGAGCCAGCCGTCGGGGTGCATGTTGGTGCTGTCGATGTTCATCGGCTGTACCACGTCGAGGTCGCAGACCTCTGCAAGCTGGGGCACGCGAGATGCGAGCTCCTCTCCCGTCATCGCGGGTACGAGGCCGTTCTCCTCTGGTAGAGACGCTATGGTTCCACCCGTCGCAATGAGCAGGACTCGCTTCATCGTTCGCTCCTCTCCGCCTGGACGTCGAGAAACGCGCAGGGGTTGCCGTGCTCCCTGACGAGCGCTGCCACGTCATCGGTGGCGACGAAGACCGTGGCCGTGTTGTCGAGCGGGTGGGCGCAGATCATCTGGTGATGGAGGCTCTCGTCGAAGACCATCATGACCGTTCGTGACTCGTCGTTGAGCACGGCGAAGGGTGTCACGCTGCCACGACCGATGCCAAGCATCCGCCCGAGGGCGTCTACGTTCGCAAACGAGAGCCGGCGGCTGGCGAGACGGTCCTGCAGCATGCGAAGGTCGATCCGTGCGTCGTCCGGTGCGGTCACGAGCCAGAAGTGGCGGCTCTTGTCATCGCGGAGGAAGAGGTTCTTGCACGGGATCGCTCCGTATGTCTCGCCTGTCGCGCAGATACCGGCCTCGTGCGCGGCCTCGACGGTGAGCACGGGGCCGTGGTGCAGCACGTGGTGCTCGACGCCGTGTGCGTCGAGCAGGGCATAGATGTCGGCTTCGGTGAGCATGGGCCTCCGTTCGCGTTGGTCACACCATCGTAGCCGATGGCCAACCTGGCAAAGGCCCGAGCCGGCTAGAGTGCGCAACTCCAGCGGACGTTCTCGTCGTCGACGCTTCGCGCGTTGAAGGAGTCCTCGACGAACTGCAGCCTCTCGCAGCGACGGTCGCGTACCACGTGGGCGGGCACGCCCGCCACGGTGGTGTCGTGTGGTACCTCGTGCACCACCACGGCACCGGCTGCGATTCTGGAGTTGTCACCGATGTGGATGTCGCCGAGAACGGTCGCGTTGGCACCCACCATCACGTTGTTACCGAGGGTGGGGTGGCGCTTTCCGCCGTGCTTGCCGGTCATTCCGAGCGTGACGCCCTGATAGATGAGGCAATCGTCGCCGATGATGGCCGTTCCCCCGATGACCACGCCGATGCCGTGGTCGATCGTGAACCTGCGACCGATCTGTGCGGAGGGAAAGATGTCGGCGCCGAACCTGCGTCGCGTGCGCTTGGCGAGAAGGAGCGAGAGGCTCCGCATGCCGTGCAGGTAGAGCCAGCGGTGCCAGCGATACGACCACACGATGCGCGTGCCGGTGGAGTAGAGGCAGATGTCCCTGAGCGACTCCGCCGCCGGATCGCGGTCAAGCGCAGCCTGCGCATCCTCGCGCATGAGGGCGAGAAGCGAGAGGCCACCGTCAGACGTGCGGCCCATCAGAGGTCCATGGAGAGATAGCGCTCGCCCGTATCGGGGAGGATGGCGACGATGGTCTTGCCTGCGCTCTCGGGACGCTCGGCTATCTGGATGGCGGCGGCCACGGCGGCGCCGGACGAGATGCCCACGAGAAGTCCCCTCTCGGAGGCGAGGCGCTTCTTCGCCGCAATGGCGTCCTCCGAGGTTATGGGCACGATCTCGTCGACGACGGAGCGGTCGAAGGTGTCGGGTACGAAGCCGGCGCCGATTCCCTGGATCCTGTGGCTGCCGGAGGGCCTTCCCGCGAGCACCTGTGACTCTGCGGGTTCCACGGCGATGCCGAGCACAGAAGGCTTCTGCTCTTTCAGGTACCTCGCCGAACCGGAGATGGTGCCGCCGGTGCCCACGCCTGCCACGAGCACGTCGACGGTGCCGTCGGTGTCGCGCCAGATCTCGGGCCCGGTGGTCTCGTAGTGGGCGCGCGGGTTGGCGGGGTTCACGAACTGGCCCGCCACGATGGAGCCAGGGGTTGCGTCGCGGAGTTCGTCGGCCTTGGCGACGGCGCCCTTCATGCCCTCCGCACCAGAGGTGAGCACGATCTCGGCACCATAGGCCGCAGCGAGCTTGCGACGCTCGATCGACATGGTCTCGGGCATGACGAGAACCATCTTGTAGCCACGCTCGGCCGCGAGCATGGCGAGACCCACGCCCGTGTTTCCGCTCGTGGGCTCGATGACGGTGCCGCCCGGCTGAAGCGTGCCGTCCTTCTCGGCGGCGTCGAGCATGAACTTTGCCACGCGATCCTTCACGGAACCACCGGGGTTGGTGGCCTCGTACTTGCCGAGGATGGTTGCGTTGCCGCTGGCGAGGGCGGTGAGGTCCACGAGGGGCGTGGATCCGATGAGCTTCTCGGTCTTGTCTGCAAACTTCATGGCGTCTCCCTCTGTCTGGATGCGAGGTCGGCCGTTATGGCTTGTCTCGCGGTGACAAGAGCGTGCCACTTAAAACCCCAGTAAACAAGTAGGAATAAGCATTTCGTAACAAATTCCCATTTGTTTGGTAGGAATTTCAGGTTCCATCACTTGAACCAAAAGCGACAAATCCCGCATGAGTACCGTCGCTTCAACGGTATTATTTGACATCGACGCTGAAATGAACTGACCCGGGCGGCACCGAGTCGGTAGACAACGCGTGCCATTCGCCATGGTTTCGCGGGGGCTCCACCCCCATTGCTTAGAGGAGGGTTCTATGGCAACAATGCTCGACAACATCAAGGCAAAGGCGATCTCCGTCGCTGTCAACAAGGCCTTTGACATGCTCTACGACGACTTCGACGGCAACCTGCCCAAGGTCGAGTCCATGATCAACAAGTTCGTGGGTTCTGGCGACGAGATCAACGATGCCCAGCTTCGTCTCTTCAACATGGTCATGGGCTATCTCAAGACCCCGGGCAACAACTGGCGCGAGCTCATCCTCCACGCGATTGACAACATCGACCGCGAGGTCGCGCGCACCTTCGTCAACAACTTCTTCGTCAACTCCGTGACCATCGGCGGCAACGTCCAGCGTCGCGTCAACGATGCCGAGGGCTGCAACTGCCCGTGGGCCATCCTCATGGACCCGACTACCCGCTGCAACCTCCACTGCAACGGCTGCTGGGCCGCCAACTACACGAGCGCCAACCACCAGGACCTCACCTTCGAGGAGCTTGACTCCATCATCACGCAGGGGGTCGAGATGGGTACCTACGTGTACCTCTTCACCGGCGGCGAGCCAATGACCCGCAAGAACGACCTCATCAGGCTTTGCGAGAACCACCCCGACTGCTTCTTCTCGGCATTTACCAACGGCACCCTCGTGGACGAGAAGTTCGCTGACGAGATGCTTCGCGTGAAGAACTTCATGCCCGCCTTCTCCATCGAGGGCTTCGAGGAGGCCACCGACTCTCGTCGCGGCAAGGGAACCTTCCAGAAGGTTACCCACGCCATGGACATCCTGCGCGAGCGCAAGCTCCCCTTTGGTGCCTCCATGTGCTATACGAGCCAGAACTTCGATTCCATCGTCTCCGACGAGTACGTCCAGTTCCTCGTGGACAAGGGCGTTCTCTTTGCGTGGATCTTCACCTACATGCCCGTCGGCCTCGACGCCCCCACCGAGCTTCTCGCCACCGCCGACCAGCGTGCCGCGATGTATGACATCGTTCGCCACAACTGGCGCAACAACGTGCCCCTCTTCTTTGCCGACTTCTGGAATGACGGCGAGTACACGGGCGGCTGCATCGCCGGCGCTCGTCGCTACATGCACATCAACGCAGCCGGTGACGTGGAGCCCTGCGCGTTCATCCACTACTCAGACTCCAACATCCGCGAGAAGAGCCTGCTCGAGTGCTACAAGAGCCCGCTGTTCAAGAGCTATCAGGCGCACCAGCCCTTCAACAGCAACATGCTGCGTCCGTGCCCGTTGCTCGACAACCCTGGCATGCTCTCCGAGATGGTTCACGAGACGGGTGCCAAGTCCACCGACTACGTGCGGCCCGAGGACGTCGACGAACTTGAGAGCAAGACGACGGCAGCCGCCGCCGCATGGGCGGAGAAGTCCGCGCCCATCTGGTCGGCGAGCCCCAAGGGCAGGCTCTCCGATCGTCTCAAGGAGGAGCAGGGCGACCCCAACGCCTGGATCAAGTACTAGGCTTCGGCATCAGATGACGTGACGAGCGGGCGGCCTTTGGGTCGCCCGCTCTTTCTTGGAAAAGACGACGAGCTAGTAGAGGGGTAGCTCCCCGGTGATGGGGTCGATCTTGTCGGCGGGGAGGGGCTCAAAGGCGAGACAGGTGTAGGTAGGTTCTCCATGAAACTCCGTGAAGCCTGCGTCGCGGATAAGCGCAACGAGAAACCCCTGCTCATGACCTTGCCCTGCGATGTCGAGGAGCTCGTCTTCGGAGTCCACGTAGACGCAGACCTTGGCCACTCCCGCATCAAACCAGTCCGAGAGCGGCGTGATTTCGTCCGCGGGGTGATCGAGGTAGATCCAGCTCTCGTCGCCTGTCATGCGGACCTCGTCGAGTCGCCCCTCGCGCACGAGGGCCATGAGCGCGGCCTCTACGCAGGCATGACCCGCCTGAGCGGCTATCTTCCCCTTGCGCATCTTGAGGTCACGGCGCATCACGATCATCTGTTTTGCCTTGTACGATGACGAGGGCATGCCTTTTCCTTCTATCTCATTGGGATGATGCGAGGTAGCTCGAGTCTATCGTGACCTTGCAGATCGCCTGGGGGTACTCCGTGCTCACGACCTGCTGAATGCGGTCGCAGAGCTCGTCGTCTGTCATCGTGAGGTCATGCGGGCGCACGCAGTCGAAGATGACGTTGGTGTGCGTGGGGCCGGGCACGGTGCGCAGGTCGTGGATGGAAAGACGAGGATCGATATCCTTCACGTGCAGGTTGATCCAGTTTCGCATGTCGTGGATCGCGGGATCGTTGGTGACGATGGGGTCGAGATGCAGTGTCATCACGAGACCCTCGCGCTTGAAGTCCTGCTCGATGTTGTCGATGAGGTCGTGACTCTCAAAGACGTTCGCCTCGCCTGCCATCTCGACGTGTGCGCTTGCGAACTGTCGTCCTGGGCCGTAGTCGTGGACCATGAGGTCGTGCGTACCGAGCACCCCGGGGTAGCTCATGATCTTCCCCTTGATGTGCTCGACCGTCCGTGGGTCGGGAGTCGCGCCCAGAAGCGGGCCGATGGAGTCGCGGATGAGGGTGAAGCCGCTCCAGAGGATGAAGGCACCCACGGCGACGCCGGCCCAGCCGTCGAGGTCAAAGCCTGTGAGGCTGGAGATGACGGCCGATGCGAGGACGGCGCTCGTGGTGATGACGTCGTTTCGCGAGTCGATCGCGGTGGCAATGAGGGTGTCAGACGAGATGCGCCGGCCGATCTTGTTGTTAAAGGCCATCATCCACAGCTTGACCACCGCCGATGCGACGAGTACGACCACGACCGTGGGGCCGAAGGCGGTGTGCTGGGGGTTTGCGATCTTGCTGATCGACGACATGACGAGGTTTATCCCGATGGCGGTTATGAGCACCGACACCGTGAGGCCCGCAAGGTACTCGAAGCGACCATGCCCGAAGGGGTGGTCGTCATCGGCGGGTTTGCTCGCGAGCTTGAAGCCGAGCATGCTGATGATGTTGCTCGAGGCATCTGAGAGGTTGTTGATGGCGTCGGCCACGATTGAGACGGATCCGACCATGATGCCCACCATGGCCTTGCCAACGCAGAGCAAGACGTTGCACACGATGCACACCATGCCCGCGAACTGCCCGTATCGTGCCCGCACAATGGGGTCGGACACGTTGTCGGCATCCCTTACGAAGATCCTCACGAGCCAGTCCGACATTGTCGCATCCCTCCAAACCTTGACGTACGGCGGTTCATGAACGAGATGAAGTGTACCCGCTTTGCAGGCGTTCGAGGCCTACGAGAGAAGGGCGAGCAGGAGGTCCTCCGCGTTGTCGTCGGTGATGACGGGGGCGTGTGACGCGTCGATGACGCCTGTCTCTCCCAGGAAGCTGCAGGAAGCATCCGTGGCCACCACGATCACGTTGTCGCTCGCCGAGGGATTCGATGGGTCGCAGGGAATGGCGTGTACGTGGGAGAAGACCTCAGCAAGCGTGCGCAGGGTCGCCTGGAGCATGAGCGACTCCGGACCCTCGGTCGCCGAGACCACGTTCACAAGGTAGAGCCCGCCCTCGACGAGACGTGTCCTCACCGAGCGCGCAGCCTCGGCAGTGGCGAGCGAGGCGGCGGGGTGGTGGCCCGAAAACGAGTCGTTCAGGATGGCGTCGTAGCGTGGTCGGCCCGAGGTGCCATCGAGGAAGGCGCGACCGTCGCCGCTAAAGCTGCGTAGGCGCTCCGAGCCCGCGCGGCCGCACTCGCGGATGAGGTCGTCGAGAAAGAAGTGGCGGCGCGCGATGCGGGTGATGGCGGGATCGACCCTCGACCACGTCTACAGCGGTCTCGGGATGGTGGAATACGAGGTGCTTTGGGTAGGAGTACCCGCCCCCGCCGATCATGAGTGCGTTCGAGATGGGCATGCCCGTATCGAACATGGCGTCAAAGGTGCGGAGATAGTCAAAGACGAGGTCGTAGCGACGTTCGCCAAGGTAGGTGGCGGACTCGATCGTCCCGTCCACCACGAGCGTGCGGACCGTCTCGCCGTCCTCGTCCACGAGGTCGAGCACGAGCGCAGGTCCTGCCATTGTGTGCATTTCCAAACGAATGCCCGCCCGCTCGAGCTTGCGCTGGCGGTGCGCGCCCATGCCCGCCGTCACGGCGGCCACGATGCCACCAGCGGCGAGAAGGGGCCACGCCCGCCTATCTGACGCCAACCTGACCAAACTCGTCCCTTCCGTCGGATTCGATGAAACGAGTGTCTCACACTGCGGTTATGCGTGCGAGCGACACGGCGGGAAGCGGCGTCCGACCACGGCGGTATCCATCAGGCGCTCGGATGGCGCGCTACCATGCCAGCATCGAGGGGAGAGAGCATGGAAGTCGCGCGCGTTCTGGAGATTGCCGTGATAGCGGTGACGCTTGCGGTCTGCGTGGTCACGGACATGCGACGCAGGGTCATTCCCAACCGCTGCGTGGCGATCGTGGCAGTGGTGCGCGGGGCATTTCTCCTCACGTCTTCGTGCGGGGGCGAGACGTGCGCGTCGGCATGTATCGGTGCGGTGGAGGCAATCGCAGTGTTGATGATATCCGCCGGCGTTTCGCGGGCTGTCTTTGGTAGGCCGGGTATTGGTGGGGGAGACGTGAAACTCGTCTCCGCTCTCGGTCTCTGCCTTGGGGCGGTGTGGACGCCCGTGCTGATCGCGCTGACGAGCGTCTTCATCGTGGCGGCTCAATGCGGGCAGGCAATCAGGCACGGAAGGACGGGCTGGTGTCGCGTCCTCGAGCGAGCCGCCCCTGCGGCCCCTGCCATCGCGCTCGCGGCGATGGTGACATGCGGGCTATCACTTTATATGTAGAAACTGTGATGATAGCGAAAGCGAGCCAGATTAAGAAAGCGAAAAGTGGCGTTTAAATAGTTTCTTAAACTATAAGCGCTATAACGGAGGTTGGCGCACGACGGACCCCCCAACTTCCATCCTGCGCCGGGCTCTGGGCGTGGAGGCGTTGTCTCTGCGCCCGCTCCTATTCGGGACCGAGGACGCTTGGTCGAGGATAGACTTGGTACATGCGAAGATGTCCGACCAGACGGGGGACACATGATCAGGCTCGTTCTCTCCGATCTTGACTCCACGCTCATCTGGAGCGAGAACCACGTCATAACACGGCACGCTCTCGAGGCGATACGTGCCCTCCAGGGGGCAGGCGTACGCTTTGCGCCGGCCACCGGGCGCATCTTCGCCGATCTTGGCTGGATGTTCGACGGTGACGAAAAGGCCTGTTCCACTGCGGTCACGAGCAACGGTCAGCTCATCTACCTCGACGGGAAGCTCATTCACTCCGTTTCGCTCGACGCCTCTGCGCTCCAGCACGTGGCCGACACGGTCGCCGATGCGCCTGACGCCTTTCTCGTGGCGGAGTACGGCAAGGAGAAGTATGCGGTGGATGCACCGCACGCCACCATCCTTGCCCATCCCGAGCTCTTCTGGCACGTGGACCTCTTCTCCGAGAGGGTGCCTGAGCGGCCCTGCTTCAAGGCTAACGTTCGTGTGCTTGCGGACATGGACCGCGGCGAGGAGGTTCGCGCGATGCTCGCGGCGGCCTGTCCCGAGTTTTCGTTCGTCTTTCCCATGCCTGGCCTGCCCCACATCGACATTACGCCTGCTGGCTGGGACAAGGCGCAGGCCGGCGACTGGCTCGCGGACCTTCTTGGTCTCTCGCCCGAGGAGGTCTGCTGCTTTGGGGATGCCGACAACGACGTTGCCCTGCTCGGGCGCTATCCCAACTCGGTCGCCGTGGCAAACGCCACCCGGAAGGCATCTCGGGCGGCTCGTTGGCACGTGGGGCCCGCCTGTAGGGATTCGGTCGCAGACGCCCTGCTCGAGATAGCGGAGGCGGCTCGAACCGGGGACATGCCCCCGTTCATGCGCGGGTAGGCTCGTCGTCTCCCAGAATACGTACCCGTCATGTAACAAGCTGCGATTGGTGTTCTTGCCTGGCTCTTCCAGCGGCTAGGATATGTTCCACGAACCGACAGGGGGAACAGCCATGAGAATCGTCGACAAGCTCGCCGCGCGCCAGACCTACTCGCTCGAGATCTTCCCGCCCAAGGGCGAGATGCCTCTTGAGGACGCCTACCGCATCTCCGGCGAGATGGCCAGGACCTCTCCTGACTGGATCTCCGTCACCTACTCTGCAGGCGGGACGGGCAACAGGCTCAACACCGCCAAGATTGCGGCGTCCATCGAGAGGGACTTCAACACCACGGCGCTCGCGCACCTCACCTGCCTCGGCGCCACTGGCGCGGACGTGGACGCCTACATCACCGAACTCGTGCATCAGGGCATCCAGAACGTGCTCGCGCTGCGCGGGGACCGTCGCCCCGGCGTGGGGGAGGTCGACTTCGCCCACGCCTCCGACCTCATCGCCTACCTTCGCGAGTTTGGCTCCGACCTCTGCATCGGTGCGGCGTGCTATCCCGAGGGGCACGTCGAGGCGGAGAGCCTCGAGAGCTCCATGGAGGCGCTCAACATCAAGCAGGATGCGGGCGCCGACTTTCTCGTCTCGCAGCTCTTCTTTGACAACGAGACCTTCTACCGCTTTCGCGAGCTCTGCCTTCGCCATCGGGTCAAGCTTCCCATCGTGGCGGGCATCATGCCCTTTACGAGCGTGAAGCAGATTCAGCGCATGGCGTTCAGCTGCGGGGCGTCCATTCCCGCCAAAGTCGTGAAGCGCCTCGTCCGTGCTGGTGACGACCCTGTCGATCAGGCCAAGGCCGGCATCGAGTACGCCTGCGAACAGCTCGTTGACCTTGCCGCCAACGGCGTCGACGGTCTTCACGTGTACAGCATCAACCACCTGGAGATAGCCCAGGCGGCCCACGATGCTCTCGTGGGCTGCGAATATCCTGGAGCGTGAGCTTCATGGTCTCCGGATACGTCATAGACGCCATCGACCGCTCGGAGGTCCTGCGCTACCTAGGCTACGCGGGCCAGAGGATCACGACCGAGCTCGACGCCCGCATCGATGACGTGGTCGCGCGCTGCATCCAGATCGGGCGTCCGCGTGGCGTCTGGCGCATCTTCGAGGTGGCTGGCACAGGCAGGCGAGATGACGGGACGCCGTTCGTCTCGCTTGCGGGGACTTCCCTCGTGCTCTCTGGCCGTTCCATGGAGGAGCATATGGCCGGTGCCGTGGCGGTGGGCGTGATGGCCGTCACCGTGGGCATGGACGTGGAGCGCGAGATTCGCCGCCTCTCACTCACTGACCACGTCGAGCAGGTCGTCTTCGATGCTGCAGCCACCACGCTCGTGGAGCGCGCGGCGGACGCCTGCGAGGCGGACGTCGTCGCCAGCGCGGCCAGTCGCGGGCTGTTCTGCAACAGCCGCTTCTCGCCTGGTTACGGGGACATGCCCCTGGAGGTGCAGCCCGTGCTCCTTGCCGCACTCGACGCCCAGCGCAGGCTGGGCATCACGCTCTCGAGCACCCTGCTCATGACGCCCACAAAAAGCGTCACCGCCGTGGTGGGCGCGTTTCGAGATCAGCGACGTTCGTCGCATCCCAACTGCGCCGACTGCCTCTGTCACGACTTCTGTACCATTCGCACGAGCGGAAGGACCTGCCGTGGATAACAACGCACTTCCCGAGGGTCGCCTTGCGCAGCGCCCGCTCCGCATCAAGGATGATCATCTCGCCGCCGTGCTACGCGGCGAGGACTTTCTGCTCCTCGACGGCGCCATGGGCACGCAGCTGCAGTCGCTCGGCCTCGAGGCAGGCGAGATTCCCGAGCTGCTCTGCCTTTCCAATCCCGACATGATCACGCGGGTCCATGCCGCCTACGTCACTGCTGGCTCTGAGGTGGTGAGTACCAACACCTTTGGCGCCAACAGCGCAAAGCTCGGCTCTGCCGCAACGGTAGACGAGGTGTTCCTGGCTGCCGTCACCTGCGCCAGAGCTTCCGGCGCTCGCTACGTGGCGGCCGACCTCGGCCCTACGGGTCAGCTGCTGGAGCCCATGGGCACCCTCTCTCCCGACGATGCCTACGAGCTCTTCGCCGAGCAGGTGCGCGCGGCGGACGTTGCCGGTGCCGACCTCTTCATCGTCGAGACCATGGCCGACCTCGCCGAGGCCAAGGCCGCCCTCCTCGCCTGCCGTGAGAACTCCGACCTGCCCGTCTTCGTGACCATGACCTTCGACGAGGACGGTCGCACCTTCCTGGGCACCACGCCCGAGGTCGCCGCCATCACGCTCTCGTCTCTCGGCGCCGCGGCCGTGGGGATCAACTGCTCGCTCGGGCCTGACGACGTGGCCCCGCTCCTGGAGCGCATGCTCCCCTGGGCGAGCTGTCCTGTCATGGCGCAGGCCAACGCTGGGCTGCCACGCGTCGAGGGTCGGCGTCACGCTCTACGACATTGACGCCGACGCGTACTGTGCGGCCGTGGGGCGCATGCTCGACGCCGGCGTCACCATCGTGGGCGGTTGCTGCGGAACCACACCTGCCTATATCGCCGGCGAGAAGTCCCTGATCAAGGGTCGTACACCTGCTCTGCGTCACGTGCGCGACTGCTTTGTGGTCGCAGGTCCGCAGGAGTACACGGCAATCGAGGCGGGCCAGGTGGGCGTGATCGGCGAGCGCATCAACCCCACGGGCAAGAAGCTCATGAAGGAGGCCCTGCGCACCGGCAACCACGACTACGTCATGAGCATGGCCATCGAGCAGACCAGACGTGGCGCCCAGATCCTCGACGTCAACGCGGGCCTTCCCGAGATCGACGAGAGGGCCGTCATGTGCCAGCTCGTAGACGAGCTCCAGGGTGTCTCCACGCTGCCGCTGCAGATCGACGCCGCCGATCCCGAGGTCATCGAAGCGGCCGTGCGCCGCTATCCCGGCAAGGCGCTCATCAACTCGACCAACGGCAGACGCGACACCATGGACGCCGTGCTGCCCATCGCCAGGCACTACGGCTGCGCGGTCGTGGGCCTCACGCTCGACGAGGAGGGCATACCCAAGACCGCGGAGGGACGACTGGACGTGGCGCGACGCATCGTGGCCGAGGCGGACCGGCTGGGCATCCCCCGACACGACGTGGTGATTGACTGCCTCGCCATGGCCGCCTCCACCGATCAGAGCGCTCCGCGCGCCATCCTCGACGGCATTCGCAGGGTCAAGGCGGAGCTGCCGGGCGTACGCACCGTGCTCGGGGTGTCGAACATCTCGTTTGGCCTGCCCTTCCGCTCGCTCGTCAACGGCACCTTCCTTGCCGCGGCCTTCTCCGCTGGTCTCGACCTCGCGATCGTCAACCCCAACCTCGCTCGCATGATGGACGTGGTCGATTCTTGGCGTGTGCTCACGGGCGAGGACGAGAGCGCCCAGTACTACGTGGCGCACTACGCCGATCGCTCGGACGCCGCAGGAACACCTACGCCCGCGCCTGCAAGAAACGAGAACGCCGGTGCCGCTGTCGCGCCGGTGGCTCCCGTCACTCCGGAGCAGCGCGTCTTCGACCTCGTGCTCGCGGGTCGAAGGGGACCCGTGCCCGACGCCGTGCGCGAGGTGCTGGCAAGTCACGACGTGCTCCATGCCATCAACGAGGTGCTCATTCCCGCCCTCGACGAGGTGGGCGTGCGCTTTGAGAGGGGCACGTTCTTCCTGCCGCAGCTCATGGCCTCGGCTGAGGCCGCCAAGGCGGGCTTCGAGACGATCAAGGAGATCGGCGCCTCGTCGGGTTCTGGAGAGACGGTGCCCGCGAAGGGAAAGATCGTGGTCTGCACCGTCAGGGGCGACATTCACGACATCGGCAAGAACATCGTGCGCATGCTGCTGGAGAACTACGGCTACGACGTCATCGATCTCGGACGCGACGTCGATCCGCAGCTCGTGGCCGATGCCGTGGTCGCCGATCACGTTGGCCTCGTGGGACTTTCGGCGCTCATGACGGGAACGGTTCCCGCCATGGCCGACACCATCGCGCTTCTCCGCGAGCGAGCTCCCTGGTGCAAGGTGGTGGTGGGCGGCGCCGTGCTCAATCCCGAGTACGCGAAGATGGTCGGCGCGGACTACTACGCCAAGGACGCCACCGAGACGGCACGCATCGCCGCCGAGGTCTTGGGATAACGGCCGCGCATCGCCCTCTGGCGTCACCGGCGTCGCGCACGGACGGTTTTCTCGCACGGATCGTCCGCACGGACGGGCCTCGGGCCACCGGCGTCGCAAATGGACGGGCCTTGGGCGGCTAACGTCGCGCACGGACGGTTTTCTCGCACGGATCGTCCGCACGGACGGGATTCGGGCGGCCGGCGTCGCGCACGGACGGTTTTCTCGCACGAGTCGTCCGCACGGACGGGCCTCGGGCCACCGGCGTCGCGCACGGACGGTTTTCTCGCACGGATCGTCCGCACGTGCACCTTTCCCGCGTGCGGGTGTCGTCCCAAAGGCCCCACCCCCTCCATATTTCCAGACTTTGTTTCCGACCTGCGACCAAAAGAGAAACGATGGGCGTCGTGTGCCATAGTCACTAGACAAGGCACCCGATTCGCGGGCGTCACCGCCGGGAGGCAGATTATGGCTAGGCAGGAAGCATCATGTGCGGGGGTTCGGCGAGCGTGCAAGCGTGCACGTCCTCGTCGGCGCATCCGCCGAGCTTCTCGTCCTATCTGGCCTCCTGCTACCCTGCGCGCGCTAGGGCACGATTCATCCTTGCGCGCGTTATTGTGTCGCCGTTGCGATTGAACGCCGGGACACCCAGTTTTCCCAGTTATGGTTCTCTGTACAGCATGGGTTTATCGATTGTCGCGGCCTAGGTCCGCGTCTGCAATAAAACGCCCCGAGGGAGACCGACCGAGAGGAGCACCACATGACTCGTAAGATTGACATCTTCGACACCACGCTTCGCGATGGAGAGCAGAGCCCTGGCGCCAGCATGAAACGGAGGAGAAGCTCATCATCGCCCAGGAGCTCCTTCGCATGCACGTGGACATCATCGAGGCCGGCTTCCCCATCTCCTCCCCAGGCGACTTCCGCTCCGTACAGGAGATCGGCCGCCTCGCAGGAGACGACGCCGTCGTGGTCGGCCTCACGCGTGCCGTTGACAAGGACATCGACCGTGCGGCCGAGGCCCTCAAGACCGCCAAGCGCCCCCCGCATCCACACCGGCCTTGGCGTGTCGCCCCAACACCTCAACGAGAAGCTGCACATCTCCGAGGACGAATGCGTCGATGCGCGCCGTCCACTGCGTCAAGTACGCCAAGCGCTACGTCGATGACGTGCAGTTCTACGCCGAGGATGCCGGCCGTGCCGACCAGGCGTTTCTCGAGCGCGTGATCCAGGCGGTCGTCAATGCCGGAGCAACCGTGGTGAACATCCCCGATACCACCGGCTACCAGCTCCCCGAGGACTTCGGCCGTCGCATCAAGGGCCTCGTCGACAACGTCATCGGCATCGAGAACGTCACGATCTCGGTCCACACGCACAACGACCTCGGCATGGCCACCGCCCTCGCGATGGCTGGCGTCCGCAACGGCGCCAGGCAGGTGGAGTGCACCATCAACGGCCTGGGCGAGCGCGCCGGCAACACCGCGCTCGAAGAGGTCGTCATGACGATACGGATGCATGGGGAGGAGCTCGACGCGCATACGGGCATCGTTACGACCGAGCTCACCCGCGCCTCCCACCTCGTGGAGCGCATCACCGGCATGACCGTTCAGGCCAACAAGTCCATCGTTGGCGCCAATGCCTTCGCGCACTCTTCCGGCATCCACCAGGACGGCGTCCTCAAGGCGCGTGACACCTACGAGATCATCGACCCCGCAGACGTGGGAGCCGCGGGTTCTGAGATCATCCTGTCGGCTCGCTCCGGCCACGCCGCCCTGCGGCACCGTCTCGGCGAGCTCGGCTACACCTTCGAGGACGCCGAGTTCGACGAGGTCTACAACCGCTTCCTCGAGATCGCCGACCAGAAGAAGGAGGTCTACGACGAGGACCTCGAGTCGATGGTCCAGGAGCGTCAGCGTGACGTCACCGCCATCTACGCGCTGGACGCGCTCCAGGTCTCCTGCGGCGATCCGCTCGTACCCACGGCAACGGCTACGGTCACCGACGAGAACGGCGAGAAGCACGTGGTCTGCTCCACGGGCACCGGTCCGGTCGACGCTGCCTACAAGGCCATCGACCAGGTCGTCTCCGTCCACGGCGATCTGCAGGAGTTTGCGGTCAAGGCCGTCACCCGCGGCATCGACGCCATCGGTGAGGTCACCGTCCGCATCCAGTCAGACGACGGCAGGATCTACACCGGCCGCGGCGCCGACAACGACATCATCGTCTCGTCCGCCAAGGCATACGTCAACGCGATCAACCGCATGATCCAGACCGCGCGTCAGCACGAGGGCGAGTAGTCCCCGAGAGGAGCAGCAGAACATGTCACGTCCCATGACCATGGCCGAGAAGATACTGGCCGACCACGCTGGCCTCGACGAGGTCGTTCCCGGTCAGCTCGTCGAGTGCGACCTTGACGGCGTCCTCGCCAACGACATCACGGCACCCATCGCCATCAAGACCGTGCGCGAGATAGGTGCGGGCGTCTTTGACAAGGACCGCATCTTCCTCGTGCCCGACCACTACTCGCCCAACAAGGACATCAAGTCCGCCGAGCAGACCAAGGTGACGCGCGACTTCGCGCACGAGAACGCCATCACCAACTACTTCGAGCAGGGTTGCATGGGCATCGAGCACGCCCTCCTCCCCGAGCAGGGCATCGTCGTCCCCGGCGACCTCGTCATCGGCGCCGACAGCCACACCTGCACCTATGGCGGCATCGGCGCGTTCTCCACGGGCGTGGGCTCCACCGATGCGGGCGTGGGCATGGCAACGGGTCGAGCCTGGTTCAAGGTGCCCGAGACCATCCGCCTCGTCATCGACGGCGAGCTTCCCGCGGGCGCCTGTGCCAAGGACGTCATCCTCTACGTCATCGGCATGATCGGCGTCGATGGCGCGCTCTATTGCGCCATGGAGTTTTCCGGCACCACCATCGAGAGCCTCTCGGTGGAGGGGCGCCTCACCATCGCCAACATGGCCATCGAGGCCGGCGGCAAGGCCGGTCTCTTCGAGGTCGACGAGGCGTGCCGCGCATACGTGGATCGTCGTGCCAGGCGCCCGTATCGCGAGTACCACCCCGACGTGGACGCCCAGTACAAGCAGGTCATCCATATCGATGCGGCCGATATCGTCCCCACGGTGTCATGGCCTCACCTGCCGAGCAACACCCATTCCGTGGCCGAGAGCCGCAGCATCACCATCGACCAGGCCGTCATTGGCTCCTGCACCAACGGTCGCATCGAGGACATGCGCGCCGCCGCCGATGTCCTCCGCGGCCGCACGGTCAACCCGAACGTGCGCTGCATCGTGATTCCCGCCACCCAGGGCGTGTGGCTTCAGTGCGTGCACGAGGGTCTCATGGACGTCTTCGTCAACGCGCACTGCGTGGTGTCCACGCCCACGTGCGGCCCGTGCCTGGGTGGCTACATGGGAATCCTCGCCGCAGGGGAGAGGTGCGTCTCGTCCACGAACCGCAACTTCGTCGGCCGCATGGGCGATCCGACCTCGGAGGTGTACCTCGCCAGTCCCGTCGTCGCCGCCGCTTCGGCCGTGGCTGGTCACATCGCGCTGCCGTCCGACCTGTAAGGTCTTCGGACGGGTTTCTCCGCTCTCTGTCAGGTCCTCTTGGGTCGCACGTGCGAGACAGCCGGCCACAGAGGTCATGTACCGCCCTTTACGTGCAGAAAGGAAAAGCGCTCATGCAGTTTAAGGGGACCGTCTTCCGCTATGGACGCGACGTCGACACCGACGTCATCATCCCGGCTCGTTACCTCAACACGTCCGATCCGGCCGAGCTCGCCAAGCATTGCCTCGAGGACCTCGACGCCACGTTCGTCTCGAGGGCAAGGCCCGGAGACATCATCGTCGCCGAGGAGAACTTCGGCTGCGGCTCAAGCCGCGAGCATGCCCCCGTGTCCATCAAGGCGGCCGGTATCTCGTGCGTCATCGCCAAGAGCTTCGCGCGCATCTTCTACCGCAACTCGATCAACATGGGCCTGCCCATCCTCGAGTGCCCCGAGGCCGTCGACGCCATCTCCGACAGCGACGTCGTCTCCGTGGACGCGGACGAAGGCACCATAACCGATGAGACCAACAGGCAGGGTCTTCCAGGCCCAGCCGTTTCCTCCGTTTATCCAGGAGATTATCAACGACGGTGGCCTCGTGGCACGCACCAAGCGCGTCATGGCCGAGAAGAACGCATAAGGAGCGAGCCCTATGACCACCAAGACCTATCGCATCTGTACCCTTCCCGGTGATGGGATCGGCCCGGAGATCATGTCCGAGGCAAAGAAGGTCCTCGCGGCCATCGGCAAGAGACATGACGGTCGAGTTCGTCTGCGAGGACGGCCTCATCGGCGGGGCCGCCATCGATGCGACCGAGGCCCAGGGTCGCAAGCCCACGGCGCTCCCCGACGAGACTCTCGCCGCTGCCAGGCAGGCCGACGCGGTTCTTCTCGCTGCGGTCGGTGGGCCCAAGTGGACTAACACCGAGGCGAACAAGGCCCGTCCCGAGCAGGGGCTTCTCGCCATCCGCAAGAACCTGGGACTCTTCCTCAACCTGCGTCCGGTTCGCATGTTCCAGAGCCTCATCGGTGCCTCGTCGCTCAAGCCCGAGCTGCTCGAGGGCGTGGATCTCATCATCGTTCGTGAACTCACGGGTGGCCTCTACTTTGGCAAGCACGAGCGCGAGTGGGGCGTGGACGGCGCCGGTCCGGACGGCGAGAAGGGCGAGTGGGCCTGCGACACGCTCGTCTACAACGAGTACGAGGTAGATCGTGTCGTGCGCTGGGCCTTCGACGCCGCTCGCCGTCGTGGCGGTCACGTCACCTCGGTCGACAAGGCCAACGTGCTCGAGACCTCTCGGATGTGGCGCGAGGTCGCCCACCACATCGCAGAGGAGTATCCCGACGTCACCGAGGATGACATGTACGTGGACAACGCGTCCATGCAGCTCATCGCCAACCCGGGCCAGTTCGACGTCATCGTGACCGAGAACACCTTCGGTGACATCCTCTCTGACGAGGCCTCCATGCTCACGGGTTCGCTCGGCATGCTCGCCTCCGCGAGTCTCGGCACCGGTACCGCGCTCTACGAGCCGAGCCACGGGTCGGCTCCTGACATCGCGGGCAAGGGACCATCGCCAACCCTATTGCCCAGATCCTCTCCGTCGAGCTCATGCTCCGCTACAGCTTTGGCATGGACGGCGCCGCCGACGAGCTGGCCCATGCGGTCACGACCGTCCTCGACGAGGGCTGGCGCACCGTCGACATCGCCGACGAGTCCACCCCCGCAGGCCGGGTGCTCGGCACCGTCGCCATGGGCGACAAGATCGTCGAGACCATCAGGGACGGCATTTCTTCGGCAGGGGAATAGGAGGAGCCATGGGCAAGCTCACTGGAGCCCAGATACTGGTCCAAACCCCTCATCGACCAGGGCGTAGACACCATCTTCGGATATCCTGGCGGCACGGTGCTCGACATCTACGACGCGCTCTACGACCATACCGACCAGATTCGTCACATCGAGACCACGCACGAGCAGCATGCCTGCCATGCGGCGGACGGCTATTCCCGCTCGACGGGGCGGACGGGCGTCGTGCTCGCCACGTCCGGTCCCGGCGCCACGAACCTCGTGACGGGTATCGCCACGGCCTACCTCGACTCCGTTCCCCTCGTCGCCATCACGGGCAACGTGGGCAACGGCATGATCGGCACCGACGCCTTCCAGGAGCTGGACATCACGGGCGTCACGTTGCCGATCACCAAGCACAACTACTTTCGTCCGCGACGTCTCGCGCCTGCAGGAAACCGTTCGCAAGGCCTTCGAGCTCGCGAACTCGGGCCGCAAGGGCCCCGTTCTCGTGGACATTCCCGCCGACGTCCAACGCCAGGAGGTCCTCTACGAGAAGGCGGCCCCTCTGCCCGACCCAGAGGAGCCGGACCTCGACGCGACCGACCTCGAGGCCGCTGCCGCGGCCATCAACGAATCCAGACGTCCCTTCATCTACTTCGGCGGCGGCGTGTTGGCATCGGGTGCCGGTGACGAGGTCATCGAGCTCTCGCGTCTCATCAACGCCCCCATCGGCTGCTCGCTCATGGGCATCTCGGGCATTCCCACCAACACCCCGCGCTTTCTCGGGATGGAGGGCATGCACGGCCATTTCGCGAGCACGAAGGCCATGAACCAGTGCGACTGCCTCATCGCCCTCGGCGCTCGCTTCAACGATCGTTCCACCGGTGACCGCACGAGGTTCGCGCCGAGCGGAAAGGTCGTGCGCGTGGACATCGACTCGTCGGAGTTCTCCAAGACGCTCGATGACCGCGTGGAGGTTCTCGGCGACGTCAAGACCGTGCTTAGGCACCTCATCCCACTCGTGGACTCCAACACGCACGAGGAATGGGGACGCCACGTTCGCGAGCTGCGCGCGGAGGAGAAGGGCTACGCCGACTACCGCGAGACGCTCACGCCCAAGCGCATCATGGACATCATCAACGAGAAGCGAGACCCGACGACGACCGTCGTGACCGACGTCGGCCAGCACCAGATGTGGGCGGCTCAGTACCTCACCTTCGATCGCCCCGCGCTCGTTCATCACCTCGGGCGGCCTCGGTACCATGGGCTTTGGTCTTGGGGCCTCCATCGGTGCCGCGCTGGCCACGGGCGAGCACGTGGTTCTCGTCACTGGCGACGGCTCATTCGCCATGAACATGGCCGAACTCATCACCGCAGTGGACAACCAGCTGCCCATCACCGTGGTCATGCTCGACAACCACGTGCTCGGGATGGTGCGCCAGATGCAGTCTCTCTTCAAGCGTCAGCGCTACTCGCAGACGACGCTCGATCGCCAGGTTGATTACGTCGTCCTGGCGCAGGCCTTCGGTGTGGGCGCCACCCGTGCCACCACGCCCGAGGAGTTTGCCGGACAGCTATCGGCCGCCCTTCTCGTCGATGGGCCCACGTTCATCGAGTGTCCCATCGACAAGGACGAGTTTGTCACCCCCGTGCTTCAGATAGGTGCCTCCATGGACGAGCTCATCGTGAACATGGATGACGTCAAAGCAAAGATGGGCAGGTAGAGCATCGTGAAGACATACAGTATCGCAATCATGGTGCGAAACGAGTTTGGCGCGCTCAACCGCGTCACCAGCATGTTCCGTCGCCGTCAGTTCAATATCACCGGTCTCACGGTCTCCGAGACCGAGACGGAGGACCTCTCGCGCATCACCGTGCAGTTCGAGGGCGAGGACCGCGCCAAGACCCAGCTCGTGGCCCAGCTCGCCAAGCTTCCCGACGTCATCTCGTGGAAGGAGTTCGATCCCGAGGACTCCATCTCGTGCGAGCTCCTGCTCATCAAGATGGCAAACAATGACGCGACGCGTTCCTCGGTGCTCGACGCCGCGGAGGCCTTCCATGCCAAGACCGTCGACTACACGCGCGAGTCCATCGTGTTCCGCATCGCGGGGCAGACCCATCGCATCGACAACTTCATCGACCTCATGCGTGACTTCGAGATTCTCGAGGTCTGCCGCACGGGCGTGGTCTCGCTCGAGCGCGGCCACGGTGTCATGAGGAGAAACGTGGCAAGTGTGTAACAGGTTCTTCCGCTGCTCGAGACCTTTCCAAGAGTGGCGATAAGGTGGCTATACCAGCAAATGAGAGAGGGGTATTCCAAATGGCTTTCCAGATGTACCACGAGGCCGACTGCGACATTACCAAGCTCGACGGCAAGAAGGTCGCCGTTATCGGCTATGGCTCCCAGGGCCACGCACACGCGCTCAACCTCAAGGACTCGGGCATCGACGTCAAGGTCGGCCTCTACGAGGGCTCCAAGTCCAAGGCCAAGGCCGAGGCCCAGGGTCTCGAGGTCGTCTCTAACGCGGAGGCCGCCAAGTGGGCCGACGTCATCATGATCCTCATCAACGACGAGCTCCAGGCCAAGATGTACAAGAAGGACATCGAGCCCAACCTCACCGCTGGCAAGACCATCGCCTTCGCGCACGGCTTCAACATCCACTATGGTTGCATCGTGGCGCCCAAGGACGTCAACGTCATCATGGTGGCGCCCAAGGCCCCCGGCCACACCGTCCGCTCCGAGTACCTTGCCGGCAAGGGCACCCCGTGTCTCGTCTGCGCCCACCAGGACGCCACGGGCGATGCCTTCGACCTCGCACTCGCCTATGGTGCCGCCATTGGCGGCGCTCGTGCGGCGCTTCTCGAGACCGACTTCCGCACCGAGACCGAGACCGACCTCTTCGGCGAGCAGAACGTCATCTGTGGTGGCGTGACCGACCTGATGCAGGCGGGCTTCGAGACTCTCGTCAACGCTGGTTACGATCCCCGCAACGCCTACTTCGAGTGCATCCACGAGATGAAGCTCATCGTCGACCTCATCTACGAGAGCGGCTTCTCGGGCATGCGCTACTCCATCTCCAACACCGCCGAGTACGGCGACTACACCTCTGGTCCTCGCGTCATCACCGATGCCGCCAGGGAGGGCATGCGCGAAAACCTCGCCCGCATCCAGGACGGTTCTTTCGCCAAGGAGTTCCTGCTCGACATGTCCGACGAGTCTCACCAGGTACACTTCAAGATGCTCCGCCAGAAGCAGGCCGAGCATCAGCTGGAGAAGGTCGGCAGGGAGATTCGCGACATGTACTCCTGGAACGACAAGGATAAGCTCGTCAACAACTAGCTCGTCTTGACGGGGCGGGGGAAGGTCTCCGTTCCGTCTCCGTGGAAAGATGGTGCGCGCGCTCCTCGCCGATTGCGCATTCGCTTTCGCTCCACTACATTGGGTTTCAAGCAAGGTTGTTACTCCCCGGAGGCATTACTTGCGTGGCACGAGCGGTGCCGCGTGGTGTGCCCCGGGGATTTTCTTTGCCCGAGCATCGCCGCTTCCGTGGCGCCGCGTTTTGTGATTCGGTTGGCAGACCAAGGAAAGAGAGACGAGCATGAGGATGAGAGAAGGCTTCTTCTGGGGCGGCGCCACCGCCGCAAACCAGTACGAGGGCGCATGGGACGTCGACGGCAAGGGTCCCTCCCTGCCCGACCACATGCGTGGAGGCGACAAGGACACACCGCGCCAGATAGACGCCGAGCTCAAGGTCGATGCGCTCTATCCGAGCCACGAGGCGACCGACTTCTATCATCACTACGAGGAGGATATCGCCCTCTATGCCGAGATGGGCTTCACCATGTTTCGCCTGTCGATCAACTGGGCGCGGTTGTTTCCCACGGGCGAGGAGGGTGCGCCCAGCCAGGCGGGTCTCGCATTCTATGACAGAGTCTTCGACTGTCTGCGAGGCCACGGCATCGAGCCGCTCGTGACCATCAGCCACTACGAGCTTCCCTACAACCTCGTCGAGAAGTACGACGGTTGGGCGGACCGCAGGCTTGTCGACCTCTACTTTGCCTACGGAAAGGTCCTTCTCGACCGCTGGCATGACAAGGTTCGCTACTGGCTCACGTTCAACGAGATCAACATCGGCACCATGACCCTTGGTACGGTTCTCTCGCTTGGAACGCTCAGGGGATACAGCGGAACCATGGCTGACGTCCCCGACAACGTCCAAGAACGCTACCAGGCGCTGCACCACCAGTTCGTCGCCTCAGCCAAGCTCGTCAAGTACGCTCACGAGAACTACCCGCAGGTCAAGATGGGTAACATGGACTGCTTCATCCTGAGCTACGCGGCAACCTGCGATCCGGCTGACATCCTGGCCAATCAGCAGGAGATGCGCCGCATGAACTGGTACTGCTCCGATGTCCAGGCTCGCGGATACTATCCGAGCTATGCGCGGCGCCTCTGGAAGGAGAACGGCATCGAGCTCCAGATGGAGACGGGTGACGAGGAGCTGCTGCGCGAGGGGACGATTGACTTCTACAGCTTCAGCTACTACATGTCCGATGTCGTGGGCACCCATGACATCGAGCAGACCGCCGGCAACTTGACCTTCGGTGGCAAGAACCCCTACCTCGAGAGCAGCGAGTGGGGCTGGCAAATCGATTCCAAGGGCCTTCGCTACGCCCTCAACGAGATCTACGATCGCTACCAGCTCCCCCTCATGGTCGTCGAGAACGGCTTCGGTGCTCTGGATGCCGTGGAGCCAGACGGCTCCATCCACGACCCCTATCGCATTGACTACCTGCGCAGGCACGTCATCGACATGGAGGAGGCCGTCGAGGACGGTGTCGATCTCCTGGGCTACACCTGGTGGGGTCCCATCGACCTCGTCTCTGCAGGCACGGGCGAGATGCGCAAGCGCTACGGCTTCATCTACGTCGACAAGCACGACGATGGCACGGGCGACCTGCACCGGTCGCGCAAGGACTCGTTCTTCTACTATCAGAAGGTCATTGCAAGCAACGGTGAGGACATCGGGTAGACTGATAGCACTATGGCATGGCATCCCGCGACGAACGAGAATTCGGGCGGATACGCTCTGCGTGTCTGTCTGGTTGAGGTGTGAGGTGCTCTGGAAGAGAGAGGTGACCCCATGGGGTTGTTTGGCAAGTTCAAGAAGCCTTCGAGGCCTGAAGCGCTAGACGTCAGCGCTCCGGCAGGCATCGTTCTCGCCCCGGTCGCAGGCGATGCCATCGCTCTCGAGAACGTGCCCGACCCGGTGTTCAGCAGCGGCGTCATGGGCAAGGGCTGTGGCATTGAGCCGACGGGCGAGGTCGTCTATGCCCCCGTCGCGGGTACGCTGAGCGCTATCGGGGCCCCCAACTATCATGCCATCGGCATTGTCGGTGACGACGGCGCCGAGATTCTCATTCATGTCGGGGTCGATACGGTCGAGATGAAGGGTGACGGCTTCACGATCTTTGGCGAGAAGGATGCGCATGTGCGTGCTGGTGAGCCACTGCTGAGCTTCTCGAAGAAAAAGATCGAATCCGCTGGTCATGCGGCGACGGTCATTATCGCCCTCACGAACACCGATGACCTTGCTTCCGTTGAGCGCGTCAAGATCGGAAGCATAAGCGCTGGCGAGAAGGTCATCTCATTCCAGAGCTAAAGTCGATTGAATGTCACGCACGTCTTGGGGGCGGCTCCGAAAGGTGCCGCCCTTTCTCGTGCTCTCCGAGACTTCTCGCGGATGGCCGGTACCGAAGAGCCGGGGCTCGCTGGGGTCTGGCGCGCGCGAGAGACGCGACTTCGGTACGGGGCCGAAGCGCGCCTGCCTGCGGGTACCTTGGTGCAACGATTCGTTGGGCTAGGGTACGCCCAGTTGGGGCCGTACCGAAGCGCCCCCGTACCACGACGCAACGAGAGGCGCGGCTTCGGTACCCCTCCCGCCTGCGGGTACCGAAGCCGAACGAAACGTCGGGGCCCGGTGCGGCGAGGGGGGGCGGCCCCGTCGCGGGGCTCCGACGCGCTACCTGCGGGTACCGAAGCGCCGGGGCTCGTTCGGCCTTGGCGCCTGCGAAAGGCGCGACTTCGGTACGGGCCCGAAGCGCCCCTGCCTGCGGGTACCGAAGCGCGACCATTCGTTGGGCTAGGGTACGCCCAGTTGGGGCCGTACCGAAGCGCCCCCGTACCACGACGCAACGAGAGACGCGGCTTCGGTACCGATGCGAGACGTCCGTCCTCAGCGTGCCGCTCCCTGCACGGGGCGTCTTCCTCAAACCTGCGGATAGTTCACAGAGGCGCAAAGGTCAAGGGGTACCATTGAAGCCTACGCGGCTCGTCCGCATGTGATCGTCAAGCTATCGCGCGCATGGCATCCGGGAAAAGGGCCCTGCTCGCGGAAGGGAGCTCCACGTGAAGTCTGACGCCATCAAGCTCGGTCCGGAGAACGCCTCCCACCGCCTGCTCTATCACGCTCTCGGATGGACCGACGAGGAGATCAAACGCCCGCTCGTCGGTATCGTGAGCTCCTACAACGAGATCGTCCCCGGCCACATGAACATCGACAAGATCGTCGAGGCCGTCAAGATGGGTGTAGCCATGGCAGGTGGCATGCCCGTCGTCTTCCCGGCCATTGCGGTGTGCGATGGCATTGCCATGGGTCATGTCGGCATGAAGTATTCCCTCGTCACGCGAGACCTCATCGCCGACAGTACCGAGGCCATGGCCATGGCCCATGGCTTCGATGCGCTCGTCATGGTTCCCAACTGCGACAAGAACGTCCCTGGCCTGCTCATGGCCGCCGCACGTCTTGACCTGCCCACCACCTTCGTCTCAGGCGGCCCCATGCTCGCCGGTCACATTGACGGTCACAAGACGAGCCTCTCCAGCATGTTCGAGGCCGTGGGCGCCTACACCGCCGGCAGGATTGATGAGGAGCGTCTCCACGAGTGGGAGTGCAAGGCCTGTCCTACCTGCGGATCCTGCTCGGGCATGTACACTGCCAACTCCATGAACTGCCTCACCGAGGCCATTGGCATGGGCTTGCGCGGCAACGGTACCATCCCTGCCGTGTACTCCCGTCGTCTCGAGCTTGCAAAGCATGCGGGCATGGCCGTCATGGACATGCTCGAGAAGGGCATCACGGCACGCCAGATCATGACCAAGGAAGCCTTCATGAACGCCATGACCGTGGACATGGCCCTTGGCTGCTCCACCAACACGATGCTCCACCTGCCTGCCATTGCACACGAGTGTGGCGTGGAGCTCAACCTCGACATCGCAAACCACATCTCCGAGCGTACGCCCAACCTCTGCCATCTCGCGCCTGCCGGTCCCACCTACATGGAGGACCTCGACGAGGCGGGCGGCGTCTATGCCGTCATGGCCGAGCTCACCAAGCGAGGGCTTCTCGACACCGCCTGCATGACCGTCACGGGCCACACGGTGGGGGAGAACCTCGCCAACGTGGCCAACGAGAATCCCGACGTCATCCGTACCGCGGAGAACCCGTTCTCCGAGACGGGTGGCATCGCCGTGCTCCGCGGTAACCTTGCGCCCGACGGATCCGTGGTCAAGCGTTCCGCCGTCGCCCCCGAGATGCTCGTCCACGAGGGCCCCGCACGCGTCTTCGATTGCGAGGAGGACGCCCAGCTGGCCATCAACGCCGGCAAGATCAACGCCGGCGACGTCATCGTGATTCGCTACGAGGGCCCCAAGGGTGGTCCCGGCATGCGAGAGATGCTCACCCCAACGTCCTCCATCCAGGGCATGGGGCTTGGCGGATCTGTCGCCCTCATAACCGACGGCCGCTTCTCCGGAGCCACGCGCGGCGCCTGCGTCGGACACGTCTCGCCCGAGGCGGCATCCGGCGGGGCCATCGGCATCGTCGAGGAGGGCGATATCATCTCGATCGACATCCCCAACAACGTCATCGAGCTCAAGGTTTCGCAGGAGGAGTTCAATGCCCGCATGGCCGCGTTCGTGCCCAAGGCCAAGGAGCTCACCGGCTACCTCAAGCGCTACGCAAAGCTCGTCGGCTCTGGTGCCACCGGCGCCGTTCTCGACTAGGAGAAGCCATGACCTCCGTTCAGTTCACCGACCTTCACTTTAGGATGAGCACGCTCACGGTTTTTCGCGCGCTGCTCGCCGACCCCGTCATCGACGCGCTGGGTCTCTGCGTGACACGGGCCTCGGTGGTAAAAGACCTTCTTGGGGACGGTTCCGATGAGGAGGGCCGCGACTTCCTCTCGGAGTCGTATGACCTCTCGCTTGACTACGCTGAGTTCGTCTCGCTGCTCTTTGCCTCCGAGGCCAAGGGCCTCTCGGCCTACGTCCGTGACGCCGTGGTCGATGATGAGAACGTCTACCTGCGACGCGTTGGAGCTGGTCAGGGGGTTGGCCCTGCGATGGAGTCTGCCGTCGCCGACGAGCTGGCCACGCTCCAGGAGCTCGCCGACCTCACCCCTGCCGACTTTCTCGACATCCTCCCTCCCGTGATGGCGGATTCGCTGTCGGGCTTTGACACCGAGCACGTGGACCTCGTAGGGACGTACCGCGACCGCCTGGCAAACATCGGCAGCTACGGCTATGGCATGTACGCCCGCTATCACGTGTTTCGCGTGGATGACGAGGGCAGCATCGTGCCCGTGCGCCATCCCGATCCGATCCGTCTCTCCGACCTCGTGGACTACGAGCGCGAGCGCAAGATCATCCTCGACAACACGCGCGCCCTCGTGGCCGGGCTTCCCGCAGCGAACATCCTGCTCACCGGTGATGCGGGTACGGGCAAGAGCTCCACGGTCAAGGCCGTGGTCAACGAGCTCGCGCCACAGGGCATGCGCATCCTCGAGGTCCGCAAGGAGCAGCTGCGCAACATTCCCGTCATTCTCGACGAGCTCACGCGCAATCCGCTGAAGTTCATCATCTTCATCGACGACCTGTCCTTCTCGAATGATGACGATAACTTCGCGGCGCTCAAGGCCATTCTCGAAGGCTCCGTGTCCGCCAAGTCGGACAACGTGGCGATCTACGCGACGAGCAACCGTCGTCACATGGTGAAGGAGCGCTTCTCCGACCGCGAGGGCGATGACGTCCATCGCAACGACACCATGCAGGAGATCATCTCGCTCTCCGATCGCTTTGGCATCCGAGTCTCGTTCTCAAAGCCAGACAAGGCAACCTACCTCGACATCGTTCACAAGCTCGTAGACGATGCGGGAATTCGGATGGACCAGGACGAGCTCGACCTTCTTGCCGAGCGCTTCTCCACCCGCCGTGGTGGTCGCTCCGCCCGTGGCGCGCGGCAGTTTGTGGACTCGCTCCTCTCGCAGCAATAGGGCGTCCCGAACGTCTCAGGAGAGATGTCGGAGGAGGTGTTCGTATGCGCAGGTCGTTCGTGCTCGTGCTCGGCAACCATCGGGGGTCGTTTCTCGAGGCCGACCGCGTGTTCGCGCGTCTTGGGCTCGACATCGTGCGAGCGAGCTACAACAAGGTCATTGACGTGCACACCTTCTTTGTGGAGGCCGAGGGTACCCCAGAGCAGATGACGGCGGCCGAGGCGGGTCTGCGCGAGCTGGGGGTGCTCCCAGACCAGCAGCGCGTGGGTACGATCTTTCTTTTGGAGCTTCGTGTCGAGAACGCCCCCGGGGCTCTCGAGCCCATTCTCGCGCTGGCCGACAAGCACGGTCTCAACATCACCTATTTCAACGCCAAGGTCTTGAGCCCTGGCGAGCAGGTCGTGCGTCTGGGGACGCATGCTCACGGGGTTGATCGCCTTGGCGGGTTTCTCGCCGACGTCCGTTGCATCTGTCCTGCCGAGATCCTGGACTATAACCGCAACGAGCACGTCATTGACACCAACCTCTTCTACCTCACCTTCGTGCGCGGCATCTCCGAGCTCATGGGGCTCTCGTCGCAGCAGGAGGAGGAGATTCTGGTGAATGCCAACCGCATCGTCCAGAACCTCGAGCACACCAACAACGACCCCTTCAGACCCTTTACCTACATCGAGCGGTTTGCGCGCGACATCCACGCATACCACGGAGCCGGATACGCTGCCAACGCACGAATCACGCGCTTTGCCACGCACGGGGGAGTCCGTGGGCTGCTCGTGGAACCGCCGGTCGGAAGCGACACCTGGGTCCTCGAGTGCACCGATTGCCTGCTCATGGTTGACTCTGGCTTCTCCTGCTATCGCAGGGAGCTTCTCGACGTGCTCCACGAGGCCTATCCGGACTGGGACCAGCGCCATCGCGAGCTCTTCCTCACGCACGGAGACGTGGACCACGTGGGGTGCTGCGACCTCGCGTCGCGCGTCTACGTGATAGACCGCGTGCTTGAGCACTTCCTGCTGCAGCTTCATGGTGAGCCCGACTGGCGCATGCAGATTTCCACCCACATGCCCTATGTGAGCATCGGAAACGCACTTTCGAGGTATGAGATTCCAAGCCTCGATGACTTCGTCTCGCTGGGGAGGCGCCCCGATGACTCGACCGAGCCTGTCGCGCGGTGCACCTCGCCGCAGGGCGGGCCGGCGATGCTCGATATCGAGCCGTTCCACTTTGAGGTGTGGGAGGGTGCGGGCGGCCATGTCCTGGGCGAGACGGTCCTTGTCGACCGCGAGCAGCGACTGTGCGTCTCTGGTGACGTCTGGATCAACGTCCACGGCGAGACCAAGCCGCAGACGCGGTTTAACTCGCTCGCGCCGTTCCTCATGACATCGGTGGATTCTGATCCCGCCCTCGCGAGGGAGGAGCGGGCCTACCTGAGAAAGATCCTCGGCCCGGGGCACTGGCAGGTGCTCGGAGGGCATGGCGCACTCATGGAATACGACCTCTAGGCGAAAAAAGGACCCCTGGGCCGGTTCTGCCCGTAGCGCCTGACCTTCTCCCCGATTCCTGCGTTCGAGGTTCTATTGCCTGTCGGAAGGTGCGTCCGCTCGATGGTATCCTTAGACGGACGCGCCGCGCGTGTGGTGAAGACGCATGAGGGGGAGCTATGGAGTATCGCAGGCTCGGCAGGACCGGTCTCATGGTTTCCGAGATCGGTTTTGGTTGCGAGTGGCTCGAGCACGCCACGCGCGAGACGGTTCAAAAGATCGTGGACCGCGCCACGGAGCTCGGCATCAACATCATGGACTGCTGGATGAGCGACCCTGCGGTACGCTCCAACCTCGGTGATGCCATTCTGGGCAACCGCGACCACTGGTACGTGCAGGGTCACATCGGCTCTGCCTGGGATGGTGCGCAGTACGTGCGCACGCGCGACGTGGAGAAGTGCAAGGTGGCCTTCGACGACATTCTCTCTCGCTTCCATACCGATCACATGGACCCTCGGCATGGTCCACTACATCGACTCCCCGGCGGAGTTTGAGCAGGCCATGGGTGGTGCCTACGGCGACTACGTGCGCGATCTCAAGCGTGAGGGCACGATCGGCAGCGTTGGCATGAGCACCCACAACCCGATCACGGGCAAGATGGCCGTCGAGTCGGGTGACGTGGACATGCTGCTCTTCTCGGTGAACCCTGCCTACGACATGAAGCCCGCCTCCGAGGACATCGAGACGCTCTTCGGTGACTACGGTGACGAGGCAAATGCGATGGACCCCGACCGCATGGAGCTCTATCGCATGGCCGAGGCCAGCGACATCGGCCCTCACCGTCATGAAGTGCTTTGGCGGCTCGCGCCTGCTCGACCCCGAGCGCTCTCCTTTTGGCGTGGCTCTCACGCCTGCGCAGTGCATTCACTATGCGCTCACGCGACCGGCGGTGGCGAGCGTCCTTTTGGGCTTTCGCAGCCTCGAAGACCTTGAGCAGGATGCGTCCTACGAGACGGCCACGTCTGAGGAGCGCGACTACGCGAGCGTTCTCGCTGCAGCACCCGAGCATCCCGTGAGTGGTCTGTGCACCTACTGCGGCCACTGCGCACCATGCGCCGCAGGCATCAACATCGCCCAGGTGAACAAGTTCTACGACCTGGCCGAGGTGCAGGTCTCCAAGGGCTTTGACCTGCCCGAGCTCGTCCGGGGGCCACTACCGCGCGCTCGACGTGACGGCGGAGGCCTGCATCGGTTGCGGCGCCTGCGAGCCTCGCTGTCCCTTCGACGTTCCCATCATGGAGCGCATGGCACAGGCGACCAGGCTCTTTGGATAGGATGACGACCTCATGATCAAGGCGATTTTCCCTTGGCGGTCGGACTGTGAAGGTATCCGTCAAACGCGGGGCGTAGCGACGGTTCCAATCTGCGAAAACGAATATCATGACGAGGTCTGACGGTCCCGAGCGGAGGGATGCTCATGCCTACCTGGAACATCGACCACAAGGTAAAGGCGGCGTTCTTTGATGCCGATGGCACCATGCTCTCGTTTGCCACGCACGCCATGCCCGAATCCACGCACCACGCCCTGCGAGAACTGCGCACCACGGGCGTCAAGTGCTTTCTCGCCACAGGACGCGCCCCCTACCAGGTCGATGACATCCCCATTGGCGACCTCGAGGCCTTCATCCTCTTTAACGGTCAGTTCATCCTCAATCGCTATGCCGTCCTCTACCAGGAGCCCGTCGACAGAGATGACGTCGCCACGGTGGTGCGCCAGGTTCACGAGGGGCTCTACCAGGCCCTGTTTCTGGAGAGGGACAGGTGCTACCTCAGCGGATACGATGAGCGCGTACGAGCGTCAATGGATGCCGCGGGTCTCTCCTATTCTGTGGCGGACATCGACCAGGCCTTCGAGCACGACATCTTCCAGATGAACGTCTTCCTCGGTCCTGGCGAGACGGGCGTGCTGAGGGATGCGACCAAGCACCTCAAGCTCACGCGCTGGACCCCCAACTTCGTAGACGCCTTCCCCATCAGCGGAGGGAAGGCTCGTGCGGTGCGTCGCATGCTCGAGATGTACGACCTTCGCCCCGAGGAGGCCATGTGCTTTGGCGACGGGGGCAACGACCTGGGAATGTTTGACGCAGTGGGCACCTCGATCGCCATGGGCAACGGCAATCCCGAAGTAAGGGAGATGGCCAGCTTCGTGACTGACGGCGTGGACGAGAACGGCATCTGGAACGCCTGCGTGCGCCTTGGCCTCATCCACGGGGACCTCCTCTCGTGACGAAAGCCCGCTCCCTTGCATGCGACGACGCGGGAGAAGGGCGGATAACGGCCGTACCCTCCCTCATCGATGCCCGCGAGGCGCTCGAGCGCCACTTTGGCTATGCGAGCTTTCGGCCCGGACAGGAGGAGGTCATCTCGGCCATCCTCGCTGGTCGAGATGCGCTTGCCGTCATGCCCACGGGGGCCGGAAAGTCGGTCTGCTACCAGATCCCCGCCGTGCTTCTCGGTGGGCTCACCCTGGTGATAAGCCCGCTCATCTCGCTTATGGACGATCAGGTGCGGGCCCTCAAGGAGGCTGGCATCCGTGGTTCGTACCTCAACTCGAGCCTCAACGCACGCCAGCAGGAGATCGTGGCGCGCCGTGCGCTCGACGGCTGGTACGACATCATGTACGTGGCTCCCGAGCGACTGCAGGACGCGCGGTTCCGCTCCTTCGCCGCCGCTGCGGGCGTACCGCTCGTCGCCGTGGACGAGGCTCACTGCGTGAGCCAGTGGGGCCAGGACTTTCGTCCCGCCTATCGCGACATCGCAGAGTTCGTCGACAGCCTGCCCGTGCGTCCCGTGGTGGCGGCCCTCACGGCGACGGCAACGCGGGAGGTGCGCGACGACGTCGTGGACCTCATCCGCCTGCATGACCCAATCGTGCAGGTCAACGGCTTCGATCGTCCCAACCTCTCGCTCTTCTCGTACGAGCTCACGCCCAAGCGGCGCGAGCAGTTCATCGTGGGCTACGCCACCCGCAACGCCGTCCAGTCGGGCATCGTCTATGCCACCACGCGTAAGAAGGTCGACGAGCTCACCGCGTCCCTGCGCGCCGCATGCGTGGCGGCCGTCGCCTATCATGCGGGCATGGGCAACGACGACCGCACCGAGGCGCAGAGGCGTTTCGTGACGGACGACGCGCACGTGATGGTGGCCACGAACGCCTTCGGCATGGGTATCGACAAGTCGGACGTGCGCTACGTGATAAACGCCGGTCTACCCCTCTCGCTCGAGGAGTACTACCAGGAGGCGGGACGTGCGGGCCGTGACGGCGAGCCGGCCGAGTGCCTTCTCCTCTGGGGCAGGGGGGACATCCGCACCTGCCACTACCTCATCGATAACACGGAGTTCGCCCCTGGTACGTCCGTGTCCGAGCGACGCCGTCTGATTGGCAATCGCGAGCACCTTCTCGGCGAGATGATCGGCTATGCCATGAGCGACTCCTGCCTTCGCCGCCGCATCCTGCGCTACTTTGGCCAGGATCTAGACCAGGTTCCCCAGGAGTGTCTTGCCTGCTCGGTCTGCACGGGAGCCGTGCCAGACGCCTATCTGCGCCATGCCGACGTCTCTGGCAGCGTTGGTCGCGCGCGACGGGGAAGGCCATCGGACGAGGGAGGGGGCCCTACGGTCTCCGATGCCGACGAGCTGCTCTTCCAACGTCTGAGAGCCCTGCGCAAGACGATCGCCGACGCAAACTCCGTCCCGCCCTACGTGGTCTTCTCCGATGCCACGCTGCGCGGCATGGTGAGACGTAAGCCACAAACCCCGGACGAGCTGCTGCTCGTTTCAGGCGTGGGCGCGATCAAGCTCGACCGCTACGGCGACGTCTTTCTCGAGGAGATCAACCGCCTATAGCGAGTGGATAAGGCGCTCCGCGGCGGAGCCCGATACGCGATGCCGCGCCGCCAGCTCGAAGTGCCGCTCGGCTATGCCGAGGCCGACCTTCGAGAAGCTCCCGCCAGTGGCCGAGGCATGGACGGTGTCGCCGTCCGCTTCAAGCCGAAAGAGGAAGCGCTGCTGTCCCAAGGCCGTCGGAGCGAGCATGACGGCCTCCATGCCGTGGTCGAACCACGCCGGCGCGTCGAGCACCCTCATCTCGGAGTGCCTGCGATCCGTATGGCTCTTATGAGGAACGCCCTGGTCCTCGCCGTAGCCCATGGCCACCACCAGCGCGAGTCGCTCGTTTGAGTTCATGCGGCAGACGGTGCGCTTGCGATCGAAGGTTCCACCCACCCAGCACGAGTTGAGACCGAGCTGCTGGGCGAGAAGTACGATGCCCTCGCCGTAGTAGCCCATGAGCTCGTCCTGATCGTCTCCCTCGATGCCGACAAACGCGAGGTAGTTGGACACGTTGTGGAAGCGTCCGTAGCACCTGAGCGCGTTCGAGAAGGCGCCGGGCTCGTTGCGTACGAGCTGGATGCTCAGACCCGAGGCCGCATTGGCCTCGTCGATGGCGCGAATCAGCCGCTCGACCACCACCCCATCGATGGGTTGGTCCGTGTACCTGCGCACGGAGTGTCGTGTCGAGATCGCTTCGTTGACGTCCATGTCGGCCTCCCCAGTTCGTGCCCGTCATGCTCGCCGTCTCGACGAGATGCCGAAATTGTTCTCATTTGTCGCCTGGTCTATCATTACTATCCACGAATGCATGCGAATGACATGAAGGAGCAGGTAATGGACCATGTCAGTCTGGGTACCACAGACATCAGGGTCTCACCGGTTTGCATCGGTGGCATGAGCTTTGGTCGGGTCTTTCCGGACTTTCATCAGTGGGTCATCGATCAGCCCGCCACGCAGGAGGTCATCGCCCGCGCGCTCGACCTGGGCGTGAACTTCTTTGACACGGCCAACACCTATGCACGCGGCACGAGCGAGGAGTACATCGGCACCTCCCTGCGCAACCTCGGGGTACGGCGTGATCAGGTGGTGCTTGCGAGCAAGGTCTTCTTCAACGAGGGACACCTCCGCGCGACGGCAATCGACCGTGAGATCGACGGGACGCTCCGCCGCCTCGGCACCGACTACCTCGACCTCTACATCATCCATCGCTTTGACTACGCCACGCCCATGGAGGAAACCATGGGAGCGCTCGACCGCCTCGTGCGCTCCGGCAAGGTGCGCGCCCTCGGCGCAAGCGAGATGTACGCCTATCAGCTGCATGACATGCAGATGGTGGCCGATACGAACGGCTGGACGCGCTTCTCCTCCATGCAGTGCCACTACAACCTGGTCTACCGGGAGGACGAGCGCGAGATGATTCCCGTGTGTCGCGAATACGGCATGGCGCTCACGCCCTACAGTCCGCTCGCGAGCGGTCATCTCACGCGTCCCACCTGGGATTCCTCCTCGGTTCGCTCCACGACTGACGGAACCATGCGCGACAAGTACGACCACGAGCGCGACATGGACCTGCCCGTCGTGGCACGCGTCGCAAGCCTCGCCGAGAGGCGCGGCGTGCCCATGGCCGACATCGCCCTGGCCTGGCACTGGGCGAAGGGCATCACGGCACCCATCGTGGGCTGCTCCAAGCCAAGCCGCGTGGACGATGCCGTGCGTGCGCTGGACGTGCATCTCGCGGCTGACGAGGTGGCCTACCTCGACGAGCTCTACCAGCCGCATCCCCTTGTGGGGCCTATCGCGCGTCCGGGCGAGGTCGCACTCGCCGGAACCTCCGTCAACCTGACGCCTGCGGAGAAGCGATAGGGGAGATTCTTGTCTCGTGAATCGGGTATCATCTTCTTACGATGATGCCATAGGGGCCTCTTCGTCTGGTCATGGGAAAGGCGATTTTGATGATTACGCTTATGGGTGTCCTCGTGTTTGCGGGAATGCTCTGGGCAGCCGGCTGGCTTGCCACCTTCTTCTTCAGGATGCTCGGCTGGGTTGTCATCGTGGGGTTCAAGCTGTTCGGATGGGCTCTCCTCGCCGCTGGCTTTCTCGTCCTGCTATCGCTTTCTGTCGTGCTTTTCCTGCCGCTGGGTGTGGCGATTCTCCTTGTCGTGCTTTGCGTGGCCGCGTCGCGCAACCACGCGGAGGCTCATTCGTAGCAGGCGTTTTCTTACGAGGCAACAGAGGGGCGGGTCGGCCATCGGGTCGGCCCGCCCCTCTTGTCGGTCGGTTCGACCGCTACAGCAGCTCGCCCTTAGCGCGGGCATACATCCTCCGCGTGACCACGAGAAGCGTGACGTAGCCACCTACGGCGCAGGCGAGAAGCGCGAAGTAGCTTATGGGCAGGGCGGCGAAGTCGAGCGTGGCTCCGATGGCGGTGAACGGCAGCACCGTGGCCAGCACGATTCCCATCGCACCGAGTAGGGTGAGCTGCAGCGAGGCGTGGCTCTCCACGAAGGGCACGTGCGTCGTGCGCATGAGGTGGATGGCCAGCGTCTGCGTCCACATGCTCTCGACGAACCAACCCGCCTGGAAGGTCGAGACAAAGAGAGCCTGGCTTGCGGGGTCGGTGCAGTTCGCCCAGGTCTGTCCCACGACCATGGGGCAGATCCAGAAGAAGAGCCCGGCAAAGGTGAGGATGTCAAAGGCCGAGCTTACGGGCCCGAAGAGGAACATGAAGGAACGGACGGACGAGGAGTCCCAGCGCCTTGGCCCATGAACGAGGTCGTCATCGACGTTGTCCCAGGGGATGGCCGTGCACGAGAGGTCGTAGATGAGGTTGAGCAGGAGCAGCTGCACCGCGGCCATGGGCAAAAACGGCAGGAGCGTGGATGCAACGATCACCGAGATGATGTTGCCGAAGTTGCTGCTCACGGTCATCTTCACGTACTTGACCATGTTGGCGTAGGTACGCCGCCCGCAGATGATGCCCCGCTCCAGCACCATGAGGTCCTTCTCCAGCAAGATGATGTCGGCGGCCTCGCGCGTTACGTCCACCGCGGATTCGACCGAGATGCCGCAGTCGGACGCATCCATCGCCGCGGCATCGTTCACGCCGTCGCCCATGTAGCCCACCGCATGTCCGAGCTCGCGCAGCAGGCGCACCACGCGGGCCTTCTGGGCGGGGGAGAGCTTGGCAAAGACGGAGATCTCCTGCACGCAGGCGGCAAGGTCCGTGTCGGACATGCCCTCCAGGTCGGATCCGGTGAGTACGCCGTTCACGGGGATGCCTATGGCCTCGCACACGTGTACCGCCACGCGGGCGGAGTCGCCGGTGAGCACCTTCGTGGAGACGCCATTCTCGGCGAGCGCGCGAATCGCCTCGGCGGCATCTTCCTTGGGAGGGTCGAGAAACGCGAGGTAGCCGATGAGCACCATCTCGCACTCGTCATCGCAGCCGAGCTTGTCGGCACCTGCGGGGTCATCCTTCTTCGCGACGCCGAGAACGCGCATGCCCTGGTCGGACAGACCCTCGGCGCGAGTCATCACGGCGCGGACGAGCTCGGGCGTGAGCGGCTCCACCTGGTGTCCGACCTCCACCATCGAGCACACCGAGAGAATCTCCTCGATGGCGCCCTTGGTGATCATGAGGGTCCTTCCCTCGTCATCTCCCACCACCACGCTCACGCGGCGGCGCTCGAAGGAGAAGGGCAGCTCGTCTATGGCACGCCACCTGTCCGTAAGATCATCGGCGCTTAGCGTGCGGTCGTCACGAGCGTCCTCCTCGAGCGCACGGCTGATGATGGCGGAGTCGATGAGGTTGCGCAGGCCCGTCTCGAAGAAGCTGTTGAGGAAGGCATAGCGCAACACGCGTGCGTCCTCGTTGCCCATCACGTCGAGGTGGCGCTCGAGCACCACGCGGTTCTCGGTGAGGGTACCGGTCTTGTCGGTGCAGAGCACGTCGATGGCCCCGAGGTCCTGGATGGAGTCAAGGCGCTTGACGATGACGTGCTCGCGGCTCATGTCCACGGCGCCCTTGCCCAGACAGCAGGTCACGAGCATCGGCAGCATCTCGGGCGTGAGCCCCACCGCGACCGACAGCGAGAAGAGCAGAGAGTCGATCCAGTCGCCCTTGGTGAGCCCGCAGATGAGCAGGACCGCCGGAACCATCACGAGCATGAGGCGAACGAGGAGACGGCTCGTGTCCTCGAGCCCCTCGTCGAAGGCCGTATGGCGCTCGCGAGCGCCGAGGGTGGCCGTCGCCTCGCCAAAGAGCGTGCGCGTCCCGGTGGCCACGACCACGCCCGTCGCGGTGCCCGAGATCACGGTGCTTCCCATGAAGGCGAGGTCAACGAGGTCGGAGACGATGACTTTGGCATCGGGCTCCCGTACGAGCGAGTCGAGCTTCTCGAGGGCCTCCGACTCTCCCGTGAGCGACGACTGGCTCACGAAGAGGTCATGTGCCCGCACGATCCGCAGGTCGGCGGGAACGATGTCACCAGATGACAGGTGGATGATGTCGCCCACGACGACCTCGTCGAGGGGAAGCTCGCTGCGGCCGGCGTCCGCGCGCTGTACGTTGCAGGTGGTCTCGATCATCTCCGCAAGGGCCTGTGCGGCGTTGCCGCTGCGCTCCCCCTGCACAAAGCGGAGGGTGCCCGAGACGAGCACCATCACTCCGATGATGAGGGGTGTGGTGAGGTCGCGGCTGGCGGTCTCCGAGAAGACGTAGTCGGTGAGGACCGACACGACCGCTATCGCGATGAGAATGTAGGTAAAGGGGTCCGCAAAGGCCGCGAGAACACGACGCGGGAGTGAGTCATGCCTGACGTGCGAGACTGCGTTCTCGCCATAGAAGGTGCGTGCGGCCTCGACCTCGGCGGACGCGAGACCCCTTTCGCTCGTGTTGAGCTCATCGTAGACTTCGCCTACGGACAGCGTTGCCACATGACGAAGCCACTCGCGCTGGGCTCCCGTGGGCTGGCTGCTCTCTCCGACGCGAATGGACGTGCGGAAGGTCTTGGTGGTGGGCGTCATTGCGCCACCTCGCAATCCCGGGATGTGCTGCTCGCGTCCGCGGTGACGGACGTGGCCTGGGAGTGCGCGTGCGCTGACTATGCGGCGTTACGCCCTGTGGTGCGAGCCATCCCGTCTGGCAGGCATCTCTCCCACGAATATGTCAAAGCTCTGACTGTGACTGTGACTGTCACACATGGAGAAAACCTCCCTTAAGACGAGGGCAGCGCCCTTGGACTTGATTTCGTGAGTATACGCGTTCGCGTCGGACATGTCTTCGTGATTTTCCGAAATGCGAATCCCCTGACAAACGCCGCCGACAGTAGCTGCGCGCCGTGGGCACCTGGAGAGATCGTTACATCGTGTGCGTGGAGAAGATGGGCTTGTCCTCCCAGGCCACGATCTCTCCTGCGGCAAGCGACGCGGGGACGTCGATGATGCGCTGGTTGCTCGATCCGCGGAAGCGAAGCGAGATGTCGTAGTCGTCCTGCATAAAAGGGCCGTCGACAAGGACGTCGAGCGTGGCGAGGATGCGGTCGGTGCATTCGAGATGCCACGCGCCCCCCGTGAGCTGTTCCCAGGTGTGCCCCGAGTACATCCAGATGTTCTTCTTGGGGTAGGTGGCGCGCACGCGTTCGAGGAAGTCCACGAGACCCGCCTGGTTCTCGGGCTCCATGGGTTCGCCGCCGAGGACCGAGAGCCCGTCTACGTGGGCGGGCGCAAGGCTTTGTAGTATCTCGTCTTCGACGGTGGTGGTGAAGGGTCTGCCGGAGTTGAAGTCCCATGCCTCCGAGTTGAAGCAGTTGGGACAGTGGAGGCGGCATCCCGAGACGAAGAGCGTGGTGCGCACGCCGACGCCATTGGCGATGTCGCAGTGCTTTATGCTTGCATAGTTCATGAGAAACTCCCGTACGGGGGCATGATGCGCACGCCCCGCGGTTCATCAGTGTCGCGGTCAAAGCAAACGACGCCCCCGAACCTTCTGGAAAGGCCGGGGGCGTCGTCTTTTTTGTTACAGGTGCAGCACGCGGTCCTTGATCTCCTCGGTACGGCCCTGGTTCCAAAACTGGGTGCCGATGTAGCCGCAGGTGCGACGAGCGACGTTCATCTTGGCCTGGTCGCGGTTGCCGCAGTTGGGGCACTCCCAGACGAGCTTGCCGTCGTCCTCCACGATTCTGATCTCGCCGTCGTAGCCGCAGCACTGGCAGTAGTCCGACTTGGTGTTGAGCTCGGCGTACATGATGTTGTCGTAGATGTACTGCATGACGCGGATGACGGCCTCGAGGTTGTCCTGCATGTTGGGAACCTCGACGTATGAGATCGCGCCGCCGGGGGAGAGGCGCTGGAACTCGCTCTCGAACTTGAGCTTGGTGAAGGCATCGATGTTCTCGGACACGTGGACGTGGTAGCTGTTGGTGATGTAGCCCTTGTCCGTGATGCCGGGTATGATGCCGAACCTACGCTGAAGCGACTTGGCGAACTTGTAGGTCGTGGACTCGAGGGGCGTGCCGTAGAGGGAGTAGTCGATGTTCTCGGCGGCCTTCCACTCGGCGCACTTGTCGTTCATGTGCTGCATGACGGCGAGCGCGAACGGCGTGGACTCCCTGTCGGTATGGCTGCGGCCGGTCATGTACTTGACGCATTCGTAGAGACCGGCATAGCCCAGGCTGATGGTGGAGTAGCCGCCATACAGGAGCTTGTCGATGGCCTCGCCCTTCTTGAGACGGGCGAGGGCGCCGTATTGCCAGAGAATCGGTGCCGCGTCGGAGAGGGTGCCCTCCAGGCGGTCGTGGCGGCAGCGGAGCGCACGATGACAGAGCTCGAGGCGCTCGTCGAAGATCTCCCAGAACCTGTCCATGTCACGACTCGAGGAGAGGGCCACGTCGGGCAGGTTGATGGTTACGACGCCCTGGTTGAAGCGACCGTAGTACTTTGGCTTGTCCGGTTGGTAGTTCCCGGCGTTGGCCACGTTGTCATAGCCGTTGCCAGAGCGGTCGGGCGTGAGGAAGGAGCGGCAGCCCATGCAGGTGTAGACGTCGCCCTCGCCCTCTGCCTCGCCCTTGGAGAGCTTGTACTCCTTCATCTTCTTCTCGGAGATGTAGTCGGGCACCATGCGCTTGGCGGTGCACTTGGCGGCCATCTCGGTGAGGTAGAAGTAGGGGGTTCCCTCGGCCACGTTGTCGGGCTCGAGCACGTAGATGAGCTTCGGGAAGGCCGGGGTGATCCAGACGCCCTCCTCGTTCTTCACGCCCTGGTAGCGCTGACGAAGCATCTCATCGATGATGAGCGCGAGGTCATGCTTCTCCTGCTCGCTGCGAGCCTCGTTGAGGTACATGAACACCGTGATGAACGGCGCCTGGCCGTTGGTGGTCATGAGCGTGACGACCTGGTACTGGATGGTCTGGACGCCGCGGGCGACCTCGTCTCTGAGACGCTTCTCCACCACCTCGTCGATCTGCTCGGGCGTGGCCTGGAAGCCGATGGTCTCCATCTCGGCGTAGACCGAGCGGCGAATCTTCTTGCGGGAGACGTCCACGAACGGCGCGAGGTGCGTGAGCGAGATGGACTGGCCGCCATACTGGCAGGAAGCCACCTGGGCGATGATCTGCGTGGCGATGTTGCAGGCCGTGGAGAAGGAGTGCGGACGCTCGATGAGCGTACCGGAGATGACCGTGCCGTTCTGCAGCATGTCCTCGAGGTTGATGAGGTCGCAGTTGTGCATGTGCTGCGCGAAGTAGTCGGCGTCATGGAAGTGGATGATGCCCTCCTCGTGAGCCTTCACGATCTCGGCGGGGAGAAGGGCGCGGCAGGTGAGGTCCTTGGAGACCTCGCCGGCCATGTAGTCGCGCTGAACGGAGACGACGGTGGGGTTCTTGTTGGAGTTCTCCTGCTTGACCTCTTCGTTGTTTGATTCGATGAGCGCGAGGATCTTGTCGTCGGTCGTGTTCTTCTGGCGCTTCTGGTTCTGCGCGTAGCGGTAGATGATGTACTTGCGCGCCACGAGGAAGTGGTCAAGGGCCATGAGCTGGTCCTCGACGAGGTCCTGGACCTCCTCGACGGTGACCGTGTGACCGGCCTCCATGCATTCGTCGGTGACGTTGAGAGAGGCGAACTTGACCTCACGCTCGGTGAGACGCTCGTCCTCGGGCACCTCCTGGTTGGCCTTGCGGATGGCGCTGGCGATCTTCTCTACGTCGAAGGTGACCTCTGACCCATTGCGCTTGATAATTTTCATGACGGTTCCTTCGCTGCAAGTGGCTCGTGCGCGCGTACAAGCGCCTGAGCTGCACTGTTCGGCATTTTGGTGTGCGTGAATTACTATGACACAACTTGTTGTGGTCGTATGTTGACAACACCACCAGATATTGTCGATAAGTTGGTTGGCTACTCTGTTTGGCCGAGCAAACCCGCAGGTGAGGGTAGTGCCTGCTTTCGCATTTTTTCGCTTGCTGATTCTTCCAGATTTCCGCGAACGGCAAAATCTCACGCGAGCATCACTGACAAGGCGGCGGCAGGGGGACAGACGACCGGTACGGCCTACAACTCGATTGAGTCCACGCCATGCTCGGCCATGCGTCGGCCGATCTCGTCGATGATGGGGATGCCCGACGAGCACCCGATCCTCTCTGCGCCGCAGCGCACGAACTCGAGGAAGTCGTCTGCAGTGCGGATGCCGCCGGCAGCCTTCACATGAACGTCGGCGGGCACGTTGGCCCTCATCAGACGAACGTCGCTAAAGGTGGCGCCGCCCGTCCCAAAGCCCGTGCTCGTCTTCACGAAGTCGGGGCGTACGTCTGCTGCCACGTGGCAGAGCCCGAGCTTCTCCTCGTCGGTGAGGTAGCAGTTCTCGAAGATGACCTTCGCCGTGGCGCCCGACGCATGACAGGTGCGGACCACGCTGCTCATTTCGTCGCGCACGTAGTCCCAGTTGCGATTCTTGACTTCGGTGAGGTTGACCACGTAGTCGATCTCGTCGGCTCCGCACCCGAGGGCGTCGCGCGTATCGGTGACCTTGGAGTAGATCGTCGTCTGGCCGAGAGGAAACGAGATCGCCGCCCCGACGTGGACGTCCGTCTTCTCGAGGAGCTGGTTGCAGAGCTCGACCTGGCACTGGTTGACGGCAACCATGCGAAAGTGGTGGTCGCGAGCCTCTTGGCAGAGCCTGCGCATGTCATCTGAGCTCGCATAGGCATGCAGGTTTGTGTGGTCAACGAGACGAGCGAGGTCGTCGAGGGTGTAGCGCTTCATGGGAGTCCTCCTTGGCCTGCGGAGACGATGGTGTCGCGCACGGACGGTTTTTGGGTGTGAGCTGTCCGTGCGGACGATATGCGCATCGATATTGTCGCGCACGGACGGTTTTTATGCAAAAACCCTCCGCACGACACGTCGCGTCTCGCGGGTGCCGTGCGGAGGGCCTTGCAAGAGCCAGTACTTACGCGAAGGTGCGCTTGACGCTGGCCCTGCCTTCGCTATCGGTGAGGGCGATTATCTCGTCTCCCTCGTTGATGACGGTGTTACCGTTGGGGATGAGGACTTTTCCGTCCGGTCTCTCGATGGCGACGAGGATGGACTTCTCGGGTAGCTTTAGGTCCTTGACGGAATGGCCGACGACCTGCGAGTCCGAGCTCACCTCGAACTGGATGATCTCGTTATCCCCACGCGCGAGCTTCATGAGCGTCGCCATCTCCTTGGGGTTGAGCCCCTCCTCCACGAAGCGCGCGAGGGTGGACGCCTGGTTGATGCCCACGTCCACGCCCATGCCCTCGTTGAACATCCAGGAGTTGTTTGGATTGTTGACGCGGGCGACCACGCGACCGACGCCGAACTCCATCTTGGCGAGCATGGAGACGACGAGGTTCACCTCGTCCTCACCCGTAACCGCGACCACGACGTCCGTGTGAAGGATGCCGGCCTTCTCGAGCACTGCGGGGTCCGAGCCGTTGCCACGGACGATGTCCGCAGGATCGATGTCACAGGAGAGCTTGGCGATGGCCGTCTTCTTCTGCTCGACGACCTTGATCGAATGGCTTTCGCTGGCGAGGAGCTTGGCAATGTAGGACCCGGTCTTGCCGCCTCCGACGATGATGATGCGCATAGTGGTCTCCTACCTGTTGTCGCCGAGCATGTACTTGAACTTTGCGGTCGAGTTAGAGGAGACGACCGCAAAGATGACGTCACCATGGCCGAGCAGAGTGCCAAGCGTCGGGATGAAGGTCTCGTTGTTGCGCGAGATGGCGGTGATCGTGATCTCACCGATGACGGTGAGGTCACGGACGGGATGCCCCTCGAGGAGCGTTGGCACGTCCGCACGCACGAGCTGCACGTCTCCCGATCCGATCTCGGTGACCGTGTCGAGCTCGTGGTAGGTCAGGAGCTCACAGGCGCGGCGGATGCCCCAGCTCGTGGTCGAGATCGTCTGGATGCCCAGGCGGCGATAGGTCTCCGCCTTCTCGATGTCATAGAGGCGTGCGATGACGCGGGGTACGCGATAGGTGCTTCGCGCGACGTGTGCGATGACGATGTTCGCCTCATCCGAGGCCGTGCACGCGATGACTGCGCTCGCACGTTCTACCTTCGCCTTTGTGAGGACTCCGCGATCGAATCCGACGCCGACGACCTTCTGGCCCATGAAGTCCTCTCCAAGGGCGTCGAACTTGTCTGGGTCCTGGTCGATGGCGGTAACGGAGTATCCCTGCCTGTCGAGCTTCTTGGCAAGCCCGCTTCCCATGCGTCCCAGTCCCACTACGATGACGTTCATTGTCGGGCCTACCTCTCTGATTCCTGCGACGTGGCAGAGTTCTTTGACTTCCTATGGTACGCACGGACGATGGCCTTGCGCGTCTCCTCGATGGCGAGTACCACGAGCGGCATGACGGCGAGCAGGGCGTAGTCCTCCAGGTTGAGGGGGCACGTGTGGAAGATGCCCTGGAGCGGCGGCAGGATCGTGATGAGGACGATGAGGATTATCTCGAAGATGATGCCGATGTTGATCTGCCTGTTGGAGAAGAGGCCGACCGAGAACACCGACGCCTCCTCGGTGCGGCAGTTCCACACCTCGCCGATCTGCGTGAAGACGATGGCGGCGAGGGCCATGGTGGTGGCACGGACGTAGATGGGGTCCATGTCGGCGCCGACGCCGAACATGGGCAGACCCGGCTGCCAGCCACCCTGTATCTGGGCAAAGAAGTAGGCGATGAGCGAGCCTGCGGCACCAAGCATGCCGTACCAGAGGAACGCGCGACGCATGACGTGCCCGTTGAGCAGCGATTCATGAGGGTTGCGGGGCGGGCGATCCATGACCGTGCCCTCGGGAGGCTCGGTGCCAAGGCCCAAGGCGGGCAGCATGTCGGTGCCCAGGTCGATGGTCAGGATCTGCATGGTGGTGAGGGGCAGGGGCACGGCACCGCCCGAGAGCAGGAACACGGCGGACGGCACGGCCTCGGGCACGTTGGAGTTCAGGATGTAGAGCAGGAACTTGCGGATGTTCGAGTAGACCGCGCGACCTTCCTCGATGGCGTGCACGATGGAGGCGAAGTTGTCATCGGTCAGGATCATGTCCGCGGCCTCCTTGGCCACGTCCGTGCCCGTGATGCCCATGGCGACGCCGATGTCCGCCTTCTTGAGGGCGGGGGAGTCGTTCACGCCATCGCCGGTGACGGCGACGATCTCGCCCATCTCCTGCAGCACCTCGACTACGCGAAGCTTCTGCTCGGGCGCCATGCGGGCGAACACGACCTCGCCCTTGAGAGCCACCTTGAGATCGTCATCGGAGGTCTTCTCAAGCTCAAGGCCAGAGAAAACGCGGGGATGCGAGCTCTTGACGATGCCGATCTTCCTGGCAATGGAGACGGCCGTGAGACCATAGTCGCCGGTGATCATGACGACGCGGATTCCGGCGCGGCGACACTCGGCCACGGCGTCGGCCACCTCGGGACGGGGTGGGTCCTGCATGACCTCGAGGCCCACGAACGTGAGGTGGCACTCGATGTTGTCCGGGGTGTATTCGCTCATGGCGCGGGGGATGGACTCGTCGTCGGCGGTGATGGGGCGATAGGCCACGGCGAGCACGCGCAGGCCCTCGGAGGCGTAGCCGTCGTTCGCGTCCATGATCTTCTTGCGTAGCTCGTCCGTCAGCTCGACGGACTCTCCGTTCACGCGCACGCGCTCGGAGAGGCGCACGACCTCGTTGGGCGCGCCCTTGACATAGGCGACGCGGAGGGCGCCGTCAAGGGGGTCCTCGAGCTGGTGGATGGTGGTCATGCGCTTGCGGCGGCTCTCGAAGGGCAGCTCGCGCACGCGTGGCGTGGCCTTCTCCTGGTCCTTAGGCTCGATGCCGGCCTTCTGGGACGCCACGAGCAGGCACGCCTCGGTCGGGTCGCCGAGGACGGTGTAGCGACCGCCCTCGTTCTCGGGGGGGAGCAGACGCGCGTTCGAGCAGAGGGCGCCGGCGGCGACCAGAAGCGACAGGTCGGGATCCCTCTTGACGTGGACGGCCTCTCCATTCAGGCGAACCTCACCCTTGGGCGCATAGCCCACACCCGTCACCTCGTATTCGTTGCTGGCGGTCCAGAGGTGGTTGACGGTCATCTCGTTTTGCGTGAGGGTGCCCGTCTTGTCGGTGCAGATGACGCTCGTCGAACCGAGCGCTTCGACCGAGGAGAGCTTCTTCACGAGGGCGTTGCGCTTGCTCATGCGCTGGACGGCCATGGCAAGCGAGAGCGTCACCGTGGGGAGGAGCCCCTCGGGAATGAAGGCCACGATCATGCCGAGCGAGAAGATGAACGATGCCGCGAAGCTGCTGTGTACGATTAGGATGTTGAGCGTGAAGAAGGCGATGCCCATGCACAGGGCGAAGATGGTCACCTGCTTGGTGACGCGATCGAGCTGTTTCTGGAGCGGGCTCTTTGCCTCCTCCATGTTCTGCGTGAGGTTGGCGATCTTGCCGAACTCGGTGTTCATGCCGATGCGGGTGACGACGGCGCGACCGTTGCCCTCGGAGACCGAGGTGCCGGCAAAGATGAGGTTTGGCGTCTCCGCGGCGGTGAGGTTCTCCTCGAGCACGGCATCGGCGGTCTTGCGCACGGGGTTCGACTCGCCCGTGAGCGTGGATTGGTCGACCTGCAGGTCGGCGGAGCGAACGACACGTGCGTCGGCGGAGATCTTGTCCCCCTCGGCGAGAATCATGATGTCGCCGATCACGAGGTCCTCGGCGAGGACCTTCTGCTCCGTGCCGTCACGAATGACGTTTACGTAGGCGGGGAGCATCTTCTTCAGGGCCTCGGTCGCCTTGCTCGCGCGAAACTCCTGCCAGAAGCTGAAGCAGCCGTTGATGACGTTCACGAGCCAGACCGCCACTCCTAGCTCGGGCATGCCGGCACCAAACGCGATGCCTCCTGCGACCCACAGGAGAATGGCCATGAGATGCGTGAAGTTGGAGAGGAAAACGATGATGGGCGACTTCTTCTTGGTCGTCTCGATGAGGTTCTTGCCTTCCTTGGCCTGTCGCTCCTGCGCCCCCTGCGAGGTGAGACCGGCGGGGGCCGACTTGAGCGCCGAGAAGACCTCGTCGCCGTTCAGCCTCTGGATCTCCTGCGACTCCTGGAGAATTGAATCGACCACTTCTGCGCCGACCTTTCGTAGACGGGGTGCGGCCGACCGGCCGCGCCCGTTCGGACGTGCGTCCGTGAGGATAGACCTTTTGACCAGGAAGGCAAGGTATGTAAAAAGAAGATGCCAGTAAGCATAAAGTTGGCATAAAGGCAGCGTGAGGAAGCGATTAATCCCCCAGCGTCTAGGCGGTGGAAAACGGGTGCCTAAAGGGGTGAGAGCGGTCTCTAGACGCGCATCATGCGATATTCCGACCCCCACGTGCGTCTGGATGTAGCGCGGATGGGCGGGGTCGGTCTCGATTTTCTTTCGAAGCGAGCCCATGAAGACGCGGAGCGAGGCGAGGTCGTTCTCTTGGCTCTCGCCCCAGACCTGTCGAAGGATGTACTGGTGCGTGAGGACCTTGTCCACGTTTCTCGAGAGCAGGCAGAGCAGCTTGTACTCGATGGGGGTGAGGTGCAGCTCGTCTTCTCCGATGAAGGCGACTCCGGCGGCGTAGTCGATCCGGAGATCGCCGTTCACAAAGGTCGACGCGGCCGCCTGATCGTCGTCGGAGAGGTGTTCGAGCCTTCTCAGCGTGACGCGGACCCGCGCCAGGAGCTCTCCCACGGAGAAGGGCTTGGTCAGGTAGTCGTCCGCCCCCGCATCGAGCGCCGCTATCTTGTCGGTGTCCTCGCAGCGTGCGCTTACGACGATGATCGGCATCCGGGACCAGGTCCTGACCTTACGCACGACGTTGACGCCGTCCATGTCGGGAAGGCCGAGGTCGAGCAGCATGACGGAGGGGTTCTGGGTCGCGGCGGCCGCGATGGCCGCATGCCCCGTGGTGGCCGAGAGATGGCGATAGCCGCAGGAGTCGAGCGTGGTGGATATGAGGTTCCTGACGGCTGCGTCATCCTCGACGACGAGAATCTGTGGTCCAACGCTACTGGCCATCAATCGGGACCTCCTCCGCGGGCAGTGTGAAGCAAAAGACCGCACCGTGCGGTGCGTTGTCACTAACCGTGATGATACCCCCATGGGCCTCGACGACGGTGCGGCAGAGCGCAAGACCGAGCCCGACTCCCCTGCTGCCGTCGGAGAGGCCGCCCCCAGCGGTGTAGAAGAGGTCGAAGACGCGGTCCTTCTCCTCGTCCGAAACGCCCGGGCCGTCGTCGGAGACGCTGATGCTCACGAAGCGTCCCTCTCGCCTGGCGCAGATCGTGACGTGCGACCCCGCCGGCGTGTGCGCGATCGCGTTGTTGACGAGGTTGACGATCACCTGGACGATGAGGTGGGAATCCATTCTCGCGAGGAGGGGGGCGTCGGTGGGCGTGACCTCGATCTCGTGGCGCGCGGCGTCGGAGCTCACGTGTCGGAGGGCCTCGTCGATGACGTCGCTCACGAGCTCGCAGGCGAGCGAGAGATGCACGCTGCCGTTCTCGAGCTTCGTCACGGTGAGGAGGTTCTCCACGGTGCCGTTGAGCCATAGGGCATCCTCGTAGATGTCGGATACGAGCTTGGTCTTGCTTTCGTCTGAAAGGGACGAAGAGGCCGAGAGGAGGATGTCGGCATTGCCCGAGATCGCGGTCAGGGGGGTTCTGAGGTCATGGGAGATCGATCTGAGGAGATTGACCCTGAGCTGCTCGTTCTTTGCAAGCACGGCAGCCTCTTCGCGCTCGCGGACTGCCCGCTGGCGCTCAAGGGCGATCGCCGCCTCGCCGACCACGGAAAGGCAGGTCGCCTCCTCCGCCTCGTCGAGCGCCTTGCCACCCACCATGACGCCTACGACGCCAAAGGTCTCGTCGGGCGTGTGAACGGGCAGATAGAGGCCTTGGGCAGAGCCAAAGCACGTCGTGCCCGCACCCGAGGGCGAGAGGTTGACCAGGGCCCTTCGCGCGACCGAGGGCTCGTCGGCCAGCGGAGATCCCTCGTGGGACGCAAGGGCACGCAGACCTCCCAGCTGGTCGTCGTCCGAGGGAAACCAGAGCACGCTTCTTTCCAGCAGCGTCTCGAGCTGGGTGCCGATGACCTCGACGATCTGGTCGGCGCCGGTGCAGTCCGACAGCAGCTGGTCGGTCCTGAGGAGAACGCGCAGACGTCGCGACGCTTCCTTGGCAGCCTCGGCCTGCTCGCGCAGCCTCATGGCGAGCGAGCTTGCGAGAAAGGCGACGATGAACATGACGATGAAGGTGCCCGGATACTCGGGACCCCAGGCAAGAAGCGAATAGCGTGGCGTGGTGAAGAAGAAGTTGAACGTCACGACGCTCAGGGCGGATGCCACGAGGCAGTAGACGCGTCTCGAGGTGACCAGGGCGATGACAAGAACGCCGAGCACGTACGTTATGACGATGCTCGCCTCGGTAAATCCCAGCTCGTCGAGGAGGGTGGCCACCGCCGTGACGGCAACTATGACCCCGGCTGCACGGAGGACTTCCGTAAGCACGTTCGGGCGCCTACCCCTGGGATTGATCCGCTTCTCGAGCGAGAACAGGCCGCAACCCCATGCGTCCCCCGTGTCATGGACATCCTCCTCGCTCGGCCGTTAGCATTAGATGATAGCCGAGTACCTGAAAGATGTCAGACCCGAGTCCTATCCCTGTATCGCCCAGAGGCTTAGGACGATGACGAGGATGAGAAGAAGCAGGATGACTATGGCAAGGGCAGGGCTGAGAAACAGGGAGTCCGTCTCGTCCTCGGAATCCTCGGCCTGCGTGTCAACGGGACGCTTCTCGCTCTTTTGCGGATCAGCGTGGCAACGAGTGGCAACGCCATGTGCGGCGGTTACGTTCGGCTGCATTTCGACGCTCCCTTCGTGCGTGCCCAGAGGAGGCACTCCCAAAACCTATGGCATGATTGAACGCCTTCAGGGATTAAGAGGAAATGAAGGTCGCGCAGGTGAGCTAAAGGTGCGATAAAGGGTGCCTTTGGGCCATGGCGGTCGCGAAGTGCATTAGGAGAAAGCAGCTTGGAACACCTGTGCCCCTAACGCTCTATCGCAACGACTCCAGGCCCAGCAGGGCTGCGCCGATGGCACCGCAGAGCTGGGAGTCGGGGTGAGTGCGCACCTCCGCACCGAGTAGGTCTGCCAGCGCTCCGACCACGCCCTCGTTTTGGGCTACGCCGCCCGTCATGAGGTAGGGAGGCTCGGCACCTACGCGATGCGCGAGCGTGGCCGTCTTGCGAGCCACGGACTCGTCAAGTCCGTGGATGATGTCGGCTACGGGAGTGTCGTCGGCCACGAGCGAGACGACCTCGCTCTCGGCGAAGACCGTACACATGCTGGAGATGCGCACGGCGTGCCTCCACGTCAGCCCCGTACGGCAGAAGTCGTCGAGGGGCATCTCCATGACACGCGCCATGGCCTCCAGAAACCTCCCCGTACCTGCCGCGCACTTGTCGTTCATCACGAAGTTGACGACCTCGCCCGTGGGGGAGAGGTGGATGACCTTGGAGTCCTGGCCGCCGATGTCGATGACCGAACGAGCGTCTGGCGCGAGATCGTGCGCTCCGCGCGCATGGCAGGTGATCTCGGTGATCGAGACGTCCATGCCGGGAACCGCGTCGCGGCCATATCCCGTGGAGACCCTGAGCGTCACGTCGGCGTCCGTGAGGCCGGCGCGCCTGAGCACCTCCGCCTTCGACCGCGCGGCGGACTCGCTCGCCCGTGCTCCCGTGGATAGGATGACGCTGGCGACCATTCTGCCCTCGCCGTCCACGATCACGGCGTCGGTCGAGGTGGAACCGGAGTCGACGCCCATCACGAAGGTGTCGCGCCCGATCGCACCGCGCCCGCCCGCCACCTCGTGAGCCGCCTCGGTTCCGCGCAGCGTCTCGCCAAACGCCTCGAGCCTCGTGCGAAGCTGCCCGGCGCTCTGTGACGTGCCGTCAGTCTCGATCTTGACCATGGGGACGCCATCCTCTCTCATGACCTCGCCGTACTCGAAGCCGTAGTAGTCGCAGAACTTCATGGTGTGGTACACGATGCCACACCGTCCGTCTCCGCCGCGCAGGGTGGCTCTCGTCGCGACGTCGTCCATGCGCATGCATGGCATCTGGTCGAGGAGTGCGTCGACGTACCAGTCGAGGAAGGCGTCGAGGGAGTCCTCGGCCCCGCCTCCTTCCTGGTCGCATGCCGCGCAGGCCTGCGACCTTTCCGCTCGCGCGAGCTCGGGGGGCGGTGTCATGAGAAGCTGGCGGTTCGTGCAGGTGGCGTTTTCCACGGCGTGACCCAGGCTGTGCTCCACGGCTTCGAGCAGCGGCGCCGTGGCATGGGCGCCGAGGAGCGTGACCCGCGGGTCGGTGCGCGCGACGCAGGGCTTCACGCCGGCAAGCGCGATGCCGACGTCAAAGCTCGTCCCGGCAAACGCGGCGTAGCTCCGCGCGAGGTCGGCCAGACGAGCACGGAGAAGCTCGCGCTCCGCCTTGCCCCGCTTGTGCGGGAGGTCGAGCAGGTACACGAAGTCGAGCCTGTCCTCGTGCACGAGCACGTCATACACCCGTCGCATGACGTCGCAGCAGTTCACGACCACGACCTCGCGCGCGTCGGGTGCCGTCATGCGTTCGATGAGGGCCTTGCCGTAGCCGCAGAGGTTGGCGTGGGCCAGACGGTCCGCCTCGTTAAACGACGAGACGTCCGCCTCCGCGAGCTCGCAGCGAGCTCCAAGGCCGCGCAGCAGTTCGACGGGAGTGTACTTGCAGGCGTAGAGCACCACGTGCTCGCCGTGTCTGCGCCTACCCGATGCCGCGCTCATGGCGTCGCTCCTCCCTCTGCCCGCCGACCATCTCGAGGAATGCCGAGAAGCGCGTTCCCATCTGACCCTCCATGCAGTTGGCACGGTCGCAGGCGTCTCCGTCGAGCACGAGCACGGGATAGCCCGCCTCCTCCAGCGACTGACGAATGACCTGCGCGGCACCTGCGGTCTGCTTGCAGCCCCAGTGGCAGAAGAAGACGACGGCGTCGGCGTCGGTGGCGTCGGCCAGGCGCCTCAGGGTCTCGGCGCGTCTCGACGCGGGTCCGTTGAAGCAGTTTCTCACCACGCGCTCCGCCATGAACTCGTAGGGATGGTCTGCGGAGAAGTACGCGCCCTCGTTCGGAGGCATGTGCGAGAACATCATGTCAGTGGCCACGACCTGCGCCTCCTGACTCGTGTTGAGCTTGGAGGCGATCGGCGCGACGAAATAGGGCGTCACATGACCCCATACCAGGCTGATGCCGTCGTAGCGCGGTGCCTGGTTGTAGTCGCGCGCCATCTGGCCCACCATGCGCTCCACTTCGGGCGTGCCGAGCATGAGGTGGAGGTCGAGCATCTGCATCTCGTCGATCGTCATGGTGTTGGCGAGATAGCGGCCGCGGCGTGCGGGCAGCGTGCGCATGAGGTCACGGTCCGTGCGCATGGAGCAGGCGCAGAGCTCGAGCAGCCTGTCGTCGTCGAGATGCGCGTGGCAGCAGTCCTGCGCCATCGTCGCCATCTCGCGGAGCTGGTCCGCCACGTATCCGACGGACTCGCGCGTCACATCGACGGGGACGTCCACGTAGTAGCGGTCGCAGCCCCAGTGGCGAGCGAGCGCCTTGAAGGTGAGGTTGTTGGCGTCGCACACCGCCGACGTGCTTGCGAGCATACGCGGTCGCCTGATGACCCCCGAGGTGGCCATGCCCATGAGGATGCGGTGAAACGAGCAGTACGTCTCGGGCACGCCGCGGTTCTCCGCAAAGGATATGAAGCCCGACTCGGCCTGCGCGCCGCTCGCAAACGACGCAACGGCCTCGGCGGTGGCAGGATGCACCCCGAGGGCGTGGAAGATCTCGTTGGGGCAGAAGATGCTCGTGAGGACGGCACCCTTCGCATCGCCAAGCGCGCGCGTGACGCTGTCCATGAAGATCGAGTTACCCATCTGGCCGGAACGGTAGAGCCTGCCATCGGGGATGATCCTGCCCTTCTCGGTCATGATTCGAAAGCCCGTCATGAGCCAGCGACGCACGAAGTCGGGATTCTTCTCGATGCCGTCTGCGGCGACGTCACCATACCAGCCGATGGCGCGCTCCCCAATCGACCCGTCTGCCACGGCTACTCCTCGCCGCGCCCTATGAGTTCGGTGATCTCGAAGTCGACGCTCGAGGCTTGGATGGCCTCGAGCGGGCCAAAGACGCAGACGCCGTGGGAGCAGGAGCCATCCGCCAGTGCCTCCGCAAGCGCGCGAACCGCCTCGGGCGTCGCGGCGAGCTCCTGGTGGCGCACGTCGTCTCGCCAGCCTTCGGGCCTGTCAGAAAAGGCGAGCATGTCCTGGCGACGGGCCATGGCCCTCGGCTTGGTGGGAGCGTCGTGGCTCGCCACGGTGGAGACCACGTAGCCGGAGAGCTCGTCTGCCTCGGGACTCCAGCTACGCAGCCACTCGGTCGCGCCTGCGTAGCGTCCGAGCGTGGCATCGACCGATGGGTCGCGGTACGACCAGAAGGCACGGATGCCCTCCGTCTTGCGCTTGAAGCCCACGCCGTAGGCACCGCCCTTCACGCGGACCTCGTTCCACAGGTAGTCGAGGGGAGAGGGCGCGCGTGGCAACCTCCCAGGCGCCGGAGGTGCCGGTGTCGGTTGCGGACGGCGAGAAGCCCTCGCAGACGAAGCTCACGTTGGCGGGGACCGCGAAGCCCTCGCACCTTGGCCTGGGCGTGGGGATTCTCAGGACGTGCGGGGTGCTGCCGGACGGGGAGAGCCCGAGCGTGCCGCCCGTCTCCCAGAACCGCTTGCGGTCTTCGGGAGAGCCGATGAAGCTCACCGTGACCTCGTCGGAGGTGAAGATGGTGCGACAGAGCCTGGCAAGCGTCGCCGAGAGGTCCTCGAAGCGCTCGTCCCAGTGCGCGAGCAGGTTCTTGAGGAAGAGGTAGTAGTCGATTCCCGACATCTGCCCCGCGACAAGCGAGGCGGACGAGAAGTACGTGGAGACGCGGCCCAGGGAGGCCGAGTGCCCTGACCCGATGAAGTACTGCTCGAGGCCGATCCTGCGCTGGGTGAGGATGTCATGCATGTCGGCGGCGTCGGCGAACGAGGTGCGCCCCCAGACCTCCTGGGGTATCTCCGCCAGGCGGTCCACCTTCTCCGCCAGCGCGCTTGCGCCCACCACGAGCGTGGGGCGCGCGTAGGAGAGGTCGGAGTCGTGCGTGTACGTCTCGGCGAAGAAGCCGAGGCCGCCGAGGCTCTCCTCGATGAGCGTGTCGAGGTCGGAGGCGGAATGGTCCGCGGTGTCGAGCTTGCCGAGAAGGTCGCAGAGCACGCCCACGTAGGGCAGGTCGTCAAAGCTCAGGCGCCGCAGGTCGAAGTAGTGGTAGACGTAGTCGATCCTGTGGGTGTCGAGCTCATGTGCGATGCAGGGGAGGGGGGCCTCGGCAGGCGCGGCCTGGGGCTCGGGCTTGGGCCGTCCGATGTCTGCCACCGTGAGCACGGGCAGGGTGGCCATGTCGTCCGGTGCGTCGGGACGCTCCTGCTCCTCGCGCAGGGAGGCGACCTCGTCGATCACGTGCAACCGCTCCTCGCGTGTCATTGCCTTGCGGCGTGCGGCGAGCTCGGCCGTCTCCTCGCTCGCGTCGCCCTCGGTCACGGGAACGAGGGCGACCTCGGCGGAGTGGGTGTTCTCGGACACGAGTTCACGAAGAAGCCGCTCGAAGTAGCCCTCGTCGAGACCGGCCTTGATGTCTGCGAGCGCGCCCTCGTACCGCACGTAATCATAGGGGCGGTCGTTGTCGTAGAGCCAGCTTGACATGACCTGCATGGAGAGGGCGACGCCGTCCGGGTAACCACCCCAGTCACCCTCGCGCAGGTTGAACTCCGCCTGGGCGAGCGAGGCCGAGAGCCTGTCACGTGCGATGCCGCCCTCGGCGAGCTCGGCACAGACGGACTCCACGAGCGAGCGAAACTCCTCGGCGACCCCTTCGTGCGCACCCTTGAGCTGAAAGAGCACCTGCGGCTGGTACACGCCATCGACCAGTATGGCCAGAAAGTCGTCGGCGAGTCCGGCGTCGAGGACACGCCTCTTGAGCGGTGCCTCGTTGGAGCCGGCTATCGCGTCAAGAAGGATGTCGGTTGCCAGGACGCGCTCGCGGTCGGCGGAGGTTCCCACCACGTAGGCGAGACCGACGGAGGCGTTCTCCGGCGTCGTCGCCATGTCGATCCGGGAGAGGCCGGCGGCGATCGCGGGCTGCAGCGGCAGGGGATTGGGCTCCCCGACGTCACGAAGCGCGGCGGAACGGAAGTGCTCGTCGACAAAAGCGAGCTCTCGGTCCACGTCAAGGTCACCGTAGAGCACGGTGTAGGAGTTGGCCAAGGCGTAGTGGCGGGCGTGGGTGTCGAGGAACCGCTCGTAGGTGAGCGTGGGGATGGAGCGCGGGTGCCCGCCGGATTCGAAGCGGTAGGGCGTGTCGGGAAAGAGGGCGCGTTGGATACCCAGGTAGAGAACCTCGTCGGGATCGGAGAGGGCACCGCGCATCTCGTTGAAGACCACGCCGTTGTAGGTGAGCGGAGCGTCCTCGTCATCCATCTCGTAGTGCCATCCCTCCTGTTCGAAGATGCGGGGGCGGCGGTAGATGGCGGGATGGAGCACGGCATCGAGATAGACGCCCATGAGGTTCTCGAGGTCGGCCGTGTTGGTGGAGGCTACCGGATACATGGTCTTGTCGGGGAAGGTGAGGGCATTCAGAAACGTCTGCATCGACGTCTTGAGCAGGTTCACGAACGGTTCCTTGACGGGATAGGAGTCGGAGCCGCAGAGGACGGAGTGCTCGAGGATGTGGAAGACCCCGGTGTCGTCCGCCGGTGGCGTCTTGAAGGCGATGGAAAACGACTTGTTGTCATCGGGGCAGGCAAGCCACAGGGCGCGGGCACCGGATGCGTCATGGCGAAACACGTACGCGCAGCCCGAGATCTCGGGAAGGTGTTCTGCCGAGATGACGGTGAACCCGGCGTGCGTGGTCCCCGCGGAAAGCGTCGGGATCGGCGTGGAATAGGTGATGGTGGCGTCTGTCATGGCATTCCTCCAGAGCGGCTCGTGTGCGCCTCGACCTGTAGAATGTAGCATGACGCATCCGGCCAGAGAGCCATGGCAGGCCTTTGCCACAATTGCGCCAGCCCCGCCCTCGACCTTTATATAAAAAGACGGGCCCTCCGTAGAAGGCCCGTCCGCATCCTGTGCCTTGTATCCGTCGCTAGATTCTTTCCATCTCCGCGAGAACCGTCGAGTACCAGAAGTCCGCGTTGCTGGGGCAGTACTTCACGGCGCCGGCGTAGGTGAGGTGGCCGCCATAGCCGCTGGCGAGACCCGAGGTATGTGCCCAGATCGCCTCGGACCAAGAGCTCCAGCTGCTGCTTCCCCAACCCCAGGCGTTGTACGAGCGGAAGCAGTAGCGTCCTTTGCTGCTCTCGACGCACGAGATGGCAGGCGAGAAGCGCGGGTCGACGCCATAGGCCCAGGCCGCCTCGGCGAAGGTGGTGCCATATCCCGCGAGCGGCGAGCCGGCGAGGTAGGAGTCGATGCGTGCCCCCCAACCCGCGACGAAGGTGTCCTTGTTGCTCTCCCAGTCAACCGGGGAGGCGGAACTATCGGAGGGCGTCTCGACCGTGGTGCTGTTGCCCGACTCGGTGGTGAACGATGACGATGAGCTGGAGCTTGTTGCCGTGGCGTCGGCGGCGGCCTGGATGGCAGCCTGGCGCTCGGCGGCCTCCGCGGCGGCCTCCGTGGCAATCTGGTCCTCGAGGGCGGTGCGGGCGGCGACCGCCTCGTCGAGAGCGGTGGATGCCGCCTGCGCTTCGGCTTCGGCATCGGTGAGCTGCTGCGTGAGCGTCTCGCGGGTCGAGTTGAGCTCCTTCTGGGTGGCGGCGAGCTCGGTCAGCGCGTCGGAGCTGGACGACTGGATGATGTCGAGGTACTCGATGACGGCGATGAAATCATTGAAGTCCTCTGACGAGAGGATCAGCTCGATGAGCCCCGACGTGCCCTGTTGCATCTTATAGAGCGTGCGAATGGAATCCGAGGCCTTCTCCCGCTGCCCGGGCAGCTGCGCCTCGAGCACGTCGATGCGTGCCTGGTTGTCGGAGATCTGCTGCTGAAGATCGGCGACGCGCTGGCTTGCCTCGTCATATGCCTGGCTGCTCTCCTGAACCTGCTGCTGAAGCTCATCGAGGGTCGAGGCGTGCGCGGGAATGGCATTGCAGGAGAGCACGACCACCAACGAGACCGCTGTCGCAAGTCCGATGGCCAACCTTCTTTTATGTGCCGCGTGCGACGTCAAACTACAAACCTCCGTGATCGGTGCCTATCTGATCTAGGCAAACGCTCAAGCGTGGGGCTTGTAATTCTACTGCGATTTAAGGAAGCCCACGGTACCTACATGGTATAGCTACCCGTTTGACCAGCAAAAAGGTGTTTTCATCTGCGATTATGCCGGTCTTTCACGGTTCTCGGCAAACGGTATGGTTGGCGGCGCCAACGTTTTCGTTACTTGATGACCAGCGTATCGCAGGGCGCTGAGCGGGTGAGAAACGTTGAAATCGAACCCATGATCGCGTACTTGATCGAGGAGAGGCCGCGCGCACCGCAGATTACGAGGTCGGGGTGGATCACGTCGAGCATCTCGTCCTTGAGCGTCTCGCGGATGCGGCCGGCCTTGACGATGACCTCGACTTTCTTGATGGTCGGCTCGTTCTCCGCGAGGATGATCTGGTCGGTGATGGAGTCACGGAACGACTTCTCGAGCGCGGCGATGAGGTCGGTGGGATAGGTTCCCGCGGTCTCGAGGGCCGTGGAGTCGATCACGTGTCCGATGTAGAGCTCCGCGTTGTGGTTGGCGGCCATGATGATGGCGCGGTCGAGCACCTTGGCCTGTGTCTCCGAGCCGTCGAGCGATACGAAAATCTTGTCGTAACCCAGATCTTGGTAGGTGGTCATGATTGGTCCCCCTTACGGTTGGGTGCATGCCACGAGCTTACGTAGCTAATCTACCCGTCAAACCACCCGGTGCCACCATCCCATCCGCGGACGGGGGAATGCGTCGTTCGGTCGTAAGTTTTTTCGCGGGAGACGAGGCGCGTGCCCCACACCGATGCGCGTGGGGCACAATAGTAAATGGGTTTCCCATCATGAGGAGGAAAACTTTTGAACATCATCGAGCTTCTCAAGGCGGCGCTCTTTGGTCTCGTGGAAGGCATCACGGAGTGGCTGCCCATCTCATCGACGGGGCACATGCTGCTGCTCAACCAGTTCGTGCCGCTGGACGTGTCCGCGGACTTCTGGAACATGTTTCTCGTGGTGATTCAGCTCGGAGCCATTATCGCCGTGCTCGTGCTCTTCTTTCACAGGCTCAACCCGTTCTCGGGCACCAAGACCCGTATCGAGCGTCGCGACACCTGGTCGCTCTGGGCAAAGACCATCGTTGCCTGCCTGCCCGCCGCCATCATCGGCATTCCGCTTGACAACTGGATGGAGGAGAACCTCGGGAGTCCCTACGTCATCGCAGCGGCCCTCATCGTATACGGCGTCGCGTTCATCGTCATCGAGAGCGTGCGCGAGCGCAGGGCAACCGCCATGGCGAGCATCCCGAGCGGGACTCCCAAGCACCTCGCGCTCTCGGCGCAGCCAAAAAGCCCGACCGAGTTCGCCGACTCCAACGCCCGCGTGCAGGAGCTCGACGACCTTGACTGGAAGACGGCCATCGGCATCGGTGCCTTCCAGGTGCTCTCCATCGTTCCGGGCACCTCGCGCTCGGGCTCCACGATCATCGGCGGCCTCATCCTCGGCTGTTCGCGAACCGTTGCGGCCGAATTCACGTTCTTCCTCGCCATTCCCGTCATGATCGGGGCATCTGGCCTGCGTCTGGTGAAGTACTTCCTCAAGGGAAACTCGTTCACGATCGACGAGGCTGCCATCCTCGGCGTGGGCTGCGTGGTGGCCTTCGTCATCTCTCTCGTGGCCATTCGCTTCCTTATGGGCTTCGTGCGCAGGCACGACTTCAAGCCCTTCGGCTGGTACCGCATCATCCTCGGTGCTGCCGTCATCGCCTACTTCGCGCTCGTGGCGTAGCCCCTGGTCCTGGAGATGGTGACAGGTGTCTTTCCCAGGTCTTCGTGTGAAGACCTGGGAAAGACACCTGTCACCATCTCCAGGACCAGGGGCTACGCCACATAGATATGGTATCGTTCTCATTATTCTTTGTTGCGAGGGATGCGTGGCCTTTCACGACGACTGGAGTCCCATGATCAAGCTTATTCTGACCGACATGGACAACACCCTGCTTCCGTTCCAGAGACCCGCGAGCGAGCGGGCTCTTGGCGCCATTCACGAACTCACCGACCAAGGCGTCTTCTTCGGACCAGCCAGCGGTCGCGATTGGGACTCAGTCCTCGCGTCGTTTCGTGGCGACGAGTCGTGCATGCAGACGGCGCTTCTCTCCAACGGCAAGAAGATCTACGCCTACGGTACGCTTATGAACCAGACCGCCATGGACCGCCAGAGCATCATGATCATGGCGAGGATGGTCTACGACCTGCCGGGCGTATACGTGAGCGGTCGCGGGGACATGGGTGGTTTCGTATCGGGGGACCACGCTCGAGAGTCTCATGGGCACTACCTGGGGCTCGCGCCGCGCAACTGAGATCTGCGAGCCAGATGACATTCCGGGTTGGCCCATAATCACCGCCGCACTGCACTTCGAGGAGGGTTCAGAAGCAATCGACAACGTGGAGTGGGGCGAGAAGGTCCGCGCCGCCTGTCCCAAGCTCGACCTCATATCGCCAGGGTCGCGCATGTTCGACTGCGTTCCCAGGGGCTGGTCAAAGGCATCTGGCCTGCGCATTCTGCAGCTGCTTCTCGCCGCGGGGAACGACGAGGTCGTGTGCTTCGGTGACTCCGACAACGACTACCAGATCTTGAGCTCGGTCGAGCACTTCCGTGGCCGTGGCAAACGCCAACGAACGCGTGAAGTCCGTGGTGCGCCACCATATCGGATTTTGCGACGACGATGCCGTGGGTCGCGCGCTCGAGGACTTAGCCAGGCTGGGCGACGCCGCCTTTGAGAAGTGGGATGCGGCGTATCAGGGCTAGCTCATGACGGATGGACCGATGTACCGGGCCGGGAAGGCCCATGCTCGTCATGAAGGCCGCACCTTCCCTCTCGGCCTTTGGATGATGTCG